>Ga0066710_100007351_pt1 | contig 10506 bp, 6 predicted proteins | sample GraSoiAngelo_159_FD_79666 | JGI IMG/M metagenome (GOLD analysis project Ga0066710, IMG submission 79666) | Grasslands soil microbial communities from the Angelo Coastal Reserve, California, USA - 14_1009_16_40cm | ecosystem: Environmental > Terrestrial > Soil > Grasslands | place: USA...
CTTCACGGTCAGGATGCGGGCCGGCGGGACCCCGAGATATTCGGCATGCCGCCGCATGACGTCCGCCTCGTGCGTGCGAAAACCCAAGGGTGTCCCGCTCAGCACCAGCAGCGGCGCCAGGCCTCGCTTGAAGAGCTTGACCGCGTGCATCACGCGATCGCCTTGACGCGATTCGCCACCAATGACCAGTATCGCATCGGCCGGGTGGAGCGGATCGTCCGTGATCAAGGCCGCCCCCAGCGCCTTCAGCCCCACCGGAGAGGCAAATGCCAGCACCACGAGAATCAGGACAGCCCACAGCAGCCATTTTGCCCATTGCGGTAGCCTCACGTCACGCAACCATCAGGCCAGACGTTTCACACCTGCTTGGTAGAGCTCTTCGTGCCGCCTGACCACAGATTCAATGGAAAACTGATCATGGACCCGTTCCCGGCCTCGTGCACCCAAGGCCCTGGTCTGTTCAGGGCGGCTCAAGAGATGATCCATCGCCGCTGTAAGCGCGGACGGATCACCCGGCGGAACAAGAAGACCCGTCTCGCCATCGACGACAATCTCCGGAATGCCGCCAACAGCCGTGGCCACCACCGGTCGGCCCGCCGCCATGGCCTCGACAATCGCAATCCCGAATCCCTCGGAGAGGGAGGGCAGCACAAACAGATCCAAAAGAGGAAGAATTTCAGACACGTCGCGCCGCATCCCTGCAAACACCACCCACGGAGCGATTCCCAGTCCTGCGCTGAAATCCTTCAGGAGCTTCAATGCCGGTCCCTCCCCGACAATCAGCAGTTGGCACCGGGGCGAGGGCGACCGTCGTATCATCGCAGCCACCGCCTCCAGCAAGACCCGCAGCCCTTTGGTAGGCTCATACAAGCGACAGACCGTTCCAATGATCGGCAGCCCATCACGAAGTCCAAGATCTTGCTTCTTGAGCCGCCCTCCATGACCAAATCGCCCTATATCCACACCATTCGGGATCGTGATATATCGAGCTGGGTCCCCTCCGATCCGAGCAAGTGCAATCCGACGCACAGCCTCCGAGCAACAGGTCGTCACATTCGCCCACGCGCCCGTCCAGCGATTCGCCGCGAGACGCGGCCCCTTCATCTCCCCCTCAATGCCCCGGTACGATGAGATGCGCAGGGGCACCCGAAGAATCTTCCCGACCACACGTGCGGCGAGATTGGCGAAAAAAATGAAGGAGTGGATCACATCGGGCCGTTCCTTGCGCATGAACTGGAAAAGCCGGTACAGCACCCGGACGTCCCATTTCCCCGACCCGTTGAGGGTGATGACCCGAACGCCACGAGCCCGCAGTTCCCATGCAATCACATCGTCCCCCTTGAGAGCGCAGACCGTGACATCAAACCGCTCGCGATCAAGTCGTGAGGCAATCTCCAAAATCTGTCCTTCAGTGCCTCCCACGCCGAGTCCCACCGCCAGCATGATCAGCTTGATCCGCCCTTTCCCCGTCTCCGACTCCGTCTTTCGTGATCCAAAGTCCAGATCAGGCGGCGTGGTTGACGATCCCCCCACGAGGCCTGTCGTTACGGAAAAAACCGCCGGTGCCATAGTTCCAAACAGACCCAGCGCCAGACACTGGCGCTGATCTTCAACCCTCCCTCGCAATACTCCCGATATGCTTTCCTGACCTTTGGGGCGTCCCAGTACCCCCGTTCCGCAAAGGCCCGGGAATTGAAAAGTTGCTCGAGCTCGCTGCGAAGCGTGTGCCGAAGCCATTGATCCTGCGGAGTCACAAACCCCATCTTGTCCATGCGGGTTCTGACCATCTCAGGAATGGTCCCGGCCATGGCTTCACGGAGGAGGTACTTGCTGAGCCCATTCCGAAGCTTCAGCCGTGCCGGCATGTGTATGAGGAATTCGACGAGGCGAGCATCCAGAAAGGGAAGCCGGGCTTCGACGGAGAAGGCCATGGAATTACGATCTTCATGGTGCAGCAGGGCCGGCAGGCTATGGGTCTGCAGATAGGCTGCGATGTGATTCTCCAGAGCCGTGGGGAATTTCGGTTCATACGTGGGAGCGCAGGGGTACCGAGCCTCGAATTCCGGGTTTAACCACGCGCCATGCCGTTTGAGCCAGTGGCGCGCCCTCGACACGACTCCAATCGGAAGCATCGCGCGTGCCGCATTTGACCACACCGTTGGATGAATCCTGCCTTGCCTACCGCGATACGCCCAGGCTTCGCGAGCCAAGGTCTTCCCATCGAGCTGCCTTGCAAGATCAGCCAGATACGAGCCCCAATAGCCAGGATATCCGCAGAGTAATTCATCGCCCCCTTGTCCATCCAACACGACCTTCACGCCTCTCTCGGACGCCGCCCGCATCACAACCCACTGGGCCAGGTAGCTGGTGCCTCCAAACGGCTCCTCCTGATGCCAAAGGACTTTGGGCATTTCTTCGAACAAACGCTGCCCGTCAGGAAACACCTCGGTGCTGTCCGCTCCGACGCGGGCAACGACGGCATGCAGAAACGGCCGTTCATCACAAGTGGGGTCATCGAAGCACGACGAAAAAGTTTTGACGCGTGCTGCTTCCTGTACCCGATGGATCGTACATACGATGGAGGAGGAATCGAGGCCGCCGCTCAGGCAACTCCCCACCGATACATCACTCCGAAGATGGAGCCGGATGGCGTCTTCAAAGAACGCGCGGAACGTTCGGATGGCTGCGTCATCCGGCATGTCGGGCTGACCATCCCGGCGGTCAAGATCCCACCACTTTCCAATATCTAGGCGGCCATCCTCTATGACGAGAAAATGACCCGGACGCAGTTGCCGTATTCCTTCAAAAAAGGTCTGCTCCGTATGGTCCTGCAGCCCCAGGACCAGATACTCATGCACCATCCGGAGGTTGGGCGAGCGCGCGAAATTGGCGTCTTCCAACAAAGCCTTGATCTCGGACCCAAAGGCAAAGCGATCCCCCTCACTCCGATAGTAAAACGGTTTCATCCCGAGCCGGTCTCTCGCGCAGAACAGTCGCGCCCGATCTGTATCCCAAATGGCGAAGGCAAACATGCCGTTGAGCCGGTGGAGGCAGTCGATGCCCCATTCCCGATAGGACTGCAGCACCACTTCGGTATCGGCCATCGAACGGAAGACATAGCCCCGCTGTTGAAGGTCTTCTCGCAATTCGAGATAGTTGTATACTTCTCCATTGTACGTAATCCAAATTTTCCCGTCTTCGCTCGACATCGGTTGATGGCCGAGGGGAGAACAGTCCAAGACCGCAAGGCGGCGATGGCCAAATCCCACCGTATAACCGGACGGGGCAGAGCGCAGCGAAGCCGAGAGCCGGCCGGGGATCGGAATCGCCTTTCCCTTGTCACAAGGAGAAAGGAGGACATACCCTTCCCCGTCAGGCCCCCGGTGCGCAAGCACCCGGGTCATCGCCTCCAGTAACTGGAGATCAACCGGGCGACCCGTCAGATTGTAGATCCCTGCTATGCCGCACATGCCTCCGCGTGCGCCTCTCCCGTTCGTCGAGTAATCCATAACCTCTCCAGCGCCACCGAGCCAAAGAGGATGAGCACAGGTTCGACCGGCAATCGGAGCCTGGTCGAGCCGTAGGTGACCAACGTGATCAAACAGAAATAGAGAATCCAGAAGATCAACAACCATGGCTTCGGATGAGCCTTCAGAGAGCGAACCAGCCCGACCACGAAGAGAGGAAGGAGAAGCCCATAGGAGAAGAGACTGATGATCTGGTCCCGATACGTCGTCTTCGGCAAGAGGCTCCAGAACCGCTTCAGCTTGTGAAGCTCCAGCCGCAACAACTCCAGGGGCTCGTGTCCCAGATAATGTCGCAAAAAAGAAAAAAAGGCGGATCGGTAGTCCTCTAAGAGAAAATCAGGACGATATCCTTCCACCCGGCCGGGTTCGATCCACCCCCCGATCGTCTCGGGGTCCTGCATGATCGTCCGGTTGTTGGCCCCATACAGCGCACTCCAGTAATAATTGGAGGTATTAATGAGAACAAAAGAGTGCGTCACCGCATAGTTCCTTACTGTCCAGGGCAGAATGACGAGCAGCATCCAGACTATCATCGCGGTGGCGATCACCAGGGCCCGCCGTCTGCTTCCGAATTCGATCCAGAGCCAAAAAAAGAGCGCGATGGGAAGAAAAATAGTCGCTGGACGCGTCAGGTTTATGATACCCAGGACAATCCCCCCAAGGGCAATCCACCCGGTAGAGGGGCGCTCCCGTAGTCTGGCCAGAACATAGAGGAGCAGGGTCGCGAGAAAAACAAGCAAGGTCTCCGCTAGCACGAACCCGGTATACACGACAAGAAACGGGTACACGGCAGCGATAGTCGCTGCGATCATGCCCACGCGCTGCGTGAAGAGGCGCTCCCCGATCAGCAGGACCAAGACGCAGGTGAGCGCTCCCAAAACAGATTGGACGATCGTCACTGCGGCATAGTGGTGCCCCAAGAGACCGTAAATCGCAGCCAAAACAAAGGGATACCCGGGCGGTCGGTAGGTATTCGGAGCATGGTTGTCAGCGAAGCCAGACCCACTCGCAAGTGAAAGGCCGAGCGCATCATAATCTTTCGAGTCCGCATAGAGCTGAAAACCAGAGTCCTCAAACCCCACGATGTACACATTGAACAAGATGCGCACGAGCAAGGCACCCGCAAACAGCAGGATCGGCAGGGTCAGACGCATGCCGGTTGATCCAGAAAGCGCCGGCACCAGAGTTCCAGATTGAGCCACCGCCAGATGGTGAAGCTGATGTTCTTCCGGCCGGCCTCATGGGCTTCGAACTCTGTGAGAGCGGCCTCCACGTTGAGGTAGCCCCGTGCGCGGGTCCGCGAATCCGACAGGATGTCCCGCGTCATCTCGCGCAGCGATGTCCGGAACCAGATGTCCTCCGGTGTCACGAATCCCATCTTGTCCGCACGCCAGCACACTTCGCCCGGGAGGATTCCGGCCAGCGCCTCTCGGAGGACCGCTTTTGTCCAACCGTTCCTGATCTTCAGCTCCGGTTCCAGCCCGTGCAGGAACTCAACCAGCCGATAGTCCAGGAACGGGAGGCGCGTTTCAATGCCGAACCCCATCGAGTTCCGATCCTCATAGTGCAACAGCGCCCGCAGCCCGCTCCAGGTGAGTAGTTGGAGCTCCATAGTGTGGAAATGCGAGCCCTTGACCGACGGTGCGGTCGGAGTCGGACCCCACTGGCGCCGGAATTCCGGCGCGATCCAGTCCACGCTGCCGGTCACGCGGCTGCGGACGAAGCGGACAAGAGGCGACGGGAGGAATGCCCGTGCCAGGTTCGCGACGACATACTTCGGGATCGGCCCGTGCAAGCGGCGGTAGGCTGCCAGTTCCCATAGCAGTCCAAGCCACTGTTTCCGCGCCGCCAAGTCGGCGAAGAACGCGCCGAAGAAGCCGTGATAGCCCGCCAGGAGCTCGTCCGCTCCCTGCCCGTCCAGCAGCACCTTGACGCCTCGCTGCGCGGCCAGGCGCATCACGTTCCATTGCGCGAAGATGCTCGTCGAGCCGAAGGGTTCGTCTTGCTGCCACACCAGTTGCGACACCGACACGGCCAGTTCCTTCGGGTCCGGGAAGGTGTAGTGCGATTCGGCACCGGTCCGCTCCACTACCGGTCGGATGAATTGCCGCTCGTCGTACGCCGGATCTTCAAAGCAGGACGAAAAAGTCTTCTGCCGCTCCCCGATGAGCTCGCGCGCGACCGCGTGCTCCACAAACATCAGGTCGTTCGCCACGCAGACGATGGACGACGAGTCCAGACCTCCGCTCAAGCAGGTGCCGATGGGTACATCGCTCCGGAGGCGGAGCCGGACTGCGTCGCGAAAGAGGTGCTGGAAGCGCTCGGCCGCGTCCCTCATAGAGAGACCGTCCCAGCCCGGAGGGGGAAGATCCCAATACCGCTGCACCATGACCTGCGTATCCACCGTCAAGGTATGCGCGGGTGGGAGCTGCCGGATCCCTTCGAAGAAGGTGTCCTTGGAATGATCCAGGCAGGCCCCCTCGAGGTAATCGAAGACAGCGCGCTGGTTCGGCAGAGGCCGGAGGCCGCCCGCCAGCAGACCCTTGATCTCGGAAGCGAAGGCGAACCGTGTGCCGTCCCAGGAATAGTAAAACGGCTTCACCCCCATGCGGTCCCGCGCGCAGAAGAGCCGGCGGCGGTCTCCGTCCCAGACGGCGAACGCGAACATCCCGTTGAAGCGCGTGACGCAGGCCTCAGCCCACTCCCGATAGGCAGCGAGCAGGACCTCCGTGTCGGACGCGGAGCGAAACCGGTGCCCCTTTCCCCGCAGCTCCTCACGGAGCTCGACGTGATTGTAGATTTCTCCGTTGTAGGTGACCCAGCAACGACCGTCCTCGGTCGTCATCGGCTGGTGACCAAGCGGCGACAGATCGATAATCGCCAGTCGCCTGTGCCCCAGCCCGATCGAATGGCGGTGCGGCCGGGTCCCCGGTGCGTCCGCGAGCCGCCCCACGACTGCAAGCGGCCGCTCCTGTCCCCGCGCATCCAACAGCACGTAGCCTTCCCCGTCCGGTCCGCGATGCGCCTGGACGAGAACCATGCGTTCCAGTGCTGAAAGATCTATGGCCCGACCGGAGGCGTCATAGAGACCGGCGATGGCGCACATCAGCGATCGCTCCTCCGACCCGCAAATGTCGGCCCGGTCAGTTCCCGGTAGCAAGCCAGAAGCTGTGGGGCCCCTTGCGCCTCCCACGTGTAGCGCTGGGCTGCGGCACGCGCCCGTCCCTTGAGTTCCGCGAGCCTGTTGGCATTACCCGTCATCGCATTCACGGCCCGGGCGATGTCGCGGGGCTGTTCCGGGTTGAAGACCTCCCCAGCCCCTGTTTCCTCGACCACCCGCTCCATCTCCGGAAGCGCGCTCACCGCTAAGGCAAGCCCGGCTTGGAGATACTCGAAGATCTTGTTGGGCAGGCAGAGGCGGTTGTTTAAACTCGTCGCACGATAGGGTATGAGCCCGACGTCGAATCCTGCCAGGCTCTCCACCAACTGATCCGCAGCGATGGGCGGGAGGAAATACACCCGGTTCTGTAAATGCTCCGCCTTCACGAGAGCGCGAAGCGTGCCTTCGAGCGCGCCGTACCCCCTCAGGTACAGCTCGGCCGATTCGTACCACGCCGCGCTCCGGATGAGCTCCTCCAGTCCCCGGTCCCGCATAAAAATCCCTTGATAGATGAGGCGGGCCGGTCGCGTGGAAAAGCCCCCGAGTCTGTCGGTTCTCGGTCGCACGACCTCAACGGCGAGCGGGCAGTTCATCACCACGGCGGGTACCGGTACCTTGTGCCAAGCGGCTAATGTTTCGGCAATCGAGTGGTTGACCGTCACAACTTTGTGCGCGAACCGAATGAGCCAGCGCTCCAGTCCAAAGAGGATCCCGCTGAACTGACGGGATGTCCTGTTGAACTGATCGGAAAAGAGTTCATGCGCGTCGTAAAGCAGAGGGACGTTGTTGAGGCGGGAGAGGATCACCGCCGCCGGAAGCGTATCCAAGTCGTTGGCGTGATAGAGCCCGGCAGAGAACCGTCTGACTTTTGCTACGGCCTGTAGCGTAAACCACGCGATCCCGCCGAGGACCCAGAGTTCCCAGGGCCTGATCCAGTACGGCCTCGCCCCGGGCCTGTCGCTCGGTTCCACCGCCGACGTACGGTGGCGCCTCGCGAACAGTTGCTTGAGGCGGGACCATCCCCATGGGCGCGCCACACGATGTATGTCAATCTCATCAGACATCACCGGCACAGGCTTTCCCGAAAAGGGCGCCCGGCAGACCAGACGAACTCCGTATCCTGCGCGCCGGGCGGTGTGGATTGCTCGGAGGACCCTTGGATCGTTCAGCCCCTCGTTTGTGACGAGCATCACCACGGTTTCAGCGGTTCCTGGTGACGCATCAGATGGCCGGCCTTCGGAGGCTAACAGGCTAGCTGGTGCCGGGTGCTTGCCTACACTTAGGGACATTTTCCCCCTTCACGACATCAGGCCAAGACGTGTCAGCACGGCGCCCCAGGCCACTTCCGCTCCCGTATACGTGGACCAGGCGCCTGGCGCGTCGGCGCGCCCCGGCGCATCGAGCTGCAGCACGGTATAGAGACGCAAGGGGCACGGTCCCCGGAACGAGACGTGCAGGACCGGGGCCGGTTCCTTCGCCCCGTAATCGTCCGCGTACCACCCGTCGATCGGATTCGTCTCCCCGATCGCCACGCGAGCGGTGAGCGGGAGAGGCTGGCCCTGCCGAAGACTCTCTGCCAGAACAGTCATGCTGACGCTCGCCCGCCGGCCGATCAGCTTCCAGCAGCCGGGCCGGTCCACCTGGAGGACCCGTACGGCAGGCATCGCATGGAAGAGCGCTTCGACCGCATGCTCTCCGTCCCCCTCCAGATCGTCTCGGATGATCACGCGCCGCTCGCGACGTAGCAGCAGGAGGCTGCGCCGGTGGAGCACGGGGGGGTGCAGGCGCCGGTAGCCGTCGTGGGCGCCCGTCACGTAATCCGCGTCCGGTGAGAATCGCCACGCGACCTCGCGCGGCCTTGCGCGCTCGCGCATGGCCCACGTCGTAGTCAGTACGCTTTGGTCTTGCCCATCCACCAGTAGGAGATTGTGCCCCCGCGCGCTACGGAAGTAGTCGTGCCAGGGCCGGGAGCCCGTATAGGTGTAGGAGCCGATGTCCGTCAGGAACGTCTCGCCGCCAGCCGCCAGACCGAACGTAAGGAGGTCGCTGTGGCCGTGGGTGCCCACCGACACCTCGTCGGGCCAGTCACCCAGGCCGACATGCCCGCAATCGAAGAAGGCCCACAGGGCATCGCGCTCCCAGTCCTCCCGCAGGACGAAGTACCCGCCCTCCGGAAAGGCCGCGGACCGGACCGGTTGCTCCGCCGGCAAGGCCTCCCACGTCCGGTAGCCGTCCGGACCCAGCCACCACAGAACGTCCTCGCTGTTCGCCGTCATGCCGAACTTCAGGCTCCTCTCGTTGAAGAGCACGGCGCCGAGGTTCAGCAGCGCCCGGTGATCGTTGACGACATGATGATTGAATTTCCAGACCCGCGCGCCGTCGGCATCGCTGATCGGCTGGACCACACCGGTCGGCTGGGTCATGTGCAGAAGGAACTCCAGCATGCGCCGGAGGGTCTGCCGGGAGGGATCGCAATAGGGAGACCGGTCGGCGCCTGACAGCAGCCAGGGCAGCAGGCAGAATTCGACCACGTACCGGTGGTAGTTCACGGACTGCTCGTAGTGGACCCCGTCGGGGTACACCTGCTTGGCCAGTTCGGACTCGATGATCCGCAGCGCTGTCGTCCGCCAACCGGGGGCCTCGCGGAACTCCGGAAACGCCAGCGCCAGGGCCGCTAGGCCCGCCGCGTTGCCAAAGAGGTGGTTGATCGCACGCTCCGCGAATTCGAAGTGGACCGGGATGTAGCGGGCATGCTGGTACAGCGACCGCAGGATTTTCAGCAGACGGGCCGACGTGAGCGCGGGGCTCCCCCACACCGCTTGCAGAGCCAAGGTCCATGCGATCGCGCGCTGCGCGACAATCAGGTTCTGCGTCCAAGCGAGGCCCCAGAGGAACGGGTTGCGATCGATCCAGTCCTCCATCTGGCCCAGCAGGGCCTCGGCATAGCACTCTTCACCGGTGAGCCAGTACGCCTTGCCCAGTTCGACAAAGTGTGCGTGCTTGTTCAGCTCCCAGGGCAGCTTGACGTCGCCAATATAGAGGTCGTTCTGGTAGTCATTCGCGTAGAGCTTGGCGTTGAGCTCCTGGTAATCACCGCTGACCCACGTTCCGCCTTTGAAATCCGTCCACCAGTTGATCGGATCGCCGAGGTCGGTGGGTCCGCTGCCAAGCACCTCCACGACATGCCGGCACGCCATGTCGGCCCGGCGCATGGTCTCTTTGTAGGACTCGGGAAAGCATTCCCCGACCAGGCGCGCCAGCTCTTTGCGGTCGCCCGGTCGAAAGAGCGGCGACGGCGGGCGGCGTGCGCGGTAATAGGCCAGCAGCGCAGCGGCGTTCCTGCGGGAGGCCTCCGGTGTGAGACAGGCCAGCACGGCCCCGTCAGACAGGTCCCCGAGCGCCCGGAGCTCCTCGCGGGTCTTTGCCTCGGCCTGCGTCCCGGGTCCCCACCGGGCCACGACCGCGCGCCTGATACGGGATAGCAGCCGCATGTCACAGAATCCCGCAGCAGCGCGAGCAGGCAGGAAAGGTTCCGTGCTTGATGAGATTCTTGCGGAATTCCTGGTAACGCGGGCCGTTCCAGATGTCCGTGAAGCTCTGCTCGTAGATGTTCCCGAAGTTGATGTGGTAGCAGCGGGTCATCACCACGCAGTCCCCGTTCGCGATGATCTCGGCGGCTCGCCACGGAACGTAGCACCGATCCCCTTGCACGAACACTTCGGGGTGAAAATAGAAATCTTCCAACCCCTTTCTATCGAGGTCTGGACCGAAGACGGCGCGACCCGGGTAACGCGTCTTCACCCAATTGATCTGGTCCCA
>Ga0066710_100007352_pt1 | contig 10505 bp, 12 predicted proteins | sample GraSoiAngelo_159_FD_79666 | JGI IMG/M metagenome (GOLD analysis project Ga0066710, IMG submission 79666) | Grasslands soil microbial communities from the Angelo Coastal Reserve, California, USA - 14_1009_16_40cm | ecosystem: Environmental > Terrestrial > Soil > Grasslands | place: USA...
AAATCGACTTGATCGCCGACCCGGAGCACATTCGCCAGCTGGATCTCGTGATCGGACAGCGATAGCGCGCGCCGAGGTCTACAGCTCCTTCCCTCGCGCTACCTGCCTCGACTAGAGGACTGAAAATCCGGGAGTTACCTATGCGCTTGTCGCGTGCCTGGCCGTACGTTGCGGGCACGGAACCGCGAGGCCGTAAGGCCCAGTCCGGGAGTCCAAAAAGCGTTAGGGCGTCGGCCGTTCCCGAAGACATGGGGAGAATTGAGGGAAAGAAACTATGGGAATGTACTCATGGAGGGCCCGGTGGGATTCGAACCCACGACTCCCGGATTAAAAGTCCGGAGCTCTACCGCTGAGCTACGGGCCCCCATCTCAATCTCAATCTATCGTGCTTCCGAGGCGGCGGCAACGGCCGCCCTGTGCCCGGCGCTGGCCCTTAGCCACGGCTGCCGCTAGCCTGTAATTGGAAGATGCCTTTGTGAAAAGCATCCTGGTTGTTGACGACGAACCTACACTCGTGGCGACCCTGAAGTATAACCTGGAACGCGAGCAATACAAGGTCATTACGGCCCGGGACGGAGCATCGGCGATCGATCTTGCCCGTGCGGCCGCCCCGGACCTCATCATCCTGGACTTAATGCTTCCGGAGATGGACGGCTTCGAAGTGTGCCGGGTACTCCGGAAGAGCCTCTCTGTACCGATCTTGATGCTCACGGCCAAGGGGACAGAGGTAGACAAAGTAGTGGGCCTGGAGCTGGGCGCCGACGACTATGTTACGAAACCATTTGGGATGTCGGAGCTGATGGCGCGCGTACGGGCCCTCCTGCGCCGCATTCAGAAGCCGGTAGCAGCCGATGAGACGCTGGTATCTGGAGACCTGCGCGTCGATTTGGCGCGACGCCAGGCGTTTAAGAACGGCCAGCCTCTGCCCCTCAAGCCAAAGGAGTTCGATCTGCTCGGATTCTTCCTCAAACACATGGGGCGCGTCTTTTCTCGCGATCAGCTGCTGAGTCAGATCTGGGGGTATGACTTCGCGGGCGACAGCCGCACGGTGGACGTGCACGTCCGGTGGCTGAGGTTGAAGGTCGAGGAGGACCCTGCCGATCCTCGGCGCCTGGTTACGGTGCGCGGCGCCGGCTACCGCTTCGACCGTTGAAGAGCGCTACTGGTTATGTGGCGGCAGCGTTCGGAGCTTTGGCGCTGCTTGCGCTTCTTGCAGTCCTACTTGATTTGCCCGGCCCAGTAATCGTCGTCTCTTTACTTGTGGCCTTGATCCTGGACTTGGTTTGCGTCCTGGCGGTTCGCCGCTGGGCGGCATTCGAGCGGTCCCTCATCCATGCCGCGCAGAAAGTAGCGGTCGGCCAAATGTCCGCTCGCGTGCCGACAACGCCGGGCGGAACAGGCGGTAACCGTCTGGTCCAGGCATTCAACCAGATGGCCGAGGCGCTTGAACGCCGGATAGCCGCGACATCCCAGGAGCAGGGGCGACTGATCGCCGCATTGAACAGCAGTACCGACGCCATCATCGCTGTTGACGGCGAGGGCGCGGTCACTTTCGCAAACACTGCGGCCCTGGGACTCTTGAAGCCCGACGCCGGCCAGGTGCTTGGACGGCCGCTCGCCTGGCTCCTCGCCGACAAGGAAGTGATCGAGGGCCTACGGGTGAGCAGCGAGGAGGGCCGGCCGTCCGCCCGCCTGGTGGAACGGCCGGGCAAGCGATGGCTCCAGGTAATGACCAGCCCTATCGTTGGCGGCGGCGACTGGGCGAGTCTCGTCGTCTTTCGCGATGTATCTGAGGTGAAGCGAACGGAGCAGGTGAGGACAGACTTTGTCGCCAACGTCTCACACGAGCTGCGGACACCGCTGGCCGCGCTGAAGGCGGTAATAGAGACGCTGGAAGGCGGCGCCGCGCGAGACCCGGACGTCGCCGGGGACTTTTTTTCGCGCGCGGACGCAGAGGTCGACCGGCTGGTTGCCATGGTTGAGGAGCTCCTTGAGTTGTCTCGGATAGAGTCCGGCGAGCAGTCGGTGGCGTACGATGCAGTAGATCTTACGGGAATACTGCGCCGAGCAGTGGAGCGGCTGCGACCGGAGGCGGACAAGCGGCAGGTGAACCTATCGCTGCGGACGGACGGACCGTTGCCGGCCGTGCAAGGAGACAGTGAGCGGCTTGAGCGCGCAGTCATAAACGTCATCCAGAACGGGCTTAAATTCACTCCGGCCGGCGGCTCTGTCTTAGTGGCCGCCGCGACGCTTGACGCAGAGGTCCGAATCCGCATCGCCGACAGCGGCGTGGGGATTGCCAGGGAGCATCTGGCGCGGGTCTTCGAGCGCTTCTACAAGGGAGACCGGGCTCGCCATCAAGAGGGCAGCGGGTTGGGGCTGGCGTTGGTGAAGCACACCATCGAAGCCCACGGTGGCACGGTGACCGCCGAGAGCGAGCCGGGCCGCGGCTCCGTGTTCATCCTGACGCTGCCTGCTGGTTAGTCTCCCCTTTCAACTTTTACCTTCCGTTCAAGCGGCGTTAACCCGTCGTTAAACGCTGCCAAACTATCCTCGAAACTGAAATGACCACAGACAACGAAACGGCCCAGCGCGCCTCAGCCGCAGACGGAGCGGCGCCTGCGGGCGCACATCAACCCGCATATCTCCCACGTTGGAGGGTGCCCCATGCCCTCCGCGGAACTGCCGCAGTCTGGGGGCGGGGCTGCTCGACTCGCCCCCAGACCTCGCGCGGCATCAGTATCAAGCTAAGCCGCCCCGTAGCCAGGAGCACGATCCCAAACCGTGTGGGGCGTCGCGCCCCTAGAAGGAGCATGGTATGAAGACTGCTACACTGCCGAAGAGCCGGTCGTTGAAGGACGATGGCGTCTACGCCGTGGCGGTCGAAACCGCTTTTGACAAGATTTTTCGGCTTGAGGATGCTGACGCCACTGAGCTGATCCTCGTCCGCCATGCTGAGCCGGACCACCGTGCCGCTCGCACCAACGGCGCCGCCTGGGATCCACCGCTCAGTGAGCGGGGCCGTCAGCAAGCGATGCGCCTGGCTATGCGGCTGCGCCGCGCGGAAGTCGAGCGCATCTATACTTCGACCGCACGGGTCGCGCTCGAGACCGCAGCGCTTCTCGCCGCCGCAAAAGACCTGCCAATGATCAGGACTCCCCAGCTCCAGGGTGTCCGCTTCCACAGCGGGTCGCTCAATGGCGCGAGCGGCGATCTTTCAAAGATGACCGCCGATGTCACCCTTCGCTTCATCAACCAGCCGCGTTGGGACTCGTTGCGTGGCTTCGAGTCTTCGCGGGACTTTCGTCACCGCGCCGTACAGACCGTGGAATCTATCATTTCCCGCCACACGGGAGAACGTATTGTCCTCGTCACTCACGAATCAGTCATCAACGCTTACCTCAGCATGGTATTGGACATCGGCCGCGACATGTTCTTCTTGCCGGAATACACCTCGCTCTCCACGCTGCGAGTCCTTCGTGACGCCTATGGCGTGCAGAGTATTAACGACCAGGCTCACCTGTTGCCGACCTTCAACCCACGCTAATGATCGACCAAAGGAGCAACGCCATGCCCCAACTGTTGACTACACTCAGCACTCCGTGCTCGCGGCTACACGCCCAGTACCAGGTCTGCGGCGCACTGGTGCGCGCCTGCCGTAATGCGATCGCAGACCTTGCGCTGGACGAGGAGGGCGACCCCGAGGTGCGCCGCCTGGCGATCTCGCTAATGAAGGAAATCCTGGAGGACTGGCGCCAAGCCCAGGCCAGCGTGCGCCGCGAATTACGGGGCAGCCGGTCAAGTTTTACGGCCCGTTAACTGCCGTTAACAACGCATTAACCGGGCCTCCATAAACTCCCTTGTAGAGCAATGTTGGTTGTTTCAAAGGAGGTAGAGTGACACTATTCGTCCGCCAAGCCGGACTAAGCCGATTCCGCCTGCCCTTCTTCCTGTTGCCCACCGTTGTCTTCATCGGCGCGCTTACAGCCGGCTGTAGCAGCGACGACAACGAAGCGGGCGCCGGCAGTAGCGGCGCGGCCACCGCCAATACCGCTGTATCCGGCACCGTAAGTATCGAGGGCTCGAGTACGGTCCAGCCCTTCACGATAGACCTGATCGATGCCTTCCAGCCGGTGTATCCGAATGTGAAGATCAACCCGCCCAGCGGCAAAGGCTCCGGCGCCGGCATAACGGCGTTTATCAACAAACAGGTGGACATCGCCCAGTCCAGCCGCAAGATCAAAGATGATGAGAAGGGCCAGGCGGCGGCCGGCGGGCTCGAGGCATTCGAAACGCACATCCTTGACGACGCGCTGGCGATCACGGTGCATCCGGGCAACACCGCGACGCAGCTAACCCTGGAGCAGGTGGCAAAGATATTCTCCGGGCAGATCACGGACTGGTCCGAGGTGGGTGGTAAGGCAGGCAAGATCACCATCTACACGCGGAACGAGGAATCCGGCAGCTTCGCCTACATGGAAGAAGAGGTCATCCAGAAGGTGCTGGGCAAGGACACAAAGTACAGCCCGGACATCAACAAGCAGGCGAACGCTCCGGCCGGGCTCACAGCCGTATCCGGCGACCCATCCGGCGTTTTCTACGCGGGCCTGGGTAATCTCGACGAGATCCCGCAGGGCAAGGTGAAGGTGCTCAAGGTGGCGAAAGACTCCTCCTCTGCCGGCGTCGAACCGTCCGAGGCGACCGTGAAAGACAAGACGTACCCTATTTCCCGCGGCCTCTATTACTACACAAACGGCGACCCGGCGAAGAGTGCGAACGCTGCGCTCAAGGCGTTCGTGGCCTATGCCCTTAGCACCGACGGTCAGAAGCTTGGCGAAGACGTCGGCTTCGTACCGATTAAGTAAGACACCTCGGTTCTGTGCATCCGCGCAGGCGGAAGCAGTTGCCCTCCGCCTGCGCCGTTTGCATACAATGAGTGACTAAGGGAGCGACGTTGGCTGCTACGTCAGAATCACCGCCGCCGATCGGCATCATGGGACGGTCCGTGATGAACCGGCGGCGGGGCGCTGTTCTCGAGTTGCCGCTGGAACTCCTCATCCGCGCCACCGCGATACTGACGCTTCTTCTGCTTGTCGGCATTCTCATCTTGCTGGCCCGCCAGGGGCTGCGGCTATTCCTGGAGCTGGATTATCCCATCGGCCGCTTCTTCACGTACGGCAACGCGATCACTGACAACACCACTGACCCCGAGCAGTTCCGGTTCGGCGTCATCTCTCCCCTGATTGCGACATTCTGGGTGACCCTGATGACACTGGTCTTCGCCATTCCGCTCGGCTTGATGACGGCCGTCTTCATCTCGGAGGTCGCGCACCCGCGCGTCCGGCTGGTAATCAAGTCGGTGGCCGAACTGCTGGCCGGCGTTCCAACGATAATCTTCGCCTTCGTAGGACTGGCGCTGATAGTGCCGCGCGTGCAGGACTACTTCGGCTGGGGCGCGGGCGGCCTCTCCGGTGTCACCGCCGGCTTCGTCGTCTCGTTTGTCGCCGTGCCGCTCATCATCTCCATCGCTGATGACGCGCTGCAGGCGGTGCCGCTGGACTTCAAAGAGAACGCGTATGCCCTTGGCTGCAATAAACTGCAGGCCATCTGGTTCGTCATTATGCCGGCCGCCATTTCGGGAATCACGGCGGCGGTAATGCTGGGAATGGCCAGGGCGATAGGAGAGACCATGGTGGTCCTCATACTCGCCGGAGGCAACAGCTCCATACCGGCCGACCCTACGCAGTCCATGCGCCCGATGACCGCCACGATTGCAGCCGGATTCGGAAACGCGTCCGAGCAGTCATTAATCCGACCCGCTCTTTATATGACCGGCGCAATCCTCTTCATACTGACGTTTTTCACCACGTTCATCGCCGACGCGGTGCTGGAGCGGCAGCGAAAGAAGTTCGCCCGATGACGGTGCTCGCCACCTCGCGGCGCCACAAGAGGCTGGACCTCCTGCAAAGGGTTGTCTTGAGCCTTACGCTCTTGACGACCATTGTCATTTGCGTTCCGGTGGTCATCGTCTCCGCCTATGTGATCAGTCACGGCGCGTCGGCCATCTCCTGGGATTTCATCTTCTCGGGACCGGTGCGGGCCGGCCGGCAGGGCGGGTTCTTTCCGGTCATCATCCTCACCATGTACGCGCTGCTGCTCGTGATCGCATTTGCCGTTCCCGTCGGTGTCCTTTGCGCCGTCTACCTGGCGGAGTACGCTCGCCCGGGACGGCTCCTCAGGCTGATCAATCTCACCATCATCAACCTCGCCGGCGTTCCCTCAATCGTTTATGGCTTGTTCGGCGCGGCGCTGTTCTTTGACGTGATCCACACCAAGCAGGCACTCTGGGTAGCCTCCGCGACGCTCGCAATGCAGGCGTTGGCGATCATCATCACCAGCTCCCGCGAGGCGCTTCTCGCAGTGCCCAGGGGCATCCGGGAAGGGTCCCTGGCGCTCGGTGTATCGAAGTTGCACACGACGTTCTTCATCGCCCTGCCGCAGGCGTTCCCCGGGATCATCACCGGCAGCCTGCTGGCTATTAGCCGGGCAGCCGGGGAGACGGCGCCGATCCTGGTCGTCGGCGCCATTGCAGCGAGCAACGTATCGCTGGCGCCGACGGCGGTGGTCGGTGAACGCCCGCAGATGCTCTCCTACGAGCTGTACTACCGGATTACGGAAGGCCTGGGGTTGGCCGACGAAAGGAAATGGGGCCTCGCCCTTGTATTACTTGCTATTGTGCTGGTCTTCAACATGTCGGCCCTTGCGCTTCGGATTAAAATACAATCAGGAGTGAGGAGGAATTAGCCGCTTGACGGAGACCACCAGTCCCGAACAGCTCGCCGCTAGCGCGCCGGCCCACCTGCCGGCTACGGCGTCGGCGGGTGCGCCCTACCGGGCGGCCGGCCCAGCGGAGACGTCGCCAGTTGTACTGCGGCTCGAACGTGTGGGAGTGAAATACGGCCACCGATCAGCGGTGGATAACGTGTGTATGGATATCTACAAGAATCGGATCACCGCGCTGATCGGCCCTTCTGGTTGTGGTAAGAGCAGCCTTCTGCGCTGTCTGAACCGGATGAACGACCTTATTCCTGAAGCGGCGGTGAGCGGGCGGATCTACCTGGACGGTGTGGATATCAACAGCGACGCGGTGGATCCCGTCCAGGTCCGCCGGCATGTCGGGATGGTGTTTCAGAAGCCGAACCCCTTCCCCATGTCGGTGAAGGATAACATCGCCTTCGGACCCAAGCGGCTGGGCCTGGGCAGCCGCGGCCGCATCAACGAGATTGTGGAGGGGGCGTTGCGGGCGGCGACGCTGTGGGAGGAAGTGGCGGACAAGCTGGACCAGCCCGGCACTGCCCTTTCGGGCGGCCAGCAGCAACGGCTTTGCATCGCGCGCGTGCTCGCCGTGAACCCGGAGATCATTCTCATGGACGAGCCGTGCTCGTCATTGGATCCAATCGCAACCCTCAAAATAGAGGACCTTATGCGAGAGCTGGTCCGGGAGTACACGATCGTCATCGTGACCCACAATATGCAGCAGGCGGCGCGCGTCTCTGACTACACAGCCTTTATGCTGGCCAGCGAGCACGGCCTTCACGGCCAGGTCATTGAATACGGGGCGACGAAGGAAATCTTCACGAACCCCAGGGACAAGCGCACCGAGGACTACATCACGGGGCGGTTCGGATGACCCGAGCGATGCTGGAACGCCAGCTGGCCGGCCTCCAGGGCGATATGTTCATGATGGGCGAAATGGTGGAGTCGGCGGTCGAGCGCGCTGTCGAGGCTCTAAAGACGCGCGACGTGGAGCTGGCTCGTCGCGTCATCGCCGATGACCTCAACATCAACCGTAAGCGATACGATACGGAGGACAAGTGCCTGGAGTTGATAGCGACGCAGCAGCCGCTCGCCGGTGACCTGCGCACAATAGTGTCCGTGCTGCACGTAACGGTGGACCTGGAGCGCATGGGTGACCACGCCGAAGGTATCGCGAAGATCGCCTTGATGCTGGCGGACGAGCCACCCTTGAAGCCGTATATCGACATCCCGCGGATGGCGGACGTGGCGATCGACATGCTGATGAGCAGCCTGGAAGCCTTCAAGGACCGCGACGCCGCGCGCGCCCGCGCCATCTGCGACCAGGACGACCAGGTGGACGCGCTATACGAGCAGGTCTACCACGAGCTGCTGACGCATATGATCAAGGACCCGGCCAGCACCCAGCGCGCTACCTACCTGATCTGGGCGGCGCACAACCTGGAACGGATCGCGGACCGAGTGACAAACATTTGCGAACGAGTGGTGTACCTCGTCGAGGGACGGATCGAGGAGCTGAACGTCTCCAAGTACTAGGGCGTTGAGGGCCGGAGGAAGGCCGGGATGCCGCCGCCCGTCACTGTGTCCCGCAGCTTCTTCAATGCCCGTATGAGTTCCGCCGTGACTGAATCTTCCGAGGCGCCTAGCACGCAGGCGACCTCTCCCCGGCTAAGCTGAGCATCGAACAGCAGAGAAACGATCTCCCGCTCGCGGGGGCTCAAGTCATCAGTAGCCCGTGGGCGGGATGGAGTAGACGCGCAGATGTCGCGCGCAATGGCGAACAGGACCAGGCGGAAGTCACCCTCATCGCGAGTGGCGGGCCTCTCGAAGGCGCGGCTGAACGAGTCGATTACAATCTCGCGTGCCGATGTCTCGTCCGCAAAACTGCTGGCAAAGGCGAACAGCGCCGGGAAATAGCGGGCGAAGCGGTCTTCCTCCACGCGCGAAGAGCTGCTCATCGGTTGGTCCTTGGATAAAGAATGCGCTCTCAACTTGCCACCCTCCCCTGGAATAGTGGCCAAAGCGTAACATCGCGGAAGCCGGCGGAGGCGGGCCGGTGGGTAGAGGAACAGTTCAGAAGTGGTTCAGGGCTTGTAAAGGCGGGGCCACGGGGTAGACGGCAAGTTAGTCGTGGTCGATGTAATCGGTCAGCGGGTCGCCTTCGCGGATCCGGGAGCGCCGCTCCAGCATGTAGCCGAACCCACGCACGCAGAGGATATACGGGCTCCTGGAGCCGGAATCGCTGAGTTTCCGGCGCAGGTTGGCGATATGAACCTTCACCAGGTTCTGTGCGTCTCGCTCGCTGTAATCATGCTGGTGCACGGCGGAAAGCAGCGCCCGTGGGTCCACAACCCGCCCGGCCTGCTGTCCCAGCACCGCCAGTAATCGGAACTCCGTCGGCGTTAGCGGTACCGGCCGCTCGTTCAGCAACACCTGGTATTTCTCCAGGTCAATAATCAGGTCGCGGATGGCGATTGTGCCGCCGGAGCGTGTGGAAGGATGCGTCCGGCGCAGCAGCGCGCGCACGCGGGCGGCGAAGAGCGGAGCTTCGATGCGGGCCACGACGGCGTCGTCGGCGCCGGCGTCCAGCACCTCGATCAAGTCGCCCTCTCGCTGGATGACAGCCATCAGCGCCACTTCCTGCAGGTCTCGCATGACGCGACAGGCGCGCACGGCGAAGGCGCCGTTTCGCTGGGCGAGGACCAGAATCGAGAAGGGCTCTTGCCGGGCGATCTCGAACAACTCATGGAGCTCGGAGCATGCCGTCACCTGCAGCCCCAGGCTCTCGAGGGCGATCGTGAGCGCGGACGGCCAGACCTCGGGGTCTGCCAGGATGCAGGCCTGTTTTACAAGGACTTCCGCGCCTTTGGTCTTGACCTGTGTTGTCGTCGTCATTGGTTCTCCGGGACGCACTTAAGCTCGGTGCTGCTACAGGATTGACGGAGGAGAGTGCGCGCGTGTTACAGCGCGCGTTGGAGCGTGTGCAAGTGTAGGCGGTGAAGGCGGTGGCGCTCGCCATCCGCTTGCGCCTGGAACCGTTCGACGATCGCCGGGTCTTTCGTGAACAGGAGGACCTGCGTGCGTTCGCTCAGGTTACAGAGAAAGTCGAGCAGCCGGAGTAGCCTCTCGCCATCGATCTCACTGAAAGGGTCGTCAAGCACCAGCGGCACCGGCTCTCCGATGGCGCTCATGTGTTGCGCCAGGCCGATTCGCATGAGCACGTAGGCAAGAGTGAGCGTGCCGCGGCTGACGGGCGGGTCTGTGACCACCTGGTCAGTTTCGGGCAGCAGAAGCGAAATGCGGAGGGAGGCGGGGTCCACGTGGGCGCGCAGATATCGCCCCGCAGTGATGCGGGAGAAACCGTCACTGAGGAACGTGTTTACGGCAGGGGCGAAATCGCGGTAGACGGCGACCATTGCTTCGGCGATGCCCTCCCGTGCCATCTGCGCGGCAGCCCGCGCCCGGTCCAGCCGTTGCGTCTCCAGGCGCGAGCGCGCTACATCCTCCTCCACCTCCGCGCGCGCCCGGTGGCCGCGCAGGGCGGAGCGTACTTCCTCTTCCAGCCGCGCGACAGACAGCTCCAGGCCGCGCTGTTCCTCCTCCAGCTCGGCCAGGGCAGCGCGCAAATCGCCCTGCGAGCCTTCCGGCCGGCAGTCGTTCAGTTCCGGGTGAGCGGCGAGCAGTTTCCC
>Ga0066710_100007353_pt1 | contig 10505 bp, 7 predicted proteins | sample GraSoiAngelo_159_FD_79666 | JGI IMG/M metagenome (GOLD analysis project Ga0066710, IMG submission 79666) | Grasslands soil microbial communities from the Angelo Coastal Reserve, California, USA - 14_1009_16_40cm | ecosystem: Environmental > Terrestrial > Soil > Grasslands | place: USA...
CTGCTCGATCACCTTGCCGGGGTCGCCGATGATCCCCCCGTCGACCGGGCGGTTGCGCCCGATGTGCGCGCCATCGATGTCGACCTGGATGACCGCCGGTTCGGGCGTGGCGAAGCCCTTCCTCCCGAACCCGAGCCTGAAGTCCCAGTCCACACCGAGCGCGAGCACCACGTCGGCCCGGGACAAGGCGAGCTTCCGGGCCGCCGAGAAGAAGTAGGGATCGTCCGGCGGGAGGCACCCGCGGCCGAGCGAGTTCAGGAAGACCGGGGCCTTGATCGCGTGGGCCAGCTCTCCCAGCGCCTCGTGCGCCCCTGCCCATCGCACCCCGGAGCCGGCGAACACGATGGGCCGGGTCGCATCCCGGATGCACTCGACGGCCCGCTTCACCAGGTCGGGGTCTCCCAAGGGCCGGGCGTCGGTCCGATACGCCCGGGGGAGCGTGACGTCCGAGGGGACGGCGTTGAGCTGGACGTCGATGGGGACGTCGAGGAACACCGGCCCCTTCCGGCCGGTCATCGCGTGACGCAGGGCCGTGGCGACGTAGTCGGGAAGCCGGCGCACGTCGAAGCACGTCCGGGCCCACTTCGTGATCGAGGAGACCAGGGTCACCTGGTCCATCTCCTGGAGGGAGCCCATCTCGAACTCCACGATGGGGTTCTTGCCGGAGAGCAGCAGCATCGGTGAGTTCGCGTACAGGGCGTTGGCGATCCCGGTGACCGCGTCCGTGACTCCCGGGCCAGCGGTGACCGCCGCCACGCCCGGCCGCAGGGTCACCCGGGCCCACCCGTCCGCCGCGTGTCCCGCGGCCTGCTCGTGCCGGAAGTCCACGATGCGGATCCCCTCGGCCACGCACCCGTCGTAGATCGGAGCGATGTGCCCGCCCGACAGCGTGAACAGGTGGGTCACGCCTTCCTGCTTCAACACCTGGGCGATGAGATGCCCGCCATGCCGGGGCTCGTTCATCACCCGCTAGGCTATCCGTTCGTGCCGATGTTCAGGAAACGTGGCTCGGATCGCGCACCCGACGCGACGAGGGCCGGCGCTGCCGGACCTGCCCACACCGCGCATCCGGATGAAGACGCCGACTGGCGCTCCTTCGACCCCATCGCGGAGGACTATGCGCGGTTGTTCGCGCCGGACCTCAAGCGGGTGGCCGAGGACCTCGTCAAGCTGCTCGAGGTTTCGTCCCGCCAGCGGATCCTGGACGTGGGGACCGGGACGGGAGTCGGAGCCCTGTCGGCCGCCGGGGCCGCCGGAGACGGCCTGGCCATCGGGGTGGATCCCTCGATGGGGATGCTCCGGGCCGCGACTCGCCACGCCGGCGATGGCGTCCGATTGGCCGCGGCGACCTCCATCGATCTTCCCTTCCGCGACGCCACGTTCGACCGGCTCATGGCCAACTTCGTCATCGGGTTCTTCCAGAATCCTTCCACCGCCTTCTTCGAGCTGCTCCGGGTCCTCCGCCCCGGCGGGCGGCTGGCGGTGAGCTGGTGGGCCCGGGGCGACAGCCAGGACGAACTTCGGAGCACGTGGCTCGGCGTTGCCGAGGAGTTCGCCGAGCACGAGGTCCTCATGGAGGCCCAGAGCCGCGCCATCCCGGGAGAGGAGCGGTTCGCCGACCGGGGCGTGCTCAAGCAGACGATGCACGACGCAGGTCTGCGCGACATCTGGACCGAGATCCGTTCGTATCGATTCCAGTCGTCTCGCGACGACTGGCTGGCCGGCCGGGAGATCGCCTCGCTCGGCCGGTTCCTCCACCAGATGCTCGGAGAGGAGCTCTGGGCGGACTTCCGCCGGCGGGTCCGGACGGTGTTTGCCGAGCGCTTCCCTCAGCAGCTCAACGATTTCCGCGACGTGGTCCTCGCCGTCGGCCACAAGCCCTGAGCGACGCCTTCCTTGAAGCCGCCGGGAAGGCATCGCATGATGCTCTGAAAGCATCCCGCTCCCGATGATTCGTTCGCCCGGAGGGGTCCCCATGCGCAGCCGTCGATCCTCCGCAGCACTCATGCTCCTGTCCCTGGCGATCGTTCTCTACGGGCCCCAACCGGGTGCGGCCGCTTCCCAGCTGGGTGCCCGCTTGTCCGCGCCCCTCGGCCGGGCAACATTGGCCGCGCCGGGGGACAAGCTGTGGTCCAAGCGATACAACGGCCCGGGCAAGGACGACGACTTCGCCAATGCGGTCGGTACGAGTCCGGACGGGTCGACGGTCTTCGTGACGGGGCAGAGCACGGGCCTGGCCGGGAACTACGACTTCGCCACCTTCGCCTATGACGCCGGTACCGGGGCCAAGCTGTGGAGCAAGCGCTACAACGGTCCCGGGAACCGCGACGATGACGCCACCGCACTCGGGGTCAGTCCGGACGGGACGAAGGTGTTCGTGACCGGCGCCAGCTACGGGTCGACGGGGCTTCTCGACTACGCCACGGTGGCCTACGACGCCTCCACCGGCACGAAGCTGTGGGCCAAGCGCTACGCGGGACCGGGCGGCGGCAACGACCAGCCATTCGCATTGGGCGTGAGCCCCGACGGGTCCACCGTGTTCGTCACAGGGACCAGCTTCGGGTCCACGTTCGACTACGCGACCGTCGCCTACGTCGCCGCGACCGGGAAGCAGCTGTGGATCGAGCGCTACGACGGCCCGGCGATGCGGACCGATCACGCGCTCGCCTTGGGGGTCAGCCCCGACGGGGCCAGGGTGTACGTGACCGGCAGGAGCCAAGGGAGTGGGAGCACCTTCGACTACGCAACCGTCGCCTATGACGCATCCAACGGCACCGAGGAATGGGCCGTTCGATACAACGGCCCCGGGAACGGAGACGACCAGCCCTACGCACTGGAGGTCAGCCCCGACGGATCGAAGGTATTCGTCACCGGGACCAGCTACACCTCCACCGTGCTGTATTTCGACTATGCGACCGTCGCGTACGACGCGTCCGGGAATCAGCTGTGGGCCATGAGCTACAACGGGCCGCAGAGTGGCTACGACTACGCGCTCGCCTTGGGCGTGGACCCCGACGGGTCCGCGGTGTTCGTGACCGGCCAGAGCGGCAACGCCGCTCTTGGGGCCTGGGACTACGCCACGGTGGCCTATGGGATCTCGGACGGGACCCAGCTGTGGGCCAAGATCTACGACGGGCCATCCAATGCAGACGACCTGGCCACCGACCTGGCGGTCAGCCCCGACGGATCTGCCGTGTTCGTGACCGGGAACAGCGAGGGGCAGAACGCCACCCTCGCGTACCAGGCCTCCGACGGGACGAAGATGTGGGTGGCCCGGTCCAAGTTGCCCACCGCGAGCTCAGGAATCGGGGTGAGCCCCGACGGCTCGAAGGTATTCGTCACCGGTTCGACCTACGACCCGTTGACCAGTCACTACGACTACGCGACGGTGGCCTACAGCGCGATCTGATCCAACTAGCCTCCGCCAGACTCGTCCCATCCATTCGCTTTCGCGGTCCGCTGATATTGCCGACGAGCGCGAATGATCAGGATGGCGGCTACAGCACTCGCCCCCACGAGGGCGGCTACCTGCCACATCGGTAGGAGCGGATGCCTCACGATCGCAAAGACGGCCTCCATGGCCAACAACAATGGGAGAACGAGAGCCGAGAAGCGAAATGCAGCGATTCGCTCCCCACTCCTAGCAAGCTTCCCTAGCGTCCGCTGCTCTCGTAGCGACATCCCCTTCAAGGGAGGGGTGAAGGTATCTGCCAACGTCGCCCGATATCGAGTGAAGCGCTCACGCACGGGTGGATTCTGCACCTGGGTGGGACTTCAGTTCGTAACGAAATCGCCCAGTCACCTCTGATCTACGGCCCTGGATCGCCGCCGGGGCCGCAGTTGGGTCGGCAGCGACCCCCTTCCACGACATCGAGCATGACCGCCCAGAGGTGCTTGATCGATCTCGGCAACCGGCAAGGGCCGTAGGAGATCCTCCGCCCATTCCGGAGTTGGATCTCGAGGTTGCCTCCCATCGAACACCTGAACTGCCAAGCGGGGTGGGGAAGCGGAATCGGGATGGCTTCAGAGATGAGAGAGAGTGGCCGTGAATATGGGTCCGTCGGCACTCCCTCGAAGGGTGGGACCGGGGGACCCTCTGGTATGGGAACGATCCGCACGCTCAGGATGTCGCTTGGACGCACCTCGATCGGACGGCCGTGCAGATAAAGGATGACGCCGAGCGCCATCACCAATGGGAGTCCCCAGATGCCAACTCGGGTAGCGATCCTTCGCATCTATCCGGTGTACGTGAGGAACGCTTCCCTCGGCCTCGTTAGTCACTCCTGTAGTACGAAGACCTTCTCTCGGAAGAATCACTCCAAGTTCAGGACCCGGAACCCCTCGGCGTGCTTGACGCCGATCTTCTTGCCGTCCTCCTCGGCCTCCGCCGGCAGCCATTCTTCGAAGAAGCCCAGCATGCCGCCCTCGAGCTGGCTGCGGTGCTCGCCCAGGGCCTTCAGCTTCAGCTCCATGAAGCCGGTGATGTCCTGGTGGTGGTTCGGCTCGTTCGTCCAGCCCAACCAGACCTCGGACACCTTCCACGCCGACAGGCCTTCGGTGAGCTGCTCGGAGAAGAAGTGGGGGTTCCCCGCGCCGGGGAACACCGCGTCCAGCGTCGTCGCGCCGGCATTGCGGTGGTCGGAATGGTTGAAGTACCGGTTGCCGAAGAACCAGGCCGTCGGGTCGCAGGACAGAACCACAGCCGGACGAAGCTCGCGGATGGCCCGGACGATCTCCGCCCGGACTTCGGCCGTGTTCTCCAGCTCCCCGTCGTGGATCTCCAGCATCCGCCAGCTCGCCAGCCCCAGGACCCCAGACGCGGCCTCCACCTCGACCCGCCGGGTCCGGGCGAGTTCTCCCCGATCCAGAGCGGGGTCCTCCGACCCCCGGTCGCCGTTGGTCAGGACCATCAGGTGGACCTCCCGCCCGTCGGCGGCCCATCGGGCCAGCGTCCCGCCCGAGGAGATCTCGGCGTCGTCGGGGTGGGCGAACACGCCGAGGACCGGCCCGGCGGGCGCCGGGGCCGGTCGTCCCTCCCCGGGCGCTCCCTCCGGAGTGGGAAGGGGAGCCTCTGCCGCTTCGGTCACCGGCGGGCCCTGCCTCCGCGGGCTCGGCCCGAACCGGTCGCCTCGCTCCCGCCGTCGCGCTCCGCCTGCTCCTCGATGAAGCGCAGGATGGTTCGGGTGGGGGAACCGGTGGCCCCTCGCGGCCAGTAGTCGGTCCCCTGCTCGACGAACGCGGTCCCGGCCACGTCGAGATGGGCCCATGGGATGTCGCCGACGAACTCCCGGAGGAACAGCCCGGCGGTGATCGCCCCGCCCCACCGGATCCCCACGTTCTTCACGTCCGCCACGGACGACTCGATGTGGCGGCGGTAGTCGGTCCACAGGGGGAGCTCCCAGCCGGGCTCGCCCTCGGCCTGGCCGGCTGCCAACAGATCCTGGATCAGCCCGCGGTCGCTGCCCATGACCGCCCAGATGTCCAGGCCGAGCGCGACCATGGCCGCCCCCGTCAGCGTGGCGGAGTCGATGATGAGCCGGGGCTGCTTCTCCGACAGATAGGCGAGGGCGTCGGCCAGGATCAGCCGCCCTTCGGCGTCGGTGTTCAACACCTCGGATGTCTTGCCCCCCCGATGCCGAAGCACGTCGCCCGGACGGATCGCCGAGCCGCCCGGGAGGTTCTCGGCGGACGGGATGGCCGCCACCACGTTCGCCGCAGGCCCGAGCTCCGCCAGCGCCCGCATGGTGGCCAGCGCGGCCGCCGCCCCGCCCATGTCCGCCTTCATCCACTCCATCCCCTCGGCCGGCTTGATCGACAGTCCGCCCGAGTCGAAGGTCACGCCCTTTCCGGTGAGGCCGATCGGCGCGGAGGCGCCGCCTGCCTTGTACGTGAGCTCGATGAGCCTCGGCTCGTTCACGCTCCCAGCACCCACCCCGAGGATGCCGCCGAAGCCTCCCTTCTGCAGGTCGCCCTTCGTCCAGATCTTGCAGGTGAGGCCCCGCTCCCCGGCCATGGTCCGGGCCTGCTCGGCCAGGAAGGCCGGCGTCGCATCGAGGGCAGGGGTGTTCACCAGGTCCCGGGCCCAGTTGGCGGCTTCGGCGTAGACGGAGCCACGGCGGATTCCCGACCGAACCTCGGACCGGTCTCCGTCGGTCAGGACGGACACCTTGCGCAGCTTGGGCTTCTCCTGCGAGGCCTCGTCGACCGGCCGCTCCTTGTACCGGTCGAACCGATAGGAGCCGAGGGCCATCCCCTCCGCGAAGGCCTGCGCCGACTCCTCGGGCGAGCCGCCGACCCGGCCCACCGTGCTCGCCACCGAGCCGAACTTCACCGCGGCCCGGGCGGCCTTGAGGGAAGCTCGCCGGATGGCCGCGGGGCCCGCTTCGCGCTCCGGCCCCAGCCCGACCAGCATCACGGCCTTGGCCTTGGTTCGTCCCAGTGTGGGAAGCGTGAACAGGTCTCCCACCTTGCCGCGGACCCGGTGCTCCTTCAGGGTCGCCATGAGGTCGGCTCTCATGGCGCGCTGAACCGCCTCCACGCCGGGGCCGGGACGCTGGCCCTGGAAGACCGGCAGCATCAACAGGTCTGCGACGACATCGGTGGGCGAAGCGGAAGAAACGTCGAACGTGGGCACGTGCGGCCTCCTGTCGCTCGGGCGGGACAAGAGTCTAGCGAAGCCTTTGCCGCCTTCTCCGCGCGCTCGTAGCCTTGCCGGCGTGGAGCACCGCAACCTGACGAAGTTCGTCACGTTCTCCCGCGACGGCGTGCGCCGGGAGACCGTGTTCGAGACCGACCACTTGTGGAGCCAGGTGCTGTGCTTCGAGCGGAACCAGAGCGTGGGGCCGATCGCGGACCCTCAGGCCGACGCCCTGTTCACCGTCGTCGCCGGCGAGGCCATCTTCCTGGCCGACGGGAAGCGCCGCCGGCTCAAGCAGTGGTCCACCGTGCTGGTGCCGGCGGGAGAGAAGGTCTCGGTGAGCAACGCGTCGGCGGATCCCCTGGTGGTGCTCGTGGTCGCCGCGCCGCCCCCCGCTGCCCGGGCGCTCAGCGGCTGACCCCGGCAGGAGCGCGCCGCCGGCGGCCCGCCCACGCCCCCAGGACCGCGTAGACCAACAGCGCCACGGCGAAGGACGGGATGCTCGCCCCCGCCCTGGAGCTCCACAGGGGGAAGGGCAGCCGGAGCCACCGGTGGAGAAGCGTCTCCATGGCGTCCCGCCAGGCCATCGGGCCCGTCGGAACGCTCCACTGGTAAACCAGGAACCCGGCGACCCATGCCACCGCCGCCGGGACGTTCGGCCTGGGACGTGGCCGGGGCCGGCTCGCCTGAGGGTCGGCCGGCGCAGGATCGAACATCTCCTCGGTCAACCGTCCCCGCCGCCCGAGCACGAAGTAGTCGGCCACGAACATGCCGAACAGGGGAACGAACACCGACCCCATGAGGAACAGGAACGACTCGTAGGTTCCAAGGGCGACGCTCCGGCGAAGGCCCAGCCAGATCGCCAGAACGGCCCCGGCCGCGGCGACCAGGACGATGGCCACGCGCTGGGGGATCCGTGATTCGAGGTTCTGGCTCGACACCGCGGCCGAATAGATGTCGGCGAAGGCCTCGTCCGTCTCGCCCACGAGCAACGCCAGGAGGACGATCCATCCCCCGGCCAGGGAGGCGATCGACGTGCCGATCCCCGCCGGCGATGGATCGGACAGCCCCGCGCCCAACACCAGAAGCGCGCCCAGGGCGTAGAACCATGCGTTGCCCACCGCGTACCCGACGAAGGTTCCGACGAAGGATCCTCTGACCGTGCGGGCGAACCGGTTGTAATCCGCCACCAGGGGCAGCCACGACACCGGCATCACGATCACCAGGTCGACGGCCAGCCAGAAGGGCAGCCCGCCCTGGCCGGGCCGGTGCCAGATGGCCCCGAGGTCCGCCGTGGTGAGGACTCGCAGCGTGATCCAGGCCGCCACCCCGGCCACCACCCACGCCCCGAACCGCTCGAGCCACCGGCGGACGACCACGATGGGCCCGCCCAGCGCCAGGGCCGTCGAGACCACCGCGACGATGGGGAGCCACATCCAGTAGGAGGGCAACGAAGGGAACAGGTGGCTGGCCACCAGGCTCATGGCCCAGAACTCGAATCCGGTCCACCCCACGAGCTGGACGATGTTCAACACCGAGGGGACGTAGGAGCCCCTGATCCCCAGGACCGGGCGGAACAACACCATGCCCGGGACGCCTTCCCTGGCCCCCGCCGCACCGACCATGGCCAGCGGGACGCAGCCGAGGATCGACCCGATGGCGATCGCCAGCAGGGCCCGGGGCAGGCCGAGCCCCGGCACCAGGAACGCCCCGGTGACCAGCACCAGGAGGCCGATGGCCAGGTCGCCCCACAGCACCCCCAGGTCCAGGCCGCCCAGCTGACGATGGCGGGGTGGGACCGGCCGGATCCCCCAGGCGGGCGCTTCCGCCTGGAGCGTTCGTTCGATGCGCTCGGTGACAGAAGCCATGCGGTCAGCCGGAAGCGGCCCCGGCCCTGGCGGCCCGATGCAAGATAACGGGGCGGACGACTCCCTTCAGCTCGACGGGGCCGATCTCCTCGAAGCGGATGTCGCCCCCTCCCACCGCACCAACGACGTCCTCGCTCACCAGGACCTCGCCGGGCCCCGCCCGCGCGGCGATCCTGGCGGCGATGTTGACCGTACGGCCGAAGTAATCGCCGTCGCGGAGGATCACCGGCCCCACGTTCACGCCAACGTGCGCGGGGGGCAGCCCGGCGGTGGGCGTCTCCTCGACCAGCTCCAGGGAACACTCGACGGCGTCCCGAGGCCCCGGGAAGTGGAACATCACGCCGTCGCCCAGCCACTTCACCGGCCGGCCGCCGAACCGAACCGATTGCGATTGGACGATCCCGCCGAGCGACGCGACCATCTCGGCCGCGGTCTCGTCGCCCCGTTCCTCGGTCAGCCTCGTGTAGCCCACCAGGTCGAGGAACACCATAGCCGGCGGCCGGGCCGGCCGGGGCGGGGCAAGTCCCAACGCGTCCAGGGCGTTCTCCAGGTGATCGATGACGTGCTCGATGATGGCGTGCTCCTGATGCCGCTGGTACGCCCACAGGATCAGGTCCCTGACCATGCCACGGAGCATCGGGCTCATCTGCGAACCCATCTCCAGGATCTGGCTCTCGGAGGCTCCCGCCTGCATCAGGGGGAGCTCGACGTAGGTGTGGAAGAAGGGCGACTCGGCCTGGGAGATTCGGTACACGTTCTCGCCGTATACCCTCAAGATCCTGGCGATCTCGGCGTCCTGCAGGCCCAATCCCACCGCGAACTGGGCCATCCCGAACAGCTGGAGGTCCTCCTGCCGAACCTGGTCGTCCGGGCTCGGCCGGGGAAGCCCGATCGCCTCGTGGGCCAGCTGGATGAGCCGGACGTCCAGGCCGTGGTCGGCGCTGGCTTCCCGGTACGTCTTCGGCGAGAAGCCCTGCGGTTCGGGGAAGAGGAGATCGAGGAAAGCGAAGGACATCTCGCCGGTCGCGCAGGCCTTCCCCACCGCGTCCAGGTCGACGCCGGACCGCTCGATGGCCTCGGCCAGACGAACCCGGTGGATGTTGGCCAGACGGTAGGTGCCGTCGCCCTCCCGGGACGTGATGCCGAGATCGGTGAGCCGGTCGATCCTCTCCGGCGTGGCCCCCGTCCGCTCGGCCAGCTCGGTTTCCGAAAGGTTGGGCATGTGAGGCATGGTATCGACTGCACCGCACGTCAGGGGAGGGAGGATCCCGGGATGAGCTACGAGCAGCTGATCGTGGAGCAGGAGGACGGCGTCGCCACCGTCCGGATGAACAACGCGGAGCGGCTGAACGCCCTGTCGCCGACCATGACCCGCGAGCTGTTCGACGCGCTGGGGGGGCTGGGCGAGGACCAGGCGGTGCGGGCCATCGTGCTGACCGGCGAGGGCCGGGGGTTCTCGGCGGGGGCCGACCTCTCGGCCCTCCACGAGCCCTACCTGAAGGGCGAACGGCCGCAGCTCTCCCTCTTCCTGAAGGAGGGCTACAACAAGCTCATCCCTCTACTGGCGGAGAGCCCCAAGCCGGTGGTGGCAGCGGTGAACGGCGTCGTGGCGGGGGCCGGGGTGTCCCTGGCCCTCGCCTGTGACATCCGGATCGCCAGCGACGCGGCCTCGTTCACCCTGGCCTTCGTCAAGATCGGCCTCGTCCCGGACGCCGGTTCCTCCTACCTCCTGCCCCGAGCGGTGGGGATGGCCAAGGCCCTGGAGCTGGCACTGCTTTCGGATCGCATCGACGCTTCCCGGGCTCTCGAGCTCGGTCTGGTCAACCGGGTGGTGCCAGCCGCCTCGCTGACCGAGGAAGCACGGTCCCTGGCGGCTCGGCTGGCCGAGCTCCCCACGACGGCCATCGCCCTGACCAAGCGGCTGTTCAACGAATCGTCGCGCCTTCCCCTGCCGGAGGCCATGGACCGCGAGGCACAGGTCCAGGACGAAGCCGCCGCCA
>Ga0066710_100007356_pt1 | contig 10504 bp, 7 predicted proteins | sample GraSoiAngelo_159_FD_79666 | JGI IMG/M metagenome (GOLD analysis project Ga0066710, IMG submission 79666) | Grasslands soil microbial communities from the Angelo Coastal Reserve, California, USA - 14_1009_16_40cm | ecosystem: Environmental > Terrestrial > Soil > Grasslands | place: USA...
ATGTTCTTGTGGCCGGCCAGATCGCCCTGACGTTGCTGCTCCTTACCTCCGCCGCGGCCGCCATCAACGGCTTTGTGCGGCTTGTCCGCACGGATCTGGGCTACGATCCGCACAAAACCATGTCGGTCGGCATCCCCGTGCACCAGAACACGCACGTCAGTTGGCAGGACCGGTCAACCTACTTCGAGCAGCTGCTTGCCCGCGTCTCCGCCATGCCGGAAGTGGTCACAGCAGGCATTTCCACCAACGCAACGCCGCCCTGGAACGGATGGGATCAATCCTTCGAGATCTTTGGGCGTCCGGCCAATCAGCGGCAAGAGTTGCGCGCGAACTTCGTCAGCCCCGAGTATTTCCCGGTTCTGCGCATACCGCTTTTGCAGGGACGGTTTTGGGAGCAGCCTGAAATCGTGCGCGGCGCCCGCTTGGCCGTCATCAATCAGACCATGGCACGGCAATATTGGCCCCACGGCGACGCCTTGGGGAAGCAGCTGCGCCTCCCCGATCTGAAGGGCGAGCCGCCCTTCTCGCAGGCGGTGCCCGATTGCAATGGGTGGCTGCAGATCATCGGCATTGTCGGTGACGCACGAGATGACGGCCTGCGCAAGCCCGTCAAAGCGGCGGTTTTTGTGCCGTTCACGCTCCAGATGCGCATGTGGACTCAGATCCTGGTCCGGACTCACGCCGCGCCACTTACGGTCTTGAATCGCGTCCGCGCTGAAGTGAAGGCTGTCGATCCCGATCAGCAGGTGTTCGGTCAGACTCGTGACCTGGAGCAGTGGATTCAGAACCAGGACGAATATGCCTATGGACGTCTGGTGGCCGCGCTGTTCAGCGGGTTCTCCCTGCTGGCGCTTGCGCTCGCCGCGATCGGACTTTTCAGCGTCGTCTCGTACGGCGTGGCCCAACGCTCGAATGAGTTTGGCATTCGCATGGCGCTGGGCGCCACTCGCGGACAGGTGCTCCAGCTTGTGTTCACCTCTTCCGCACGCAACGTTATCGGCGGAATTGTATGCGGGCTGCTCCTGAGTCTCATGCTCAGCGGGATTCTGGCCAAGTGGGCCGAAGGCAGCACGCACAATCCACTGCTCTTTGCGGCTGTCACACTGCTCTTGGTTCTGACGTCCGCTTTGGCAGCTCTCCTGCCGGCGCACCGTGCGTCTTCAGTCGATCCGATGGACGCTTTGCGATATGAGTAGCCACTTTCCCCCCCGAAAGTCGCAGTACGTTTACCGATCGCAGCCCGAAACGGCAGTCGCCGAAACATGACAGACGAAATTTGCGAACTTTGCCTGCACTGAAGCGTATATAGGCTATTGACGCGCTCGCCAAGCGGCGGGAGGTCCAATCGTGAACGGTTTCGGAACTCAGCTTAAACACGTCTTGCGCAGGCTCATGCGTTCGCCCATGTTTACGGTTGTGACGCTTCTCACCATCGCCATCGGAGTCGGCGCCAATAGCGCGATTTTCAGCGTCATCAACGGCGTCTTGCTGAAGCCTCTTCCGTATCCTGATCCCGATAGGCTCGTAGGCGTTTGGCAGACGGCGCCCGGCCTCGACATCAAGGACCTCAACGCCTCGCCATCCGACTACTTCACGTTCCGTGAGGAAAACCGCACATTTCAACAATTCGGTATCTGGAACGGCGACAGCGCGAGCATCACCGGCCTCGCTGCTCCCGAGCAGGTGCAGGCCATTGACATGACGTCAGGTGTGCTCGAAGCCTTCGGCGTCCAGCCGGCTCTCGGCCGCTGGTTCACGTTGACAGACGAGGTTCAGGGCAATCCGGAAACCGTGATCCTAACCCACGGCTACTGGCAGCGCAAATTCGGCGGCGATCCGTCCGTGATCGGCCGCCGCATCGTGGTCGACGGCAAGGCCCGGGAGATCGTCGGCGTCATGCCGCAATCCTTCCGGTTCCTCGATGAAAAGGCGGAGCTGTTCTTTCCCATTCAATTCGAGCGCGCCAAAGTTTTCCTCGGCAACTTCAGCTATGTGGCTATCGCCAGGCTCAAGCCGGGCGTAACCCTTGCCCAGGTCAACGCCGATGTCGCGCGCATGATTCCCATCGTGAATACGAAATTCCCGCCGCCCCCCGGTTTCAGCGCCAAGATATTCGCGGACGCGCGCATTGAGGCCCGTGTGCGCCCGCTGAAGCAGGACGTGATTGGCGACTTGGGCAAAGTGCTCTGGGTCTTAATGGCCAGCATCGGCGTGGTGTTACTCATCGCCTGCGCCAACGTAGCCAACCTGCTTCTCGTCCGCGCCGAAGGTCGCCAGCAGGAGCTTGCCATTCGCACTGCTCTTGGCGCCGGCTCGACCCAGATCGCCCGTGAGTTTCTCGTGGAAAGTGTTTTTCTCGGCGTGCTTGGCGGAGCTGCCGGAATGGGTCTCGCGTATTGGGCGCTGCGCCTTCTCGTCAGGCTTGCGCCGTCGTCTCTTCCGCGTCTCGAAAACATCACCATCGATCCCCTGGTCCTGGTGTTCACCCTGGCCCTCTCGCTCGTTTCCGGCGTTCTGTTTGGACTGATGCCCGTGTTCAAATTTGCGGCCCCCAGCGTGATGACCGCGCTGCGTGCTGGCGGCCGCACGTTAAGCCAGAGCAAAGAGTCGCATCGCGCGCGCAACACGCTGGTGGTGCTGCAAGTGGCGCTGGCCGTAATTCTGTTGATCAGTTCCGGCCTGATGATCCGTACCTTCCAGGCATTGCGGCATGTCCAGCCCGGATTCACCGGTCCGCGTGAGTTGCAAACGCTGGCCATTTTCATTCCGGAAAGTCAGGTGAAAGAGCCCGAGCGCGTGGTGCGCATGCATCAGGAGATTCTACGGAAAGTTTCTGCCATTCCCGGCGTTTCCTCGGCCGCTTTCGCGAACTCCGTCCCCACCGACGGAAATAACAGCACAGATCTGCTTTACGCCGAAGACCGTGCTTACGCCGAGGGCCAAGTGCCGCCGCTTCGCCGCTTCAAGTTCGTCGCGCCCGGCTTTTTTCAGACCATGGGAACCCGGCTCATCGCGGGGCGAGATCTCACCTGGACCGACATCTATGATCAAAGGCTCGTCGTCATGATCTCCGAGAACATGGCCCGCGAACTCTGGCACGACCCGGCCGCTGCCATCGGCAAGCGCATTCGCGAGGGCATGAAAGATCCGTGGCGCGAGATCATCGGCGTGGTAGGCGACATCCGCAGCGATGGTGCCGATCAGAAACCGCCCACCACCGTCTACTGGCCGCTCATCATGAAGAATTTCTGGGGGAATGAAGCGTTCATCGAGCGCCGCGCGGTTTTCGCCATCCGCAGCTCCCGCGCCGGTTCCGAGAGCTTTGTCAAAGAAATCCGGCAGGCCGTGTGGTCCGTCAATCCCGATATTCCACTGGCCAGCATCCGTACCTTGGAACAGGTCTATCGCGGATCCATGGCGCGCAGTTCATTTACGCTCGTGATGCTCGCCATCGCCGGAGGCATGGCGCTACTGCTCGGCGTCATCGGGATCTACGGCGTCATCTCGTATTCCGTATCGCAGCGTACGCGGGAGATGGGCATTCGCATCGCTCTCGGCGCCCAGCAAAACGGGTTGACCGCCATGGTCGTTCGCCACGGCATGCTGCTCGCCGCAATCGGCGTGGCCATCGGCCTCGTCGCCGCCGCGGCCGTGACGCGCATCTTGTCTTCGATGCTGTTTGAAATCCGCCCGGTCGATCCCGTTACCTATGCCGCTGTGTCCGCCGGCCTGCTCGCCGCCGCTGCCGCCGCCAGTTATGTCCCCGCCCACCGCGCATCCATCGTAAACCCGGTCGACGCCTTGCGCGCAGAATAGCCGCCTGCGTCTTTCGCATTGGTGTGATGGCCCAGATTTGCAGCCCGGACGTACGCCGGTCAGTCGCGCTCAGTTTCGTGATCTGCTCATTCGGATGACAGGCGGCAGACCCCAAGCGCGGTACGCTTGTAATGCAAACCACGCCATGAACAAGAACGAGTTTCAAGAACTGGTGCGGTCCGGGGTGGGGAGGGCGATTATTTACGCCCGCGAGAATGATGTCCAACCATTCCGGGACGTGATCCTCGATGCCTGCTTGCACTGTTACTCCGCAGACGCGCAGTGTGAAGGCACCCGGGCTGGCTACATGCTCGAACTCGTGAATCTCTTGCCAGACCGGCAGTTCTATTGCGATGAAGTTCTTAAGGCATTGCCGGGAAGTGGAGACGATTGGGATGCCGTTCAGCGCTTTCACTTCGCGACATACATGTCGTTCGACGGAGACGAACGTGCAAGGCAGGTAATGTACGAGAGCTTCGAGCCGGGGCCGAACATGGGAGAAGCTGTTGCCATCGACTTTGTTCGGATGGACGGTCTGAAGGGACTTCTTTTTGCCGCAGCGAAAATCGGCGCACTGCTAATATCCAAGCCGAATGAAATGGATGGGGGTTGGCTGTGGATGCAGGCCAGAGAAATCTGCGGTGAGCAGGAGGCTACGACCGCCTTATGCCAAGCTGGGGCGATAGATCCCAGAGTTGAGGCCTATCGGTTAGCAGCAGTAGCAGGCGAGGCAAACAGCCATAGAGGAATTGGTACGTGGGAAGAAATCAAGGCGCTGAGCTATGCGCAGCTAAAGCCAAAGCTACTTGGCCTGCGTGCCTTCCGGCTCAGCGGATGGGGTAAGCAGGCGAGCACCGACGACGTGGAACGTGCTGCACACGGCTTGATGGCAGCTCAGGTTCCGGAAGAGCAAATCCAGCATCTGCGAGTCTTCTCGCGAAGACCCTTCCCGCTGGACCCTAGCCTACTACTGAAGCTATCGTTCTCCGCTAACGAAGATCTGGCGCTTGCTGCGGCTGTTGCTCTTGCGCAGATCATGCATCCCTCCGTCCGAAAGGTCGCCTTTCGGCTCGTTGGGAATCGCCTAGCCGGTCGCGACGCAGCAATAGCGATGCTCGGTCAGAATTGGGTGCCCAACGATCACGAGGTCGTGCTGAGCTGGTTTGAGAGCGAGTTGGATCGGGACACGCGCCACCACATGGAAACGGACCTCAGGAATTTTTGGGAAAGTCACTCCGACCCCGCAAGTGAGCTTCGCATGTTGTATTCCCTATACGAAAAGGGGCCGTGTTCGTTCTGCCGTGAGTTCGTGGTCCAACGTCTGATCGAACTGGACTCACTGTCCGCATCAATGCGAGCAGAATGTGCGCGCGACGCGAACGAAGACATTCGCCTCCTGGTCGGGGCTGAATGAGACCGGGGCCCTTCCGGCCCGCGCGTTTAGTGATGCGGGTGCGCGATCGTGTAGTTGAATGTCTGGCTATGCGAGCCCGTCTCGTCCCCCCAGTAGGCGGTGATGGATGCTGAACCGGGCGATTCGGTATGGAACGTCGTGGTGAGCTGATCTCTCGATGGCGGCGCAAAACCAATCGCGGTCCAGCCGCTGAAAGTCCCGCCTGCCGGATCGAACTGGCAGGTTACCTCTGAGCCGACCGGAAGCTCGGTTCCATCCACCGGCAGACACGCGACGCGCCGGCCCCAGGTCCAGGTGTCGTTGCGATCCCGGCCATTCGGGAACGAAGTGCTGGAAGGCGAATCCGACCCGCCGAACAATACAACCTTGAAGCCACTTGGACCAGTGGTCATCCCTTGCAGCCATCTTGGTCCTGGATTGTGCGCCGGGGACGCCTGCGTCCATTGGACCGGCGAATGACAGTTCCCGTTCCAGGTATCGGATACAACCAAAGCCCCGATACCTTCGATAAAGCCAATATTCCCCCCGTACAGGACGTCAAATTTGGAGACCGGATAATAAGCCATGCCGTGCCCGAAACGCGACGAGGGGACCCCGGGAAGCGACTGTCCCCAGACGTAGAAATTTCCTTCCACCGGAAAGACAACCCACTGATCCCCCAGCGGAATGGAACTCCCGCTGGTTCCTCCGAAGAACATCGCGTTCTGGGACGGGCCGCCGGAATCGCACTGCGCCATGGGCGTTAACGAGCGCCCCGGCGAAGGTGAGCTAACAACATTCAAAGGTGCCCACGTATTCGCAGATCCATCGAACACCCAGGTGTCGTGCAAGGTGCCGCTACTATTTGAGCCGCCGGTCAAAACGATTCCCGCCGAAGGGTCGAATGCCATGCTGGCGTCCCGCCGGCCGGGCGGGCTAGCGCCCTTTGCGAAGGTTAGTTGAGCCCATGAATAATGGGTAACGCAGCTCAACCTGGTGAGACAAGAGGTCTGGCTGCCAAAAACCCAGGTGTCGGACAGAATTTGCCCGCTCGCACCCACACCTCCGAAAAGTATCGTCTTATTATGATTCGGGTCAAATGCCATGCTCGCCCCGAAACGAGCCGGCGGCGGGGCGGCGCTGAATAGGAATGACGTGATTTGCGTCCAATCCGAGCCGTTCCATATCCACGTGTCTCCCAGCGTGTTAACTTGATTGAACACGCCCGCCGGCCCCAGATTCAGACCTCCGAACATCACCACACCACTGGCATTGCCGAATTGTGCCATCGCCGGAGATTCTCTCTTCGGCGGCACGTGTGCCGGACTCATCAGCGTCCAGTCCGCCTGACCGAACGCCAGACTGCTCATCAAAACAGTTGCCGTTAAGCCGGCGATGGGGAATGTAATCCTGTCTCTGACTCTCATACTCTTCCTTTTCGGCTTCAGGCCGAAACGTCTTCGGGTTCGGGCCGAAACGCCGAATCCCTGATTCGTCAATGGGCGCACACTCATGGTTTGAACGGCGCTGAACCACAGAGAAACGCTCTATGCTAGGCCGGGCGCAGCCTGTGGTCAAGGAACCGCAATGAAAAGTTGTGAAAAGTTAGGAAAGCGATATACTATCCGCCTGACGCTGGTAGCTGGCGTGGGGTCAACATGAGGGAATCCGGGATCAAGGACCAGGTTTCTGATCGGGTAGAGACTTTTCAGGTTGGAAGATACCGGGTGTCTCTGGCGGCGCGCGAGGTCTTCCTGGGAGAGCAGCGTATCAAACTCTCCTGGCGGTGTTTCGAGGCCATGGAACTTCTGGTGGAGGCGAAAGCCGAAATCGTTGAGCGAGAAGACTTCTTCCGGCGCCTCTGGCCTGGCATTACCGTTGACGAATCCAACCTGAACCATTGCATCGCCCAATTACGCAAGCAACTGGGTGAACCTCCTGACGCGGGCTTGATTGAGACTGTGCCGCGACAGGGCTACCGCCTCTCGCAAGTGCCGCAACTGATCCACGAGGTAAGCGTTACTCCCGAAAACGCGGGTACCGGGCTGCCTCCTTTAAACGGAATGCTGGCATCAGCGGTTGATCCTGGGACTCGAGTTCGCAGGATTGCCCGATTGCGTTTTCTCGTGGTTTTATTCTGTGCGCTTACCGTTTGCGGCATCGTTATGGCCGCCGCTTGGCAGCGCTGGTCTGTGCGCCAGCAGGCCCGCTCGCTCATGAGCGAAGGGTTCCAGCTGGTACGACAGGGTCGCCTTCCCCAGATCGGGCAAGCCAACTTATTGTTTCGACGGGCCATAGAGCTGGATCCCCAGCTTGCCCCGGCGTATGCCGGTTTGGCAGAAGGAATGGCGCGCTCCGGAGAAGCTCGGCCTGAGCAGGCAAGAGCTATGGCCGAACACGCCCTGCGCCTGGATTCTAATTGCGCTGAGTGTAAAGCTATCGCCGGATGGATCATGATGACGCGGGAATGGCGGTTTGGCGAAGCCCTGAGCTACCTGGACGATGCCGTAAGCCAAAAGCCGGACGACGCCGCGATCAGGTTATGGCATGCGCAGATGTTAGCCAGTGCCGGGCAGCTTGAGCAGGCGCTCAAAGAAATCAACTATGCCGTGGCGCTTAATGCCAGCCGCGCGCCGTCGGTCACGATGCGCGCCGGCATTCTATATCTCTCCGGGCGCTATGAGGAGGCGATCAGCACTGCTAGGCAGTCCTTAGGATTGCAGCCTGACTCCAGTTCTGCCTGGGACTGGATCTACCGATCTTGCATCCGGCTCAACCGAGTCGAGGAAGCGATAGCCGCGAGAGCAGCCGTCAACGCGTTTTACGCCGGACTCTCCGCGGACTCGCGATTTGAGTTGGAACGCCGATGGACCGCCGTATATATACAACGCGGGTTGCACGGGCTGGTGGAAACATTCCTTACGGAGACTTCTACAAAACCAACCCTCGATCAGCACCGTTACGAGCGCGCTACGTGGCGGATGTGGATTGGCGACCGGGAAGGCGCCTTGAGCGAACTCGAGAACGTGTTTGATTTCCGTCCATTCCACTGCACTTACCTGGCAGTCGATCCGATGTTCCAATCACTGCGCGGGGAGCCTCGGTTTCGCGAAGTCCTTTCCCGAATTGGAATCTCGACGGTATTGACGAAACCGCGTCAATAGCGTAAGGTTCAGCAGACCCTCGTACAAGTGATACTGGTAGCAAGCACCCAGATCGTGATCGAAGCCGGAGATCGCTTGTGCCGAAACGAAAACTGCTTTCAGAGAATCAGAGGCGCCTCATTGCGAAGGCCTTAGCCGATCCGCGCCGCTACGAAATCCTAATGCAGATTGGCGCGAAAAATTGTGCCGTGCGCTGCACAGCGGTGCACAACTGTCAGCCGATAAGCGCGGCCACGCTCTCGCATCACCTCAAGCAACTCGAGATGGCAGGGCTGATTACGATCGCTCGACAAGGCAAATTCGCCAACCTGGTGTTGCAGCGAAACGTCTTTCAGGCCTACCTGGACCATCTGGCAAAAATCTTGCCGCAAACCTGAACCCTTCCACATAGGCTCCTCATCAATTAGATGACCATCGAAATGTAGGTCAGAGTGATTGGAGCCGGAGAAGAGAGATGAGCAAACTGAAGAACAGGGTAGCGGTTGTTACAGGCGCATCGAAGGGCATCGGCGCTGGCATTGCGAAGAGCCTGGCGGCGGAGGGCGCATCCGTCGTAGTGAACTACTCTTCAAGTAAAGAAGGTGCAGAGCGCGTAGTCGCGGAGATCGTGAAAAAGGGTGGCAGAGCGGTCGCCGTGCAAGGCGATGTGTCCAAGACAGCCGACGTGCAGCGCCTCTTTGCTGAGACGCAGAAAGCATTTGGAACGTTGGACGTTTTGGTGAATAACGCCGGCGTCTACGAGTTTGCGGCGCTGGGGGAGGTTACGGAGGAGCAGTTCCACCGGCTGTTCAACACCAATGTGCTGGGGCTGATTCTGACGACCCAGGAAGCGGTGAAGCGGTTCGGTGCCGAGGGCGGAAGCATCATCAACATCGGCTCCACCACGAGCAGTCTGACGCCGCCAACAACCGCGGTCTACACGGCAACCAAGGGCGCTGTGGACGACCTAACCCATGTAATAGCTAAAGAACTCGGCTCGAAGAAAATCCGCGTGAACTCGATCAATCCCGGAATGGTGGAGACTGAGGGAGTCCATGCGGCCGGATTCATCGGAAGCGATTTCCAAAAGCAGCTTGAAGCTCAGACTCCGCTAGGCCGCATGGGGCAGCCCGATGACATCGCGCCCATCGCCGTATTTCTGGCGTCGGCAGATTCAGGATGGCTCACCGGCGAGACCTTGTTAGCTTCCGGCGGGTTGCGGTAAATCTGTAGGGGCTGCAAAAGGCAGCCCCGCCTGATTACAGCGCCGAAAGAAAGCGCACAATTTCGCGCATCAGCCGCTCTCCCTGGTCGGTCGCGAAGATGCGCTGCGCGTGCGCCGAGCCGTTGAGGATCACGAACTCTTTCGGGCCAGCCGCTCTTTCGTACTGTTCGCGGATCTTGGGCAAGCGAGGTTTGTTGTCGCCGATGAGGTCGTCGCGGGTCATGATGAATAGCTTCCGCCCTTTCATTCGAATGAGCGGTGTGTAGGCTCCCGCCGCCAGCAACACCAGACGATCGATCGCGCCCGGCTCGGCCTCCGCGGCTTCGGCGGCATAATCACCTCCCATGCTTGCCCCGACAACTGCAACCGACTTCGCGCCCGTCCTCCGCAAATAGTGGACCGCGGCGAGCACATCAAAAATGGCGTTCCTCATCAGGCGGGAGTGTCTGTGTTCCGCCTCTCGACTGGCCCTCGCCGCGGAAGTCGAGAACAAGAGCGCGGAATCCGGCTTCGGCCAGCGCCCGCCCTGGCTTCTCCCAGCTTCCCTTCATGAGACCGCCTCCGTGAGCCAGCACGACGCCCCGGTCGCCTTTTCCATACACATCGGCGTAAACGAGCCCCCCATCCTGCGTCGGAAATGTGACGCGCTCTTGTGCTGCGATGAGTCCAGCCAACATCAGAGCTGCCACGACCGCGCTAGAGAGAGCCATCGCCGGAGTGTACAACAGCTGGGGAGAACGGGTCATCCGTCTGTCGAACTCCATTCACCCGCTCCCCCGGATCCCCGGTTTGAGTCTCGAGGGGATTGTGACAAGAAGGCGCAAAAGCGCCATGCTGTACGAAAAGATGAGGGTGGGGTCCCTCGGAGTCGCCTTGTAGGAGGAGGCTCCAAACTGCCAGGAGCTGCTTTAGCCAAAAGCTGCGGTG
>Ga0066710_100007357_pt1 | contig 10504 bp, 9 predicted proteins | sample GraSoiAngelo_159_FD_79666 | JGI IMG/M metagenome (GOLD analysis project Ga0066710, IMG submission 79666) | Grasslands soil microbial communities from the Angelo Coastal Reserve, California, USA - 14_1009_16_40cm | ecosystem: Environmental > Terrestrial > Soil > Grasslands | place: USA...
AAGGATGCGCCCAGTTGTTGGCGCTCACACCGCCGGTCGGGCTCACCGCCAGCTACCTGCGGCGCGACGGACTCGTCCTCGAGTTGCTGCACTACGCCGATGCCGGCGCCGAGGACCATCCACCGCGCGTGATGAACGAGCTCGGGCTCACGCACATCTCGCTGAGCGTCGACATCGAAGCGGTCCTTGCTCGGGTCGAGGAGTACGGCGGCGAAGTGCTCGAGAAGACGAACATCGGGTTCGGCGTGTTCATCCGCGATCCGGACGGCCAACTGATCGAGCTGCTCCCACTGCAGTACGCGGAGGGCATCGCCGCCGAGTTCGGCTGACCGTCAGACCGGCAATCCGAGCTCGGGGTGGCGAGCGGCGGCCATGCGGCGCATGCCGTCTCGCCAGGGGACCTCGCACCGGCCGAGCACCTCGTGCATGTACGTGACGTCCGGCCACAACGGCCAGTACGCACCTTCGGTCGTGTAGACGAACTTCGGCTCGATCCCGACCAACGATCCGAGGTACGAGAGATAATCCTCCGCGGTGACCGTCTCACTGCCGGCCCAGTTCACGACGACCGCCGGCACATTCGCGACCTCGAGCGCACGGATGCCGAGCCGCACGTAGTCGTCTTCGTAGATGGGGTTGTAGTGGTTCGGCCCGTCGGGCCACAGCGCAATTGGCTTCCCCTCGATGAGCCGGTCGAACCGGTCGGCGGGCGCACCGCCTTCGGGACCGTAGGTGCTGAAGATGCGGATGATCGTCGTCGGGATGCCGAGCTCACGCGCGCCGTACTGCAGGAGGGCCTCGGCGGCGGTCTTCGCGATCGAGTAGATGCCGAGATGCACGCCGGGTGGGTCGTCCTCGCGCAACGGCCGCGCGCCCTGGTACGCGTACTGCGAACCCGTCGAGCAGAACACGAAACCCTTCACGCCGCGCGAGCGGCTGAAGAGGCGCCCGGTGGCGTGGACGTTGGTTTCGAACCCGCTCGGGTACACCTCCGCTGCGGGCCCGACGGCGGCGCCCGCGTGGAAGACGTACTCGACGTCGGGAAGCGTCGCGACGTCGTCCGTCAGCAGGTCGAAGTAGAGCGGTTCGATGCCGGCGTCGGCCAGGCGGTCGGGTCCGCCGGACTGCTTGAAGCGGGCGGCGCCGTACACCGTGTTGGAGCGGGCCAACTCGCGCGCGATGGGGAACGCGACCCGCCCCGTGGCCCCGGTGACGAGCACACGGGCTCCAGTGAGCGTCACGATGGCGTCTCCTTCTCGACTGCGGTCTGGTCGGCGAAGACGGACTCATCCAGTTCCGCGATCTTCGTGCGGCCGAGCAACGCCAGGGTGCGGTCGATCTCGTCACGCAGGATCTCGAGGACCGCTGCGACACCTTGCTCACCGGCGACCGCGAGCCCGTAGCAGTACGCGCGGCCGATGAGGCACGCGGTTGCCCCGAGCGCCAAGGCCGCGACGACGTCGCCGCCGCGGCGAATCCCGCCGTCGAACAGCACAGGCACCGCGCCGCCGACCGCGTCGATCACGAACGGCAGCGCGTCGAGGGTTCCGACCGCGCCGTCGAGCTGCCGGCCGCCATGGTTCGACACGATGATGCCGGCCGCACCGCAGTCGATCGCTCGGCGCGCGTCGTCGGCGTGGCTGATGCCCTTCACGACCAACGGTCCCGGCCAACGTCGTGCGAGCCACTGCACGTCGTCCCACTGAAGCGCCGGGTTGAGCCCGGAACGCGCGGGAAGCCCGGCCATGTTCGGGTACCCGATCGGCGGACTCGACAACGCACGCGCGGTCCAGCCCGGATGGCGGAGATAGGTCCACGACGCGTACGTGCGACGCGGCGGCGGATACACCAGCGCATTGCGCAAGTCGCGGTCGCGACGCGCTTGCATGGGTACGTCGACGGTGAGCACCAACACCTGCACGCCCGCCTTCTCGACGCGCGTCAGGAGCGGTTCGGCGCCATCGCGCGTGCCGAGATAGAGCTGGAACCATGTCGGGCCGGCCGACGCAACGTCCTCGACCGCCACACTCGCGGAAGTGCTGAGCACGATGACAGTCCCCACAGCCGCGGCGGCACGCGCGGCCGCGAGTTCGCCATCGGGATGAAACAGGCGATTGAGCGTCGTCGGCGCGAGGACAACGGGAAGCGCGAGGTCGGTCCCGAAGACTGATGTTGCGAGGTCGCGTTGCGAGACGTCGACGGCAACGCGCGGGACGAAGGCAACGCGTTCGAGTGCCGCGCGATTCGCCGCGACTGTCCGCTCTGCGCCACCGCCGCCCTCGAGGTAGTCGAAGATCGGTTGAGGCAGCCGCCGGTGCGCGAGCAGCCGAGCGTCGTCGACGCTGACGAACATGGGGGCACGCTACGTCGTTAGGACGCGGGAAATACGTGGCGTGCTCGCGCGAACGCGCCGCGTGACTCGCGCGTTGAGGTGGTCTCAACGCAAACAGTCAAACGCGGCGGCGGGCGCCCCGGAAGCGTCGTGCACACACTTCCTGGGCGCACCCGCCGCCTTACCTGGTCGGTCGCCCGCAGCGGGTGGGGCGGGGCTGGGCATCGCTGCCTTGGGCGATCGGTCCAGGCGACCCGTCATTTCTACCCGAGTCCAAGCCCGTGCGCATCTGCAGGATGCCCAAACGCGCGGGTTTTTCTCGAAATCTGCCGGAGCAACCCCCCGGAACGCCCCGAACCGGTCCAACCGCGGGCCAGGGGCCTCCGGGCCGGTTCGGACTGAGGGTGCTCAGGCTGCCGCGGACGGTGTCGGCGCCGCGGCGACCGGCGGGCCCTCCGGGGCCTGGTCGGCGGCGGGCGCGGCCGCGGCGCGCCGCCGGAGCGCGACCGCGGCGACGACGGCCGCGGCGACCGAGCCCAGCGCGCCCACGCCCATGCTGGCGCGCGCACCGACTGCGTCGGCGACCGCGCCGACGATCGGTCCACCGATGGGCGTCGTGCCCATGAACGCCACGGAGAACAACGCCATGACGCGGCCGCGCAATTCGGGGCGCGTGTCTTCCTGGCAGACGGCGGTTGCCATCGCGAGGAACACCATTCCGAAGTAGCCGAGCGGGACGAGCACGAGCAACTCGATCGTCAGTGACGGTGCAAGGCCGCCGGCCGCGAACGCGATACCGAGGAGCAAGGCCGAAGACACCATCAGCCGAATATCGGAACGGGTGCGATGGGCGGCGACCAACGCGCCGGCAAGCGATCCGATACTCAACGCGATGAACAACAACCCGAACGCTTCTGGCCCCGCGTGGAAACCCCGCCGTGCAAGGAGCGGGATCTGCACCTGGTAGTTGAACGCGAAGATCCCGAGCACCAACACCATGCCGAGCGCGAGGCGTACTGCCGGCGTACGCCATACGTACTCGAGGCCCTCACGTACCTGTCGTTTCTCGCGCCGGACCGGTATGGGCGCGTAGAGCTCTGACGGTCGCATCAGCAGTAAAGCGGCGATCACGGCGATGAAGGACGCGCCGTTGACAAGAAAGCACCAGGCGACACCGATGGACGCAATGAGCAGTCCGGCAATCGCCGGTCCGACCGCGCGAGCGCCGGTGAACACCGCGCTGTTCAAGCTGATCGCGTTCGATGCCTCACCCGGCGGCACGAGCTCCGTGACGAAGCTACGACGAGCCGGTCTGTCAATGGCGTTGACGCAACTCGAAAGGAAGGCAATGACCCACACCATCCAGACATGAACCACACCGGTCACGGCGAGGACACCCAGCATGGTTGCAAGGACGCCGGAGGCCGTCGCGGTGCGGACCATCAGCTTGCGCTTGTCGAGACGATCGACCACGGCGCCGGCCCACGCGCCGCCCAGCAACACCGGCGTGAACTGGCACGCCATCGTGATACCGAGCGCGATGCCGTCGTGAGCCAGGTCGAGCACGAGCCACGCCTGCGCCACCACTTGGATCCATGAGCCGACGGCCGAAACGATCTGCCCGACGAAGTAGTAGCGGAAGTTGCGAGTACGGATCGAACGGAACGTGTGACCCGCAACGCCGCGCAGGCGCGTCATCGTGACGATTCCTTGGTCACCCGCGCCGCGGGCGCGTCGAGCCAGCGTTCGAGGATGGTCGCCATCCGTTCCATCAACTCGCGCTCATCGGGATCGAGCTCTGCGAGCCGCTGCGCGAGAAACGCGCTGCGGAGAGCACGTGAGCGCGCCACGAGCCGGCGGCCCGCTCGTGTCACCTCGACGCGAACGATTCGCCCGTCCTTCGGATCCGGTCGGCGTACGACCAGCCCTTGCTCCTCGAGCAGGCTCACGGCCTTCGTGATCGTGGGCGGCCGCAGCCGCTCGGCTTCGGCGAGCTCGCCGATCGTGAGCGGACCCCACTTCTCCACGATCGCCAGCGCCGAGTACTGCGTCGGTGACACGTCGACTCCGGCCTCACGGCGCAGGCGGCGCGACAGCCGCGTGACGGCCATGCGGAGCCGATCGGCGAGTTCGGGGGTCGAGCTGACGGATGCGCTCGTAGTCTGCGGAATCATTTCGATGATCTAAATATTAATGGATGGCGCGTCCGCCTGCCAAACGCAATATTTCTCGGAGTGAGCGAGCCGTTCGTCGCGGAAATGCGCGCGTGGGGACTCGTCGCGGCCGCCGAGCTCGAGCGTGTGGTCGTCGTCTCGCCGCACCTGGACGATGCGGTGCTCGGGTGCGCGCATTTCCTCAATGCGCATCCCGGCACCACGGTCGTGACGGTGTTCGCTGGACGGCCCGAGTCCTATCCGACCCCGATGGAACGATGGGACGCGCTGTGCGGGTTCGTGCCCGGCGACGAGGTCCATGTCGCGCGCCGCGCCGAAGACACCGCCGCGCTGGCGCTGCTCGGGGCCACGCCGCGCTGGCTCGATTTCGTGGAGCACTCGTACCTCGAGCGATCCGCGTGGGCCCGCGCCGACGACATCGTCGAGGTGCTCGAGCCGACGCTCGCGGCGCTCGAGCCGACGGCGGTGCTCGCGCCATTCGGCCTCGGGAACCCCGATCATGCCCATACCCACGACGCGTGCCTGCTCGTCCGGGAGCGGCTCGCACCCGACGTGGCGTGGTTCTGCTACGAGGACACCGGCTACAAGCACATCCCCGGGGTTCTCGCGCGGCGGATCGCCGGGCTGCTACGCGGCGGGATCTGGCCAACGCCCGCCGCGCTGCCCCTCAGAGTGGACGACGACCACAAGCGCCGCGCCATCGAGTGCTACCCGTCACAGCTGCGCGCCCTCGAAGCGGATTGGCAGATCGGCGCCAAGCTCGCGGCGCCCGCACCGGAGCAGTACTGGCGGCTCGCGCCTCCGGTTCCGGGATGGGACGCGTTCGCCGACACCTGATCGTGCCGTAACCTTCCATACGTATGAACGCCAAGCGGCTGGGCCTCCAGGTGGTTGGTGCGGGCATCCTCCTCGAGGTTGTGGGCGTCGTTGTCGACGCATTCGGTGACGACGGCAAGGCCAGCAGCCGTGTCTTCACTGCCGATTCGCTTGGACGAGCGCTGTTCTTTGCCGGACTGGCGTTGGCGGTCGCCGGTCTGTTCGTCGCCTTGGCAGGACCGCGCGTCTACGGCGTCGATCACCGCGGGGTCCCGCGTGCTACCCGTCTCATGCAACTCGGCACCCCCGCGGCCTTGATCGCAGTCGTCGCCGCGGGCGCGTTGATCACCGGGGGAGTCTCGATCGCGACTCGTGATCGCAGTTCGACCGTGCTCCCGATAGCGGCTGGCGCCGGTGCACACGTCCACGGGTCGGGCCTCGCGGGGGGTATCGAGACCGGCGCCGGTACCTCACCGTGCGAGCAGTCGGGACCGCCGGCCTCGAAGGGCCAGGTCCACGGTCACCGAGGACCGTCGCCGCAGCAGCCGATCACCGACCCCGCGACCCGCGCGCTGCTCGGCCGTCAGCTCGAGACCGCGCGCGAAGCCGCGTTCCGCTTTCCGACGGCGGCGGACGCCCAGGCGGCCGGATACATCCGGGTCACTCCCTACATCCCGTGCATCGGCGCGCATTGGATCAACCCGAGCTTGATGGACCGCACCTTCGACCCGGCCGCTCCCGAGATGCTGCTCTACGACTCGAGCGGCATCGACGGCCGCATCGTCGGGCTCAGCTACTGGGTGCGCACCGGCAAGGGCAACGGTCCGCCGGACGGCTTTGCGGGACCCAACGACATCTGGCATCAGCACCTGGGCCTGTGCGTCGGGCTCACTGGCGTGATAGGCGCCGAAGACACGACTGCGCGCGAGTGTGCGGCGCGCGGCGGCATCAAGACCGACGGCCGCGACTCGTGGATGCTGCACGCGTGGGTCGTGCCCGGATGGGAGAGCGCGTGGGGCGTGTTCTCAGGAGAACACCCGGAGCTCGGCGTCAGCGTTCCGCGCTGACACCGCCCGTCAGCACGTCGACGATGTAATCGATGGCATTGGTCAGCGTGGCGACGTCGTCGGGTTCGACGGCGGGGAACATCCCGATCCGAAGCTGGTTGCGTCCGAGCTTTCGGTAGGGCTCCACGTCGACGATGCCGTTGGCGCGCAGCGCGGTGGCGATGGCAGCGGCGTCGACGGTGGTGACGAAGTCGATCGTCGCGGTGACGCGACTGCGCTCGGACGGCTTGGCGACGAACGGTTCCGCGAACGAGCGTGACTCGGCCCAGCCGTACACGATCTCGGCAGACTGGTCGCACCGCGACGCCGCCCATTCGAGGCCGCCGTTGGCAAGCATCCAGTCCGTTGTGTGCCGCATCAGGAACAGGGTCGCGAGCGCGGGGGTGTTGTAGGTCTCGTCGCGGCGAGAGCTTGCGAGGCCGTTCGCGAGCGACAACGAAGGCGGCTGCCAGCGGTCGCTCGCCGCGATCCGCTCGATGCGCGCGATGGCGGCCGGAGAGCACAGCGCGAACCAGAGGCCGCCCTCGGATCCGAAGGCCTTCTGGGGCGCGAAGTAGTACGCGTCGAACTCGGCGGGGTCGACGCGCAAACCACCCGCCGCCGAGGTCGCGTCCACGACGACAAGTCCGTGCTCGGCGTCGACGGCGGGCCGGCGAATATCCATCATCACGCCGGTCGACGTTTCGTTGTGGGTCAGCGCGTACACGTCGACGCGCTCGTCGACCACCGGATCGGGATGCGTCCCCGGAGCCGACTCGATCACGATCGGGTCTTCGAGGTGCGGTGCTGCGTGCGTCACCGCGGCGAACTTCGAGGAGAACTCGCCGAACACGAGGTGCTCGCTTCGGCGCTCGATGAGCCCGAAGGTCGCGGCGTCCCAGAACGTCGTGGCGCCGCCGTTGCCGAGCACGACCTCGTAGCTGTCCGCCAGCCCGAAGAGCTCCGCCAGCGACTCACGGAGCGCGTGGACGATCGACGTCACGCCGTCGCGGCGGTGGCTGGTTCCGAGGAGGCCGCGGCTGGCGTCCGCGAGGGCGGCGACGGCTTCCGGTCGCACCTTCGAGGGACCCGACCCGAACCGCCCGTCCGCCGGCACGAGCGCGCGCGGCAACCGAATCGCCGCCGGATCACTCATCCTCGGAGATTACCGACGCCGAGGCGTTGCACGAGCGGCGATTGGAGCGAGCGAATATCAGGGGTTCTTGAGCCGGTTGGCGGGGTTGCCGGTTTCTTCTTCGTACCAGCGGGGACGGTGGGCGCGGGCCCAGCGGGCGGGGATGGTGCCGTGCAGCATGGCGCGCAGCGCGTCGGCGTCGCGCAACGCGAACCAGACATGCCCTCCGATCGCTAGCCACAAGCCCAGCGCGAACCAGTCGTGGACGAATGTCGCGCCGGTTCGCCACGAGTCAGGGAACGGTTCGAACCACTTCATCATCGACCCGCTGGCGATCATCACGACGACCGCGGCGGCGATGAACGTCGCGTTGAGCTTCTGGCCCGGGTTGAACTTCCCGAGTTGCGCGTCGGAACGCTTGGCGCGTCGCCACCAACGCCGATCGTCGATGCTCCAACGGTTCAGCCGCTCGACGTCGCTTCGCAGGCGTCGACCCCAGCGCCCGACGACACCAAGCAGGAACGGGAGGGGGAGGCACAAGCCGGCGATGACGTGCACCGAGCGAACGAGGTCGCGCCGACCGACGAGCTGTGACACCGGTCCTGCGTACAGGGATGCGCCCGTGAACAGCACCGTGAGGAACAGCATCGCGGTCGTCCAGTGGACGAGGCGCTCCGTACGGTCGAACCGCAGGAGGTCGGGTTCGGGCGGTTGCAGGCGCGGTGTGGACCGGGCTTGAACGGCGGTCATCGTTTTCGCCCCGGCGACCGTACGGTCGGGTCGTCATCGCGGCCGTTGGACGCGCCGACCCATCCGTCGACGTCGTAGCCGCGCTCCTCCCAGAACCCGGGGATCACGGAATCAGTCACTTCGATGCGCGACAGCCACTTGAGTGACTTGTAGCCGTACATCGGAGCGACGTAGAGACGCGCCGGGCCGCCGTGTGCGCTCGACAGCGGTTCGCCTTCGAGCTCGTACGCGACCATGACGTCGTCGCGCCGCGCTTGCGCGAGGGTGAGGCTTTCGCTGTACGCGCCGTCGAACGACACGAAGCGCACCGCCCGGGCGTGCGGCCGAACGCCGGCACGGTCGAGGACGTCACGGAGCCGCACGCCCTTCCACGCGACATCGTGGACGCGCCATCCGGTCACGCACTGAAAGTCGTGCACGACGCGCATGGACGGCATCGCGACCAGCTCGTCGAAGCGCAGGGTCATCGGTCGTTCGACCAGGCCGTCCACTCGCAGCCGGTAGTCGGCGCGGCTGCGCTCGGGCAGCCCGCCGGTCACCGTGTAGATCCGGAAGCGTCCGAAGGGAAGGAGCGACAGGAAGCCGGTCGGGTCACGGGCGATGACCGGTCCGAGGGTGCGCTCGAGCCAGCCCTCCACCCGGGCGCCGACCGCGATGCCGGCCGCGCCGAGACCCAGCAGGGTGAGGAATGCTCGCCGACCCACCGGGGACGACCGCTCGACCGCTTCCACCACGCCCACGGTACGGATCTGAGGTTGCGAATGGACGCCGCGCGCGAACGAGCCGCCGGTGCGGGTGCACCGGCGGCTCGTTGCCAGGGGGCGGATCAGGCGGTTTGGGCCTGGCGGCGCCGCATCAGGGCGAACCTGCCGAGCCCGAGGAGGCCGCCACCGACGGCGCCCGCCGCCGCCGGCAGCATCGAGCAGCTCGAGGGCTGGCTCGGCGGCTGGCTGGTGGGCTGGCTGGTCGGGTTGCCGTGCCCGGGGTCGGTCGTGCCGGTGCCGGGGTCGGTGGTACCCGTGCCCGGGTCGGTGGGGGACTGTCCTAATCAGGCGCCGTACTTCGCGAGGCGGCCGGCGTTGGCGAGGAGGAACGCCATCAGGTCCTTCATGGGCCGCGTGCCGAGGGCGCCGTGCCGGCACCAGCGCTCGCCGTACTGCGTCACGTCGTCCCGGCCCGAGTAGCGGCTCCACACGAGCACCGGAACCGGATGCCATGAGTGGGCGGCGAGCTGACTGGGCGTCGAGTGGTCGCCGCTGACCGCGACGACATCGGGCTCGAGCGCCCGGAGGGCGGGCACGACCGCGTCGAGGGTCTCGATTGCCGCGATCTTGCGGGCCCGGTCGCCGTCTTCACCGGCGGAGTCCGTCGCCTTGTGGTGGACGAAGAAGTAGTCGTAGCCCGACCAGTTCTCGCGCAGGATCGTGATTTGTTCGTCGAGGTTCGCCGGCTCACCGAGGACATCCATGCCGACCAGACGCGCGATGCCGCGGTACATCGGGTAGATGGCGATCGCCGCGGCTGTCAGTCCGTAACGCTCGATGAACTGGGGCAGCTCGCGGTGCGTGTCGAAGCCGCGCAGGAGCACGGCGTTGGCGCGCTCGTGGTCACGGAGGACGTCGCGGATCTGCGCGGTGAGCTCGGCGACGAGGTCGGCGGTGCGCTTGGCTTCCGCGTCGAGGGCAACGGGTTCGAGCGGGGGCACGCCGGTGCGCTGCGGGTCGGTGTCACTCACGCGCGGGTCGAGCCCTTCGCCTCGGAGCACGACCAGCAGGCGGTGCTCGCGTTCGTGACGGAAGAACACGTCGGCACCGTCGAGCGCCACGCCGGCCTGGAGCACGTCGACGGCCGCCCGCGCCTCCGGGTCCGGGATGCGTCCGGCCCGGCGGTCGGCGATCGTGCCATCGGGCGCGAGCGTGGCGAAGTTCCCACGGGCGGCGACGTCGCCGGGCTGCAGCTCGAAGTCGAGTCCGGCGGCGCTCAACGCGCCGCGGCCGAGCTCGAACTGCTCGGGGTCGTAGCCGAACAACGAGAGATGTCCGGGACCGGAGCCGGGTGTGATCCCGGGCGCGACCGGATCGAAGAGGCCTGCAGTCCCGTCGGCGACGAGGGCGTCGAGGTTCGGCGTACGCGCCTCTTCGAGCTCCGTGCCCTGTTGCGCGTCGGCGAGCCCGCCGAGTCCGTCCATGACGACCAGCGCGATCGTCGTCTGGGACTGCTGCATCAGCGGGTTCAGCTCCACGCCGACCAC
>Ga0066710_100007358_pt1 | contig 10502 bp, 9 predicted proteins | sample GraSoiAngelo_159_FD_79666 | JGI IMG/M metagenome (GOLD analysis project Ga0066710, IMG submission 79666) | Grasslands soil microbial communities from the Angelo Coastal Reserve, California, USA - 14_1009_16_40cm | ecosystem: Environmental > Terrestrial > Soil > Grasslands | place: USA...
AGGTCGGCGGCGACCATGCCGGAACGGCCATCCTCGAAGCGGACCAGCGTCTCGATGTGCTCGACTGTCTTACCACCGTAGAGTGCGTCGATCAGGACCCGGTACTTCTCGGCGACGAAGCCGCGCCGCACCTTGCGCGTGCGCGTCAGCTCGTCGTCGTCCGGATCGAGCTCCTTGTGCAGAATCAAAAAGCGATGGATTTGCGAGTCGGCAAGGCCGCTCTCCGTGGCGAGCTCCGCGTTCACTTTTTCGACGCACTCGCGGATCAGCGCATATACATCCGGTTTGGCGGCGAGATCGGTGTAGCCCGAATAGGGAAGGCCGCGCCGCTCCGCCCAATTGCCGCTCGATCCCATATCGATATTGATGAACGCGCAAACCTTGTCGCGCTGGTCGCCGAAGACGACCGCTTCCTTGATGTGCGGAAAGAATTTGAGCTTGTTCTCGATGTAGTTCGGCGCGAAGATCGCGCCGGTCCCGAGCTTGCCGACGTCCTTCGCGCGATCGATGATTTTCAAATGCCCGGCAGCATCAAAAATGCCGGCGTCGCCGGTGTGAAAGTAGCCCTCCGCATCGATCGATTCCGCCGTCGCGTCGGGACGTTTGTAATACTCCTTGAGCAACATCGGGCCGCGCACCAGCACTTCACCGTTTTTCGCGATCTTCACTTCGGCGCCGGGCGCCGGCACGCCAACCGTATCGAACTTGACGTCGCCGTTCGGCTGCAGGCACACGTAGGCGCACGTCTCGGTCGAGCCATAGAGCTGTTTCAGGTTGACACCGATCGAGCGATAGAAGCGGAAGAGATCCGGGCCGATTGCGGCGCCTGCCGTGTACGCGATGCGGATGCGGCTCATTCCAAGCACGTTGCGAAGCGGTCCATACACGAGCAAGTTGCCGAGCCAATACTGGAGACGATCAGCCAAAGCAACCGTCTTGCCGTCGAGAATGTCGGCGCCACAGCGTCGAGCGACATCGGTGAAATAGCGGAAAAGCCAACGCTTGATTACGCTCGCGTCCTCCATCCGAATCATCACCTGCGTCAACAGGTTCTCGAAAATGCGCGGCGGCGCGAAGTAGTAGGTCGGACCGATCTCGCGCAGATCGGTCATTACCGTGTCGCCCGATTCAGGGCAGTTGATCGTGAACCCTGCGTAGAGCCACTGCGCATACGAAAACAGATGATCGCCGACCCACGCCATGGGCAGATACGAAAGAATGCTGTCGTCGGCGGTCAGATGGTCGAATTCGCAGCCGCCCTTCGCGGCCGCGATGAACGCCGCGTGGGTCTGACAAACACCCTTTGGCTTGCCGGTCGTGCCCGATGTGTAAAGCATGATTGACACATCGTCAGGGCGGCCCTTCGCAACTTCTTCGTCGAAAAAGCCAGGGTGCGCGGCGTCGAATTCGCGTCCAATTTTGGCGAGCGTTTCGTAGCTCGTCACGGTATCGTAGTTGCGAAGTCCGCGCGGATCGTCGTAATAAATATGCGCGAGCGTTGGAACTTGCGGCTTCGCTTCGAGCAGCTTGTCGACCTGCTCCTGGTCTTCGGCGATGGCATAAACGATCGCGGCATCGTTTAGCACGTAGACGAATTCGGCCGCGGGTGCGTCCTGATACATAGGTACCGGGATTCCACCCAACGCGTCCGCAGCGATCATCGCCCAATAGAGGCGCGGCCGATTGTCGCCGATGATGGCGAGATGCATGCCGCGCCGGAAACCTTGCGCGGCGAGCCCGCAGGCCAGCGCACGCACTTCGCCGGCGACTTGCGACCATGTCCACGTCTGCCAAATGCCGAGATCCTTCTCGCGCGTGGCGGGATCGTTCGGCCTCACGCGAGCGTGATGCAGCATTAGCCGCGGAAAGGTGTCGAGCCGTTCCTCCATCGTCTGCTCCAGTGTACGTAATTCTTTGCGGCTCCCGCTTAATCGGGTCGCGGCTACGATCGGGCGGCCGGCTATCTTAGGGCCGATGGCAAGGCAGGGCAATTCGGCGGTTAACCGAGCCGTGCCCTACGCCAAGACGGGGATGCTATCCGGCACTCCAAGGAAATTGTGCCCGCGAATTTTGGAGGCGGTAGATGCCGAGCTCGGGCTGCGTCGCAACATCCTCGAACGCCTCGTCCGATAGAAGCTCGTGGCAAAGCTCCTTGAACGGTTCGGCGTCGTCCCAGCTTTCGACGAGCACGATGCAGCGCGGCACCAGGATTTTCTCATTGCGAACTTTTCTTTCGGCGGTCTCGATGGCGCTTGCGGCTTCATCTGCAACCAGAAGATGGCAACCGGCGACCCCGCGCGCGTCGGCGAATACGGGCAGCTCGATCTGCGTCATCCGCTTGCGGTGATCATCCGCACGCGTGTCGTCGATTGCGTAGCGAAACGTCGCCATCAATCCGCCTTGCCCTTCGCCGAAGCTCGCCCATACTTCGCACAGCGAGCGCGCGACGTTGCGGAAATATGGAATCGTCGCTGTCGTCCATGGCGTCGGGTCGTTGAGTCGCGCGAGGTAGTCGGGGCTCGTAACGGTGCGCGGCGAAACGGTTTCATAGAGCGTAAAAAATTCAGGCGTACCTTCGAGCGCGACATAGCGGCGTCCGCGCAAGAAACCGGGAATGCCGGCGCGTTCGGGCATGTGCTGGCTTCCGTGCCAGGCGTAAAACTCGCCGCGTCCCTCCGGCGTGATGTCGTTCCAGATGGCGACCGCACCTTTTCCCGCAAGGCTCATTCTGAGTGCCCGCCCGTCCGCGTGCTCCGCTGTCGCGCTGGATTGCCCGCCACCGTAGCGCCCTGCGGAACATCGCGAGTGACGACGCTCCCTGCACCGATCACCGCGCAATCGCCGACGGTGATGCCGGGCAGGATGATCGCGCCGCCGCCGATCCAAACGTCGCGTCCGATTTCGATCCTCCTTCCAAACTCGAGACCGCCTTTTCGTTGACGCGGATCACGGGGATGATCCGCGGCATAGATTTGCACTGCCGGACCGATCTGCGTTGCATCGCCTATGATCACGTCGACGACATCGAGAATGACGCAGTTGTAGTTAAGGAAGACATCCGCACCGAGGCGAATGTTGAAGCCATAATCGCAGAAGAATGGTGGTCGAACCTCGACGCGCGCGCCGACTTCGCCGAACCGCTCCAGAAGAAGTCGGCGCCGTTCTTCGGGCGACTCGGCACGGTTGTAGCGCGTCAACCAGGCTCTCGTCGCCGCCAACTCGGCCTGCAACTCCGGATCGGCCACGCGGTAAAGCTCGCCTGCCAGCATCTTTTGTTTTTCGGTACGCATCACTCGATCATTCTATTGGTGATGCGCGGGTGGATCTCTTCGTTTCGTTACTGCGCCTTGATGTTCGCGGCCTTGACGATCCTAGTCGACGCATCGATCTCGTCGCCGACGAATTTCTTGAATTGCGCCGGCGTCATCGGCATCGCTTCGGCGCCGAGACTTGCGAAACGCTCCTTGATCTCGGGGCTTGCGAGCGCGCGCTGCACGTCCTTGTTGATCCGGTCGACAAGATCGGCCGGCATACCCGCGGGGCCGAACAGCCCGACCCACAGGTTGTAATCGAAACCCGGCACGCCGGACTCCGCGATCGTCGGCACATCTTTCAACACGCTCGACCGCTGCGCGCTCGAGACACCGAGCGCAAGCAGCTTGCCCTCCTTCACATGCGGCAGCGCGGCGGAGATAGGCGAAAAATAGTACGTCGTGCGTCCCGCGATCGTGTCGGTCAGCGCCTCAGGCGTCCCCTTGTACGGGATGTGCACGACGTCGATGCCGGTCGCAAGCTTGAATTTCTCCGCATTGATGTGCGTGCCGCTGCCGGCGCCGGCCGATGCGAAATTGATCGTGCCCGGCTTCTGCTTCGCCTGCGTGATCAGTTCCTGCACCGACTTGATTCCAGCCGAAGGCGCGACGACCAGGACGTTGGGCTGACCACCGAGCGGCACGATTTCGACGAACGCCTTGCGCGTGTCGAACGGAAGATCCGGATACAGTGATGGGTTGACGGAATAGGCGGCCGAGTGGACCAGCAACGTGTAACCATCGCGCGGCGCGTTCGCGACAATGCCCGTTCCGATCGTGCCGCCAGCACCGGGGTGGTTCTCGATAACGACGGGCTGTCCCCAATACTCGGAGAGCTTCTGGCCGAACGTGCGCGCGAGGATGTCGGTGGCGCTTCCCGCGGTGAACGGCACGATGATCTTGACGGGCTTCGTCGGCCACGCTTGCGCGCCCGCGAACGAAGCCCACAGCGCGCAGAGCGCAATCACGGCGAGGCGCACGATTTTCATAGTTTTCTCCTCAACTCAGTCCATCGCTGACCGGCACATTCTCGGGGACGAGCTTGACGCCGGCTGCCTCGGCTTCGAGCAGCAGCAATTGCGCAAAGTCCTGTTCGGTCATGCCGTGTCCGATCAAGGTCTGCACGATGTCGCGCGTGATCGACGCGAGCGGCATCGGCACGTCGAAGCGTCTAGCCGCATCAAGGCCCAGATCGAGATCCTTGCGCAGCAAGTGTGGCGTGAAGGTCACCTTGAAATCGAGATTGACGAATGCCGGCGTCTTGTAGCGCGAAAACGTCGAGCCCATCACACTCTGGTTGATGAAATCGAGAAACGCTTGGCGCGGCACGCCGGCTTTCTGCGCCAGCACCGTGATCTCCGCCAGAGACTGCGTGACGACGCCGAGAAACACGTTGTGGCAAATCTTCACGATGCGCGCGAGCTCACCTTCGCCGACGTAGCTTGCCGCGGGCGCGATCATCTTGAGATAGGGAAGCGCGGCGTCGAACGCGGCTTTCGGCCCGGAGCAGACGAACGACAAGCGGCCCGCCTTGATCACTTTCGCGTTGCCCGAAACGGGAGCGGCCAACAAGGTGGTGCCGCGTTCCGCGAGGATGTTGCGAAGCTCTGCGGAACCTTCGAGCGAGATCGACGAGCACTCGACGACGAGTTTCGGTGCCTTGATCGTCGACAGCAATCCGTCCGGACCGGCGACGACTTCCTTCACGTCGTCCCACGTCGACACCATGACGAACACGATGTCGCAGTCCGCGAGCTCGACAACATGCGCCGCGACTTTCGCGCCCTGCGCCGCGAGTGGCTCCGCTTTGCTGCGCGTGCGATTCCAAACGGTGAGATCGGCGCCGGCCTTCGCAAGGCGCTCGGCCATCGCGTAACCCATCCGGCCAATGCCGATCCAACCAATGGTCGACGGTACGGCGGCGTTCATGTCGGTGGACTCTCGATTCCAAGCGGCAGGTCAATCGCAAATAGCCAGTTTCCGTCGGGCTGGCGCCGCGCGATCTCAACGCTTTGACCGCCCATCTTTGCGGGTTTCCCGTCAGCGCCGGTCATCGAGAGCTCCCATTTGCTTGTCAGCAGCGCGAGATCGCCGCTGCGCGCGACAACTCTCGGCGACAGCGTCATCTTGGGCTTGCCATCGAGAAACCCGCGAAGCGCTTCACGAATGGCGTCGATGCCGACGACGACCTTGCCGGGCGCGGGCGTCAAGCTGGCGTCCGATTCGTAAAGCTCGACCAGGGCGTCCAGATCGCCGGCATTCATCGCACCGGCAAAGAGTCGGTCGAGATCTTCGGGTGCACGTGCAGCCATTGCTTCTCCTCGCTAATAGGGGTTCGCGATCGGCAGCTCGTCCGCCGGATAGAGCGAAATGATTTTCGGACCCGACGGCGTGAGGATCACCTCTTCTTCAATCCGCGCCGCGGAAATTCCGTCAGTCGCCGGACAATAGGTTTCCACGGCGAACACCATCCCCGCCTTGAGCTCGATCGGTTCCTTGAGCGAGGTCAGCCGCGAGATCAAGGGCCGCTCGTGCAAGCCCAGGCCTAGCCCGTGGCAGAAGTTGAGCCCGAACGCTTCCATCTCGCTCGAGAATCCGATCTCCTCGGCCTTGGGTAAGGACCGTGCAATCTTGTCCGAGCTGACGCCGGGCTTCAAGAGGTCGATCGCGCGATCCATCCATTCGCGTGCCTTGCGATAGGCGGTGCGCTGCGCGGCGGTGGCGCGTCCGACGTTGAACGTGCGGTAATAGCAGGTTCGATAGCCCGTGAACGACTGGATGACATCGAAGAACGCCTGATCGCCCGGACGGATCAGCCGGTCGGTGAAGTTGTGCGGATGGGGGTTGCAGCGTTCGCCCGATATCGAGTTGATCGATTCGACGCAATCGGAGCCCATCGTATAGAGCCGCGCTGTCGCGAGCGCGACGATCTCGCTTTCCTTGATGCCCGGCTTCAACGCTTCCGCGATGTCGTGGTATACGCCGTCGACCATCGCCGAGGCCATGTTAAGGAGCGTCAGCTCGTCGATGTTCTTCACTTCGCGCGCCTGCAATAGCGTCTGCTGGCCATCGCGCACGTCGATGCCAAGCTTCTGCAGCTCGAACATCATCGGCGGCTCGACGACGTCGAGTCCGATGGGCATCGTGCCGACGCCTTCGGCGTCGAGAATCGCCTTGATTTCGCGCGCTGCGTCGCGAAAGAGCGTGATATCTGCGCCCGTTGCGCCGCGTAGACCCAACAATCCTGCGCGGCAATGGTCGTGATGCAGCCACGGCGCGTGCAGCCGATGATGCTTCGCCGCCGAGCCGAAGTCCCAGATGTATGGATCACCGTTGCCGGTCAGCAGCGCGTAGCGCGTCAGCTTGTCGCGCGCCCATTCGCCGATCACCGTGCTCGTGATGTAACGAATGTTGTGTTGATCGAAGCACAGCAACGCACCGAGGCCGGAATGCGCGAGCGCGGCGCGCGTGCGCGCGAGCCGATAATCGTGCAGGCGGCGAAAGTTGACGCGTTCCTCGAAGTCCACCTGCGTGTGGCCGGGCGCCTGCAGCGGCCGATCCCAGCGATGCTGCGGATCGATGTCGTCGGGTCGGACGATCGTGGGCTCGTTTGTCTTTTTCTTCGCCATGTTGCCTATCACCCGTTATTTTTTCGCGGACGCTTTCTCGTAATAGCTCAAGTCGACGTATTTTGATGGATCCGTCAACGTCTTCTGCGGCGTGCCGTACTTGCTCCGCAACGCCAATACGGTGCGGATCCCGGCCGCATCAGGCGCGAGATTGCGGTAGAGACCGCCCTTGTCGGCCAGCAGAATATCGTAGGCTTGTTTCGCGAGCGCCGGCGTCATGTCGCGGATGTTGGCGACGAGCAGCGCTTCGGCTACGTCGCGATTGGCGCGGTCGTAAAGCCAATCCGTCGCCTGCGCGTATGCGCGAATAAATCCGACGAGCGCCGACTCGTGGTCCCGCGCCCAGCTTCGACGCGCCATTCCGGCTGTACCTTGATACGCGCCGAGCGATTCTGCGCTGGCGAGCACGTTGAAGCTTCGATTGCGCGCGAGCAGCTCGAATGGCGTACGTAGCAATGTCGCATCGTGTTTGCCCGCCAGCAGCTCGCGATAGCGATTCGCCGTTCCACCGGCGCGCACGAACGAGACGTCACTTTCGGCAAGGCTGTTGCGGGACACGAGCTCGCGGGCGACGAACGCGAATCCGGTCGTCATCGCGTCGACCGAGATGGTTTTCCCTTTGAGATCAGCGAACGATTTGATCGCCGGCGATGAAACGACCGTCGCAAAGCCGCCGTCGCAGCCGATGAAAGCGAACAGGTCCGGATTGTCGGGAATTTTCGCCTCACCCTGTCCTTCCTGATACGCGACCAAGTTGTCGATCAGCGCAATTGCGATGTCGGACTTGCCGTCGAAGAGCGATTGGATAAGAAACGCCGAGGTTGGCGTATACGAAAGCTGCACCGCCACGCCATTCGCTTCGAAAAAGCCTTGCCGTTGCGCCGCCCAGATCGGCAGGTTCCAGCCTCCGTCGAACGCGATCACGCGAAGCGAGGTCGGCGCAGGCGTGGACGTCGGTGACTGCGCCTGCGCGCTTGACGCCAGGACCGCCATTGCGAAGACAATCAATCCGTTCAACAGCCGCATGGCAGTCCTCCAGTCCTCCAATCCTCCGGTCGCTTTTTTGTCAATCGTACCGGTAAAACCCCCGCTTCGTCTTGCGCCCGAGATAACCGGCGGCGACCATTTCCTTCAACAGCGGTGCCGGCCGGTATTTCGGGTCGTTGAAGTCGGCATAGAACACATTCATCACCGCCAACATCACATCGAGACCGATCAGGTCGGCGAGCGCGAGCGGCCCGATCGGGTGATTGCAGCCTTGCTTCATGCCGTTGTCGATGTCCTCTGCTGAGGCGAGCCCTTCCTGCAGCGCGAAGATCGCTTCGTTGATCATCGGGCACAGAATCCGATTGACAACAAAGCCCGGACTGTTCTTCACGACGATCGGCGACTTGCCGAGACGTTCCGCGAAGGTCTTGGCCGTGGCGATCGTCGCCTCCGACGTTTGCAGCCCGCGGATCAATTCCACCAGCGCCATCAACGGCACGGGATTGAAAAAATGCATGCCGAGAAAACGATCGGCACGCGACGTCGCCGCGGCGAGCGTCGTGATCGAGATCGACGACGTATTGGACGCCATCAGCGCGTCGGCCTTGGCGAGCGAATCGGCCTGACGCAGGATCTTGAGCTTGAGCTCGAGGTTCTCGGTCGCCGCCTCGATGATCAGATCGGCCGATTTGAGCTCGCCATAGTCGGTGGCGCCTTTGATGCGCGCGAGCGCCTGCGCCTTCGCATCGTTAGTGAACTTCTCCTTTTTGATCAGCCGATCGAAGCTTCCTATGATGGTCGCGATGCCGCGCTGCACCGCGGTGTCGGCGACGTCGACCATGACGACGTCCACGCCGGCGACTGCGCAGCTTTGTGCAATGCCGTTACCCATCGTGCCGGCACCGATGACGCCGACCTGCGTGATATCGCTCATCGTGAGCTCCTTCGACACTTACGTCGCCGTGCAACTCCGCGGGCGCACGCGCGGCCGTACGCGGCCCGGGCGCCGCGGCGGGTCGTTGCGCAAGCCGGTGACCGTCATCTCGACCAGTGCCGGCGCCACCGCCGCGAGGTCATAGGCGTTTTTTTCCAGCACCCATTCGCGCATCAAGCCGCTCATGAATGCGTGCAACGCGTGCGTCGCGAGTGACGTGTCACTGTCAGGCGGCAATTGTCCCGCGTCGATCGCTTGTTGGAGCAGCCGCTCGACGTGCGCGAGACACAGACTTCGCTCGGCCTGTCGCCGTTGGGCGATCGGCGCCAGCTCTCCGGTAAGCTCGCATTTATGAAACAGCACCTCGAACACGGCCTGGGAGCGGCGGTCGGTCGCGAGTCGCACAAGCGCGGTCGTCATCAATTCACGCAACGTCTCGAGCGGATCGTCTTGCGGCGTGTTGCCGGCGCGCTCCAGCATCGTCTGGAGCGGCAGCTTGGCTCGGGCGCACATCGCCGAAAAAAGGTCCGATTTGTCGCGGAAATGCCAATAGACGGCGCCGCGGGTCACACCGGCTGCCGAGGCGACTTCGGCAAGGGACGTTCGGCTCGCGCCGCGTTCACAGAATTCTCGTTCCGCCGCATCGAGCAACAGCTCTCGCGTTGCAGCGGCGTCCTCTTTGGTGCGTCGTGCCATTATTGAATTATAACAACTTCTTTACAAACATGCATGACTGTATGTTATAGTTGGCGCCTTCATCTCTCGATCAGCGTCGACCAGTTGCAACGTTTTTAACCGTCTCGCTGTCCTCTCGCTGTTCCCCTGGGGAGTTTGCCGATGCCTGCCGCATCCCGCTTAGACATTCATTTGCTCGCAATCGCCGCCGCCGTGACCGCGGCCGCCTGCGGACCCGCACCTCAGCAGGGCGGTTTTCATGGCTTTCCGCCTGCGGACGTCACGTTGATGACCGTCGAAACGAAATCGATTCCGGTCACGTTCGAGTACGTCGGACAAGCGCTGGGATCGAAGGAAGTCGAAGTGCGCGCGCGCGTCGGTGGAATTCTGGAAAAGCGCTTGTTCAAGGAAGGCGCGCCGGTGAAAAGCGGTCAGACGCTGTTCGTGATCGACCCGAAGCCGTATGAAGCGCAGGCCGCGAACGTCGAAGCCGAACTGGCACGCGCCCAGGCACAACGCGCCCAAGCGCAGCGCGAAGCGGCTCGATTGAAGCCGCTGGTGGAGAGGAAAGCGGTCGGTCAGAAGGAATACGACGATGCCGTTTCAACCAGCGAGCTCGCGGACGCGGCAGTGAAAGCGGCTGAGGCGAACTTGCGGACGGCACGGCTCAATCTTGGTTACACGCGGGTGATCGCCCCCATTACGGGTCTTTCGAGCCGAGCCACCAAATCCGAAGGCAGCTTGGTGACCGTCGGCAGCGACAGCCTGCTGACGACGATCTCGCAAACCGATCCGATCTGGGTGCAGTTCAGCATTTCCGAGAACGAAAACCTCAAGATCGACCGCGCCGTTGCCGAGAAAAAACTCGCATGGCCGAAGGACGAGGTCATGGATGTCGAGGTCAAGCTCGCTGATGGCTCCACGCTTCCGCGCAAGGGCCATATCAACTTCGCCGACACGCGCATC
>Ga0066710_100007359_pt1 | contig 10501 bp, 14 predicted proteins | sample GraSoiAngelo_159_FD_79666 | JGI IMG/M metagenome (GOLD analysis project Ga0066710, IMG submission 79666) | Grasslands soil microbial communities from the Angelo Coastal Reserve, California, USA - 14_1009_16_40cm | ecosystem: Environmental > Terrestrial > Soil > Grasslands | place: USA...
CGTCGACGAGATCAGCGGCGGCCGCCTGATCCTGGGCCTGGGGGGCGGGGGGAACGAAACGGAGTACCGGGCCTTCGCCCTCCCGTTCGATCATCGGGTGGACCGGTTCGAGGAATCCCTGACCGTCATCACGGGGCTGCTCCGCGACGGCGCGGTGGACTTCCCCGGCCGCTACCACCCCGCCCGCGACGGCCTGCTGTTGCCGCGAGTCCCCCGCCCGCAGGGTCCTCCGATCATGATCGGAACGACCGGTCCACGGATGCTCCGGCTGGCTGCCGCCCACGCCGACGGGTGGAACGCGTGGTTCAGCTGGTACGGCAACACGCCCGAGGGCGCGGCCGCGCTCCGGGAGAAGGTCGACCAGGCGTGCGCCGCCGTTGGTCGCGACCCGGCCACGCTGGACCGAACCGTCGCCGTCCTGGTTCAGGTGGACGAGGGCGAGCTGCGGCGCCGGAGCGGACGCTACGAGACCCCGCCCCCGCTTCGCGGCTCGGCCGAGGAGCTGGCCGCCGATCTTCGGCGGTTTGCCTCCGAGGGCATCTCGCACGTCCAGTTGGTGGTCGACCCGATCACCATCGAGTCGATCGACAGCCTGGCGGGGATGCTCGAAACCCTCGACCGGTAAGAGTTCCCTCTCACAGCGGCGGCTCATGTCGATCAGCCAAGCCTGAACTCGGTGATCGCGTTGCCAACCACGATAAGGGCCGCCACTGGGGACTAGACGGCCGACGCCATTCCCACGGCCACGAGAGTCAGAAAGGCAAGACAGAGTGCGATCACGGCCAGCCAGCCGCCTGAGGCACCACCGTACCGCGGATGGTATGCCCAGCGGAGGCCGACGACACCGAGGACGCCGGCTGCGACACAGCATGCAAAGGCGGTGTGGACCGGCCAGGCGCTCGCTTGGTCTCCCCATGCATACACGCCAATGGACAGGGCACCGATCGCGGACAAGGCCAACGCGAGGAAGGCCGGTGCGTTCTTCCGATTGAAACCTTCCGATGACTTGGCCATGCCCCGATGGAGTTGTTCCCGAAAGCGGTCAGCAGATTCCAATCCATGGAGACTGTAATCCAGCGCGCTCTGACCTCCGGGCTCTATCGCGACCACGAGAGCGGCTCCAGTCCCCTCCTGTGCAGGCCGGGGCCCATCGTCGCATCATTGGGTTATGGCGATGGCGGCGGAAGCCAAGGCCGGGCCAGCGCACCCCACGCGGTACTGGCACCGCCTGGAGGACGGGCGGGTTCAGTGCGACGTGTGCCCGCGGGCCTGCCGGCTACAGGAGGACCAGCGCGGACTGTGCTTCGTCCGGATGCGGCAGGACGACCGGATCGTGCTCACGACGTACGGACGCTCCAGCGGGTACTGCGTCGATCCCATCGAGAAGAAGCCGCTCAACCACTTCCTGCCGGGGACGCCGGTGCTGTCGTTTGGGACCGCGGGCTGCAACCTGGCCTGTCGATTCTGCCAGAACTGGGATATCTCGAAGTCCCGGGAGATCGACACGCTGGCCGACGCGGCCTCGCCGGAGGAGATCGCCGCGGCCGCGGTGCGGCTGGGGTGCCGGAGCGTGGCGTTCACCTACAACGATCCGGTGATCTTCATGGAATACGCCATCGACGTGGCCCGGGCATGCCACGACGCCGGGCTCAAGGCCGTGGCCGTCACCGCGGGCTACATGTGCGACGAGCCCAGGGCCGAGTTCTACCGATACATGGACGCGGCCAACGTCGACCTCAAGGGGTTCACGGAGGACTTCTACCACCGGATCTGCGCCGGGCATCTGGGGCCCGTGCTGGAGACGCTCGAGTACCTGAAGCACGAGACCCACGTGTGGTTCGAGATCACCAACCTGCTGATCCCGGGGGCGAACGACTCGGACCGGGAGATCGACCAGATGACCCGCTGGATCGTGGAGCGGCTCGGGCCGGACGTCCCCGTCCACTTCACCGCGTTCCACCCGGACTGGAAGATGCTCGACCGGCCGCCCACCCCGCCGGCCACCCTCACCCGGGCTCGGCGGATCGCGCTGGCGAACGGGGTCCGGTACGCATACACGGGCAACGTGCACGACTCCGAGGGCGGCAGCACCTTCTGCCACGGATGCGGGGCGCTGTTGATCGAGCGCGACTGGTACGAGCTGGGGGCGTGGAACCTAACCGGAGACGGGCGATGCCGTGCGTGCGGCGCGCCCTGCCCAGGGGTGTTCGACGGGCGGCCCGGCGACTGGGGCAGGCGCCGGCTTCCGGTTCGGCTTCGGTCCGGGTGAGCGCGCTCGGGGTCCGTCCCGCCGTGGCGGCGGGAACCTTCTACCCGGACGATCCCCAGACGGTCGCGGCCACGGTCGACGCGCTGGTCGACGCGGGCACGCCACCGGAAGGAGTGGGCGAGCCGAAGGGGCTGATCGTGCCCCACGCGGGCTACCGATACTCCGGGCCCGTGGCGGCCACGGCCTATTCGTTGCTGGCCCGCATCCAGGCGCCGCCGGTCCGGGTGTGCGTGCTCGGTCCGGCGCACTTCGTGGGACTCCGCGGCGCGTCGGTGCCCGAGGCGGCCGCCTGGGCCACGCCCCTCGGCGAGGTGCCGGTCGACCCCGACCTGATGGAGGCGGCCGTGTCCGCCGGAGCGACCGTGGGCGACGGTCCGCACGCGCCCGAGCATGCCGTCGAGGTGCAGCTCCCGTTCCTCCAGCGGATCCTGGGGCCATCGCTGTCCGTCCTTCCGGTGGCGGTGGGCGACTGGGAGCCGGCCCGGACCGCCGCCCTGATCGGGGCTCTGGCCGACGTGGCCGGGACTTTCATCGTCGCCAGCACCGACCTCAGCCACTACCACCCCGAGACGGAGGCCAGGGCGCTCGACGCCCGCACGGCCGAGGCGGTGGTGCGGCGCGATGCGGGCGCCATCGGGCCGGAGGCCGCCTGCGGCGTGCACGCGCTCAGGGGGATGGTCGAGCACGCCTGCGGCCGCGGACTGGCCATCCACCTGCTCGACCTCCGAACGTCGGCCGACACGAGCGGCGACCCGTTCCGGGTGGTCGGCTACGGAGCGTTCGCCCTCGCCTAGGATGAAGCGCGACGCGGGCGGGTCCGGGCCGGGGTCCGAGCCATCACCTCCTCGTGCGGCGGGACCTCCTCGCCGACGACGTGCAGGAAGTAGTAGGCGCCCATGTCGCCGATGAACTTGAACCGCTTCTTGAGGTCTGCGGTGGTCTCGGCGAACCCGTCGTGGGACCGAAGGTACTTGCGGAACGATCCGAATTGCGCGTTCAGCTCCACCATCGTGGCCGCGTTGGCCACGGTCGCCTCGATCTTCCGCCGGTTGCGCACGATGCGGGTGTCGGCGGCCAGCGCGTCGATCTCCTTGGGACTCAGCCGGGCGATCCGCTCCGGGTCGAAGTCGAAGAACGCCTCCTTGAACCCTGGCCACTTCGACTCGACCACCCGCCAGCTGATGCCGGTCTGGAACACCGCCTTCGACATCACCTCGAGGTAGTCGTTCAGCCGCTTCGGTCGGATCTGCTTTGGCGCGTCCATCCCCTCACCTCCTCGGTCGCCGAAACGCTAATACGACGAACGGGTCCGGTGAAATCCGAGATCGAAAAGGGCCCGCCCCGATACGGGGCGGGCCCTAATTCGACGCAAGCCGTTGGTCAGGCGACGGGCCTGACGTTGGCGGCCTGGGGGCCCTTCTGGCCCTGGGTCAGGTCGAACTCGACCTTCTGGTTCTCCTCCAGGTTCCGGTAGCCCGTGCCCGAGATCGCGCTGAAGTGCACGAACACGTCGGGGCCGCCGTCGTCCTGGGTGATGAAGCCGAACCCCTTCTCGGGGTTGAACCACTTGACGGTGCCTGTGCTCACTAGCTGTTCCCTCCTTCCTCGCCCGACCCGAGCCTTGTCGCTGCTCGGTGTGGGCTCCGGCCCGAGGGCCGGGAGGGAACTGCTGCAAGCTCTTGTAGCTACTGCCGAACCCTCGCCGGTAAGCATACCCGAGTCCGGCCGTTGTCACCTCGGGCGGCCACGGCCCTCGGGGGGAGGTGTTGCCCCCCTCCTCGCCGGAACCCAGAATGGGCGCCACCAACCGGTCCGGGAAGGAGATGGGATGCCCAGAGTGGAGCTCGACGTCGAGACGAACCTCTCTCCGGAGCGGGTGAAGGAAGCGCTCCTCGACTTCTCGGACCGGCGACCCGAGATCTGGCCGGGCATCGAGCCCAGCCTTTACAAGGTGTACTCGGTCGGCGAGACCTCGGCCGAGGTCCAGGAGGGTACGAATCTGCCCGGGACGAAGGTCTGGGCCAGGGAGCACTACGACTGGTCCACCCCAGGGACGATCACCTGGACCGTGAAGGAGAGCAACTTCAGCGCGCCGGGCAGTTACGTGTCGGCCACCATCTCGCCCCGGGATGGCGGCGGGACCCGGGTCCACGTGACGTGGAACCGCTCCGGGTCGTCGTTCCTCGGCAAGGTCATCATCGGCATGATCAAGCTCTCCGGGGGCAAGCCGATCGCAGCCTCCATGAAAAAGACCTTCGCCAAGCTCGAGGGAGAGGCGGCCCCGCCTCGGTAGCCACTCGACCTATCCGCCGGACGGTTCGGTCACGGGATCCGGACGAACCGCCTCCGCGAGGTCTTGAGGTAGTCGAGGTCCACGCAGCCCGAGATGCCGGGGACCGAGCCGCAGTTCGTCCATTGCCAGAAGGTCCAGCCGTTCCCGCCCCAGTTCTGGCCAGGGACGTCGGGTTCCGGCACGCCCCAGTTGGCGATCCACAGCAGCCGGTAGCCCTCGTCGGCGAACTGCGTGGTGTCGCCCATGTACGTGCGCCAGAAGCTCGGGCCGGTGTAGATCATCGGCTGGGTCCCCACCGTCGCCGACACGCGGTCGAGCCAGGTCTGCACCCACGTGATGAGGGTGGTGGTCGAAAGCCCGCCCGAGTCCTCGATGTCGAGCACGGGCACGATGTCGCCGGACTTCGGGGCGGCCACCCCGGTGAAGTGGTCGGCCTCCAGGATCGCGTCGTCGGGCGTGGAGTCGGGGCGGGCGAAGTGATACGCCCCGATGTAGATCCCTGCCGCGTTGGCCCCGGTCCGGTACCCCGCGTAGTTCGGGTCGTCGAAGGTCTGGCCCTCGGTGGCCTTGAGGATGGCGAACCGATAGCCGCCCCCCGCGACCTGGGACCAGTCGATGGTCCCCTGCCAGTGCGACACGTCGATGCCGTCGATCGTGGTGCCGGTGGGAAGGGGCGAGAGCGGCCGGGTCGAGGCCCCAGCGCTGCCCGCGCCCAACCAACCGAGCAGGGGAAGCACGGCCATTACGGCCGACAGGGACCGGATCAGCCGAGGGCGCACGAGCCGGTTGCGTCGTTCGAGTGGCGACGGGGCACGGCCCTTTCTACCACCGGGCCCCGGGTTGGGGAAGGCCTCCCGGTCAGGCCGTCACGTCCGGTTCCGCCTTCGGCTTTGGCTCGAGCTCGAGCGAGCACGAGTTGATGCAGTAGCGCTTGCCGGTGGGAGCCGGGCCGTCGTCGAACACGTGCCCGAGGTGCGAGCCGCACCGCGCGCAGGTCGCCTCGATCCGGTGCATGAAGTGGCTGAAATCGTGATGCAGCTCGACGTTGCCCTGGTCGACCGGGTCCCAGAAGCTCGGCCATCCGGTGCCGGACTCGAACTTCGTGGCCGAGCTGAACAGCTCGGCTCCGCAGGCGGCGCACCGGTACACGCCGGCCGTGTGCTCGTCCCAGTACATTCCGGTGAACGCCGGCTCGGTGCCCTTCTCCCGCAACACCAGATACTGCTCCGGCGTCAGCCGCTGGCGCCACTCGTCTTCGGTCCTGATGACCTCGGGGCTCATCCGATCCTCCTCCTGCGTGCTCTCTGCCCGCCACCGGTTCCAACACCGCACCCATCCCGGTCGTTCCCGGGCACGCCGCCCTGGTGCTCGAACCGCCTCCGACCTGCTACGCTTCATCGTACGGGCGGTCATATCCGCCCCGTGAGGGTTCACTTCCGCAGTTCCTCCTGTTGGACGGTTCGGCAGCCAGGGAAGAGAGGCCTCGCCGGATCGTTGCGGCCGCGGAGGCCGCAGGAGGAGTTCAGAGTATGTCCACGCACACCTTCCCCGACCTCGGCGTGTCCACGGCCGTGGCCGAGGCGCTTTCACGGCGCGGGTTCACCGAGCCGTTCCCCATCCAAACACTGGTCATGCGCGACGCCATGGCCGGGCGCGACGTTCTGGCCCGATCCAGGACCGGCTCGGGCAAGACGCTCGCCTTCGCCGTTCCCATCGTGGAGCGGCTGGCGCGCGATGGCGCCAGGCCGTCGGCGCTGATCCTCGTCCCCACCCGCGAGCTGGCCTCGCAGGTGGTCGAGGAGTTCGAAGGCATCGCCCAGGCCCGCGGGCTTCGGGTGGCCGCGGCCTACGGCGGGATCAGCATCCACGAGCAGGGCCGCGAGGTCTCGCGAGCCGACATCCTTGTGGCCACCCCGGGCAGGCTCGAGGATCTGGCCACGCGCGGACTGGTCAAGCTCGGCCAGGTGAAGATCCTGATCCTGGACGAGGCCGACCGCATGCTCGACATGGGGTTCCAGCCACAGGTCGACAAGCTCGTCCGGCGCATCCCGAAGGACCGCCAGACGATGTTCTTCTCGGCCACGCTCGATGGCGAGGTCGGGCGCCTCGCCTCCGCCTACACCCGAGACCCGGTGCGGCACGAGGTGGAGGCCCCCAGGCAGACGGTCGAGGAGGCCGAGCACCGGTTCGTCCCGGTGACCACGGCCGACAAGCTCGAAACCCTGGCCGGCCTGCTGCGGGCCGAGCCCGGGCTGGCCCTGGTGTTCGTCCGGACCAAGCGGGGGGCCGACCGCCTGGCCGCGAGGCTGAAGGACAAGGGCATCGCCGCCGCGGCCATGCACGGAGACCTCTCGCAGGGCCAGCGGGAGCGGGCCCTGGCACGGTTCGAGGCCGGCAAGGTCACCACCCTCGTGGCCACCGACGTGGCCGCCCGCGGCCTGGACGTCCAGAACATCGCCCACGTCATCAACTACGACCCGCCCGCCGAGGACAAGGACTATGTGCACCGGGTGGGCCGAACCGCCCGGGCCGGGAAGTCGGGCACCGGGGTGACCCTGGTGACCCCCGACCAGCAGGGGGACGTGAGCCGGATGGCGGCGCGCCTCAAGCTAGCCGACGAGTTCACCCGGGAGGGGATGAAGGTTGCTCCTCCCCGGGTCGTGTTCTCCTCCCGAGGACGGCGTTCGCTCCTTCACCGGCCCGTCCGGCGGAGGGTCTGACGGTGGCGGCCAACCGGAGCGTTCACTTCGGCGCCCCGCTCGCGGGGAAGGCCGCGGCCAACTCTCGTCGCGGCCGGATCTGCGAGTTCGGCGGGTGCGCCACGGTCCTGTCGATCTACAACCATTCGGAATGGTGCTCCGTGCACGAGACGCTGAGCGTCCGGCGCGACGTCAGCCGGCGCCCGTAGCCGCCGCAAGCCAGCCTGTGGCCGAGGGTGGGGCGTTCCCGGGCGAGGGGATGGAGCTGACCCACATCCTGGTGGTGCGAGACGTCGAACGAGCCCGGGACTTCTATCGCGACGTGATGGGCGCGGAGCTGTACCGGGAGTACGGAGGCACCTCGGCCGTGTTCCGTTTCCTGGGCAACTGGCTGCTCCTGGTGACAGGGGGCGGACCGGCCGAGGATAAGCCGACGGTGACCTTCGCCCCACCAGCCGATCCCGACACGGTGGCGCACGCCTTCACCATGCGGGTGCCCGACTGCCGGGCGGCCTATGAAACCCTGCGCTCCCGGGGCGCCGAGTTCCTCACCCCGCCGGTCGACCGGGGGAGCGAGATCCGCTGCTTCTTCCGCGACCTCGACGGCCACCTGTTCGAGCTGAGCCAGGTGGGGTGACGCCGGCGAAGGCTCCGGCGCCGGAGCTCAGTTCATCGAAGGATCGAGGGGCATGAGCGCGAGGATGGCGAAGTCCCGCCCCTTGCGGCGGAGCACCATCGTCCACAGCTCGTCAGGCGTGTCGGTGAAGACGTCCCCGGGTAGGGCCGGCTCCTGGATCCACGCCTCCTCCTCCAGCTCCCTTTCGAGCTGGCCGGGGCCCCAGCCCGCGTAGCCGGCGAAGATCCGGGCCCGGCGAACCGCGTCGATGGCCCCCGCTTCGACCTCGCCGACCAGGAACCCGATCGAATCGAGCACGAGCAGCCCGGCCTCCTTCGGCTCTTCGAACTCGGCCAGGACTACCACGGACTCCGGCTGGACCGGTCCCCCGATGAACACGGGGTCGTCCGGCGGTGCCATGGCGCTGAGGGATGGAATGGCGTCGCCCACCGTGAGGGGCGACGGACGGTTCAGGACCACGCCCAGGGCGCCCTCCTCGTTGTGCTCGCCGATCAGGACGATGGTGCGCCGGAAGTTCGGATCGATCAGGCCTGCTCCGGCGATGAGGAGCTGGCCCCGCAGGCTCTCCATATCCTCCATCATCCCCGTGGTTCTGCCATCGCGCCGGCGGGACCCGTCGGCCCGTCGCCGGTCGGGCGCTCAGGCGGAGGTCTGTTCGGCCGGGATGTGCCCCATCCGGCCGGCTCGGTAGTCCTCCATGGCCTGAACGATCTCGTCCCGGGTATTCATCACGAAGGGTCCGTACCAGGCGATCTCCTCCCGGATCGGCATCCCGCCGAGCAGCAGCACCTCGAGGTTCGCCGAGCGGCTCTCCTGCCGGCCTTCGGCCGAGATCGTCACCACATCGCCGGGCCCGAACACCGCGAGCTGTCCTTCGGCGATGGGCCGCCCTTCGACGCCGGCGGTTCCCTTGCCGGCCAGCACGTAGGCCAGCGCGTTGAAGTCCGCCCGCCACGGGATTCGAAGCCTGGCCCCCGCGCTCAGGGTGGCGTGCCCGTACGTGATGGGCGTGTGGGTCATCCCCGGTCCACGGTGGCCGGCCAGGTCCCCGGCGATCAGCCGCACCACCGCGCCCCCGTCCTCGCTGGCCACCATCGACACCCGGTCCGCCTCGATGTCCTGGTATCTGGGCGGGGTCCATTTCTCGAGCTTGGGCAGGTTCACCCAGAGCTGGATGCCGTGGAACAGCCCACCGGTGCGAAGGATGGCCTCGGTCGGCATCTCCGAGTGGACGATACCGGCGCCGGCGGTCATCCACTGGGTCGCCCCGTCGGTGATCACGCCCCCTCCGCCGTTCGAGTCCCGGTGCCGGAGCTGCCCGTCCATCATGTACGTCACGGTCTCGAAGCCGCGATGCGGGTGGTCGGGCGCGCCCTTCGCCTCGCCCGGCGCGTACTCCACCGCTCCCATATGGTCGAGCAGGACGAAGGGGTCGGCGTGGCGGAGGTCGATCCCGGCGAAGGCCCGCCGGACCTGGAAGCCCTCACCCTCCAGCATCGTCGGCGCCTGGACCACCTCCAGCACCGGGCGATCCACGGCATCCGGGCCGGCCGGACCGATCCGGGGGAGGGACAGGACGTCGTCGGGGGTCACGGCAGGCATCAGTGCGCTCCTCTCGGGTTGGGGCCTTCTTATGCAGGAACGCCGGCCGGACTCCGGCTCTTCCCAGGATTTCGGGCCGGTCAGCCCTCGACCAGGGGCTCGTCGGGCGGGCCGTAGGCGGGGACGAGCTCGACGTAGGGGGTGGGATCGCCCTCCCAGTCCATGGCCAGCATCTGTGCGGCGCTTCTTCGGCCGGCCAGCGCCCGGAAGATCTCGAACCGGTCGCCCGACAGGGTCGCGCCCGGCGCTCCCTCGCCGACCATCCGCTCCTTCTCCCCGTAGCGCAGGCGGAGGGGAGGGACGCCCCGCATACCCAGCCGCAGGGCCAGCGCCGCGGCGTAGCTGGCCAGGGCCACGCTCACGCCTGCGGAGGCGCGGTCCCCGGGCCGTTCGAGTGCGCCCCGTACGTCCTGGGCGTGGACCGCGAGGTCGGTCACCACGATGGCGTCACCGAACGGTACTGGCCGGGGGAACGGTTGCTCGCCGCGGATCATCGGCAGGAGCGCGTCGAGGCTGCTCGTCCACTCGTCGAGGATCTGGCCGATGGTCCCGTCTCGGCGCTCCTCGACCTGCGGCGGTCAGGACCTCCCGGCGAGCGGCATGTTCGGGATCGCTGAGCGACAGCACCAGGTCCACGTCGGGCGGGATGCGCCCGGCGGCGGCGTCGACGGCCACCCCGGTCACGTGGGCAACCACGTCCTTCACGCTCCACGCGGGAGACGCCGGGACCATGGTGGCGAGCTCGGCGTTCGGGAGATCGCGCACCAGGTCCGCCACGTGCTGCTGGGTCTCGAAGTAGGCCGCGGCGAGATCGAGCACGGTGCGACTGTAACGCGGACTCAGGTGTAGGGAGAGCGAGCTAGTCGCAGCCGACGCCGTCGTGGTCCGCATCGAGCCCGAACGGGTCGGCGCCCACCACCTGGAACGGCCCCTCCACATAGTTCGGCCCGTTCCCGGAGCCGCCTTTGCAGTCGTAGTCGCCGATCCCGTCGTGGAGGCAG
>Ga0066710_100007360_pt1 | contig 10501 bp, 7 predicted proteins | sample GraSoiAngelo_159_FD_79666 | JGI IMG/M metagenome (GOLD analysis project Ga0066710, IMG submission 79666) | Grasslands soil microbial communities from the Angelo Coastal Reserve, California, USA - 14_1009_16_40cm | ecosystem: Environmental > Terrestrial > Soil > Grasslands | place: USA...
GCGGTACATCCAACGCGCCTTCCAACGACAACAAAGCTCCGGCTCTCGATCCTCGTTTGAAGCAGCCGCCAACGAAAAAGAAGTAGGCTGGATAATCCGGCATTTTGCTGTTCATTATCGCGTCGCGGAGGTCTTGCTCGTCAAGTTGGTCAGCCAGCCGCGAGCCACCTGATCGTTCGAATTGATGCGCAGGGCCTCAGAAAAGTGCGAAATAGCTTCAGTTGTTTTCGCCTCCTTTGCCAGAAGAATTCCCAGGTTCGTATGAGCGTCAGCATAGCTGCGGTCAACTCGCACTGCTTCGGCGTATTCGGAAATCGCGTCTTCAAGCCGGCCTTTGTTTGCAAGGGCGCTTCCGAGATTATTGTGCGCGACGGCGTAATCTGGTTTCAGGCGGATCGCTTCGGCGAAATGGGCAATGGCTTCGTCTGCGTTTCCTTTGATCAAATAATGAATTCCAAAGCTATTGTGCGCTTCAGGAAAATTGGGATTCATACGGAGCGCCTCAGCCAAATGGGCGCCCGCTTCTTCCATATTTCCTTTACTCGAAAAAGCAAGTGCTAGATCGTGGTGAGCCGCCGCAAGCTGATACTGGTCTAGGCCGGTCTGCGAGATTTTTGCGAGGCGTAACGCCTCGGAGTAATGAGCGATTGCCGCATCCGTCTTGCCGCTCTTTGTAAGAGCCTCTGCGATGTTGTAATGAGCTTCCGCATATTGCGGTACGATTCGCAGCGCTTCTGAGTACTCTCGCATAGCCTCATCCGGCTTTCCCTGTTCCGTAAAAGCAACAGCCAAGCTGAAGTGTGCGACCGCATTGTCAGTGGTGACTCTGATCGTGTGCTCCCACAACGCTTCGCTGCTGCTCCAGTACCGGAGTTGCACGCGCGTCGCCCATACGCAACTGACTATCACCAGTCCGCCTGCGGTCATGAGTACCCGCCTTCGAGCGGGCGGCAATGCAAGCGCATCGCCGAGACCGAAGGCTACGATCAGGAACAAACCGACAAGCGGCACGTATGTGTAGCGGTCTGCCATCGCTTGTCTTCCAACTTGAACCAGCCCGATAACCGGTACGAGCGTTCCCAAAAACCAAAACCACCCAACGAAAACGTACGGCCGCCGAGTTGCCAGCTTAATCGCCAAAACCGATAAAACAATTAATCCTATAGCCGCTGCTAACCACCAGTCCGGCACGGCACGTATCGGGGTCGGATAGAGTACGGCCATGCCTGTGGGCCAAAACATCTTCCAAACGTATGTGAAGTACGCCACGCAGGCATTGGCAAGACGAATGGTCATTGGGACAACGTCCACGCCGACCATAGCTCCCCCTCTCCGTTGCGCAAACATGGTCACAGCGCTTGAAATGGCGGTGAGTATCAGGAACGGGATTTTCTCGCGAATAAGCTTCGGAAAATTTGATCGTTGCCGGAGCGTTAAGCGGCCGAGCGGCCAAAAATCGAGAAGCAGCAAGACAAAGGGCAGAGTCACCAGCATCGGCTTCGCCATCAGCCCTACTGCAAAGAAACTAATCACGGCCAGGTATCTTGCTGATCGTGGCTGGCGCACGTACCCGATGTAAGCGCAGACCGTCAACATCCAAAATAAGGTACTCAATACGTCTTTACGTTCTGCTACCCACGCTACGGATTCCACATGCAGTGGATGGACGGCGAACAGAGCGGCTACGAAAGCGCTTCGGCCCAGCGCCCGCGTCATTTGAAACAATGCCCAGAACAACAGGAGTGTATTTGCGATGTGCAACAAAAGATTGGTCAGATGATGCGCCCCCGCATTGAACCCATATAGCTGCACGTCGAGCATGTGAGACAACCAGGTCAGCGGGTGCCAGTTCGCTTGGTGACCGGTCGTAAATGCCCACAACACGCCATGCCAGCTAAGTCCACTTTTAACCTGCGGGTTCTGAGTAAGGTATTGGGGGTCGTCAATATTTACGAAACCGTAGTGGCGCACCGGGGCGTATGCGAGAAGATTGATCGTGACAAGAACCGCGACAACCCACAAACCACTGCGGCGAAAATCAGACTTCGCGTTGGGACCCTTTGCCGGCCCACCAGCGGATCGCCGCTCAGTCTTCTTCCGGTCAAGTGTCGTAGCGCTTTTCTCTGTCCGACTCAGTCGCGTGGCCATCGAGCCACATTATACAGATCAAAACGCACGCGCTTGTTTTGGCTAATTCGGGGTCAGACGTCTAAATCACCCAATTATGATTCGAGGGTGATTTAGACGTCTGACCCCGAATTACCCGTTCCCTTGAGCGGATTCAGGTTTCTGTGTAAGGATGATTGCCCTGAGAAGGTTTGGATGATTAACGGGAAGAAGGTTGTTGTCGTGATGCCGGCGTACAACGCGGAACGGACAATCGAAAAGACTTGGCGTGAAGTGCTGGATCAAGAGATCGTGGATCTGATCATCATCGTAGACGATGCGAGTGAGGATAAAACCGTAGAACTGGCGCGCGCGCTCGACCAGGCGGTTGTGCACGTGCACGCGAAAAACAAGGGTTATGGCGCTAATCAAAAGTCTTGCTATCGTCTGGCTCTGGCTCACGGCGCCGATATCGTTGTAATGGTTCATCCCGATTACCAATACACGCCAAAACTGATTCCGGCGATGGCAGGACTTGTGGCAAGTGGTGTGTATCCCTGCGTGCTGGGCTCGCGCATTCTCGGCGGACAAGCGCTCAGAGGTGGAATGCCGCTCTGGCGTTACGTTGCAAACCGCGGCCTGACACTGGCTGGAAATATTCTGCTTGGTACAAAGGTATCCGAATTCCATACGGGCTACCGCGCGTTTGCGCGCGAGTTGCTGGAAGCACTTCCGCTCGAGGCGAACTCGGACGACTTCGTGTTCGACAACCAAATTCTTGCTGAAACCATATGGCTGGGATGTTCGATTGGTGAAGTGTCGTGTCCAACCAGCTACGCTCCAGACGCTTCCTCCATCAACTTTCGCCGCAGCGTACGTTATGGTTTCGCATGTCTTGGAACCGCCGTCTCCTTTCGCCTTGCGAAAATGGGTTTATTTCGTCCTACCCGGTTTCCAGCCGCCAAATTTAGGGCCTTGACCGATAACGGTTGCCGGCTCAAATGAACTTTGTAAGCAAGGTACTTCTACTTACCGCGATTCGCAGCGGGCCTATGTATAATTTCGGCGCTCTATGAAAACCCGGCTCTCAAAACAGGCTGCCGTGCGCCCCTTTGCGAATGATCGCGTCGACGTTCGGGCGCAGGGCAAAGCTTCCGCGGCACGGCGCCTCCGACGTAAATCGTGGCCGCTGCGGCATGCAGCGCTCCTGAGCGTGATGGCTGTTGTTGTGTTACTGGCCGTGATCCGACTGCGGGTTGCTGATGTCCCACTGGAGCGCGACGAGGGAGAATACGCCTATTCGGGTCAATTGATACTGCAAGGCATCCCGCCTTATCAGCTTGCCTACAACATGAAATTCCCGGGCACGTACTATGCCTACAGCGTGATCCTCGCTGTCTTTGGACAGACCCCGTACGGAATTCATGCCGGTCTGCTGCTGGTGAACGCCGCGACCGTTGTAATGCTGTTCTTTCTCGCACGCCGTCTACTTGCCGACTGGATGGGCGCTGCGGTTTCCGCTGTCGCTTTCGGAGTTCTCTCTGTGGATCGTTGGATTATGGGAACCTTTGCACACGCGACGCATTTCGTCGTGCTCGCGGCGATCGCGGGTTTCCTCGTTCTGTTCTGCGCGCAAGACTCCAAGAAGCCCGTTGTATTCGCCGCCGCCGGCGCGCTGTTGGGTTTGTCCGTTCTAATGAAACAAAATGGAATTTTCTTTCTCGGGATCGGTATCGTTGCCGCCGCATGGACGGAGGTATGGAGCGCGCCCCGAAACTTTCGCGCGGCTTCGCTTCGCGCTGGTCTTGTTGCCGGCGGCGCCGCAGTGCCGTTTACCATTCTGTGTGGCGTATTTTTCGTCCGCGGCGTGTTCGGCAAATTTTGGTTCTGGACATTTCAGTATGCGAAAGAGTACGTGTCCCGCATATCGCTATCGCAGGCATGGAATTTGTTTGCACTTGGCATAACGACCGTTACACGAGCCAACAAGCTGCTCTGGCTTGTCGCCGCTGCCGGCGTGGTGATGCTGTGGATAGTCCGATGGTCCCGGCGTACGCGGATTCTGCTGACGGTATTTCTTATCACTTCGATTGTTTCCGTCTGTCCCGGATTCTATTTTCGCGAACATTACTTTATCCTGCTGGTTCCTGCCGCCGGGTTGTTCTGCGGCGTTGCAGTAGTCTCTATACACCGGCTCCTCAAGCAAATCATACCTGGTACAGCAGCGCGCGCAGTGGCAGCCGGAGTCTTTGCTGTGGCTGTGGGCGTGTACGTCGCGAACGAGTGGGAGTACCTTTTTTCCATGCCGCCGAACGAACTAAGCCGGGCGCGGTATGGTTCCAATCCCTTTGTGGAAGCGCCGGAAATCGCGCGTTATATTCAAGCGCACACGGACCGCGAAGAGCGCATCGCAGTGTTGGGATCGGAACCGGAGATCTATTTTTATGCGAACCGGAAATCCGCGACTGGGTACATCTATACGTATGCGCTTATGGAGCAACAGAAATACTCGCCGCGCATGCAGGATGAGATGATCGACCAAGTTACTGCCGCGCACCCGAAGTACGTGATCTTTGTTACCGTCCCGACGTCATGGCTTCCGCAAAACCCAAAGGAAAAGATACTGACGTGGAGCGAGGCTTATATTAATCAGTGCTACAGCATGGTGGGCGCCGCGGAAATTCTGTCGGAAAACCAGGTCCGCTGGCTCTGGGATGCCGAGATCGCCGGATACAAGCCGCAGTCCCCATACGCCGTGTACACGTTTAAACGCAAGTCCGATGCGCCTTGCGCAGTGACGGGATAGCTGATTGAAGCCAAAAGTAAAAAACCGAAAGTCTCCGGCGCGTGAGGTAGCGAAGGCAAAACGAACTCGATCGAAGCTTCGGTTGTTGGACCGGCTTTCAGTTTGCGGGATCCAGCCCGAAAGGGCATTCCTCATCGTCGGCTTCATTTTTGGCGTCGCGATTCTCATTCTCACACCGCCCTTCCAGGTCCCTGATGAGCCGCAACACTTCTTTCGAGCCTTCCAGTTGTCAGAAGGCCGGTTCCGAGATTTAGTTGTGCTCGCCCCCGATGAAAAGGACGGCATGAGATCTGGCCGGTATGGAACCATGCTTCCGAAGAGCCTTTCGGCCCTCGTTGATAGCAGCGATGTGGCTAACATTCGGTTCAGGCCCCAGAGCAAGGTGAAAATCTCGAAACTTTGGGCCAACTTGACAACAACACTCAATCCAAAGGATCGAGAATATCTGCCCGTGCCGGACTACCCACCGGCTGCGTACATTCCTCAAGTTATAGGAATCTGGATTGGCAGAATACTACGACTCTCGCCGCTGCTGATGTTCTACCTCGCTAGGCTGGCCGCACTTTGTGTATGGCTCGCACTCACCTTCACTGCGATCCGCACGACTCCCGTCCTGAAATGGGGCTGTTTCGTTCTCGCATTGATGCCGATGGCGCTCTTCTTGGCAGGATCCAGTTCTTCCGACAGCATCATCCTCGGAGTCAGTTTTCTCTTGAGCGCAACGCTTTTCAGATGGGCCTACGATTCAAGTAAAGACAGGATCAGCACGTGGGACCTCGCAGCGCTCTTGGCAATGGCGTTCGTCATTGCCTTGTCGAAGGCGATATATCTGTCATTGCTCCTCTTATATTTCCTCGTTCCGCTAAGCAAATTCTCGTCGAGAAAAATGTATTACGGAGGGATCGCGGTAGTCCTGGCATTTTCCGTCGGCGTGTACTTCGGTTGGACCCAATGGCCAAGGTCAATGATGCTCGACGGGGCGGCGAGCCGGGCACCAGCGGCTCAGCCACAGACATCCCAGCCAGCGGCGAATGAATCACCGGAGGCCGACCCGCCAAAGGCTCAACTCAGCCGATACGGCGTGGACGAGTCGCCTTATTCCGGCATCTCTCCTGAAAAACAAAAGCAGTTCATTATGTCGCACCCCATCACGCTTGCAAGAGTACTGGTGAACACCGTTTCTATATCAAGTTCGTTTTACCTCAATTCGTTCATCGGCTATCTTGGCTGGCTGGACACGCCGCTGCCGAGCTGGCTCATATACACATATGCGATAACCCTGATCGTCGCTTGTCTTCTCTCGCCGGATAAGGTGAATTGGAAACAGAGGACAGTAGCGGGAGCGGTTTTCGCTCTCACAGCGCTGGCATCTCTCCTATATCTCTACATCGGGTGGACTAATGTTGGCAGGGCCTCGATCGAAGGGCTCCAGGGCCGGCATCTGATTCCCGTTGCGCCGGCGTTGTTGCTCGTATTTTCCGCAAAATCGGGTCCAGCCCTCAGAAACGTGGTGGCCATCATCTTGATAGCGTTGGTGGTCTTGACCAACTCCATTGCCGCTTATGTGTTAATTGAAAGATTCTATCTGCCTAGTGTTCCTTCAGTACTGACATAGAAAAATGGCAAAAATTCTTATTACGGGTGTTATGGGGACACTAGGACGTCCTCTAAAAAGAGAATTGGAAAGGAGGGGACATGACGTCTGGGGTCTCGATCTGCAGCATCAAGCAGAGAGCAATTATTATCGCGCAGACATTGCGGTGTACCGGCAGATGGAGCGCGCACTCGAGCAGGATTACGACTATGTCTATCACCTCGCGGCCGAATTCGGCCGCATCAATGGCGAGGAGTACTATGACACGCTTTGGACAACAAACGTCATCGGAACGCGGAATATTCTAGAGTTACAAAAGAGAAAACGGTTTAAATTGATCTTCGCGTCGTCGTCAGAGATCTACGGCGACAAGCATCAGGAAATTCTTTCGGAAGATATTCCCCTCAATCGTTCCATCATTCAGCATAACGACTACGCTCTGACAAAGTGGGTCAAGGAGATCCAAATCATGAACTTTGAGAAGCGATTTGGAAATCCTGTGGTTCGCCTTCGATTCTTCAATGCCTACGGTCCAGGTGAGTACTACCACAATTACCGCAGCGTTGTTTGCCTGTTTACCTACCGCGCGCTACACCGGATTCCTTACGATGTTTATCTGGGCTATCACCGCGTCTTCATGTATATCGACGATTTCATTCCCACGCTGGCAAACGTGGCCGACAATTTCGTTCCCGGCGAAGTCTACAATATCGGTGGCCACGAATTTCGGAGCGTGAAGGAACTGAGTGACCTGATTCTCGGGTACATCGGAACAGATGATTCCCTCATTAATTACTTACCCGAGGATAAACACAACGTACAAAACAAACGGCCCAACATCGAAAAGGCAAACAAGGCGTTCGGGCACGATCCAAAGATTACACTCGAAGAAGGAGTTCCACTCACCATTGAATGGATGCGCACTGTTTACGCTAGCAGTGTTGACACCCCTGGACGCCGGCTATAACCCCCTCGGCGGTGTGTCTGTGGTTCCTGTCAGCGACGTCTCATGAACATTCTCATCGTTCACGAAGTCAATTACCTTTCGAAGATCATCTACGAATTTCAGATCGTTCCCGAGATCCTTTCCATTCTTGGCCATGATGTCACCGTCGTCGATTATGACGATATGTGGCATGACGATCCCCAAACACGTGGTACGACCCTGAGGACGCACGTGTATCGAAATGTTCATCGCGCTTATCCTCAGGCATCAGTAACAGTCAGACGGCCAGGAATGGTACGGTTTCCGATCATATCGCGAATCTCGGGAGCGCTGACTGCGACTTATGACATTCGCCGCGTCCTGAAAGAAGCGAGACCCGACGTCGTCCTCTTATATGGGATTCCGACTATAGGAGCGCAGACAGTGCTACTCGCCCGGCAAGCGCGTGTTCCGCTCGTCTGCCGTGCTATCGATGTTACACATGAATTGGTGCCTAACAAGGTGCTTGTCCCACCTACTCACATGCTGGCGAAATACGTTTTCACTCATGCCGGCTTGAACGTTGCCTTGACCCCACACTTGAAGACGTATATCGAATCGTATGGCGTCGATGACAAACGTGTTCGGTTGCTGCCTTCGGGAGTGGACACCATTATGTTCTGCCCTGGAAAACGGAATGACGAGATGCTTGGTGCGTGGGGAATCCAGCCTGAAAATCGCGTGATTTTGTTCATGGGCACGATCTACCGGTTTAGTGGTCTCGACAGAGTGATCCGTGGTTTTTCCAAGCTCATCGCAAAGCATCCGAATACAAGGCTTGTCATCGCCGGATCTGGTGAAGACGAAACACGGCTAAAACGAATGGCGGCGGATTCTGGCGTCGCCTCACATATCATCTTTGCGGGACTGCTACCCTACGCGGTCCTGCCGGACCTCATCCGGGCTTCCGATGTTTGTATCAATCCGTTCGAATTGAATGGCGTGACACGGAAGATCCTTCCGACGAAACTGTTCCAATATCTCGCGTGCGGCAAGCCTGTGGTTGCGACCGAACTTCCCGGTACGCTCCCTTTTTTGAGAGGTGAAGAACATGGAATCGTTTACGCACATTTGGACGATTTCATCTTTCAGGTTTCCGATTTGCTGTCGGATCCGGAACGCATGAATCGCCTCGCACTGAATGGCGTGGCGGCGGTGCGGATGTATGACTGGAGACAAATAGCCGAAACGATGGTCGGATGGATGAAAGAGGTGAAGTGAAAATCACCTTTGTCATCCCGTACTTTTATCCCGCCTTGCAATACGGTGGAACACCGCGGAGTGCTTTCGAATTGGCTCGCGGCCTTGTTCAGCGCGGGCATTCCGTTCAGGTGCTGACGACGGATAGCGGTGGCAAAACCAGGCTTGGAGAGACTGCGCACAATCACTCGCGGAGTGTTGAAGGAATTCAGGTCCATTACTATCCGAACATCTCCAATTCTCTTGCTTACCATCATCGTCTTTTCTGGTCCCCAGAATTCTTTCGTCAGATACAAGAACGACTCACCGAGGCAGACGTTCTCCACATGCACGAACTGCGCTCAGCGACTTCAATCTTCGCCTGTCGCGCCGCGCTGCGGTCGAAGGTACCGTACGTTATTTCTCCGCACGGAGGACTACGCCGTCTGGGAAAGAGACTGCCTAAACTTGTATTTGATGTCTTGTGGGGAAAGCGAATCCTCACGAAAGCCGAGGCCCTAATCGCTCTGAGCCCGGTGGAGGAACACGATGCTCAGGCATTCGGCGTTCAGACTCATCGAATCCAGCGGTTGCCGAATGCAGTAAATATTCAGGAATACCGTGATCTTCCGCCGCGTGAAGGCTTTCGATCGCGCTGGCAAATAGGTTCTTCAAAAATCGTTTTATTCCTGGGACGCTTACATTGGATCAAGGGGGCCGACGTGTTGGTAAGAGCTTTTCAAAAAGCTCACGCCAGACAGCCGGACATACACCTTGTCATTGCGGGCCCCGACGATGGTCAGGAGCCCCACCTCCGTCGACTCGTTCACGCGATGCGAATAAAAGAGGCTGTGACATTTACCGGTTTCCTGAACGAAACGGAGAAACGCGAGGCGCTCACTGGAAGCGACGTTGTGGTACTTCCCTCTCGAAGTGAGGCGTTTGCGTTGTCGGCTATCGAGAGCCTGTTATGCGGCACACCGGTCATCATGTCCTCCGCGTGTGGACTCTATCCCTCGCCGGGACCCGAACAAGGTGTCATTCCATTTGAGAGTGAGAACGTAGACGAGCTTAGTCACAAAATATTCATGATGGCTGGTCCGGAACCGTTCCGTCATAATGTGGCGGCCGCGAGGAATTTTGTGCTGCAAGAGTTTTCAGCAGATGCAATCGCCGCGAAAGCGGAAAGCATCTATGAAGCAATTCTGCAGGGCCAGTCGAGGCGCTTCAGCTGATGCGGCGTAGAGATGTACTCGAAACTGAAGGTTTTGCTGCTCGTTAACGAGTTCCGCACCTGGTATATCGCTCGGCACCTTTCCTATTCGGCACAGCTCGGCGTTGAAGAAGCCCTTCGTGCAAACCAGGTTGAGTGCGAGGTTCTGACAAGCCCCTGGCTTCCTAGAGTTCTCGATCTTACACGGGGGCGAAGATTCGACCAGATATGGGTCGTCGGACGACTTGATGTATTCGACGAGCTAACGTTGGCACGCGTCGCGGGCCTTGGCCCGGTTCGTCTTGGCATGCTATCCGAATCGGCCGAATACACCGATGAGGAATGCATCATTTCGCCCGGTCTGAAAGATCGAAAAAAGATAATCGAAAGACGGCTCCCATACCTGACGCATATTGCCGCTTGCGACGAAAAAGATGCAGATGAGCTAAATGCCCGTGGTGTAACGCCAGCAATCTGGTGGCCCCAAGCCGTTCCGAAACGTTTCATATCCGACAGCAGCGCGCCACCCTCAAGGAACTCAGCAATTTTTTGCGGAAACCCCTACGCTCTTCGTCACGAATGTTTAAAGCACCCTGAGCTGAAACTGCTCCTGCGATA
>Ga0066710_100007361_pt1 | contig 10499 bp, 9 predicted proteins | sample GraSoiAngelo_159_FD_79666 | JGI IMG/M metagenome (GOLD analysis project Ga0066710, IMG submission 79666) | Grasslands soil microbial communities from the Angelo Coastal Reserve, California, USA - 14_1009_16_40cm | ecosystem: Environmental > Terrestrial > Soil > Grasslands | place: USA...
GCGCTCGTCTGCGGCTTCTTCGGTGGCTTCGCGACTTTTATTGATGCCGCAGCCTTCCCCTCCTCTGCGAACTCTGCGAGGAGGGGAATACCCGAACTCAACGTCTAGCCAATTCGTGCACAGCTTCGCAGCGCGGCATAGCCGCAACCAAAATATTCACCGCAGAGGGGCAGAGAATTAACCATCTTTACTGGCGATGTTTCCATCGATCCGTCGAGGCCAAGCACGACGCGCTTGATACCCTCTCGCAGTAAAGGAACATGAAAGTTGATCAATAGTCCGAGTCTCCACCGGCCAAGCTTTAGATAGCTGAGCAACTGGGCCTGGTGGATGGGCAGCAGCGCATCGATCGCTTTGACTTCCACCAGGACCATTCCCGCCACCAGAAAATCCAGGCGATAGCCAAGTCCAATGGAGTTCCCTTGCAATGGACAGGCAGCGGTTTTTGTCGTTCGAAAGGGATCTCTCGCAGAGACAATTCCTGAGCCAAGCATTGTTCGTAAGCCGATTCCAGTAAGCCCGGTCCCAATGTATGGTGCACTTCGATGGCGGCTCCAATAATTGCCGAAGATAGGTCGTTGATGGTGTGCATGAGATGAATGAACGACTGGCAGACCCGGAAGTTGACATGGCGTCACGACCTTTTGGACCATCTGAGGTTCGCATCACCAAACATCCGAAGCATCCGAAGCAGGACGCCATGCCGACATCCCGGTTTGTACAACGTTTTGGGGACAAAATCATTGGAGTCTTGAGCGGCTTCGACCGGCTGGTATGACGTGGCTCGCTATTGGCCATTGTTTCCCTGAGGGGATGAAGAGATTGCTTTGGCTCAAGCATGTCCTATTGAAGGATTTCGGCAAATGGGCGCAACGGATGACCGAGCAGGTCAAAGAAGCATCCTGCCGGGCGGCGCGCCAGCAGAATCGGCCGATCGTCTATTTGCGATCCGCCAACACGGACAAGGATGCATTGGCCCGCCAGATCGCCGCTAAAGACGGAATCAGGACAGGTCTGGTGGCGATCCGGACCTGCGTGGAGCCGTGCATGTGCTTTGAGATCTATCGCAACAAGCAAACCCACAAACTCGAACCGGTTTACCGCCTCCGCAAAGGTTTGGTGTTATACCACTATTGGATCGATCCCCAATTCGGTTGGATGAATGCCCGCATCCAGTCCTGGCTTCCCTTTTCCATTCAGGTCTGCATCAATGGACGCGAGTGGCTGGCCCGAATAATGGATCCACACAAGATCAGCTATCGCCGTCACGATAACTGCTTCACCGCCATCGACGACGTGGCGAAGGCGCAAGGACTCATGAACCGGCAACCACGCATCAGCTGGCCCAAAGCGCTTCAACGCATCGTGCGCCAACTCAATCCGCTCCACGGCCAGATGTTTCCAGGACTCGGCGTGTCCTACTAGTGGACGACTTATCAGAGCGAACGGGCTACCGATGTGATGTTCCGAAAAGCTTCAGATCTGGCGGCCATCTATCCCGCCATGGTCCTGCATGGCATGCGCTCGTTTTCCAGTGGAGACGTCCTGCGCTTTCTCGGCGGCAAGGTCCACGGCAACTTCAAAGGAGAAATGACCAGCGACTTCAAGGACCGCCCCGAAGGCGTTCGCATCAAACACCGCGTCAAAGACAACTCCATCAAAGCCTATGACAAAGCCGGAAACGTTCTGCCTGTGGAAACAACCATGAACGATCCACGCGATTTTAAAGTCCTCCGCCCCAAACACGGCGATCGACGCGGCAAGGCCCAATGGCGGCCCTTACGTCGTGGTATCGCTGACATCTATCGCCGCGGTCAAGTCGGGCAAGCCTCCAATGAGCGCTATCTGGACGCTTTGGCGGCCACCGACACCTCAACGCCTCTGGTGAACTGATTCGAGATATTTGCAGGCCGACCACCTATCGAAACAAACGCGTACGTGCCCTCCGTCCTTGGGCTGAACCCGATCTCGCTCTTTTGTGCGCGGTTAACCGGGGAGAGTTTTCCGTCAACGGCTTTCGCAACCGCGATCTTCAATCTCTGCTATCCCATGCCGACCCCAACACGAGCGTTGGGAAACACCGACGCTCCGCCCGCGTATCTCGCCTATTACGAATGCTCCGCGCCCACCATCTCATTCAGAAAGTTCCCCACACTCACCGTTATCTCCCCACTCCTCGCGGACGCGAGATTATCTCTGCCGTCCTTGCCGCTCACCGCATCACCCTCCAGCAGCTTAACCAGCTTGCCGCTTGACCGCTTTCAATGCAGGCAGAGTACGCTGAGAAAACCTTTGCTAAAATCCAAGAAATTGCGGCCTGATGTCATAGACCACCGCTACAGCTGGACAGCTTGAAATTGTATATGCACGATGTGATCGTTATCGGTGGAAGCCTTGCAGGCGCCGCTTGTGTGCGGCGACTGGAGCGCATGGGGATCGATGCCATAGCTTTGGAGCGCGACCGGTTTCCGCGTCCAAAAGTCTGTGGCGGTTTTATTTCGCCAGGCGCCGTCGATTGTCTGGGCCGGCTCGGTCTCCTCGATGAGATTCTGGACGCAGGCGCTGTCGAAGTGACTTCGGCGCGCGTACGCGCTGGATCTGCGGAAGTCGAAATCCTATTTGAGAGGCGGGGCCTGGGCATTTCGCGCGCTGTGCTGGATGAGGTCGTGGCACGACATGCACGCGTGAAACAAGGATGCGGCGTTCACGAGGTAAAGCGCCATGGCCGCCTGTTTCACGTGAACGGAATGGAATGTTCGGTGGTGATCGATGCGGCGGGGAAGTTGAGCCGGTTCACCAAGCGCCGAGGCACCGGGGATTTTGGAGTCCAGTACGTTCAGCCTGGGACCGAGGGTGCCGTGCTGAAATTTTTCTTCTTCGACGACGGCTATGGAGGGTCGGTCTCGGTTGAAGGCGGACGCTCGAACTCGTGTTTCCTGGTAAAGAAAGATGCCCTGCACAGATATATCGATCGAGAAGACTGCCTGGTGACCGGACCACTCGCATACGATAGATTGCCCGGAGATTTCATTGCCGTTGGTGATGCGGCCGGCATGGTGGATCCGTTTTGCGGTGAAGGGATGCGGCACGCGCTGGAGACGGGCATGCTGGCCGCGCAAATTGTGGTACAAGGAATCCGGCGCGGCGCGAACTATGAGGAGATGAAGGCGAAGTATGAAGCGGAATGGAGGCGCCGGTGGGCCGCGAAAAGGATGGCCGGAGCGATGATCCGGAGGTTGTTGGCACATCGACGCGCCTTTGCGTCTGCGCTGCGGGTAAGCCCGCTGTGGCTCCTGAATCGAATGTGGGACTGAAAATCTCAGATCCGAAATTTCGAAATCTGAGATTGGACGTCGCAGTTCGCATGGTCCAATTTGCAATTTCGGATTTCGGCTTTGAGATGCAGGATTCGTTCAATTTCAAAATTTCGTCCCCATCCCTTTAAGCTCGGACGATGACCTTTGCGCTTGCAGTCCTCGCTATTCTTCAGGGCATCTTTACTGTGCTCGAAAGCCGGCGCTCGGCTCGGCACGTGCGGACATTCAGGCCGGCACCCCGCCAGAATCGGGAGCGGATTGCCGTTTTTTGTCCGTGCAAGGGAACGGACGCGGAATTTGACAAGAACATCCGCTCGATTCTCGAGCAGGAGTACGGCAACTACGAAACGCACTTCATCGTCGAGTCGAGCGACGATCCCGCATACGCGGCGCTTCGCCACCTCGGCATCAGCAACATTCTTGTGGCCGGACGGCCTACGGATCGCGGTCAAAAGGTTCACAACCTGGCCTACGGCGTGACTCGCGCTGGCCAGAGCGCCGCTATCTACGTCTTTTGCGATTCGGATGCGCGGTTCCCTCATAGCTGGCTTTCGAAGCTGACGGCGGCCCTGGATGCGACCAATATCACGACCGGATACCGCTGGTACACCGTCAGGCGCGCGAACCTGCCGACGCTAATGCGTTCGGCGTGGAATGCTTCATCGCTAGGCGTTCTTGGCGGGCACGATCGAAATTTCGCCTGGGGCGGATCGATGGCGATATATCGTCAAGCCTTCGAGCGGCTGGATATCCTTCGGGCCTGGTGCGGGGCCGTGAGCGACGATTATGCCATCACAAATGCCGCCCACCGCGAAGGCATGAAGATCGAATTCATCCCGGAATGCCTGATCCCAACCTACGGTGAGTGCTCGTGGCGAGAGCTTTTCGAATTTACAACACGTCAAATCGTCATCACGCGGGTTTATCACAGCCGACTTTGGCGCGTCGGTTTTGCCGGATATGCGGTCTTCAATGCGGCAGCCCTGATCCTCCCGTTCACGCATCCGCTTCTCTGGCTCGTCGTCTACTTACTGTCTATTGCGAATAACTGGACGCGTTATCGGGCTGTTCAAACCACTCTGCCGCCGCCGGCGCGCTCGGCGCGCGGCTGGTTCTATATTTTGTGTTCACCCCTGGTGGCGCTGCTTTATCTTTACAATATGATCTCTTCGGCGTTGTCGACACGGATTGTGTGGCGGCAGGTACACTACAGGCTTATATCTCCCCACGAGACGCGTGTATTCTTATAGGAAATGAAACCGGTACGGGTTCCCGATCTTCGGGTGATGAAAGAACGCGGCGAGAAGATCGCCGTCTTAACGGCGTATGACTACACTATGGCACGGCTGTTGGACCGCGCGGGTATCGACATCATTTTGGTTGGAGATTCCGTCGGCATGGTTGTCCTGGGCTTTGATAATACACTTCCGGTGACTCTCGACATGATGATTCATCACACGAAGGCCGTGAGCCGTGGCGCGAAGCGGGCGCTGATCGTGGCCGACATGCCCTTTCTCACCTTCCAGCTCAGCATGGAAGAAGCCATGCGAAATGCCGGCCGGTTGATTCAGGAAGGCGGCGCGGCTGCCGTGAAGATCGAAGGCGGCGGGAGCCATATCGTGGAGACAGCCAGGCGGCTGGTCGAGATCGGAATTCCGGTTATGGGACATCTTGGGTTGACGCCCCAATCGGTGCATCAGTTGGGCGGATTTCGCCCGCAGGGCCGCGACTCCGAAGCTGCGGAGCGTCTTCTTAAAGATGCCGATGTTCTCGAGAAGGCGGGTGTGTTTGCGATTGTTCTCGAGTCGATTCCTGCCGAGTTGGCCGGCCGGGTAACGTCCAGTTTGAAAGTGCCTACGATCGGCATTGGTGCTGGCCCGGCGTGCGATGGTCAGGTCCTCGTCAGTTACGACATGCTTGGACTCTCGGACGGTCCCGTTCCGCCCTTCGCGAAGCAATACACGGAGCTTTCCGGACAAATTGTTTCAGCGGCGCGCGCATACATCGAGGACGTCCGCCGATCGACGAGCGAAGCGGGCGAGGCGCAAAGCCGCACGGAGCGTGAGCGCGGTAGCGCAGCTTCGAGAGAAGCGCGAAACCTCAATTGATACGGCGCCGCCCGTGAATGTAGTCCAAAACGTTAAGGACGTTCGAGAAGCCCTTGCCTCATCGAGAAGTTCCGGTAGCGTCATCGGCCTTGTTCCAACTATGGGAGCGCTCCATGCGGGTCATGAAGCGTTGATTCGATCCGCCCGCAGGGAATGCGGCATCGTCGTCGTCAGCATTTTTGTCAATCCTCTTCAATTCGGTCCAAACGAGGACTACGCCAGATATCCACGAGCATTGGAAAAGGACCTGGAGATTTGCCGGCAGCAGGGTACGGACGTCGTTTTCAATCCATCGCCGGACGAAATGTACCCGATCCCGCAGTTGACCTTCGCGGAGGTTACGCGGGTAAGCGAACATCTCTGCGGCAAATTCCGGCCGGGACATTTCCGCGGAGTGGCAACAGTTGTTCTGAAGTTGTTCAACATCGTCTGCCCGGACCGCGCCTATTTCGGCGAAAAGGATATGCAACAGCTGGCAGTCATCCGGCGCATGGTGGCGGACCTGAATATTCCCGTCGAAATTGCCGCGGTACCAACGGTTCGCGAGCCCGACGGTTTGGCGATCAGCTCGCGGAATCAGCACTTGAATTCCGCCGAGCGGAAAGCCGCACCGGTTCTCTACCGTGCGCTCGAAGAAGCAGTCAAACGTATTCGCTCCGGCGAGCGCGATGCATCGAAGGTTCGAGAAGCTGCAATCGCGATCCTCGAGTCCGAGCCGCTCGTCCGCGTCGAATATTTGGAGATCGTTGATCCCGCCGAAATTCAACCGCTCTCGACTACTTCCGATCCTGTTCGAATCGCTGCTGCCGTCTGGATCGGTGGCACACGGCTTATCGACAATGTGGAGGTTTAAGCATTCCCCTCCTCTGCGAGGAGGGGAATGTAAAGTTCTGATATCCTACTCCGCCTATGAAAACGGATATTCATGTTGCGCACAGTCCGGACTCGGACGATGCCTTTATGTTTTACGCTCTGGCGACGCGGAAAATCGATACGGGAGAGCTGAACTATGTTCATACGCTCAGCGATATCGAAACCCTGAACGAGAAGGCCATGAAGGGCGAGTATGACGTATCGGCCATTTCTTTCCACGCTTATGCCTACATGGGGGACCGATATGCGCTGCTCTCTTGCGGCGCGAGCATGGGCAGGAATTACGGCCCGATTGTGGTTTCGGGAAAGCCGATGCGCGCGAAAAGTCTTGCAAACAACGTCGTAGCGATTCCCGGGACGTTGACATCTGCATTTCTCGCGCTGCGCCTGTTCGAGCCCGCCGTCAAATACGAAGTTGTCCCGTTCGACAAAATTCTCGATGAGGTCCAGAAAGGGAATTACGATGCGGGGCTTCTGATCCACGAAGGCCAGCTCACGTATCGTGAATTAGGCCTTCATAACGTTGTCGATCTGGGACAATGGTGGCTCAAACAAACCGGATTGCCGTTGCCGCTCGGCGGCAACGTCATCAAACGCGATCTCGGGCGAAAAGTTATGGAGCAGGTCGCGCAAGATATCCGCAATAGCATCCAATACGGACTGGATCATAGGGAAGAGGCTACCGCCTACGCGATTCAATTTTCGCGAGGCCTCGACATGCAGCGTGTAGACCGGTTTATCGGAATGTACGTGAATGAATTGACGCTCAACTACGGCAGCGAGGGGAAGAAGGCGGTGCGCAGGCTGTTTCAGGAGGCATACAAGAAAAAGATCATCCCCGAACGTGTCGCTCTGGAATTTATTTGATCCATGGCAGAAGAAACACGCCAGGAACGCGCGGACCGGTTTTTTCGGAAGGCGTACGAACACCAGATGAAAAAAGAGTTGGACGAGGCCGTCGAACTCTACAAGAAGTCGATTGACGCGTATCCGACCGCAGAAGCCCACACGTTTCTCGGCTGGACTTACAGTTGGATGGGCCGCATTGACGAAGCGATTGCAGAATGCCTTAAAGCCATCGATGTCGATCCCACGTTCGGAAATCCTTACAACGATATCGGATCCTATCTCATGATGAAGGGCCAGATCGACGAAGCCATTCCCTGGCTCGAGCGCGCCCTTCAGGCTCCTCGCTACCAAAGCTACTGCTATCCGCACATGAACCTCGGCCGCGCTTATGAATCCAAGCGTGACTGGCTTCGCGCGAAAGACGAATATCGCAAGGCGCTCGCCGAAGACAAAGACTACACACCGGCCGCGCAGGCGCTGGCGCGAATCCGTGGCTTTTTGAATTAGCCACAAAAATCACAAAACTCTTGTGAATTTTGTGCCTCTTTGTGACCGATTTCCCACGGGCGTTAGAGCGTATAGTGAAATCAGGAGCTCATAGTGCGCAATGCAACGGTCGTGCAGCCGCCGACCGCTTTAGCGATATTGCGGCGGGACGTGAAGCGCAGGCAGCGACCATCGGGCGGATGCTTCTGTCTGAAGAAAAGACCGGATGATTCTTGCCTCTGCTGAGGAGATATGGGGATAATGGGCCGCTCCGGAGGTCCTGATGGCAAAGAAGGCCAAACGGCCCAATGCCAGCCGTTCTAAGAACAATGATAAGGCGCGAGCTGCACGTGTCCCGGCCAAGTCCGCCAGCAATCCACCGGCGGCCAAACAGCTTTCATCCAAAGGCGAGACGTCCAGCAATGAGCATCGATTGTCGGTTGTCGGTGTTGGCGCATCGGCGGGCGGTCTGGAAGCATTTGAGCAGTTGCTAAGGGCTTTGCCCGACGATACCGGCCTGGCTTTTGTGCTGGTTCAGCATCTTGCGCCGAAGCATGAGAGTATGCTGTCGGAGTTGTTGGCGAAAGCGACGCGGATGCCGGTCGTTGAGGTAACGCAGGGCATGCAGGTTCATGCCAATCATGTATATGTCATCCCGCCCAATGCCGATATGTCGATTTCGGATGGCGTGCTGCACCTTTCGCCGTTAAGTCCGGACCGCGGTTTGCGCATGCCGATCGACTTTTTCCTTCGGTCACTGGCGGATTCCTATCAGAGCCGCTCTATCGGTGTCATCCTTTCCGGCACCGCTTCCGACGGCACTCTGGGAATGCAGGCCATTAAGGCGATGGGCGGCGTGACCTTCGCGCAAGACGAGCAGTCAGCCAAATACAGTGCCATGCCCCGCAGCGCCATTGCTGCAGGAAATGTGGACTTCATTTTGCCGCCGGAAGCCATCGCCCGTGAATTAAAACGCATTGCGACGCATGTGCAAGTCTTCGCTCCAGACGATAAGATCGAGGCCGAAGAGCGGATAACCTCCGATGAAACGCTAAATAAGATCTTCCTCTTGCTGCGCAATTTCAGCCGAGTCGATTTCAGTTTTTACAAGCCGGGCACCATCAAACGGAGAATCACGCGGCGGATGTTCCTCCGGAAGATCGACAAACTCGAAGCCTATCTGCTGTACCTTCGTAAGCATCGGGATGAAGTGGAAGCCCTGTTCAACGACGTCCTGATCAATGTCACCGCTTTCTTTCGTGAGCCGGATTCCTTCGAAGCGTTGAAGAACGTCGCCTTTCACGCGATCATGACTCAAAAGCCTCCCAACCTTCCGATCCGAATCTGGGTTCCCGGCTGCTCGACGGGTGAGGAGGTCTATTCGATCGGCGTCATCCTTTTGGAGGTCTTAGGCGAAAAAGCGGCCAATATGCAGATCCAAATTTTCGCGACGGATTTAAGTGAGAGCATCATTGCTAAGGCCCGGTCAGGCATTTATCCGGAAAGTGTTGCGCTGGACATCACCTCGGACCGGTTGCGCCGCTTTTTCCTGAAGGTCGAGAACGGATACCAGATCAACAAAAATATTCGGGACATGGTGGTTTTTGCGAAACAGGATCTAGCGAGGGACCCGCCGTTTTCAAAATTGGACCTGATCAGTTGCCGCAATGTGATGATTTACATGTCGCAGGTCCTGCAAAAGAGGATCCTTCCGCTCTTTCACTATGCTCTCAATGCGGGTGGAATCTTGTTCCTGGGTTCTTCAGAAACTGTTGGAGGTTTCGGAGATCTGTTTGTTCCCCTGGACAAGAAGCACAGAATCTATACGAAGAAGACGGTGCAATCCCCAGTCCCGTTCGATTTCATGCCGCGCTTCAACGCAGAGCAGGAAGTTCGGCCAGACACTGAAGTACAGAAACCGCTGGATCTGCAGAAAGTTGGGGAGCAGATGCTCTTGTACCGCTATTCTCCGCCCAGCGTCATCGTCAATGACCGGCTTGAAATAATCCAGTTCATCGGGCAAACGGGGCCGTTTCTGGATCCACTTCCCGGCGACGCGAGTTTGAATTTGTTGAGAATGGTCAAGACTGGCCTTCAGCTGGAGCTCCGCGTTGCTTTTCAGAAAGCCAAGCGGGACGGTTCGGTTCGTAAAGACGGTGTGCTCATCGACCAGGACGGCGGCCGCTTGAAGGCTGTCAATTTCGAAATCAGCCCAATCAAGAATATTCCGGGCGGGGAGCGTTATTACCTGGTTGTGTTTGAAGAAGCGAGCCGTCCGCCTGCCGAAAGATCAAAGAAGGACAAAAAAGAGGCGCCGGACAAGAAAAACGGTAAAAAGCAAGTGTCTCAAGTGGACCTTGAAAACAAGAGCTTGAAAGAGGAACTGGAAGCGACGCGCGAATATCTGCAGTCGATCATCGAGGAGCAGAGGACCACGAATGAAGAATTGCGGTCGGCCAATGAGGAGATCCAATCCAGCAATGAAGAGCTGCAAAGCATCAACGAAGAGCTGGAAACCGCGAAAGAGGAGCTTCAGTCCACAAATGAAGAGCTGACCACAGTCAACGAAGAAATGCAAAACCGCAACGACGAGCTCACGAAAGCCAACAGCGACCTCAGCAATCTGCTGAGCAGCGTCAATATACCAATCGTCATGCTGGGTAATGATTTTCGCGTACGGCGGTTTACGCCGATGGCAGAAAAGGTCATGAATCTGATTCCATCCGATATCGGCCGGCCCCTCACCGACATCAAACCCAACGTCAAGACGCCCGATTTGCGACAGGCGATCCAACGAACGATCGACTCTTTAGAAATACAAGAATTCCGGGTTGAAGATAACGACGGAGGATGCTATTCGATGAGA
>Ga0066710_100007362_pt1 | contig 10499 bp, 10 predicted proteins | sample GraSoiAngelo_159_FD_79666 | JGI IMG/M metagenome (GOLD analysis project Ga0066710, IMG submission 79666) | Grasslands soil microbial communities from the Angelo Coastal Reserve, California, USA - 14_1009_16_40cm | ecosystem: Environmental > Terrestrial > Soil > Grasslands | place: USA...
CAGGAGAACGAACTAAATGGGATTTATTAAAGACATCATCAATGCTTTGACCGCTCCCTACTTCCTGATCACAGCGGCTGCGATCTTTCTGTTCCTTTCGCTGAGGTGGCCGCATAAGTTTTACACCAACAAGTCGGCGGCCATCGTGTTCGCCTGCATGTTCGGTTTTCTCGGGCTGAGCATCATCGACCCGAACTTCCGTCTGATCGTCACGAAGCCCGATAACGTGCCGATTGTCGGAATGCTCTTCCTCGTACCCTTCTTCACATGGTTCTCGATGCGCGAAGCCGTGCGAAATGACCAGCGCAGCGCCGAGGGCAAGCCGCTTATCGAACAGGAAGAGACAGCGGACAAAGTTCTGACGTGGCCTGATCTCGTCTACACCGAACTGATCTGCATGGTCGTGCTGACTGTGATCCTGATCGGATGGTCGATGGCTCTGCAGGCGCCGCTTGAAGAACCCGCAAACCCGTCGGCATCGCCGAATCCATCGAAAGCCCCATGGTACTTCCTGGGTCTGCAGGAAATGCTCGTGTACTTCGATCCATGGCTGGCAGGCGTGGTGTTCCCGGGTCTGATCATCGTGGGGTTAATGGCAATACCTTATATAGATACCAATCCCAAGGGAAACGGCTATTACACGCTGAAGGAACGAAGATGGGAAATCACGACTTTCCTGTTCGGCTTCCTGATCCTGTGGATTCTGCTCGTCATTCTGGGCACATTCCTCCGTGGTCCTAACTGGAATTTCTTCGGTCCATATGAGTTCTGGGACATTCACAAACTCGAAGCGTTGGTGAATGTGAATCTCTCGGAATACATCTGGGTGAAGCTGTTCCACACGGGATTGCCGAGTAACCCGTTCATCAGGGAAATCTTCGGCTTCATTGTCGTGCTTGGTTACCTACTGGCGATTCCGCCACTGCTGGCGAAAAAAGTATTGAATCGGTTCTACGCAACGCTTGGGCCGGCTCGTTTTTATGTGATGAGCTTCTTGTTGCTGGGCATGGCCGCACTGCCGATCAAGATGTTGCTGCGGTGGCTTTTTAACCTGAAGTACATCATTGGTATTCCTGAGTACTTCTTCAATATTTAGCTTTCATTACGGAGCATAAACGTGAGTAGTGAAACTCCCAATGAGGGCGGCCACAAGAAGCCGCCGATACCGAAACCAGCTAAGAGAATTCCCGCGTTCAACATAGACCAGCGGGGAGATCGGCTGTACCAGGTCATCACGCTCCACAAGTGGTTTGCAATTTCCAGCCTGCTGCTCTTCCTGATTACGGTGGGAATGGTCCTTGCCGATTATTCGCGCGAATGGAAGAAGTATCAGCGGGATTTCAATCGATTGCAGATCAGCCGCACCCAGCAGGACATACAGCAGGCGGTGTCGACCGTGGACCGTGGCAAATACGACCAGCTCAACCAGCAGCTTCAGCAGGCCCGAGCCGATCAGCAGCAGAATGAAGCAGCCGTTGAGAAGGCACAGAAGCAGATCACCGATCTGAACGCGAAACGATACGCCGACAACCAGAACTATCAATTCGAAAAAGCCTTGTACGACAGCGAGAAGTACGAATATGAGGAAGCGGCGGCGTACAAGAGGCCGAACGCCCAGCGTCTCGGCGAAAAGCTCGCGGAAACTGGAAAGCAGATGAACGAGTACAAGGCGACGCTGGACAAGACGGAGATCGATCTTCGCGCCGCCAATGAGGACCTGAACAAATACGTCGGCAAGCGTATCCAGAGTCAAAAAGACATCGATACGATGCTGACGGACTACACGCGACTCCAGGCCCGGTTGAACACGCTCAATCCTGGACTGATTGTGACGTCCTTCCGAAATGCGCCCGTTTTCGATTTTATGAATCCGTCGGAGCGCATCAATCAGGTCATCCTCACGAATCTCTACAATGATCAGCCGTTCAAGGCGATTCCGCGCGTGGATCGATGCACGACGTGCCATCTCGGAATCGATCAGAAGGCTTACCAGGATGCGCCACAGCCGTTCCGCACACATCCGGATCTGGATAGATATACCAGTTCAGGTTCGCCCCACCCGATGGAAACGTTCGGCTGCACCACATGCCACAACGGTCTGGACCGCGCGACCAGTTTCCAAAACGCCGGCCACATGCCGAGAAGCGAAGAAGAGCGTAAGCAATGGCAAGCGAAGTACGGCTGGCATGAACAGGAGTTTCTAGAGACCCCGATGTTCCCGATGAATAACATCGAGGCCGGCTGCTACAAGTGTCACAACGCAAGTCCGGAAGTTCCGAGAGCAAATGCGCTCAACGCCGGACGCGACCTCATCCGCATTTATGGCTGCTTCGGTTGCCACAAGATACCCGGCTATGACGGCGTCCGCAAGGTCGGGCCGGATCTCTCGACTGTTTCCGGCAAACTCACCAAGGAATGGGTGCGTAAGTGGCTCGAGAATCCGAAAGCATTCAAGTCACAGGCACGCATGCCGCAATTCTGGTGGAACGATAACAACGGCGGCGGAGCGCCTCCGTACGATGCCGCCCACTGGGATAAAAGGAATTACGCCGAAATTAACGCCATCACCGAATACCTTTGGTCGAAATCCAAACCACGGGCGCTGCCCGTTGCCGCACGCACGGGAGGAAATCCGGCCGAAGGCAAGAAGATTGTTGAATCCGTCGGATGTTTTGGGTGCCACGCGATCGGCCAAATTCAAGAGGTCGCCAACCAGTCGCAGATTCGACGCCGGCACGGCTTCAATCTGGAAAACCAGGGCAGCAAAGTTCCTGTCGCGTGGATCTATAACTGGGTGAAGGATCCCGCCCAGGTTTGGCCGGACACCAAGATGCCAAGCCTGCGGTTGAGCGACCAGGAAGCGGCGGATGTTGCCGCATACCTGTCATCCATGCGGAATCCGGAGTGGGAAAAGAAGCCACTGCCCGCAATCGACGCCGCTGCGCTCGACGACGTGACGCTCGAGTTCCTGAGAACGAACTCCACCGACATCGAAGCGCGCGAAAAGATTAAAGGCATGGACATGAACCAGAAGAACCTGTACGTGGGCGAGCGGGTGATCGCCAGGTACGGTTGCTTCGGTTGCCACAACATTCCAGGCTTTGAGAATGCTCAACCCATCGGGACGGAATTGACTGAAGCTGGCAGCAAGCTCATCTCGCAGCTCGATTTCGGATTCCTCCCGATCGAGCATTCGCGCAGAGGCTGGTACGAACAGAAGCTACACAACCCGCGCATCTTCGATGTTGGCCGCGTGAAGCGTCCGGAAGAAATTTTGAGGATGCCGAACTTCAAATTCAGCGATAGTGACGTCAACGCCATCACGGGTGTCCTGACGAGCCTCGTTCGCGATCCGGTTCCGTTAGAAATGCGAGACAAAACAACGGACGCCGTCGCGCAAGGACGGATGCTGGTCGCGGAAAAGAACTGCAAAGGCTGCCACATCATCGAAGACGCGGGCGGCGATATTCGTCCGACATTCAACGGTCAGCAGGCCCTGTACCCGCCGAATCTCGCAACCGAGGGAGCGAAGACACAGCCGCTCTGGCTGCATTCATTCCTGAAGGACCCCGGAATGGTGAGATTGCGTCCATGGCTGACAGCGCGAATGCCAACGTTCCACTTCACCGAGCAGCAGGCCGCGACCATCGAGCGCTATTTCTCGGCTGTCGACAAGGTCGACTATCCATTCATCACCACGGATATTGCCACCGACGAAGAGAAGCTGAAAGTTGGCGCCGACCTGTTCATGAAACTGCAATGCACCAGCTGTCATCCGACGAGTAACGTATTGCCGGCGGGCAAGGCTCCTGAAGACCTGGCGCCGAATCTGCTACTCGCAAGTCAGCGTCTGCGTCCGGAATGGATACTCCGCTGGCTATCCGATCCGCAAAAGATCGTGCCGGGAACAAGAATGCCGACCTTCTTCCCCGAAGGTCAGAGTCCATTTCCACAGATTCTTGGAGGCAACACGCCGGCTCAAATCCAGGCCGTTCGCGACCACCTCTTCATCACAGTTTCAGGTGGACGACGACGTAACACGGTCGCGACAGACTAGAATTGAGGGACGGAGGGGAAATTCGGTGTCAGGCACCTGTGTCCCCGAAATTTGAACTTTAATTTCGGGGACACAGGTGCCTGACACCGAATTTCCCCTCCGTCCCTCAATTCGGCCGCGGCTTGTTTCCCCACTTTCTTTCTTATATATTCATTTAGTTAGCCTTACTACGTGATTTACACCTATAACCTGGAGACCCTAAAGAGATGCGTAACCCACTTATGTTTGTTTGCTCCTCAATCCTTGTTCTCGCGCTTGCGAGCTGTGGAGGCGGTAACCAGCCGACCGGCCTGCCACCTGCTCCGGGTGGCGCTCCGACGGCAGGCGGCGGTGGTGCAGCTCCCGCAGCCACCGGAACAGTCACCGGTAAGATCGCGTTTGAAGGAACGCCGACGCCGAACGAAAAGATTCAAATGTCGGCCGATCCGTATTGCCAGCAGCACAATCCGAACGCGATGACTGAAACCGTGAAGGTCAGTGACGGAGGTCTGGAAAACGTCATTGTTTATGTGAAGAACGCTCCTGCGGGCTCTTATCCTGCTCCTTCGAATCCTGTTGAGATCGACCAGCACGACTGCCACTACATTCCGCACGTTTTCACGATTCAGACCAATCAGCCGCTGAAGATCAAAAACAGCGATTCGACTCTGCACAACATTCATGCCTGGGCCGAGAAGAACATGCCGTTCAACATCGGACAGCCGGTTCAGAACATGGAAACGCAGAAAACGTTCACGACCGAAGAAGTGCCGCTTCCGATTCGCTGCGACGTTCACAAGTGGATGGGCGCTTTTGTCGGCGTCTTCCCGCATCCGTACCACACCGTTTCCAAATCTGGCGGCGCGTATGAGTTGAAGCTTCCCGCCGGCAATTACGAAGTTGTGGCATGGCATGAGAAGTACGGTCAGCAAAGCGGAATGGTGACGGTCGCCGACAACGGCAAGGCCGAACTCAACTTCACATTCAAGGCAGACGCCAAAGTCTCAGACTAGATGTCAAGTGTAGTTTCCCCGTTCGAGAAAGAGAGCGACGACGTCGGACTCCATCGTTTCGCCCTCTTCACAGCCTGCTGTACTGCGTTTCTGATATTTGTTGGAGGGTTGGTCACAAGCACCGAATCCGGATTATCGGTTCCAGACTGGCCCACAACCTACGGTTGGAATATGTTCGACTTCGCTCGTATCGCGCGTTCGTACTCCGAATCCCCGAAAGCTGTCAGGCCCACAACAGCGCATGTCGCTACTGGGGGTGCCATGATGAGCGTGAGGATACCGGCATGGAAGTAAGGCCGCTGGAAATTGCGACACGCCGTGTGCGTCTGGCGGACCTGGTGGAGCTGACGAAGCCGCGAATCACTTTGCTCGTTTTGATCACAACGCTCGTTGGTTTCTATATGGGATCCACCAATAGCCTGCGTCTGATGCTTCTCCTGCACACCATAATCGGAACGGCGCTGGTCGCAGGCGGAGCCAGCGCGCTGAATCAATACGTTGAGCGCGATCTCGATGCGTTGATGTTGCGTACACGGAATCGTCCGCTGCCCGACGGCAGGGTGCAACCGAGCGATGCGTTGCTTTTCTCCGCAATCATTTCGGCGGTCGGCATCGGCTATCTCATATTTTTCGTGAACGTTCTGACCGGTTTGATCGGTGTATTCACACTGGCCGGCTACGTTTTTGTTTATACGCCGCTGAAGACGCGCACATCCCTGTGCACTCTTATCGGCGCGTTCCCGGGCGCTGCTCCGCCGTTGATGGGCTGGACGGCTGCGCGGGGCGAACTCGATGCCGGCGCGCTGGCGCTGTTCGCAATTTTATTTCTCTGGCAGATGCCGCACTTTTTTGCGATTGCCTGGATATTCACCGACGACTACAAGCGCGGTGGTTTCCTTACTCATGGCAGTGGCGTGAGCACAGGCCGCCAGATCATTTTCTTCTGTTGCGCTCTTATCCCAATCAGCGTGCTGCCGACGACACTGGGATTGACGGGTATGACGTATCTTACCGGCGCGATTTTGCTCGGATTCGTCTATCTCGGATACGGTTTTGCGGTTGCGCTGTTCCGGTCGAATACCCACGCCCAACGCCTGCTTCGAATTTCCGTCCTGTACCTGCCTGCGCTTCTGATGTTGATGATGATCGACAAGGTGTAGTCGTGATTGAGCACGCAGGCGCGGGCTTTACGCCCGCATTCAAGTTCCCTAAGAAAATTTCGCCCGAATTGTAACGCGGGCGTAAAGCCCGCGCCTACGTGCTATGACCAACGTTGCGGTTCAAGTTAACAACCTCGTCCATTCTTACGCCGATCGCAAGGCTTTGCGTGGGGTTACGTTCGCCGTTAGCCGCGGCGAAATCTTCGGCCTGTTAGGTCCTAACGGCGGTGGCAAGACGACACTCTTTCGAATCCTATCGACATCATTTCCGGCAACGTCCGGCGACGCGGCCATATTTGGAGATGACGTGCGCCTGCACCCGGATCAGGTCCGGCGCCGGATCGGCGTCGTGTTTCAAAATCCCAGTGTCGACAAGAAACTTACCGTCCGCGAAAACCTGATGCATCACGGGCACATCTACGGCCTTCGCGGAGCCGGGCTTCGTGGGCGCATGAACGAAATGATGGAACGCCTCGGTGTGGCTGACCGCGAGAATGCGATGGTCGAGACACTGTACGGAGGACTGCTGCGCCGCGTCGAGCTTGCAAAAGGGTTATTACACCGCCCGCAGTTGCTGATTTTAGACGAACCTTCCATCGGACTCGATCCCGGCGCGCGCCGCGATCTATGGCTTTATCTGGAGCGACTGCGCGAGAAGGAAGGTGTAACGATCCTTCTGACAACGCATCTGATCGACGAGGCCGACCGCTGTGATCGCGTATTGATACTCAGTGAAGGTGTGGTCGTCGCAATGGGCACACCCGATGCTCTCAAGGAAGAAATCGGCGGCGATGTCGTTGTGATCACCACAAGGGATCCGGAAAAACTTCAGGAGATGATCACGACGCGTTTCCATGTGACGCCCATTCTTCTCAATGGAAAACTGCGCGTGGAAAGAGAGAATGCTCACGCCTTCGTGTCACAGGCGATCGAGGCTTTTTCAGGTATGATCGAATCTGTGACGCTTTCCAAGCCCACGCTCGAAGATGTATTCATCGCCCGTACGGGACATCGTTTCTGGGACGACGCACAATGAACGATTTCCTCCTGGCGGCCCTTTCTCTATGGCGACGCGAGATGGTGCGATTTTTCCGGCAGCGGAGCCGCATTGTGGGCGCGTTGGGGTCGCCGCTTCTGTTCTGGTTGCTGCTGGGATCGGGCGTCGGCTCGTCGTTTCGCTTCGGCTCATCCGGAACTTCGATGGGTTATCTCGAATACTTTTTCCCGGGAACCGTGGTATTGATTCTTCTGTTCACATCTATCTTCTCGACGATTTCAATTATCGAAGACCGCAAAGAAGGCTTTCTGCAATCCGTTCTTGTTGCTCCGATTCCCCGTTCGGCGTTCGTTCTCGGCAAGCTGCTCGGCGGAACAACGCTCGCCGTGATGCAGGGCGTGCTTTTCATGCTGCTCGCGCCGCTGGTGAATATCTCTTTCTACGCTATACCGGCTGCATTAGGTATGCTCGCTCTCGTTGCGTTTGGCCTGACAGCGCTTGGCTACATCATCGCGTGGAAGATGGATTCAACGCAGGGCTTCCACGCCATCATGAATCTTTTTTTGATCCCGATGTGGTTATTGTCCGGGTCCGTATTCCCCGCTTCCGGCGCGCCGGGATGGTTGCGGTGGGTCATCCTGGTGAACCCGCTAACATATGGTCTGGCAGCGGTGAGAAGCTCGATTTACGGCGTGCAACGTGCGGCGGCTATGAACCTGCCGTCATTTCCGGTATCGTTCGCCGTTTCTCTCGCATTCGCTGCATGCGTATTCGCGGCCGCCATTTTTCTCACGAGGCAAACGTCGTCATGAAAAGATTCGCACTAGTCTTGTTGTGCTTTTTCTTTTTTGGATGCGCTCGAAAGCCGGAAGTCGACTACGGTCAGGTGCCGGAATTTTCGCTCACGGACCAAAATGGCAAGACCATGACGCGGGCTGATCTCGCAGGCAAAGTATGGATCGCGGATTTCATCTTTACCAACTGTGCAGGCACGTGCCCCGTCATCACCGGGACGATGCGGCGGCTTCAAAACGCGCTGCCCGATGAAGTTCATCTGGTTTCGTTCTCGGTCGACCCGGCCCGCGACACGCCGGAGGTCCTGGCGGAATATGCGAAGAAATCGAACGCCAACACGGTGCGGTGGCATTTCTTGACGGGCGACAAGAGCCAGCTCTACGACCTTTCTATCAAAGGATTCAAGCTCGCACTCGAAGACACCGGCAGCACGGATGTCGAGCCGATCACACACAGCACGCGGCTCGTGTTAATTGACAAGCAGGGAAAGATTCGCGGCTACTATGGCGGAACGGACGAAGACGACATGAGGAAGTTGTTTACCGACGCCGCCGCACTCTTATGATCGGAATCTCCGATCTGCCGGCAGTCAATGCCTCATTGAACTTCACCGCAGCGGTCCTCATCGGGGCGGGTTTCTATTTCATCAAACAGAAGAATATCCGTGCGCATAAGGTGTGCATGATCGCAGCGCTTGCCGTGTCGGCATTGTTCCTGGCGTCGTATCTGTTTTATCACTACAACGTAGGTGCCGTGCGGTTCACGAAAAAGGGCTGGATTCGAAATGTGTACTTCCCGCTGTTGCTGACACATACCGTACTCGCGGCTGTGGTGCTGCCAATGGTTTTGCGGACCGCATTCCTGGCGTTCAAAGGCAGGTTCCAGAGTCACGTCCGAATGGCGCGTTGGACGTTTCCGATTTGGACCTACGTCTCCGTCACGGGTGTCATCGTCTACCTCATGCTCTATCGGTTTTAATGAGCCGCGGATTGCGCGGATTACACGGATTGAATCTGCGTGATTCGCGTAATCTGCGGCTGATTTCTCTTCCTGCTATCATCAGGTGTCCATGATCTTGCTCACCCACGTTTCAAAAACCTTCGAAGGAAAGCGCAAGGCGACGGCACTCGAAGGTATTGACCTGGAGATCGGCAAAGGCGAGGTTGTTTCGATCATCGGGCCATCGGGTTCAGGAAAATCCACATTGCTGAATCTCATAGCAGGACTCGATCGGCCTACAACGGGCGACATCCGAATCGAAGGACAAAGCCTCAGTGCACTCTCGGATGACGAACTCACGCGTGTGCGTCGCGACAAGATCGGATTCATCTTTCAATTCTTCAATCTCCTTCCCACACTAAATTGCGTCGAGAATGTTGCGCTGCCGCTGCATCTTCGCGGCTGGCCCCGGCGAAAGATCCAGGAGCGTGCGAGAGAGCTGCTGGAAATGGTGCAACTCGGCCATCGCCTCGAACATTTGCCCGAGGAGTTATCGGGCGGCGAGCGGCAACGCGTTGCGATTGCAAGGGCTCTGTCCGTGTACCCGCCGGTCCTGCTTGCCGACGAGCCCACGGGAAACCTCGATACGCGGACGGGCCAGGAGATCCTGAAACTGATTCAGGACCTTCATGCAAAGCTCGGATCGACCATACTGATCGTCACACACGACCTTGATGTAGCCGAACAATGTTCCCGAACCGTATCTTTACGAGACGGTCACATTGTGGAGGATCACCGCCGATGATCCAGGTTCTTCTCCTTTTCCTGCTGCAACAAGAGCCGCGCCAGATTGTTGAAGAGGCCCAACGGCGAACGAATGCGCAATCCCAGCGCTACGAAGGCACCCTCCAGTTCGTCGATGCCAAAAGCAAGATCACAGAAAAGCGATGGCAGTACGACCGCATCGGCTCCCATGGATCGAGCAAGGCTGTGCTGCGGTTGACGGCGCCGCCAGAAGTAAAAGGGGTCGCGCTCCTCGTCGTGAATCATCCTGAACGTTCGTCCGACCAGTGGATTTGGACACCGGCGATCAATCGCGAACGTCGCATCGCCATCCAGGATCGTTCCACGCGATTCTTCGGCACCGATTTCAGTTTTGAGGATCTCGAGGAACGCGATACGAACCAGTTCGATTACAAGCTGCTCGGAAGCGAGAACATCGACGGCGCCGACGCCTGGAAAGTTGAATCCACGCCGCGGCGGACCAAGGTTTCGCAATACACCCGCTCGATTTTATGGATCCGCAAAGACAATTACGCTCTTGCGCAGATCGAAAACTACAGCAAAGACCAGGTCGTCCGCCGCGCCCACTACACCGATATTCGAAATGATCAGGGTATCTGGACGGCGCATCAGATCGAAATGCACGACCTCAAGCGCAACAGCCGAACAATTCTGAAGATCGAGAAGCTGTCGTACAACATCCCCATGAAAGACGACGACTTCACCCTGCAAGCGCTCCGTCGAGAGTCTTGATGCGTCTTCTCCTCGCGATCCTG
>Ga0066710_100007363_pt1 | contig 10499 bp, 8 predicted proteins | sample GraSoiAngelo_159_FD_79666 | JGI IMG/M metagenome (GOLD analysis project Ga0066710, IMG submission 79666) | Grasslands soil microbial communities from the Angelo Coastal Reserve, California, USA - 14_1009_16_40cm | ecosystem: Environmental > Terrestrial > Soil > Grasslands | place: USA...
GAGTACAGGCCGGGATTGATGCCGCAGAACAGCACGGCGAGGTCCGGGGCGATCAGGTCGCGGACCCGAGATCCTGCGGCCGCGACGAGCTGCTGCTTGGTCGGCTTCCATGGTTCCGAGCGCGCGGTGGCCATCGGGGGTGACGTCGACTGTTCGAGGACTCAGGCGATGCGCACGCCCGCATGCTCGAGCCGCTCGAGGGCGCGGTCCCCGTCGCCGGGCGCGAGCTCGACCGCACGCACGGCTTCTTCGAGGACCGTGACCTCGAAGCCTTTGCGGACCGCGTCGAGGCCGCTCTCGAGCACGCAGTAGTCGGTCGCCACCCCCGCAACGATGATCCGCTCGATGCCGCGACCCCGGAGCAGCTCTTCGAGGCCGGTCGAGCCGGTCTCGCCGCTCGCCAAGTGGTACACGGAGAACGCGGAGTAGCCGTCCTCGAGTCCCGTTGCCTTGTGGATGTGTTCGCCGGCGGTGGCGATGTCGAGGTCGGGGTGGAACTCCGAACCCCACGTGTCGCGCACGCAGTGAACGGGCCACTTGCCGCCGAACGGCGCGAAGTGCGGCGTCTCGGGCGGGTGCCAATCGCGCGTGTACACGACGGTCGCACCGGCGTTCAGCGCGCGGCGGATCTCACGATTGATCGGCTTGACGACCTGCTCGCCCCCTTTGACGTAGAGGTTCCCTTGGGCATCGACGAAGTCATTTTGCACGTCGACGATCAACAGCGCGGTCTTGGCGTCGTAGTCGATCTCGGCCATGCGCCCACCTCCTACGGTCGCACTGCGAGGCCAGTGCCGGTGACGGCCTGGGCATCCTCGTCGCTCGCGGCGCGTCTCGTGAGCCTCGTCGCCAGGAGACCGACCAAGAAGATCGCGAGCCCGGCGAGCCACAGCGTCACCCGCGCGCCGTCCAAGGTATGGCCGAAGTCGCCGATCGCAAAGCGCCGGCCGCCGACCTCGTCCTGGAGCACCGTTGACACGACGGGCCACAAGGTCAGCCCGCCGAGGAGGGCGAGCCGCAGCGCTTGGCTGAGAACGCCGAACGCGCGCCCGCGCAGCTCGTCCGGCACCGACTCTTGCACGATCGAGAACCCCGTCGAGTAGACGAGTCCGGCGCCGAGGCCCGTCGCGGCCATGCCGACCATGGCGGTAGGCAGGGTGGCGAGCACCGCGACGGACGCGACCGCGATTCCGCATCCGGTAAGCGCCGCGGAGAACAGCAGCGGGTTGGACCGGCGGCCGCCGAAGGCGGACGCGACGAACACCGAAAGTCCCGCGCCGACCCCGAGCGACGCGATGAGCAGCCCGAATCCCGAACTGCCCATGTCGAGCACTCGGCGACTCAAGACTGGTGCGAGTGGCACGACCGCGCTGCCGAGACCGATTCCGAGCGGGAGGCAGAGCACGACCGCGCGCACCAAGCGGTGGTGAACGACATAGATGATGCCCTCGCGCAGCTCGCGCACCGTGTCGCGCATACGCGTGCCGCGCGACGGGCCGCGTTCTCTCACTGGGAGACGCAGTTTGCGCAGGATCACGATCGCGACGATGAAGGTCACAACGTCGAACCAGTACGCGGTCGTCTCGCGCGGGAGCTCCACGCCGAAGATCGAAAAGCTGCTGCCGATCGTCACCAGGCCGGCGAAGAACGCCGACCCGACGGGCAGCATCCCGTAGATCGAGACGAGCGACAAGCTATTCGCCGCGGGCAGCTCACGGCGCTCGACGAGGTGGGGGAGCGACGCTTGGCGCGCCGGCCCCCACAGGTCCGCCTGCGCCTCTAGCAGGAATGACGCCAGGCACAGCAGCGGCAGCGACCGCACGAACGGCAGCGGGAACACGATCACGGCGCGACCCGCGTTGACCGCCAGCATCGTGCGCCGCCGGTCCCAGCGGTCGGCCAGCACGCCGGACAGCGGTCCCATGATGAGACCGGGAATCATGCGCGCCGACATCACCGCCGCTACGCCCAGCTCGGCGCGGCCCGCGATCCGCGAGGCGACGGCGACCACCGCGAGCAGGCCCACCCAGTCCCCGACATTGGAGATGAGGTCGGCCACGAACAGTCGCCGAAATCCCGGTCGGGCGAGCACGCTCCAACGCGAGGTCGCGGTGTTGTCGGGCTCTTCTCCCCTCGACGGCAACCCGTTCGGCGCCGGGGTGGTCGACGCGCCGCGGGCGCGCCGTCCGGTGAGGGCCATCCGCATATGACAGCAGATGCAGCGACGCCTCGTCGTGAGCAGGTCGCGTGATTCGTACATGCGGGCCGCCGGGTAAGCTCGCTTTCGAGATCGGCATTCACGCGATGGTGTTCAGGGTCGAGTTTCCTGCCGACGACGGGGTCGTGCGGCTACATGGTGAGCTCGATGTTTCTGTTACCCGTCAATTCCGCGGCGAATTCGAGAGCTACATCCGCCGCGGGCAGGGCGATGTCGTCGTCGACTGCTCCGACCTCAGCTTCATCGACTCGTCGGGAAGTGTGGTCCTGCTGGCGGCGCGTGTCGGCCTGAACGAGGACCGCCGCCGGTTGTCGCTGTTCGGGCTGCAGCCGGCCCCGCGCCGCGCGCTGGAGCTACTCGGCCTCTCCGACCTGTTTGCCGACTGAGATCCAATGAGCCGTGACGTCGGAGCGACGGCCGGCCACGGACGCCGCCGGGGCCGCGCCGGTGGACACGAGGACCGTGATCAGCAGCGCGCCGGCGGCGCGTCGACGACGAGCAGCTGCCGGGCACCACGCTCGCGGATGATTCACGGCGCCCATCTTGGCCGTTGGGTTTCGATGGCGGGCGGGCGACCCAACGGCGGCACAGTGGTGATGTGACTAAACCTACGCGCGTACCGCGCGCTCGCGACGCGGTCGGTGGGCCCGTGCCTCCGGCCGCGATCGTCAGCGCCGCGACGAAGTTCCGCAACGGACTCGAGCGGGCGCACCGTGCGGCCGCGCCGCCGTTCCAGCTCGTACTGGAACGCGCCTTGGGGATCATCGACACCAAGGCGTTGGCGTGTGCCGTAGAGCTGCGCATCCCCGAGCACCTCGTGGCGGGCGCCCAGCCGGTCGTCGACCTCGCCGCGGCCTGCGGCGCCGATCCCGACGCGTTACGACGGTTGTTGCGTTACCTCGCGTCGCGCGGGATCTTCCGGCACGAGTCCGGCGACCGGTTCGCGAACAACCGCGCGAGCGACACCTTGCGTGAAGCGGACCCGTGGTCGTGGCGCGCCTGGGCCGAGCTGGCCGGCGCCGACTGGCACGGCCAGATCTGGGACCACCTGACCGATCGAGTCCGCCACGGCATCCCGGCAACGCAAGCAGCGTTCGGCGTCCCGTTCTTCGACTACGTCAATCGAGTGAACGAGACCGCGGGCACGATGTTCAACGCCGCGATGGCGTGCGGATCGCGTGTCCAAGCGGTGTTGTTCGGTGAGCATGTCCCGCTCGATCGATTCCGGCAACTGTGCGACGTGGGGGGCGGAACCGGTTCCGTCGTCGCCCATCTCGTGCGCAAGTACCCACACCTCCGAGGTCTCGTGTTCGACCTTCCCGAGCTCGCCGCCGAGGCGCGAGCGGTACTCGACGCCGCCGGTGTTGCCGACCGCGCCTCGTTCAGCGGTGGCGACTTCTTCGATTCGGTTCCGGCGGGTTGCGACTTGTACACGATGTTCGCGGTCGTGCACGACTGGTCCGACGAACGCGGCGGGCAGATCCTCGCCAACGTCCGCGCGGCGATGGCGCCGTCCGGCGCAGTGATGGTGATCGAGAAGCCGTTGCCGGCGGATGGCCGGCCCGACTTTGCCAAGGTCAGCGATCTGGTGATGCTCGTGCTCGGCGACGGCGGCCGCGAGCGGACCGAACCCGAGTACCGCCGGCTGTTCGCGGATGCCGGCTTCTCGGTCCGCCGCCGGACGGTGTTGCCTTCGCTGTTCGTGGTCTTCGAGCTCGCTCCGCGTTGATCAACCGATTGAGCGCGTTGTGCTCATCCGGCGTCGTACTCGATCAATCCCTCGGACTCGAAGAACGTGAGCGGGTCCGCGACCACGCGCGTTTGTGACCGCGGTCGCGCGCCCGCCAACGCCCGTTCCACGGCTTCGCACTTGCCGTCGAGGTTGTGGTACCCGGGCGACGTCACGTACCAGATCGTGTGGTTGCCCGCCTCCCGGAACACCGCGCTCGCGAACTTTGCCGGGTCGGCCGCGTTCACGCGGTCCGCGTAGTCGACCCAGTCGATGCGCCCGGGCCGGCGCCGGTCGGGGAACGTCTGTTGGGCGAGGCGATGGTCGTGTCGCAGCAGGCGATCGACGGCCGGCCCGAGCTGGTCCGGGCAGTAGACGACCATGTCGCCGGGATGGGCGTCGGCTCGGATGACGTCCGCCACTTGGTGCGCCTGCGTTCGATTGTCGTCGAAGTTGCGAAATCCCCCCAGCAGGCCCAGCGCCACGACGAACGTGACGACGCCCACCCGCACGCTTCCTTCCGCTCTCGGCGCCTTCGGCGCCGGGGCGCTGGCGCGCTCGGTCGCCCTCGCAAGCTCGGGCTCCTGCTCCGGCGGTCGGCGAAGCCGCCGCCTTCGCGGCCCACGGCTCACTGCTCGGCGGGATACCCGCCTCGCGGTCGTTCGCCTCTCGCTGGACCCGAAGGCGGTGATGCCGAACGCGCTGACCAGGATCAGCAGGGGGAACATGACCGACGCGTAGCGTCCGTCGAAGGCGACGCCACCGACGTACGAAGCCACGAGCCCCAACACGAGGGTGCCGAACGCGACGACCACTTCCCAGCGCACCGCGGGGCGCGTGCGCAGGTCGAGTTCGATGCGATGGCCGTCGAGCGCTCGGCCGAACAACGCCAGGAGCGGCAACGCGACGATCGGAACGAGCAGCCAGTACGCCTCGGCGTGCTGGGGCGTGCCCACTCCCACGAACGAGGCGAACGCGGCGGTCATCGCCGACCACGGAACGACGGCCCCGCCCCACGGCGTTCCGGTGTGGCCGATCTGGTAGCTGAGGGTGGTCAACCACGGCACGTAGGCGATCGCACCGATGGCCAGCGCGATCGCTACTGCACGCGCGGCGCGACGCGACTCGATCGATGATGCCCGCCACGCGGCAACGATGACGATGCCACCGACGACAATGATCAAGTACCACGACCAGTACTGGGTGTACAGGAGCAACGCGGCGATGACGGTCACTACGGCGAGACGGGCGAACGACGGCTGCTCCAAGGCGCGCCGCACCACGAGGTAACCCCACAGCACCAGAAACATGATCAAGGCGTACATACGCGCCTCGGTCGCGTAGCGGATCGCGTAAGGCGACGCGGCGAGCAACAGGACCGCGAACCAGCCGACGCGACTGCCACCGACGCGCCGCCCCGCGAGGTACGCGGCGGGCAGTGTGGCCACCGACACCACTCCGGACATGGAGCGCACCGCGAGGTCGCCCTCGCCGAACACCCGGATCCAGAAGTGGAGCAGGAAGTAATAGAGAGGGGGCGCGCCGTCGACGCGCAGCGCGCCGCGCAACTCGGAGAGCGGTAGGCGGGCGATGTTGACCGACACGGCCTCGTCGAGCCACAGGTCGGAGCGCGTGGCGAACCGCAACACGATCGACGCGGCGAGCACGCCGGCAACCGCGGCAGGCACGAGCGCGCGCCGCCACGTCACCGGCAGCGCGGTGGCACGCCCAGCCGGCTCGACGGGGTGTTCCTGAACGGCTGTGCGTGACGCGTTCACCGAGGCGCGGGTTGCGGACCTCGAACTACCCGGCCGGGCCGGGCCCCGGTGTCGTCGCCGTCGCGCTGGACGACCTCGCCGGCGACGACGGTCGCCGCATACCCGTTAGCGCGTTGCAGTACGCGTTTGGCGCCCGCCGGGAGGTCGTGGACGACCTCGATGGGGCACAACGAGACACGGTCCGGGTCGAGAACGTTGAGATCCGCCTTACGGCCGGGCGCGACGAGTCCGCGGTCGTGCATGCCGTAGAGGCGTGCCGGCTCGCTGGTGAGCACCTTCACCGCGGCGGGAAGCGACAGGCGCCCGCGCTCGCGATCACGTGCCCAGTAACCCAGGACATACGTCGGGTAGCCGGCGTCGCAGATCAGGCTGACGTGCGCGCCGCCGTCGCCGAGACCGAGCACGGTGTCGGGGTGCGGCATGAGCTCGAGGCTGGCGTCGAGGCTGCCGGGATACCCGCCGAGCATGAACATGACGAGGCTCTGTCCGTCGTCGGCGATGGCCATGTCGTAGAGCAGATCGGCGGCGGCGCGCCCCGTCCGTTGGCAGGCCGCGGCGAGGCTCTTCTCGGGAGAGGGTTCGTGGTCGTTCGGATCGTCGAACGGGAAGACCGCGTCGGCTTGGTCGAGCATGAGCTCGCCCAGCCGCGACGCGCCCGGCGCGTTCGTCTCGGACAGGATCGTCGCCTTCATCTCAGGGTCGGCGAGCCGCCGCGCCCGCTCGGGGATCGGCAGGCTCGCGACGCCGGCATAGCTCGGTCGACCTTCAAACGGATGATGGGTTTGCAACCCGCACAGGAGGGCCTGCCGGCGGCATCCCACCTGGAGCACGAGACGCGCACCCGCCCGGTTGTGCTGCTCGACCTGCGCGAGCCTCGCCCGCCACTGCTGCGACCCGTCCGGTGACGCGCCGAACGGGAACGTGAACGCGAGCCCGGTTTCGGTCGAGAGGCGACTGATCCATTCGAGCTCGCCGTCCCACGCATCGGGGTCGTAGCCGGTCGAGGTCGGGAGGATCAGCGAGAACACCGCGTCGGCGCCGGGGGAACCGGCCCGGACCGCGCGGCCGAGCGCGAACAGTTCGTCCTCCTCCGCGAACGTGCCGGGAACCTGACGACCGTCGACCGCGCGGTGCAACGGCAGACGGTTCGTCGAGAAGCCGAGCGCACCGGCGGCAACGCCGTCGCGCACGATGGCGGCCATCGCGGCGAGGTCGGCGTCGGTGGGCGGTTCATTGGCCGCGCCGCGTTCGTCCATGACGTACGCGCGTACCGCGCCGTGCGGCACCTGCGCGCCGACGTCGATGGCGCGAGGGAAGCGCTCCAGCGCGTCGAGGTACTGCGCGACCGACCCCCACTCCCAGCGGATCGCTTCCCGCAACGACACCCCGGGTACATCCTCGACGCCTTCCATCAGCCCGATCAGCCACTCACGTCGATCGGGCGCGGCGGGCGCGAAGCCGACGCCGCAGTTGCCCATGACCACCGTCGTGACGCCGTGCCAGATCGACGGGGTGACCAGCGGATCCCAAGTGACTTGACCGTCGTAATGGGTGTGCACGTCGACGAACCCGGGCGTCACGACGAGACCCCGGGCGTCGACCTCCTCGCGGCCCCGCATCGTGACCGTGCCGACCGCGGTCACCTCCCCCCCTTCGACCGCGACATCGGCGTCCACCGGAGGTCCGCCCGTCCCGTCGATGACGGTGCCGTGGCGGATCACCAGGTCGTGCACGTGGGCCTCCCCTCCGATCCGAACGGGGACGCTACCGTCTCTCCGACAAAGCAGGGGACACAGGACATGGCCTACGAAAACATCCTTTACGGCGTCGAGGATCGCATCGCCTCGATCACGCTCAACCGCCCGGAGAAGCGGAACGCGCTGAGCTTCGCGTTACGCCGCGAAGTCGTCGACGCGTTGCGCACCGCCGAGCGGGACGACGCGGTCAGCGTGATCTTGCTCAGCGGCGCCGGTCCGGCCTTCTCCGCGGGATACGACATGGGACCGGACGGCGCAAGCGGGGAGCCGCCCGACGGTTGGGTGAAGTCGGAGCACTTCGACAGCTGGACCGACCAGTACGCCCGGAGCTGCGTTCGCGACTGGTTGACGATCTGGGACCTGCTGAAGCCCGTCGTTGCCAAGGTCCACGGCTACTGCCTCGCCGGCGGCAGCGAGCTCATGTCGATGTGCGACATCGCCTTCGCCGCCGATGACGCGCAGATCGGCTACCCGCCCATGCGCGGCATGACCACGCCCGACACCTTGTACTTCCCGTGGAAGGTGTCGATGGCGCAGGCCAAATATCTCCAGCTCACCGGCAATTGCGTCACGGGCCGCGAGGCCGCCGCGATGGGGTGGGTGGCCAAGAGCTTCCCCGCCGACGAGCTCGACGACCAGGTCATGCGCGAGCTGCGCCCGATGTCGCAGATCGCGCCCGACCTGCTCGCCGCGAACAAGGCGTCGCTCAACCAGATCTACGAGCTCATGGGGTTCCGCGCCGCGCTGCAGACGGGCTGGCAGTGGCACGTGCTGAGTGGCCAACTGCGGCCCGGCGCGCGGGAATTCGGCAAGGTGCTCCGGGAGCACGGGCTGCGAGCGGCGATCGAGTGGCGCGACGCGCCATTCCGGCGGGAGGGCTTCGGACCGTGAGCGATCCGCGTTCCCAGGTCATCACGCTCGGAGGCGTGTCGTTCCACTACTTGGATTGGGGGAACGACGGCGCGCCACCGGTTGTCCTGCTCCACGGCTTCGCCGGTCATGCGCGCCAATGGCGGTTCGCGGCCGAGGCGTTGCATCCGCACTTTCACGTCCTGGCCCTCGATCAGCGCGGTCATGGCGACTCCGACTGGACCGAGACGTACGGCTCCCGAGTGATGGTCGAGGACCTCGCGCGGTTCGTCGACGCGCTGGACCTGCACCACGTCACCATCGTCGGACAGTCGATGGGCGGCATGAACGCCATGGCCTATGCCGCGATGCACCCCGAACGCATCGACCGCGTCGTGCTCGGCGACATCGGTCCCGAGACAGCGTCCGCGGGCGTACAGCGGATCAGGGAACACGTGCAGCAGCGCGACACCTTCTCGAGCGTCGACGACGCGTTCGAGTTCGAGCGGTCGCAGAATCCCCGTGCCCAGGACTGGATGCTCCGCGAGCGGGTCGAGCACAACCTGCGCGAGCTCCCGGACGGCAGCTTGACATGGAAGTACGACAAGGCGCTTCGCGAGAACATGGGACGGCAGCCAGAGCCGAGCGCCCGCGAGGCGGGTACCCCGCCCAGCAGCGAGGCGGGGCCCAAGCGGCCCGGCGCCGGAGGCGCCGAGAGCGGAAGAGCGGAGTTCAACGCCGAAGAGCGCTGGCAGATGTGGCGCAAGATCCAGGCGCAGGTGCTCGTGGTTCGCGGCGAGGAGAGTGACTTGCTCTCACCCGAGATCGCACGGCGCATGCTCGACGAGCTTCCGAACGCGGAGCTCGTCACACTGCCGGGCGCGGGTCACACGTTGATGGCTGATCAGCCCGAAGCGTTCGTCGCTGCCGTCCGCGACTGGCTGCTGCCGCGGGAGTAACCGGCTACAACAAGGGATCTTCCCAGCCGTCGGGATCGTGGATCAGCGCCTCAGCCTGTGCCGGTCCCCACGTATGCGGCTTGTAGGGGAGCGCGCGCGGACGGTCCTGCAAGGCGGCGTCGGCGATGCCCCATGCCTCCTCCACGCCGTCCCAGCGGGCGAACAGCAGGTTCTCGCCCTCCATCGCATCGCAGATCAGTCGCTCGTACGGTCCGATCTCGTCCGGCTGTTCGTCGGTGAACGCGAGCTCGACGTCCTGGCCCTGGAAGCGAGCCCCACGGCGCTTGGTTCGCGCGCCGATCGCGATCTGGAGCTGCGGGTTGAGCCGAAACCGCCAGTAGTTCGTGTCGCGGGGGAGCTCCTCGTACTGCGCGAAGACGCGTTGCGGTGGACGGTGCAGCTCCACGTAGACCTCGGTGCACGTGACAGGAAGCTCTTTGCCGGCGCGGATGAACCACGGGACGCCGGCCCACCGCCACGAATCGATGGAGAGCCGGACCGCGACAAACGTCTCGACGTCGGAGTCAGGCGCAACGCCCTCCTCGTTGCGGTACCCGTCGTACTGACCGCGCACGATGTCCTGAGGCGTGAGGGACGGGATCGCGCCGAACACGCGCTCCTTGGCATCACGGATCCGCTCGTAATCGGAGCCGAGCGGAGGCTCCATCGCGAGCAACGCGACCGTCTGCAGGAGGTGGTTCTGGACGACGTCGCGTAGCGCGCCCACTTCCTCGTAGAACCGGCCACGGCCCTCGACGCCGAATTCCTCGGCCATCGTGATCTGCACCTGCCGGATGCACGTGCGGTTCCAGATCGGCCCGAGAAACGCGTTGGCGAACCGGAAATACAGAATGTTCTGAATCGTTTCCTTGCCGAGAAAATGGTCGATCCGGAACACGTCCTCTTCCGCAAAGGCCGAGTGCAGCACCTGGTTGAGGGCCTTGGCGCTGGCCACATCTCGCCCGAACGGCTTCTCGACGATGAGCCGGCCGTGCTTGGCGCAGCCCGATTCGCCGAGGTGCGAAATGACGATCGGAAAGAGGCTCGGCGGGACCGCGAGGTAGAAGACCGGCCGCCGGGCGCTGCCGAGCCGCCGGCACAGCTCTTTGAACGTCATGATGTCGTCGTAGTCGCCGGCGACGTAGTCGAGCAGCTCGGCCAGCACACCGAACGCGCGCTCGTCGCGAACACCGCCGCCGAAGGTTTCGA
>Ga0066710_100007364_pt1 | contig 10498 bp, 11 predicted proteins | sample GraSoiAngelo_159_FD_79666 | JGI IMG/M metagenome (GOLD analysis project Ga0066710, IMG submission 79666) | Grasslands soil microbial communities from the Angelo Coastal Reserve, California, USA - 14_1009_16_40cm | ecosystem: Environmental > Terrestrial > Soil > Grasslands | place: USA...
CGATCGTGGAACGAAGGGCATTACCGTGTTTCTCGTCGAGCCGACGGTCCCGGGATTCGCCGTCGGAAAGCTCGAGCGGAAGATGGGACTCCGGGGCTCACCGACCGTCGCGATCCACCTGACCGACTGCGAAGTCCCGGTGGAGAACCGGCTTGGCGGCGAAGGCGAGGGTTTTGCCCTGGCCCTCGCCGCGCTCGAGAGGTCGCGTCCGGCGGTCGCGGCGCAGGCGGTCGGAATCGCCCGGGCCGCGCTCGACGCGGCGATCGCGTACTCCCGCGACCGGGTGCAGTTCGGCAAGCCGATCGGGAGCTTCCAGGGCGTGCAGTTCATGCTCGCCGACATGGCGATGCACGTGCACGCGGCCAGGCTGATGGTGCATCATGCCGCCGCGCTGATCGACGAGGGCGCGCCGTCGACCGCGCTCGAGTCGTCCATGGCGAAGTGCTTCGCGTCGGACGCGGCGATGCGGGTGACGACCGACGCCGTCCAGATCTTCGGCGGCTACGGGTACACGCGTGAGTACCCCGTCGAGCGGCACATGCGGGACGCGAAGATCACGCAGATCTACGAAGGCACGAACCAGATCCAGCGCGTGGTGATCGCGCGGCACCTGGGGCTGCCGGCGTCGTGACGGTTCCATTGACGATCACGGTGTCGAGTGGTACATGCCTAGACATTCCGATTCGAATATCCAGACAGCCGTGAACTATCAAGCCGGTACGCCACGCTACGTTCAGATCGCGGACGCGCTTCGACGCGAGCTTCGCGGCGAGGGCGAACGCATCGCGTCCGAGCACGAGCTCTGCGCGCGGTTCAAGGTGAGCCGTCCCACGATCCGCCAGGCGCTCGACGTGCTGGTGCAGGAAGGGCGGCTCTACCGGCACGCCGGACGGGGCACGTTCAGCACGCCGACCCCGGGCGGGGACCGGAAGCTGCGGGTGATCGGCTCCATCAACGACATGATGGCGCTCAGCGAGGAGACGCGGTTCAAGCTGGTGTCGCGCGAGACGGTGCCGTTGCCCGCGAACATCGCGCAGGCGCTCCGCTTGCCGCCGGGGTCGGCGGCGGTGCGAGTGGTCGGCGTGCGCGACGGCGACACCGGCCCGTTCCAGCACGTCACCGCGTACGTGCCGTCGGAGGTCGGCGCGCTGGTCTCCGACGAGGACCTCGCCAAGAACTCCGTCGCCGGCGCGATCGAGCGCCACCTCGACGTGTCGCTCAAGTTCATGGAGCAGGTGGTGGACGCGGTCCTGGCGCCGCGGCACGTCGCCGCGCTGCTCGGGCTCCGCCCGCGCACGCCGCTCCTGATGTTCGAGCGGACGTGGTTTGACGCGAGCGGCGATCCGCTCGAGTACGCGATCACCTACCAGACCACTCGCCGGTACCCGTATCGCCTGGTGCTCTCGCGCCCCGAACGCCGGACCTGACCGCATGGCGTATCGGGTGGGATTCGACGTCGGCGGCACGTTCACCGACTTGGTAATCCAGTCTCCGGGCGGCGAGCTCATCACGGGCAAGTGGCTCACGACCTATCCGGATCCGTCCGCGGCGTGTCTCGCGGGGCTGGACGACCTGGTCTGCCGCGCCGGCGTCGCCTGGAAGGACATCGCGCAGGCGATCCACGGCACCACCCTCGGCTCGAACATCGTGATCGAGCGCAAGGCGCGCGGCGTCGGGCTTCTGACGACGCGTGGCTTTCGCGACGTGCTGGTCATCGGTCGCGAGAAGCGCTACCAGGTCTACGACCTCCAGATCGAGAAGCCGCGCCCGCTGATCCCGCGGCGACTCATCGGCGAGGTCACCGAGCGCATCCTCGCCGACGGCTCGGTTCGCACACCGCTCGACGAGGCCGACGCCCGCCGCGCGGTGCGTGAGCTCGTCGCGCGGGGCGTCACCACGCTCGCCGTCTGTCTCTTGCACGCGTACGTGAACCCCGTTCACGAGCGGAGGCTCGCCGCAATCGTGGCCGAGGAAGCGCCGGACGTCACGGTCACGCTCTCGCACGAGGTGTCGCCCACGTTTCGCGAATACGAGCGGACGTCGACGACCGTGGTGAACGCCTACGTGATGACGGCGCTCCGCGAGTATCTCGCGGCGCTCCGGGACGCGCTCGGGAAGCGCGGCTATCGCGGACGCCTCTACGTCATGCAGTCGTCCGGCGGCGTGGCGACGGCGCAGGCGCTCGAGCGCCATCCCGTGCGCATGATTGAATCCGGGCCCGCCGCGGGCGCGCTGATGTCCGCGATCTACGGTGAACTGACCGGACACCGTGAGTTGATCGCCTTCGACATGGGCGGCACCACAGCGAAGCTGGCGCTCATCGCCGATGGACGACCGTTCACGACGTCGTCGTTCGAGCTGCACCGCGTCGCCAACGCGCCCGGCAGCGGGCTGCCGATGAACATCCAGGCGATCGACCTGGTAGAGATCGGCGCGGGCGGCGGCTCGATCGCCCGCGCGAGCCTGGGCGTGATCGCCGTGGGCCCGGAGAGCGCGTCGTCGACCCCCGGCCCGGTCTGCTACGAGCGCGGCGGGACCGAGCCGACCGTCACCGACGCGAACCTCGTTCTCGGGTATCTCAATCCGACGTACTTCGCCGGCGGCGCCATGCGGCTCGCGCCGGACGCCGCGGCCCGCGCGATCGACGAGCGCGTGGCGCGTCCCCTGGGGCTCGGTGTCGACGCGGCGGCGTGGGGCATTCATCAGATCGTGACGACCAACATGGAACTCGCCACGCGAATCGTGTCGATCGAGCGCGGACGGGATCCGCGTGATCTGACGCTCGTCGCCTTCGGGGGGTCGGGACCGGTGCACGGATGCCGGCTCGCGCGAGAGCTCGGGATTCCGCGCGTGATCCTGCCGGCTGCGGCAGGCGTCACCGCCGCGATCGGACTCCTGGCCGCGGAAGTGAAGTTCGACGTCGCGCGGACGCTGGTGGCGCACCTCGATCAGCTCGACCCCTCGCTCGTCACCTCGATGTACGAGGAGATGGCGGCGCAGGCCCTCGACGTCGTTCGAGAGTCCGCGGCCGGCGGGGATGTCCAGCTCGTCCGCGCCGTCGAGGCGCGGTACGTCGGCCAGGGATACGAGCTGACGGTGCCGGTGCCCTCCGGCGCGCTCGACGCCGCCGCGCTCGGGCGCGTGCGCCAGGCGTTCGACGACGTCTACGCCGCGCGGTACGGCTACGCGAACGCGGCGGCCGCGGTCGAGGCCGTGACGTGGACCCTGTCCGCGATCGCCGGCACGCCGCGCGTCGAGCTGCCGAAGGCGCCGACCACGTCGGCGCGCGAAGCTCGCACGGCGAGCCGGCGCGCGTACTTTCCCGAGGCGCACGGGTACGTCGACTGTCCCGTGTACGACCGCTACGCGCTCGCGGCGGGCACGACGCTGTCCGGGCCGGCGATCGTCGAGGAGCGCGAGTCCACGACGGTGCTGCCACCCGGGACGAGCGCGGTCGTGGACGAGTACGCGAACCTGATCGTCGAGGTGCGGCCGGCGACGGTCGCGGCGTGAGCGGATGAGCTCGTCTTCAGCGATCGATCCCGTCACGCTCGGCGTCGTCTGGGGCGCGCTCCGGTCGATCGCCGTCGAGATCGGCACGACGGTGCACCGCACCGCGTACTCCGAGCAGGCGCGCGAAGGCCAGGACTTTTCGGTGGCGGTGTTCGACGCCGCCGGCCGGATGGTCGCCCAGGGGCCATACAGTCCCGGACACATGGGCGCCATGTCGTTCGCCGTCAGGAACGCGCTGGCGGCGCACCCGGTGGACACGCTGCTTCCCGGGGACGCGATCTTGTTGAACGATCCGCTGCTCGGTTCCGGCCACCTGCCCGACTTCTTCATCACGCAGCCGGTGTTCCACGACGGCGCACTGATCGGCTTCGTCGTCAACATCGTCCACCACACCGACGTCGGCGGACAGCGACCGGGCAGCCAGGGCGTCGAGGGGATCTTCGACTACTTCCAGGAAGGTCTCAGGATTCCGCCGACGAAAGTGTGGCGAGAATACCGGCCGGACGCCGGTGTGATCGGCATCATCGCGGCGAACACGCGCACGCCCGATCGCGTGCTCGGCGATCTCGAGGCCCAGCGGAGCGCGCTCCGCGTCGGCGAGCTTCGATTTCAAGAACTCTGCGCACGCTACGGCCGCGCGACGCTCGCCGCGGCGATGGACGAGATCATCGGGCGGACCGAGACCAGCCTGCGCGCGGCGATCCGCGAGATTCCGGACGGCGTCTACACGTTCGAGGATTTTCTGGACGACTACGGCCCCGCGACCGAGCCGTTGCGCGTCTTCGTCACCGTCACGGTCGACGGCGACACCATCGTCGTCGACTACGACGGCTCGAGTCCCGAGACGGCGTCGGGGCTGAACTCGTACATCAACTACACGCGCTCGTACTCGTACGCGGCGGTGAAGTGCCTCTGCGACCCGTTCGGGCCGATGAACGAGGGCGCGCTGCGCCCGGTGACCGTGCGCGCGCCGGAGGGCTCGTTTCTCAATCCGCGTCCGCCCGCGGGTGGCGGCCCGCGCGCGGTGATCTGTTACCGGATCTTCGAGTCCGTCATCGGGGCGCTTGCGGCTGCCGTTCCCGAGCGCGTTGCCGCCGCGGCGTCGCACATGGCGAACCCGACGTTCGGCGGATGGGACCCCGTGCATCGCCGCCGCTTCGTCGCCTACGAGCTGGTGCTCTCGGGCACGGGCGCCAGGGCCACGAAGGACGGCTGCGAGGCGATGGCGTGGGCCTTCAACGCCGCGAACATCCCGGTCGAAGCGCAGGAGGCGCGGCATCCGATCGTCGTCGAGCGTTTCGAGCTGATCCGCGATTCCGGCGGCCCCGGGACGTATCGCGGCGGCACCGGCGTCCGGCGCGATCTCAGATTCCTCGCGGACGACGGCAAGCTGACGAATCTCTCGGACCGCCAGCGGTTTCCGCCCTACGGCGTCTTCGGCGGCACGCCCGGTCGGCTCGGCCGCACGCTGCTCAACCCCGGCCCGAACGAGCAGCCGGTCCAGAGCAAGGAGTCTCGCGCGTTTTCCTACGGCGACGTCGTCTCGTTCCAGCAGCCGGGCGCGGGTGGCTACGGCGACCCGCTGCTCCGCGATCCGGGCCGCGTGCTCGAGGACGTGCTCGACGACTACGTCTCGCTGGAGGCCGCGCGCGACGAGTACGGCGTCGTCATCGTCGGTGATCGCGTCGACGAGATTGCGACGGCCGCGCTGCGACGCGAGCGACGGGCGCGGACTCGCGCATGATCCGGTTCACCAGGGATCAGGAGGCGTTTCGTAAAACCGTCGCCCGGTTCGTCGACGCCGAGGTCGTGCCGCAAGCGGACGCGATCGACGAGGCCGCGGAGTTCCCGCGCAAGCTCTTCGAGCGACTCGGCCAGCTCGGGTACTTCGGGTTGCGATATCCCGAAGCCTACGGCGGATCCGCCGCCGACATGGTGACGTACTGCCTCTTCGCCGAGGAGCTGGCACGAGGATCGCTGTCGCTGGCCGCCGTCGCGGCGATGCAATCGCTGATGGGCACGGACTTCATCTTCAAATTCGGTTCGGAAGATCTCCGGCAGCGATACCTGGTGCCTGCGCTGCGCGGTGAGCTGGTCGCGACGTTTGCGTTGACCGAGCCGAATGCCGGATCGGACGTGGCGAACCTGACCACGCGCGCGGAGCGAGCGGGCGATCGCTACGTCCTTCGCGGCACGAAGACGTGGGTGACGAATGCGCCAGTGGCCGACGTGTTGACCGTCGCGGCCAAGACCTCCGCGGAGCGCGGGATGAAGAACATCGCGCTCTTTCTCGTGGACCGCCAGACGATGCGCGGGGTGACGCTCGGCAAGAAGATCGAGAAGATGGCCGTGCGCGCGTCCGAGACCGGCGAGATCGTGCTGGAGGACGTCGAGGTGCCGGCCGAGCATCTGCTCGGCGGGGAGACCGGGGGTGTCGAGAAGATCGGCGGGATCCTGTCCGAGATCCGCGTGATGACCTCGGCGCTCTCGGTCGGGCTCGCACGCGCCGCGTATCAGGCGGCGCTCGACTACGCGCGGCAGCGCGTCGCGTTCGGCAAGGCGATCGTCGAGCACCAGGCGATCACGTTCAAGCTGGCCGACATGCTGACGTCGATTCACGCTTCTCTCGTGCTCACGTACCAGGCGGCGGCAGAGCTCGACGCCGGCCGCACCATCACCCGCGAGGCAGCGATGGCGAAGCTCACCGCGTCGGAGATGGCCGTGCGGGTGACCGACGAGGCGGCGCGCATCTTCGCGTCGTATGGCCTGGCCGCGGAATACCCGGCGCAGCGCTACTTCCGCGACGCGCGGTTCCTGTTGCCGGGCGGCGGCACGTCAGAGATCTTGCGGCTGATCATCGGCCGTGACCTGGATTACGACCGCGGCGCAGTGCTGGGGTGAGACTCGCGTGACGCGAAAGCTGACGATGGACCTACAACAATGAGGACAGCTATTGGCGCATGCACGACTGGCTCGAACGCCATCGTGGAGAGTGGGTCGCGGTTCGCGACGGAGAAATCGTTGCCGATGGCGACGGCGTCTTCGAGGTTCTGGACCAGGCGCACAAATTGCCAGGAGATCCGTATGTCGCGTGTGTCGGTGAAAGAGCAACGCGAATTCGTCGTGCGAACCCAGTTCTCGTACGACGTGTCCGTCCTGCGGTTCGCCGACGGTGAAATTTCGATCGTTCAATGACGATCTCGATTCAAGATCGACGTTTCCCGATGATCGAGCAACGCGACTGGCGGCTACAGGGGCAAGAACGGTATCTGATGGATGCCGTGCTGCGGCGACGGGCCTATCGCCGGTACCCGAAAGACCCGAGCTGGGACCACGATCATTGCGAGTTCTGGTAAGCCAAATTCATGGCGGAGGATTACCCCCAGACGCTGCACGACGGTTACTGCACACTGGACGACGACCACTGGATTTGCAGCGAGTGCTTCACTGATTTCAAGGAGATGTTCCGATGGCGGTTGGCGAATGACAATGAGTGAAGTCGCAACCCGAGCCGTCTCCGGCGACGTCGGCCCCTGCGCGAGAGGCGGCACGGCGCGTGCAACCGTCTGAGCAACGATGATGAGAAACGTCGCGCTCGTCGGCGCCGGCGTCACGAAGTTCGGCGTGCGGAAGGCCAGCTATCGCGACCTGATCTGGGAAGCGGGGAAAGCGTGCTTCGATTCCGTGCCGTCGATACGGCCCCGCGACGTCGACGGACTCGTCGTCGGCTCCGTCATGCCGGAGCGCACCGCGTTCCAGAGTCACATCTCGTCGCTCGCGGCCGAGGCGCTGGGCATCAAGCCGTCCACGCTGAGCGCGCGCACCGAGCACATGTGCGCGTCGGGAACGGTCGGCATTCGTTACGCGTACGCGTTCATCGCCGCCGGACTCGCCGACGTCGTGATGGTGCTCGGCGTCGAGAAGCTCAACCAGCCGTCGGGCGACGAAGCCATCCTGAACATGGGAACCGGTGTCGATCGGGAATGGGAGGCGGCGTTCGGGCTCACGGCGCCGCCCTGCTTCGCTCTCGCGGCCCAGCGTCACATGGCCGCCTACGGCACCACGGAAGAGCAGCTGGCGCTCGTCGGCGTCAAGAACCACACGCACGCGTCGAAGAACCCGAACGCGCACTTCCAGAAGGGCGCGACGGTCGATCAGGTGCTGTGCTCGCGCATGATCTCGACGCCGCTCCGACTGTTCATGTGCTCGCCCATCACCGACGGCGCGGCGGCCGTCGTGCTGGCGGCAGACGACCGCGCGCGCGACCTGACCGATCGTCCCGTGTGGATTCGCGGGACCGGACAGGCGCTGGACGGCTTTCAGCTCACGTCGCTGCACGAGGACTACGCGCACTGGCCGGCGCTCGGACGCGCGGCGTCCGCGGCGTACCGGATGGCCGGCATCACCGCGCGGGACGTCGACGTGGCCGAGGTGCACGACTGCTTCGCGATCGCGGAGCTGATCGCGTACGAGGAGCTCGGGTTCTGCGCGAAGGGCGAGGGCGGACGGTTCGTCGAGACGGGGCGCAGCGACTACGGCGGTGACGTCGTCGTGAATCCACGCGGCGGACTGATCGGCTGTGGCCATCCGCTCGGGGCGACCGGCGTCGCGCAGGCCGCGGAGATCTGGAGCCAGCTCCGCAGCGAGGCCGGCGCGCGGCAGACGCCGGACGCCGCGATCGGTCTCACGCACAACAACAGCGGCATGGGCGAGCACGTCGTCATGATCTACGGGCGCGAGCCCGCGTGACCGTGTCGCGACGGACGAACAGAGCCGGGACCGACACGACATGACCGACACCGTCGCCGTGCTGGGACCGGGACGGATCGGGCGACCGATCGCCGTCGCGTTCGCGCTCGGCGGCTCTCGCGTCCGGCTTCTCGATCTGAAGCCGCGGCGCGATTCCGAGCGCGCCGCCGCGTTCGCGGACGCCAGGCGCGAGATGGAGCGCGATCTCGCGCTGATGGCCGAGGAGGGCGTGATCGCGCCGGGCGAAGTGGTTCCCGCGCTCGAGCGGATCGAGCTGCGCGCGGGCCTCGACGGCCTGGCGGACTGCGCGTTCGTGCAGGAGGCGTTGCCGGAAAGCGTGGCGCTGAAGCGCGAGACGTTCGCGCGGCTCGCGGGCCACCTCGCGCCCGAGGCGATCGTCGCATCGACCAGCTCGAGCATCTCGCCCTCGCGGCTCGGCGACGCGCTCGAGCGTCCGGAACGGTTTCTGGTCGCGCACTGGCTCAATCCCGCGCACGTCATCCCGCTCGTGGAAGTGGTGCCGGGGCCCGAGACCAAGGACGACGTGGTGATCGCGACGATCGAGCGACTCGAAAGGCTTGGCAAGGTGCCGGTGCGCTGTGCGGACTCGCCGGGATTCATCGGACCTCGACTTCAGGTGCTGCTCATGAACGAAGCGGTACGCCTGGTGGAGGAGGGAGTCGCGAGCCCCGAGGACGTCGACCGGGCGTTTCGCGCCGGGATGGGCTTTCGCTACGGCGCCATCGGCATCTTCGAGTTCATCGACTGGGGCGGCGTCGACATCCTCCATCGCGCGAGCCGCCATCTGACCGAAGCGCTGGGCGACGACCGGTTCCGTCCCGCGCGAACGGTCGACGAGAAGATCGCGCGAAACGAGCTCGGGCCAAAGACCGGTCGAGGATTCTTCGAGTACGGCGGGGCCGAGCGCGACCGGTTCGAGGCGGAGAAGATGCGCGCCTTGCTCCGGCAGCTCCGTTCCTGGAAACAATCGAATCTCGACTCGATTGTTTCAGGACCGCTCCGTTCCTGGAAGGATGCGAGCGAAAGCTCGAATCCTTCAGGAACGCTCAGGTCCTCGAAACCATCATGACGTACGTTCGCGCGATCGACCCGTTACCGCTGGAATCCCCGGACCACACGAAGCTGCACGAGTTCTACGCGAAGCTCGCTGACGGCCGTCTCACGACGACGGCGTGCGCCGGCTGCCGGCGCACGGCATGGCCGCCGCGCGGGTTCTGTCCGGACTGTGGGTCGGACCGGTTCGAGTGGGTCGACCTTCCGCGCGAGGGCACGATCCACGCCTTCACGATCCAGGAAGCCGGGCTGCCTGCCGGCTTCGCGGCGCCGCGCGTGTTTGCGATCGTGTCGGTGGGATCGCACCGCATCTTCTCGATCGTGAGCGGCGCTGACGCCGGCCAGGTGGCGGTCGGCCAGCGTGTGACATTCCAGCCTCTTCGCGTGGCGGACGGTCCGAAAGAATCGCCGCGCTGGCTCGTGGGCTTCACACTGTCGGAAGGCAAGGCATGACCCGCGGCCCGATTCGCAAGGTGCTCATCGCCAAGCCCGGTCTCGACGGTCACGATCGCGGGGCGAAGGTCGTTGCGCAGGCCCTTCGCGATGCGGGCCTCGAGATCGTCTACACCGGACTCAAGCGCACCGCCGAGGAGATCGTGCAGGAAGCTATTCAGGAAGACGTCGACGTGGTCGGCCTGTCCGTTCTCTCGGGGACCCATCTGCCGATGGCGCGGCGGGTGATCGAAGGATTGCGCGCCGCGGGCGCCGACGACATCGACGTCGTGGTCGGCGGCACGGTCCCGCCGCGCGACGTGCCCGAGCTTCAGAAGATCGGCGTGGCTCGCGTGTTCCCGATGGGCACGCCGCTCTCCGAGATCGTCGCTTCGTTCCGGAATCCGACCGCCTCGCCTGACGTGGCAGGGAGACATCCATGAGGGACGCGAAGCTCCACGCCGGAATGCCGATCCAGCCCGTGTACGGGCCCGAAGACGTCGCGGACGTCGACCACGCGCGCGACATCGGGCTGCCCGGCGAGTATCCGTTCACGCGCGGCATCCACCGCCACATGTATCGCGAGCGGCTGTGGACGATGCGCCAGTACATCGGATTCGGCACGCCGGCGGAGACGAACGCGCGCTTCAAGTATCTGATGGCCCACGGGCAGGACGCGCTGAACGTCGCGTTCGACCTGCCGACGCAGCTCGGGCTCGACTCCGACGAC
>Ga0066710_100007365_pt1 | contig 10497 bp, 10 predicted proteins | sample GraSoiAngelo_159_FD_79666 | JGI IMG/M metagenome (GOLD analysis project Ga0066710, IMG submission 79666) | Grasslands soil microbial communities from the Angelo Coastal Reserve, California, USA - 14_1009_16_40cm | ecosystem: Environmental > Terrestrial > Soil > Grasslands | place: USA...
CGTCCGCGAGATCACGCTGCTCGGGCAGAACGTCAACTCCTGGGGCCGCGATCTCCTGCCAGATGTGAGGACGGAGTTCGGGGAGCTGCTGCGAGCCTGCGACGCCGTGCCTGGGATCGAGCGGATCCGCTTCACGAGCCCGCACCCCAAGGACTTCCGCCGTGAGGTGATCGCGGCGATGGCCGACTGCGACGCGGTCTGCGAGCACGCGCACCTGCCGTTGCAGTCGGGGTCGACCCGGATCCTGAAGGCGATGCGACGCACGTACGGCCGCGAGCGCTATCTGCGCCTGGTCGGCGAGCTCCGCGCGGCGATCCCCGATCTCGCTCTCACCACAGACATCATCGTCGGCTTCCCGGGCGAGACCGAGCGCGACTTCGAGGAGACGGTCGAGGTCGTCGAGGAGGTCGGCTACGACGGCGCGTTCACGTTCGTCTACTCGCCGAGGCAGGGCACCGAGGCCGCGACGATGCCGGACCAGGTTCCGGAAGACGTGAAGCGCGAGCGGATCGAGCGCCTCGTCGAGGTCGTCCAGCGTATCGCCGCGGCAAGGAACCGGGAGCGCATCGGGCGGGTGGAGGAGGTGCTCGTCGAGGGGCCGAGCCGCACCGACCCGGCTCTGCTTCGCGGTCGCACTCGACGAAACACGACCGTCAACTTCCCCGGTACGGCGAACCCCGGAGAGCTCGTCAACGTCCAGATCGACGAAGCCACGTCGACAACGCTTCGCGGCATTCAGGCCGCGGCCGTCGCCGCCTAGTGGCTCTTCGCGACCGCAATCTCGCCTGGGAGGGCTGCTTCAACGTCCGCGACCTCGGCGGTCATCCGACCGAGGATGGCCGCGAGACCCGCTTCGGCTCGATCATCCGGGCCGACAGTATTCGCCAGCTCAGCGAAACGGGCTGGAAGTCCCTCGCCGACCACGGGATCACGACGATCGTCGATCTGCGGGTGCACAGCGAGCTCGCGGAAGACCCTCCGCGCGATCTCTCGATCGATGTCGTGCACGTGCCGGTCTGTCCGGATTTCGACTCGCCGCACTGGCCCGAGATCGACGCAATCGGCGCAGCGGCCCCTGACTACACGGCTGCGACCGAGGCCGTCTATCTCGAGTTCCTCCAGCGGTTTCACGAGCGCTTCACGCGCGCGGTGATCGCCGTCGCCAGGTCGCGCGAAGGAGCGCTCGTCATTCACTGTGCCGGCGGCAAGGACCGGACCGGCCTCGTCGTCGCGCTCCTGCTCCGCCTGGCCGGCGTCCTGATCGAGGACATCGCTGTCGATTACGCCCTGAGTGGTGACAACCTCCACGACGAGTCCCTGAAATGGATCGCCGAGGCCGAAGACGAGACCGAGCACGCGAGGCGCCGCCGGATCGCGGTCGCTCCCGCCGAGGCGATGGTGGCCGTCCTCGAGGAGGTCGAGCGCGGGCACGGCAGCGTGGGGGTGTACCTGAAGTCCGGCGGGGCCACCGACGAAGATCTCGAGCTCGCCCGGGCGCGCCTTGTCTGACGTGTTGCATCAGCGCGACCTCGCCTGGGAGGGCTGTCTCAACGTCCGCGACCTGGGTGGGCACCGCACCGAGGACGGAGGCGAGACGAGGTACGGCGCCGTCGTTCGCGCCGACAGCGTCAGGCAGCTCACCGACGCAGGCTGGCGCGCGGCTGCCGACTACGGCATCCGCACCGTCGTCGACCTCCGCGGAGACCACGAACGTGAGGACGATCCGCCCGCCGGGCTGCCCTTCGAGGTGCTGCACGTCCCCTTCATGGATGCGAACGAGGAGGAGTGGAAGGAGATCGTCGACGAGGCCGAGGCCGCCTCGCAAGCTGCGCCGGACGTGGCGACCGCGACGCGCGACGCGTACCTCATCTTCCTGGAGCACTTCAAGGTGAACGCCGCCGCCGGAATGCGCGCCGTCGCCCATGCGCCGGAGGGGGGAGTCGTCGTCCACTGTGTGGGCGGCAAGGACCGCACGGGGCTGCTCAGCGCGTTCCTGCTCCGCCTCGCCGGCGTCGACGTCGACCAGATCGCCGCCGACTACGCGCTGAGCGAGGAGCGCCTGCGCCTGCGGCACGAGGCCTGGTTCGCGGCAGCGGAAACCGAGGCCGAGCTCGAACGACTCCGGCGCATCTACCAAACACCCGCAGCCTCGATGGTCGGCGTCTTCGAGGAGCTCGAAAGGCGCTACGGCGGCCTCGAGGAGTACCTCCGCTCCGCCGGTCTGAGCGACGAGGATCTCGCGCTTGCCCGCGCACGTCTTCGTGGCTGAGGTCATAGCGATATTCGGGCCGACGGCGTCGGGCAAGACGGCCGTCGCCGAGGCGCTGGCGGAGCGCATCGCAGCCGAGATCGTCGCCGCCGACTCGATGCAGGTCTACCGAGGCCTGACGATTCTCACGAACCAGTCTCCGGCGCACCTGGTCGGGATCTGGCCGCTCGGGCACGAGGCCTCGGTCGGCGAGTACCAGGAGCTCGCCCACGCTGCGATCGACGAGATCCTCGCAGCGGGAAGAACCCCCGTCGTCGTCGGCGGCACCGGCCTCTATCTACGCGCCGCGGTCGCCGATCTCCAGCTGCCGCCGGCGCCGGAGCCCGGAGCGCGCCGACGGTGGGAGGAGCTCTACGACACCGAGGGCGCGAAGCAGGCCCATGCGCTGCTCGCAGAGCTCGATCCCGAAGCGGCGGCGGCGGTTCACCCGAACGACCGCCGCCGCGTGGTGCGGGGACTGGGGCTCGCTGGACGACAGCGTGAACGCGATCGTCTCTGGGCGGAAGAGACCCGCTACGCGACGCTGGTCTTCGGGCTCGATGTTCCGAAGGAGGAGCTCGAGCGCCGCATCGCCGAACGCGCACACGCGATGTTCCGGGCGGGCGTGAGGCAAGAGGTGGAGCGGGCGCTGGCAGGTTCCATTTCCGGCACGGCGCGCCACGCGCACGGCCTCGCCGACATCGCCGAGAACCCAGACGACGAAGCCGCGATCGAGGCCCTCGTCGCCCGCACGAAGCGCTACGCGGCCTACCAGCGCAAATGGATGCGGCGAATTCCGGGCCTTGTTAGCCTGCCTGCGAACCGCCCCCCGGGCGAGATCGCAGATGCAATTCTCGAAGTGGCACGGGCTCGGCAACGACTACCTGCTGGTCGAGCGGGCTGAGCTTGCCTTCCCGCTCACGCCCGAGCGGGTGCAGCGGCTCTGCGACTACCACTTCGGGGTGGGCTCGGACGGAATCGTCGAGGTCACATCGGCAAACCGCGACCGAGCCGAGGTCGTGATCTGGAACCCGGACGGTTCGACCGCGCAGCTCTCCGGCAACGGCACGAGGATCGCGGCACGCTGGCTCGCGCGACGGAGCGGGGCGGAAACGGTGCTGATCAGCGTCGGCCCGCGCGAGGTCGTCGCCAGCATGCGGGGCGGCAAGCAGGTGGAGATGGAGATGGGCGCGGTCGAGGTGGGCGAGCCGGAGACGATCGACGTCGCGGGCGAGATCGTCGAATTCGTCCCCGTGTCGGTCGGCAACCCGCATGCGGTCATCCGGCGGGAGCCCCACCGCGACGCGGTGTTGCGGCTCGGCCCGCTCGTCGAGCGCCACGAGCGCTTCCCCGAGCGGACGAATGTCCAGCTCGTGCGCGTCGATGGCGAGCACGACGTGACGGTGGGGGTCTGGGAGCGGGGAGCGGGGGAGACCCTCTCTTCCGGGACGAGCGCCGTCGCTGTCGCAGGAGCAGCCGTCCGGCACGGCTGGTGCGAGAGCCCGGTCACCGTCCATCTGGCGGGTGGAGACCTCGTCGTCAGCTTCGACGACGCCCTGAACGCCCGGCTCGTCGGCCCGGCCGAGGAGATCTGCCGTCTCGAGCTCTCGGAGGAGCTCGACCTGTGAAGTTCGCCAAACGGCTCGACGCGGTGCCCCCGTACCTCTTCGCCGAGCTCGAGCGCAAGGTGGGCGAGGCCGAGCGCGCGGGCATCGACGTGATCAGCCTCGGCATCGGCGACCCCGACCTGCCCACGCCCCCCGCGGTGATCGAGGCGCTGGCAAGCGCCGCACGTGACCCGCGGACGCACCAGTACCCGACGAACCACGGCACGGACGAATTCCGAACTGCGGCCACCGACTTCTACCGCGACCGCTTCGGGGTCGAGCTCGACCCGGCCGGCGAGGTGATCCCGGTGCTCGGCGGGAAGGAGGGGGTCGGCCACATCGCTCTCGCCTGCCTCGATCCCGGCGAGATCTGCCTGGCGCCGGATCCCGGCTATCCGCCGTATACCTCGGGCCCCGTGTTCGCCGGCGCCGACGTGCACTACCTCCCGCTCGCCGAAGACGACGGGTTTCTGCCCGACCTCGCGTCGATTCCGGAGACCGTTCTCGCGAGGGCGAACCTTCTCTACCTCAACTACCCGAACAACCCGACGGGCGCGACCGCCGGGGCCGAGCTCTTCGCACAGGCCGTCGAGTTGGCGCGCGCGCACGATCTGATCGTCGCCCACGACAACGCGTATTCGGAGGTCGCCTTCGACGGCTACCGGCCGCCGAGCTTCCTCGAGACCCCCGGCGCCAAGGACGTCGGCGTCGAGATCTTCTCGCTCTCGAAGGGTTGGAACATGACCGGCTGGCGCGCCGGATTCGTGGCGGGGAACGCCGACGTCGTCGAGCGCTATCGTCAGCTGAAGACGAACCTCGACTCGGGCATGGCCGAGGCCGTCCAGCACGCCGCAGCCGTGGCGCTCACCGACGAGCGCGACTTCCCGCGTGAGATCTCGGAGGTCTACGCCCGGCGACGCGACCTTCTCACCGAGGGCCTTCGCACGATCGGGCTCGACGTGCGGGCACCGCGGGCGACGCCCTACTTCTGGGTGCGCGTGCCCGAAGACCACACCTCGGCGTCGTTCGCGGAGCTCGTCCTGGAGCGCGCGGCCGTGGTCGTCTCGCCGGGCGACGCCTACGGGCCGAGCGGCGAAGGGTATGTGCGACTCTCGCTGACGGTTCCCGACTCGCGCCTCGAGGAAGCGGTTGACCGAATCACGCAGGCTCTAGTCATAATTCAGTCGTGAGACAGCACCAGCCGGACCCCGCTCCGGGCGCGGAGCCCGAGCGGGGGTTCATCGTCGCCGTGCTGGGGTCCAGGGTCGATCCCGACGAGGAGCTCGGGGAGTTCCGGGAGCTCTCGCGCACGGCCGGAGTCGAGCCGGTCGCGGAGCTCGTGCAGAAGCGCCCGCGGCCGGACGAGCGGACCTACGTCGGCAAGGGGAAGCTCGGCGAGCTCGAGAACGCCTTCGGCGAATCGGGCGCGGAGTCGCTGCTCGTCGACGGCGAGCTGACGCCCGCGCAACAGCGCCGCCTCGAGGACCGGCTGGCGACGCGCGTCGTCGACCGGACGCAGCTGATCCTCGACATCTTCGCCCAGCACGCGGTGAGCGCCGAGGGCAAGCTCCAGGTCGAGCTTGCGCAGCTCGAATACAACCTCCCGCGCATGCGCGGCCTCTGGCAGCATCTCGAGCGCCTCGGCGGGGGCGTCGGCACCCGCGGCCCTGGTGAGAGCCAGCTGGAGACCGACCGTCGCCTTGCCCGTCGCCGGATCACGATCCTGAGGCGGCGGCTCCGAGAGCTGAGCAAGCAACGCGCGACGCGCCGCAAGTCGCGCAGGCGCTCCCAGACACCGACCGTTGCGCTCGCCGGCTACACGAATGTCGGCAAATCGACTCTGCTGAACGCGCTGACGGACGCGGGCGTCTCGGTCGACGACCGGCTGTTCGAGACGCTCGACCCGACGACACGGGGCTTCGAGCACGACGGTCGCCGCTACCTCGTGACGGACACGGTCGGCTTCATCCGCCGGCTGCCGCACGAACTTGTTGAGGGGTTCGCGGCAACCCTCGAGGAAACGCTCGCCGCCGATCTCGTGCTGCACGTCGTCGACGCCTCGGCGCCGGAAGAGCGGATGGAGGACATGGTCGCGGCGGTCGAGGCCGTGCTGTCCGAGGTCGGCGCCGACGAGCTCCCGGTCGAGAGCGTCCTCAACAAGATCGACGTCGTCGACCCGCTCAAGCGACGGCGGCTCGCGAACAGGTTCCCGGGCGCACCGCAGGTCTCGGCGCGGACCGGGGAGGGCCTCGAAGACCTGCGGACAGCGATCGCGGCCCGTTTCGCCGAGCGCTTCGAGGCGGTCCGGCTGCTGCTCCCGTACGAGGACGGCGGCAGGCTCGCGGAGCTCTACGAGCTCGGTGCGCCGATCGACGAGCGCGTCGACCGTCCCGAGGGCGTCTTCGTGCGAGCCCGGCTTGCTCACGCGGATCTGCGGCGGTTTGCTCCCTACCTCGTCGTCGAGGCGGACGAGGCCTCGCAGGGCACGCGCCCATGATCGATCTGCCCCTTCGCCGCCTGTGCGACGACGCGGTCGTGCCGTCGCAGGCATACGCGGGGGATGCGGGGCTGGATCTCGCAGCGTGCGAGCGGGTGGAGGTCGCCCCGGGAGAGCGTGCCGTCGTCGGCACCGGCGTCGCGGTGGCGATCCCCGACGGATACGCCGGCTTCGTGCAGCCGAGGTCGGGGCTGGCCGCGGAACACGGCATCACGCTGCTCAACTCCCCGGGCCTGATCGACTCGGGCTACCGCGGGGAGCTTCGAGTCGTCCTGCACAACGCCGACGCCAGGACGCCGTTCGTCGTCGAGCCGGGCATGCGAATCGCCCAGCTGGTCGTACTGCCCGTCGCCGAGGTCGAGCCGGCCGAGGTCGAGGAGCTGCCGGCGAGCGAGCGGGGCGTGCGCGGCTTCGGCTCTTCGCGCACCTGATGGCCGTAGAAGAATGACTCCGCCTACCCTGCTCCTCGCCCGCCATGGCCACTGAGCCGCGCATTCGAGTCTCGGCGATCCTGCGCTGGGGCGGCCGGATTCTCCTCTGCCGGCACGAGAAGGAGGGTCGCGGCGAGTACTGGCTGCTGCCCGGTGGCGGCGTGAACTCGGGCGAGAGCCTCGTCCGCGCGCTGCACCGGGAGCTGTCGGAGGAGGTGGGCGTGGGAGCCGACGTGCCGGTCGAGGGACCGGTTGCGATCGTCGACTCGATCGCGCCCGTGCGCAGCTTCGCCGCCAAGCACGTCGTCCACATCATCTTCTCCGGCGACCTGGAGGGCCAGTCGCTGGAGGCCGTGACGTCGAAGGATGCCGCCGTACGGGGCCACAGGCTGTTCGAAGTGGGGGAGCTAGATGAGATCGTGCTCCATCCGCCCATCCAGCGTTTCCTGGCCCGCTGGCGGCCAGGGGATCCTGTGGTCTATCTGGGCTCGCTCTGGGTCCCGTAAGCCCGCTCAGAGCCTCATACGGGCTTTTGGCGCACATTCGGCACAGACGCGCGCGCATTTCCCCGATACGATCGATTTCGGGAGGCGGGCCGCGGCCGGCCCCTTCGTGCGGGCGCGCGTGAACTAGAGGCTTGATGTGGAATTCAGCGGCACGCTCCCTTTTGCGATCAAGATGACGCTGGTCAGCTGTGTGAAGCTGCGATGGGCTGCCAGTCAGGAAGGCTGCCCGTCTCCTGGCCGTGCGTGAGCGGCCGCACCCGACTTCCATCAACGTTCATGACGTAGATGTGTTCCTTCCGGCCTTTCAACCTGCCGAAGGCGATCACTCTGCCGTCCGGTGACCACGACGGAGCGCCATCATCCGAGTCGCCGTGAGAGAGCCTCCGCAGCGCACTGCCATCGGCGTTCATGGCGTAGATCGCGCTTCTACCAGCGATTTGCCTCTGAAACGCGATTCTCCGTCCACTGGGTGCCCAGCACGGAGCAGTGTCGCGTGACCCCTGCGTCAGGCGGTGCGCCCGGCTGCCGTCAGCGTTCACGACATAGATCGAGAACCTGCCCGCTCGCACTCGGACGAATGCGATTTCGCTCCCCTTCGGTGACCAATCGGGATACACCGCGTGAGCGACGAGTTTCCGCTGGTGACTGCCATCGGCGTTCATCACGTACATATCGAACGCGCTGCCTCGGCTCCTGGTGAAGACGATCCTTCTGCCATCAGGAGACCAGCTCGGGAAGAAGTCTGTGGCCGGATTCCGCGTCAGCCTCAGTTGACCACTGCCATCGGCGCTCATCACGTAGATCTCGGAGCTGCCCTCTCGCTCGCTCGCAAAGGCGATCTTGCGCCCGTTGGGTGACCAAACCGGACGACAGCAGTCATCCGCCCGACCTGTCGTCAGCCTTCGTTGGCGAGCCCCGTCAGGTTTCATCACGTAGATGTCGAGATTCCCGAGACGACTGCTCTGGAACGCGATCTTGCCGTTCGCGTGCGCAGAGCGAGCGGAAGGGCTGGCTCCCGCAGCCACAGTCACCAGGACAAGGCTTGCCACCAGCGACGTGGTGATGCCGAACAGGAGGCCCATGGACCCTCCTTCTGACCGCCTGTGAGGAGAAGCGCTGGGCGACTGCGTCAGCATGCAGCTTTTAGGGTAGGTCGAATCGCTCCGGACGGCAGGACTCTCAGCGGCCTGCCGGAGGGCAAATTTCACATCCAGCCTCTAGTAGCGACCGCCGCGCGCCCGAGCTCGGGCGGCCGAGACCAGGTGTGCCTCGCGCTCGAGCTCTTCGGGAAGCTGCTCCAGCTCGGGCGCCGCGCCCAGCCTGTGCGTCAGCGCCTGGGTCAGGAGCCAGTCTGCAAGCCAGGGATTGCGCGGCAGCAGCGGGCCGTGGAGGTACGTCCCGACCGCGGTGCCCAGACGGCAGCCCTCGTAGCCGCTCTCGCCGTCGTTCCCGAAGCCCGCGACGACCCTGCCGAGAGGCTCGGCGCCGTCGTCGAGCCGCGTGATCCCCGCGTGGTTCTCGAACCCCGCCAGCGTGCGGCGCTCGCCCGGCTCCAGCTCGCATTCCAGCAGGCAGTCGCCGATCATCCGCCGCTCGCCGGCGACGGTGAAGAGCGGGAAGAGTCCCGCGCCCGGCAGCTCGGCACCGCTCCGATCGCGATAGAAGCGGCCCAGAAGCTGATATCCGCCGCACACGGCCAGGACGGCGGCCCCGTCGCTGACGGCCGCACGGATCGCCTCGCCCTTCGCGGCCAGATCAGGGGCGATCATCGCCTGCTCTCGGTCCTGCCCGCCGCCGATGTAGAGGAGGTCGTGAGCGCCCGATCGCACCTCGTCGCCGACGCCGATGGGCTCGACCTGGAGCCCGATGCCGCGCCACAAAGCCCGGTTGGCAAAGACGGCGATGTTGCCTCGGTCGGCATAGATGTTGAGGTAGTCGGGGTACAGGTGGCCAACCCGAATCCGCTTCATGCCGCCCGCTCCCAGTAGGGCCGGACGAACCCGCGCTCGGAGACGATCTTGCGCAGCCCGAGCATCGCCGTGTAGGTGGGCAGGACCACGAGCTCGCCGCCCGACGGCGTCAGATCGAGGCCCCAATCGAGGGCGCGGCCAAGGTCGGGAATGATCTCGATCGCCGATGGCTCGAAACCTGCGTACTTGCATCGCAAAGCCATCTCCGCCGCGCGTGCGCCGGTGGCGATGACGCGGTCGAGGCCTGCGAGCAGCGGCTCCCAGTCGACGTCCCAGATCCACGACACGTCGCGCCCGTCGGCGATCTCGTCGTTCAGAGCCAGCACCGCCAGCTTCGGCGAGCCGCCCGAGACGAGCGTGCGCACGGCCTCGTTCGCGCCGGCGGGATTCTTCACCAGCAGGACGAGGACCCTCCGATCGCCCAGCGAGATGCGCTCGAACCGGCCGAATGCCGCTGCGAAGCGCTCCAGCCCCGCAACCGCGTCTTCCAGCTCCGCGCCCAGGGCGAGTGCCAGAGAGGCGGCAGCGAGCGCGTTGTAGACGTTGTAAAGGCCCGGAACACGCAAGCGGACGCGGCGCTCGCCGGCGCGGGTGGACAGCGTGAAGTCGACGCCGTCCAGGCCGTGCATCTCTACGTCACTCGCGGCGATGTCGAGCGGCGGCCGGCGATGACCGCAGGCCGGGCACCGGTAGTCGCCCAGGTGACCGACGTAGGCGGCGGCGTACTCGTAGGGCCGGCCGCAGGCGAGACACCACTTCGAGTCGGCCGCGTGCTGGAGGGCAGGACAAGCGTGACGAGGGTCGTCGAGCCCGAAGACGACTGAGTCGGCATGCTCGCGCGAGAGATCCCCAAGCTGCGGGTCGTCCCCGTTCACGACGAGCGCCGCTTCGGGCGCAAGCGCGCGGACGGCGCCCCGCCAGCGCTCGGCGACGTGCTCGAGCTCTCCGTAGCGATCGAGCTGGTCGCGAAAGAGGTTCCCCAGGCAGATTGCCCGTGGCCGCACGCGTCGAGCGACCTCCGGCAGCGCTGCCTCATCCACTTCGAATAGGCCTAGCTCCGCGTCTTTTGCCGAGAGCAGGGTGGAGGCCACACCGGAAACGAGGTTGGCGCCCGAGGCGTTGTGGGCGAGGCTGACCCGGTGCGAGAGGATCTCGGCCGTCATCGCCGCTGTCGTCGTCTTGCCGTTCGTCGCCGAGACGAGCGCCGATCCGAGCGGAAGCCGCTGGGCGAGCCGGTC
>Ga0066710_100007367_pt1 | contig 10497 bp, 11 predicted proteins | sample GraSoiAngelo_159_FD_79666 | JGI IMG/M metagenome (GOLD analysis project Ga0066710, IMG submission 79666) | Grasslands soil microbial communities from the Angelo Coastal Reserve, California, USA - 14_1009_16_40cm | ecosystem: Environmental > Terrestrial > Soil > Grasslands | place: USA...
ATTGAAGGCGATCTGCGCCGCGAGTTGGGCTTGAACCTGAAGCGACTGCAAAGCATCAAGTGCTATCGCGGCATCCGCCACCTGCGCGGGCTGCCCGTTCGAGGCCAGCGCACCTCCACTAATGCTCGCACGCGCAAAGGCCCGCGCAAAACCGTCGGCGTGCAGCGCAATCCCAACGCCAAGACCGGAATCCATTAGTCGTTACATGGTTAAATTGTTACATCGTTACATTGCCGCGAGCGGGTCGCCCCTATGCAAGTCATGTAACTTTGTAACCATGTGACTATGTAACTATGTAACTATGTAACTTTGTAACGAACCTATGCCCGACGAACCCAAACCCAAAAAAGAGAAAGCCCCGCCGAAGGAACCCAAGGCCCACGGTCCCGCGCCTGAAAAGGCCGAAAAGGCCGAAAAGGCTGAGAAAGGCGCCAAGCCCGCCGCCGAATCGCAGAAGGCCGCTGGAGCCAAGCCCACCGAAGGCGCTGAAGCTCCCAAGCCGGTCGAGCCAGGCGCCGTTGTCGCTCCTACCGCCGCTGAACTCCTGGCGGAGGATCCCAATGCGAAAAAGATCATCAAGGCCAAGCACGCCAAGAATATTTCCAGCGGCATTGCCCATATCCTGGCCACGTTCAATAACACCCAAGTGACCATCACCGATGCCCATGGGAACCTTCTGGGCTGGTCCACCGCCGGACGCGTTGGCTTCAAAGGCTCGCGCAAGAGCACCGCTTTTGCCGCGCAGCAGGTCGCTCAGGATGCGGCCCGCCAGGCCATGTCCCACGGTATGCGCGAGGTTGAGGTGCGGGTCAAAGGCCCTGGCTCCGGTCGTGAATCCGCTATCCGCGCCTTGCAAGCCATCGGCCTGGAAATTAGCTTAATCAAGGATGTGACGCCGGTGCCGCACAACGGCTGCCGCCCGCGCAAAAAACGCCGCGTCTAATGGAATCTGAAATTTCAAATTTAGAATCTCAAATTTAAGTATGGCTCGTTATACAGGTCCTCGTGTTCGCATCAGCCGGCGTTTCGGCGTGCCGATTTTTGGCCCGTCAAAGTATTTGGAACGCCGCAATTACGGTCCCGGCATGCACGGCCCGAAATCACGCCGCAAACATACCGACTATGCCCTCGGCTTAATTGAGAAGCAGAAGCTGCGCTATTACTACGGTTTGATGGAGCGGCAGTTTCGCGGCGTTTACGAGCGCGCTCTCAAGCGGCGCGGCGTCACCGGCGAACAAATGTTGCAGATTTTGGAGACACGCCTGGATAACGTGGTTTATCACCTTGGCTTCGCCAATACCCGCGCCGCCGCGCGCCAGGTTGTCGGCCATGGTCATGTCAAAGTCAATGGGCGCAAGGTGAACATTTCATCCTATGCGCTCAAAGTGAACGACGTGGTTGAAGTGCGCGACTCGAACGTTTCGCGCCAGCTCGCCACTCGAAATTTAGAAATCTCCACCAGCCGTGCCGTGCCGGACTGGCTCTCCTTGAACAAAGACGCCTTCAAAGGAGTGGTCATGCGCATTCCCACGCGTGACGAGATCCAGCCCATTGGCAATGAGCAGGCTGTAGTTGAATTTTATTCCCGTTAAAAGTCAAAAACCGGCGCGCAGCGCGTTCACGCGCCGCGCCACAAAAAAAAACGATTATACGGGCTTCTTCGGCCGCCGGGAATAACGGCTGGAGGAGCCAGGTTAAAATTGTTGAAAGGAAAGTATGCCAGTACGTCTAGGACGTTTTGAAATGCCCAAGCGGTTGACCAAAGAAGAGTCCACTGCCACCGAAACCTATGCCAAATTTGTCGCCGAGCCCTTTGAAACCGGCTACGGCCACACGGTTGGCAATTCCCTGCGCCGCGTGCTCCTCTCCTCTTTGGAAGGCGCCGCCATCACCTCTGTCAAAATCGACGGGGCCATGCACGAATTCACCACCATCGACGGCGTCGTCGAAGACGTGACCGAGCTGGTCTTGAATTTGAAGAAGATTCTTTTCCGGGCGCACTCGCGCGAGCCGCAGATGCTTCTGCTCAGCGCCAACAAGGACGGCGAAGTCACAGCGGAGGACATCCAGTTGAACCAGAATGTTGAGTTGGTGAATCCAAAGCAGACCATCTGTACGCTCGACAAGAAAAAGAAGTTTGAGATGGAGTTGGAGGTCAAGGTCGGACGCGGCTTTCTGCCCGGCGACGAGAACAAGAAGCCCGACCAGCCAATCGGCGTCATTGCCATCGACTCGCTCTTCTCCCCCGTCACGCGCGTGCGCTACGCAGTGGAGAGCGCGCGCGTGGGCCAGCGCACCGATTACGACCGTCTCATTTTGGAAATTTGGACTGATGGCCGCATTTCGCCCGACGACGCCTTGACGCAGGCCTCGGCAATTTTGCAACACCACCTGGACGTCTTCGTAGGCTACGACAAGAATGCCGTCGAATTCGAAGAGGTCGCCGACAAGCAGGACGACGAGAAGTCTCGCATGAAGAAACTGCTCAACATGAGCGTGAACGAAATCGAGTTGAGCGTGCGCGCGGCCAACTGTTTGAACAACGCCAACATCACCACCGTTGGCCAGTTAGCCATGAAGACCGAAGCCGAGATGCTCAAGTACCGCAACTTCGGCAAGAAGTCGCTCAACGAAATCAAAGAGAAACTCGCCGCCCTCGGCTTGAGCCTGGGAATGAACATCGATCCGGAACTGCTCGAAGCGCCCAAGGACGAGACGAAGGCACTGAGCGAATAAAGCTATTTATGATTTATGAATTCTGATTTATGATTTGGCAGCCTCTCCCGCGGCGAGCCATAAATCATAAATTTTCAATCATAAATCATAAATCTGAAAAAATGCGCCACCTTAAACGAACCGCCAAACTTGGCCGCACCGGCCAGCATCGCAACGCCATGCTCGCCAACCTGGTTTGCAGCCTCATCAAACACAAACGCGTCACGACCACGCTGGCCAAGGCCAAAGCCGCTCGTTCGGTCGCCGAAAAAATGGTCACCCTCGGCAAGAGCGGCACCCTGCACGACCGCCGGTTGGCTGCCGCTCGGCTGCACCAGGAGGACGCGGTGCGCATTCTCTTCAACGAGATCGCTCCTACTCAGGCCGAGCGCCCTGGCGGCTACACCCGCATCGTGCGTTTAAACCAGCGCCAGGGCGACGCCGCTCAACGCGCCATCCTCGAATGGGTCGAGCTACCCGTTGAAGCCGCTCCCGAACCGGCCAAAAAAGGCAGCAAGACCGCCGAAGCCGCAAAGTAGAGACGGAGTTGGGTTTTTTTGGAAATCGCATTGACAGGCCGCTGAGAGTTCAATCATAACATCGGCGGTGTGGAGAGAGTTATGAGCAACTTCGCCTATGTCGATCCCGGCTCAGGATTGCTGGTTTGGCAAACCGTCATCGCCGCGTGTGTGGGATGCCTGTTCTACCTCAAAAAAATACGAGGTTTTGCAGCGAAGCTCGGGAAAAAGTTCCTTCGAAAAGATTAATGGCAACGTCAGCATCTTTGGTCGTTGACCGGCCAGCGGCCGGCGGCCAGTAGCCATGCCGCCGGATCCTTCCCTGCGCGATCCCGCCGGCTGCTGTTTTGACCTCGATGACCGCGTTTTGCGGGTGATCGAGGGCGGCAGCCTTTGGGATGTGGAAAGTTTCCTGCAGTCCGGCAGCGCCCGCAAATTCTGGGACGCGCAGCGACTAATCCCCACGCGCGCGCTGGAAGGCGCCGACCTGGCGTTGCTGAGCGAAGAGCCGGTTTGGCAAAGACTGGCCGCCGAACGGGATATTGGTTTGGTGCTCGAGCATGAGCGGGTGGCGTTTCCCAGTTTTCCTTACGAGTGGCCGCCGGAGATGCTCTGGGCGGCTGGCCGGCTGACGCTGGAATTGGCGCAGGAGTCACTAGAGGAGGATTTTTGTCTGAAGGATGCGACACCCTACAACATTCTTTTTCGAGGGAGCAAACCGGTGTTTGTCGATCTTCTCTCCTTCGAGCGACGCGCCGCGGGCAACCCCATCTGGAATGCGTGCGCCCAATTCGTACGCACGTTTCTGCTGCCCTTACTCGTCAATCGACATTGGGGGATTCCGCTGTCAGATGTGTTCATCGCGCACCGGGATGGATTGGAGCCTCAAACGGTCTATCGCATGTGCGGAGCGCTGCAAAAGTTTCGGCCGCTGTTCTTCTCATTTGTTTCGCTGCCCACCTGGCTTTCTCCTCAAGGTCGGGACAATCTTATCTACCGAAACCGGATTTTGGCGGACGAGGAGAAGGCGCGATTTATCGTCAAAGCTCTGTTTGCGCGGCTGGGACGCGCGCTGGAAAAGCTCAAGCCGGCCGCAAAAAAGAACTCGGCCTGGTCCGGCTACATGGAATCCCACAGCTACACGGCCGAAAACCTGGCCGCGAAAGAGACTTTTGTGAGCCAGGCGCTGATGGATTTCCAGCCGAGTCGGGTGCTCGACATGGGCGCCAACACTGGCCATTTCAGCTTGCTCGCCGCGGAAAGAGGCGCCGAAGTGGTGGCCCTCGACTCCGATTCCGCTTGCGTGGGCGCCCTATGGGAGCAGGCGTTTGCCAGGAATCTAAATATCCTGCCGTTGACTGTCGATCTGGCACGGCCCACTCCAGCGATCGGATGGCGCAATCGCGAATGCCCAGGTTTTCTGGAGCGCGCTGCAGGTCAATTTGACGCGGTGTTGATGCTGGCCGTTCTGCACCATCTGATGGTAACGGAGCGTATTCCACTGCACGAGATTTTGGATTTGGCCGCGGAGTTAACCACTGAGCTGCTGCTGATCGAATTTGTCGGCGCGCAGGATGAGATGTTTCGGCGGCTCTGCCGGGGGCGCGAGGAGCTTTTTTGTGGATTTGACTCCACGGTGTTCGAAAGAGCTTGCCGGCAGCGTTTTGAAATCCTGCGTACGGCTCCGCTCTCAGGCACTCATCGGCGGCTCTATTTGCTCCGCAAGTTGCTTTGAACCAATTCGACGAGCTCTCCGAACCCGCGGCGTTGCCAGAGGCACAGGCTTGGGCAGACCGCGTCGCTCCAAGCATGCCGCCCCCGGTGCAAACTAGCCGTGCGGTAGGGACATCGCGCCGTGGTTTCCAGCGGAGGCGCGAACGATTGAGAGATGCGGGCCTCGCTTTGTCCTTGGCCAACCTCTGCTTCATTGAAGCGTGGTTCACTACGCTCTTTGATGGGCACTACGGCTATTTCAATAAGGCGCCGGTCACCTCGATGGCGCTGCTGGCGCTGTTGCTGAATATTTTTGGAGCTGCGCTGTTCTTCTGGATCATGGCCCGTCTGATGAGGCGGTTGGAAAATGACCTCGTCCGCGCAATGGCTCATCTCGTTTATTTCGCACTGCTGCTGGTGCCTCTGAATTTTGTGCGGCACCATTACAGCAACGTGATAGGGTTCGCGCTGTTGGATTTTGCGCACCGACCGCTATTTCTGGTTTCACTGCTGGTTGTTGCAATTCCGATCGTGCGCTGGCACAAGCCAGCGGCGCGGCTGGTCTCAAGTCTCGTCCTCATTCTGCTGCCGCTCAGTTTCTTCACTCTGGGTAAAATCGCCCTGCTGCTGCTGCACGTTCAGTCTCTGGCCCAGAGTCCACTCAGCCCTGGCGCGCCTCCCGCGCTTAGTGAAAAAAACCAGCCACACGTGGTCTGGATATTGTTCGACGAAATGGACCAACGGCTCGCCTTTTCCGAGCGGCCTGTGTCCCTGCAATTGCCGGAACTGGACCGGATTTGTAAGGAATCCTTCAGTGCAACAGAAGCGTATGCGCCGGCGGGCTCGACCCTGGAATCGCTGCCTGCTTTGATAACTGGCCGTTTGGTTTCAGCCGCCGTCCCTTGCAGCCCGAGCGATCTGGCCATCACCTGGTCCGATTCAGGAACGACCGTGGCCTGGAGTGCGCAGCCAAACATCTTTTCGCGCGCGCGCGAGCTGGAGGTGAACACGGGCCTGGTCGGCTGGTACCATCCTTATGAGCGCCTGTTTGGCTCGTCCTTGAATTATTGTTCCTGGTACGCTTTCCCGCAGTATGAGATTTCGCGGGGTGAAACGTTTTCCGCCACGTTCGTCAATCAGCTTTGGTCCACCGTGCCGCCTTTGCAATATCGCCGATTGCACCTGGACCTCTACCAACACGCACTTGACGACGCGCTGCGTGTGGTGACCAATGGTCAGCTCGGTCTGATTTTGCTGCACTTGCCCGTGCCGCACCTGCCCTGCATTTACTCTTCAGCGACACAGCAATTCACTGTCACCAGTTTTTCCCGCCAAGACTACTTCAACACTTTGGCCCTGGCGGACCGAACTTTGGGCGCCCTGCGCAGCGCGTTGGAAAAGGCCGGCGCCTGGGACAAAAGCTGGCTGCTCATTAGCGCTGACCATGGGTGGAGGGACGCGCCGAGTTATGATGGAAAATTGGACCATCGCGTGCCATTCATTTTGAAGACGCCTGGAGTCAGGCGGCCTGCCAGTTACGCCTCGCCTTTCAACACTGTCCTCACGCAGGATCTGCTGCTCTCAGTTCTGCAGCAGGAGCTGACCTCCGCGGAACAGATCGTGCCATGGCTGGAGCGACATCGATTCGAGTCCGGCGATCGTTGATTCAAGAAAAGTCATACACAGGAAAGTTTCGGCGAAAGGGACAAAGAATCTTCATGGTGGAGTGATGATGAAGGCGCTCCGGGCAATCCGTGGGCGCGCTCGTGCGGTAGAACGCGCCGCCTGCGGGAAGGCGCTAGGGGAAAGAGAATTCGAGTGGCTCAGCCGCAGCGCTGTAAGACAATTTGCCATCCACAATGCGCGCTGCGGATGTAAAGGGGTGAAACTCCGTTTTGCGCTCGCTCAAAATGTGGCAGACAGAGCAGCCCATGGCCTTGAGGTAATCAGAAATCAGAGCGCGATGGCATTGCCACCAAAGCGCCTCCGCGCACATCAGGGCCGTGCTTTTCGCCGCCGCCAACTCCAGCAGACGGTCGATGCCGGCGCGAAATTCGCAGGTCATCATGTAATCGGCATAACCTCTGAAGGCCTTGTGACGCCAGGCGGTATTTGGAGAATCAGGGCGCGCCGGACGGCGCCCGCCCAGTTCGGGAAAATGGATATATTCGATGCCGGCGGCAGCGAGGGACTGAGAAAGGGAGAGTTGGTTAAATTGGGGGTGGCGCCGTGAGGCTGGAAAACGCCGCACATCCGCCAGGGCGACGATCTGGTGGGATTGCAGCAGGCTCAGCAACTGTTCGATGCTGCGAATGGAGTGGCCGATAGTCCAGAGTTGCATGGTTTGGGAATCGTGAAATAAAACGTCGCTCCTCCATCGATCTTGCCTTCGGCCCAGGTCCTGCCTCCATGGCGTGAAATGACCCGCTGCACGATGGCAAGGCCGATGCCAGTGCCTTCAAAATCGGCTGCCGAGTGCAAACGCTGAAAGACGTTGAAAAGTTTGTCTGCGTACTGAGAGTCGAATCCCACGCCGTTGTCGCGGACGAAGAAGACCGTTTCCAGCGGAGTATCCTCCGCCCCAACTTCGATCCGGGCCTGCCCGCGCGGCCGCGTGTATTTGAGGGCATTGGAAATCAAGTTGAGGATCACCTGGCGCAAGGTGACCGGGTCGCCTTGAACACCGGGCAGAGGACCAATCGACCATAGGATGCTCCGCCTCTCCAAGCCCCGGCTCAATTCAGTGCGCACCGCTTCGACCATGGCCTGCATATCGATACATCGGTGCAGCATCTCCGTGCGGCCCATCCGGGAAAAGGTCAGCAAGTCATCGATGAGCTTATTCATGTGCCGGGCCGAATCAATAATCGTCCTCAGAAAGCCCCTGCACTCTTCGTTCAAAACGGGGCCAGCGTTCATTTGCAGCATGTCGATGAAGCCCTGAATGTGGCGCAGCGGGGCGCGCAGATCGTGCGAGACCGAATAGCTGAAGGCCTCCAGTTCTTTATTGGCAGCTTCGAGCTGGGCAGTGCGCTCGATCACCCTCCGTTCGAGGTCGGCATTGATTCGCAGGATCTCCTCTTCGCTGCGGCGCAAAGCGGCTTCGGCCTCGCGGCGTTTGGCCCGTTCCTCGGCCTGGCGCAACGCTCGATGGACTGCTGGCGCAAGGTTGGCCAATTGATGTTTCAAAATGTAATCCGCGGCGCCGCTCTTGAGGGCCTTAATCGTCATCTCTTCCCCCAACGAGCCGGTCACGAAAATGAAAGGCACATCCGGAACTTTTTCCTGCGCGATGGCCAGAGCCGAAAAGCCGTCAAAGGCTGGCAGGCCATGATCGGAGAGGATTAAGTCCGGCGCGTGTTCGGTGAGCGCATCGAGGAACTCTTGCCTGGTATCGACTCGCTGCGAATGGAAGGTCATGCCTCCTCTGCGCAATTCCCGGTCCATCAGGATAGCATCGGTGACATTGTCCTCCACGATCAGAATTTCAATCTCTTGTTTCACAGGACAGGATTAAATAACAATCTTGACCTCACAAACTACCCGCCGGATGGTGTCTGTAAAGTTTATTTGCGGGCAATAGCGGCGGGGCCGGGCAGGCAACTGGGGGTGCCGCGCGGCCATTCCCTAGTGGCGGCAAGCCGCACGCACTCCATACGCTGGTGCAAGTTTGACGGCCCCTTGTGCCGGAGCAGGGATTTTGTGGGCGACTGTTGGCCTCCCGGTCGAGCTGGCGCAGCTCCATAGGCCTTGCTGTTCCGCACGAAAAATTTGGCTTGTCTGTTTTTTTGCGGCGCGGCTAGTATTAAAAGGCCTGCTTGCGGCGGTGGAACACAGCTCGCTTCCATGTGTGGGGTTGCCATGGGGGCGGGGCCGAGATGATATTAGCCGGTAGTTGCCAGGGTAGCTCAGCGGTAGAGCAGGGGACTCATAAGCCCTTGGTCGGGGGTTCAATTCCCTCCCCTGGCACCACTGCACTGGATGCCGCAGAGTAGTCCCGCCTGGACCGTGTTTGCCGAATCCGGCACCCAGAGCTACGTTCAACCCGAGTTGGCCCTATGAAGCAACACACCAAACTGAAATGGTCCAAGGGAAAAAAGATCCGGGAGAACCCGACTGGGCTTGCCAAGCCAGGCGCACTTGACTGGCCCAAAAACACATTCGGCGACCGCGCCGCGCGCAAAGCCAGGAAGATTTGCAACAAACTCTCTGATGCAGAAATGAGGCAACACTGCGACGAAGCTCTGGAGATCATCTATGGCCGGCGCCGCAAAAAGAGAACTCGCCCTTGATACCAACGTCCTGATGGCAACCGCGCCCAATGGGCGCGGCGAACAGGCTTGCGTTTCGCTGAGTGCTGCCTGAAACTTCGGCTGAGCCGGGCGGGAATCGCGCCGGCGCGTGGCCATGATTCGCTCGTTTGTTTTTACCACTCAGGGGCGCCTGCACTCTCAAAACATTGAGATGTTTTTGATGCCTACACTCCTGGCCGATACCAATCTTTTTCTGTGGGTCGATCTGGAAAATCCCACGTCGCAGGAGACAAAATTCGTCTTGGAAGACGTGTTTCATTTTCATCCGCTCTCGATTGAGGATTGCGTAGCAGTAAGCCCCTCACCCAAGGTCGAAGAGTACACTCCCAAGGAGGAGGACCGCTTTTCGCCATACCTTTTCATGGTGATCCATGCGGTGGATTACAGCCGCAAGGATGGCGTGTTCGCCACGAGCGAATTGGATTTTTTCCTGGGGAAGAATTTTCTGGTGACTTACCACCAAGTGCCGCTGCGCAGCATCCAAAGCGCCGGAGAACAGTGTCTCAAGGGCACGATGCACATCGCGCGCGCGCCAGACCGTGTCGCGCACACGCTCCTGGATGGGATCGTCGAGAATTACAAACCGGCTCTGGAGAATCTGGCATTGGAAATTGCCGATTTGGAAAGTGAGGTGGTGCAGAATCCCACGCAACAGACGCTCAACAAGATCGTGCAAACCAAGAAGGAAGTGCTGCACCTGAGGCAGATTATTGGCCCGCAGCGCGAGGTGCTGGCACGGTTCGCCAAGGGTGAATTCAAGCTCATCCGGCCCCACCTCGTGCCCTACTACCGCGACGTGTACGACGGATTGTTCCATATTTCCGAGCTGGCGCATACCTACACCGACTCGCTGACGGGGCTTCTGCACGTCTATCTCAATATGTCCTCGAATCAGACCGGCGACATCGTGAAGTTGCTGACCATGATCACGCTGATTACCACGCCGCTAACAATGGTGGGCACTTGGTACGGGATGAATTTCCAGAACATGCCCGAATACAAATGGAAATACGGCTACGAGGGGGCCATTGTAATTACGCTGGCGTGGACGCTGCTGATCTACTGGTGGTTTAAAAGAAAACGGTGGTTCTGATGAAAGCCGCGAGCAAATCCAGTTTTCTGGATCGAGTCCTGGGCCGAATTGGCCGGCTCGACGCCGAAGGTTTGCAGACGGTCATCCAACGACTGGCGCGGGAACGGACTTTCTTGGAGACGCTCTTCAATACGATTGAAGATGG
>Ga0066710_100007368_pt1 | contig 10496 bp, 11 predicted proteins | sample GraSoiAngelo_159_FD_79666 | JGI IMG/M metagenome (GOLD analysis project Ga0066710, IMG submission 79666) | Grasslands soil microbial communities from the Angelo Coastal Reserve, California, USA - 14_1009_16_40cm | ecosystem: Environmental > Terrestrial > Soil > Grasslands | place: USA...
CCGTCCGGGCGTGCGATTACATGACCAGGAAGTACGCCACCAAGCAGGCAGCCTGAAGCGCGCACGCTTGGTCTTTAGCGGCGAACTCCTCCATGGAAGTTCGCGCCTCCACGAAAACCTCCGGACACTCGCGGAGCGCCCACTCGAGACCCCGGATGGAAACCGCGTGCCGGTGCACGTATAGCGCCGCCGCCCGAGCTCCAATAGTGATAGCCGGGACCGAAGTGACGATAGTAAGGCGCGCTGTAAACTACGACCGGAGCGCGATACACCCAAAAGGGTGAATAAAAGCCCCAACCGAACGGGCTATAGAAGATTCCATCTCCCGGAACGAACGTATACGCGCCGAACCAGGGATCCCAGTACCAGCCGGGGCCGAACCATCCCGGTCCGCCGCCGACGTAGGTTCTTGCCACCTCCACATTGGCTTCGGCGAGGTAGCTGGATCGCAGGCTTGCCCAGCGATAGAAATCATCCTCATATGATTTCTTGTCGAACTTCTGGGCCTTCAACTCGCCGCCGGCGTTTAGGTTCACCTCGTGGCCGCCCTTCACTTCCACCTGGCGATCGCCCTCTTGCACCAGCGCCTTTCCGTCGAACACCCGGACCTGGGCTCGGTCGGCATCGAAATCGTATACTCCGTTTTTCACCAACTGAGTCGTAACACCGTCTTCACTGATCCGAAGGTCGTTCTCCCGATGGATATTGGCTACCTCCACCATCGCCCGGCCCTTTTCAACGGTCAATTCCGTGTTGGTCAAGCCAGGCGCGATCATCTTCACGGAGCTGTTGTCGTCGAGCCTGAGAAACACGCCCGGTGTCAACAGAATCTCGGCTTTGCCCTTTTCGGTTATGAGTGACTGGCCCGGCCCCAGCTCTGCCGAGCCCACCGATTTTGCAGTGAGGGGCTGCGTATCAATCGACGCTTGCCCTTCAACATAGTTCAGTGTTCCTGGCCGCGCCGTATTTGCGCCCCAGGCGGGCGCGCATAGAATCGCCGTCAGGAAGAAACCTCCGATAAGTTTCAACCGTGACCGCCACATAATCTCTTTAGACCTCTACAGTTTAGATGCGGCGATTACGGCGCCGGTTGCCGGAGTGGGGGATGCTTGAAAATGCGGGCGATATCAGCGCTCCGCAACCACCGGGTTGCGCAGCTCGCCTATGCCCTCGACACGCACGATGCATTCGTCGCCCGGCCGCAGAAACCTCGGAGGCTTCCGGGCGGCTCCCACTCCCGACGGAGTTCCGGTCGAGACCACGTCGCCGGGCTCGAGCGTTACCACCGTCGAGATGAACTCGACCAGCTGAGGAATGCGGAAAATCAGCTCGCGCGTGTTCGAATGCTGCAACGTTTGGCCGCCGATCTCGAGAGAAATGTCAAGGGCGTGCGGGTCGCTGATTTCATCCGCGGTGACCAGCCATGGACCCATTGGGGCGAACGTGTCAAACGTCTTGCCCATCAGCCACTGTGTGGTGGCCATCTGAAAATCGCGCGCGCTCACGTCGTTCACAATCGTGTAGCCAAACACGTGCTCCATGGCCCGGTTTGCCGGAATGTGACGGCCTCCCCTCCCAATGACGAACGCAAATTCGCCCTCGTAATCCGGCCGCTCTGACGCCTTCGGCAACACGATCGGCTCGCCCGGCCCGATCACGACGTTTGGGAATTTGTTGAAAATCGTCGGCACCTTGGGGATTTCCATCTTTGATTCGATCACGTGATCCCGGTAGTTCAGTCCCACGCAGATCAACTTCGGAGGCCGCGGAACCGGCGCCATCAGTGTAATCGATGCCAGATCGTATGACGGTCCGGAAGGATCCGGAATGCGTCCTGAAGCGATCAGCGACAGCATGTCTGTGCCGAGCCCGGTTACCTTCGAATCAACAAGTACGCCCGTTTCGGGCGGCGCACCTGAGCGGCGAAAAGTGACGAGATGCATGATTTTTGAGAGTACACTATCAGAGATGCACCGACAAAACATACTCGGCTCGATCATCGATATCGGCGTCGTGCCGGTGGTCCGCACCAACAGCGCCGAAAGCGCGATTCGCGCGATCGAGGCCCTGTACCGCGGTGGCATCCGGGCGGCTGAGATCACGATGACCGTTCCGGGCGCACTGCATGCGCTCGAAAAGGTGGCCAATGAGTTCGGGGATAGGATCACGCTCGGCGCCGGGACGGTCCTCGATCCGGAAACGGCGCGGGCTTGCATGCTTGCGGGAGCCCAGTTCCTGGTCACGCCGGCGCTAAACTTGAGGACCATTGAAATGGCGAAACGCTACTCTAAGGTCATCACGCCCGGCGCTTTGACCCCGACCGAGGTGCTCGCCGCCTGGGATGCCGGAGCCGACATGGTCAAGATATTTCCGTGTGGCGCCGTGGGCGGGCCGAAGTACATCAAAGCGCTTAAGGCTCCGTTTCCGCAGATCGAGATGATCCCCACCGGAGGCGTTAGCCTGGAAACAACCGCCGAGTTCTTGAGAGCGGGCGCGGCCGCGGTCGCAGTCGGCGGCGAGCTCATCGATGCCAAGAACATCGCTGAAGGCCGGTATGAAGTGTTCGAAGAACGTGCCCGCCACTTCCTGGCCGAGGTCGCCCGGGCGCGCGGAAGGTAGCGGTCCGCCCGCTAATCCCTGCCACGCTGCCGTGGCACAATAGTTTTTCCATGCCTCGCATCCAAAGCGCTCTGCTGAGCGTCACCGACAAGACAGGCATCGCCGATTTCGCCCGCGCCCTTTCGGCGCTCGGCGTCGGAATTCTCTCCACCGGCGGCACGCACCGCCTCCTGAAGGAAGCCGGCGTCGCTCCGCTGCGCGAGGTCGCCGATGTGACCCAGTTTCCTGAGATGCTCGACGGGCGCGTGAAGACGATCCATCCGCGCATCGCCGGCGGCATTCTCGCAATGCGTTCCAGGCCCGAGCACATGCGCGCGCTCGAAGCCCACGGAATCCCGCCAATCGACCTGGTTTGCGTGAACCTCTACGAATTTGAAAAAGTCGCAGCCAAGCAGGATGCGCCGCTCGAGGAGCTGATCGAGAATATCGACATCGGCGGACCCACCATGATTCGAGCGGCTGCGAAAAACTGGCAGGATGTCGCGGTGGTCACGTCGCCGAACGATTACGCCGAAATCATTGAGGAGCTGCGTAAGAACGGCGGCTCGCTTTCGGAGGGAACGCATTGGCGGTTGGCCAAGAAAGCATTCGCGGCCACTGCCGCCTATGATCGCGCGATCAGCCGGCGCCTGGCCGATATCCCGCCCACGGGAGAAGCGCTTCCTGCCACGCTCGACATTCGCGCGCCGCGAACGCTGGCGCTGCGCTATGGCGAAAATCCGCATCAGTCCGCCGCTCTTTACGCCACTGGACGCGCAGCAATCGCCGGCGCCGAACAGCTCCAAGGCAAGGAGCTTTCCTACAACAACCTGGTGGACCTCGATGCAGCGTGGCAGTTGATCGTCGAATTCGGCGCGCCGGCCTCCGCGATCATCAAACACACGAATCCCTGCGGATGTGGGGAAGCATCGACGCTTGTGGAAAGCTATCGGCGAGCGTTTGAAGCGGATCCGGTTTCGGCGTTCGGCGGCGTGCTGGCGTTCAACCGCCCGCTCGACGCCGAGACTGCCGCCGAGATCGCGAAAACGTTCATTGAGGCGATCGCCGCTCCGGATTATTCGCAAGATGCGCTTCAGACCCTGGGGTCGAAGAAGAATCTGCGGCTGCTGCGAGTCGCCGGCGCTTCGCCCGAATTGGTGGTGAAGTCGATCAGCGGCGGCTATCTGGCGCAGACTCCGGATATACATCGGCTCGCGCGCGCCGACACGCAGGTTAAAACAAAGCGCTCGCCCACCGAAGAGGAATGGGCCGCGCTCGAGTTCGGCTGGAAGGTATGCAAGCACGTGAAGTCGAACGCGATCGTTTTCGCTCGCGCCGGGCAGGCGATCAGCGTCGGTGCGGGCCAGATGAGCCGCGTCGATTCGGTTAAGGTGGGGGCGATGAAGGCAGTGCTGCCGCTTGAAGGGACGGCGCTCGCGTCGGATGCGTTTTTTCCGTTTCCGGACGGCGTTGAAGAAGCCGCCAGGCACGGCATTACGGCCGTAATACAGCCCGGCGGCTCCGTGCGGGATGAAGAGGTTATTGCAGCGGCGGACCAACTTGGGCTGGCCATGGTATTTACGGGCGTGCGCCACTTCCGGCATTAGCCGGCTTGCTATTCCGCGCCGAGGAGTTTGAGCTGATTATCGACGCTCACGACGCCTTTTACTTTTTTGGCGATGCGTTCGGCCTTTTCGCGTGCCTTGGTAGTCCTGACGGTGCCGCGCAGCGTGACGGCGCCGGTCTTCACGGTTACGTTGAGTCCAGCCCCTTTTACGTCCGCATCATTGGCCAGCCTGCGGCGCACTTCGTCGTAGATCCGGTCGTCTGAGGGGGTGCCCTGCGCCAGCAGCGGTGCGACAAGAACCAGAATGAGCAGAAGAGAGATGTAGCGCATCGGCATAACCACTATTAAGCTACATCCCAGCTATGCTGCGCCAGTCCACGGCCGCCAGAAACTCGGGGTCCTGCCGCCAGTTGGGCCGCACCTTGACGAAGGTCTGCAAGAACACCTTGCGGCCGAGCCGGGTCTCCAATTCCTGTCGCGCCAGCGTGCCAATCTTCTTGAGTACTTCGCCGCTTGCGCCGATGAGGATCCCCTTCTGCCCCGTGCGCTCGACGTAGATCGTCGCGGCAATCCGCACCAGGCGCGGCGTGTCTTCCCAGGATTCGATCATCACCGCGACCGCGTGCGGCACTTCCTGCCGCATCGCGTGCAAAACCTTTTCACGCACGATCTCGGCAGCCAAAAATCGCATCGGCTGATCGGTAAGGTGATCGGCGGGATACAGCGCCGGACCCTCTGGAAGTCGCTTGACGATTTCGCTGCGCAGCACGTCGATGGCATCGCCCTTGAGCGCGGAGATCGGTATGTATTCCTCGAATTCGTGAAGAGTCCGATAGCGGTCGATCAGCCCCAGAAGTTTTGGTTTGTCTTCGAGCCAGTCGATCTTCGTGAACACCGCGATTGCCGGGGCGTGCGTTTTCTTAACCAGGTCCACTGCCTGGGCGTCTTGATCGGAGAACGGCACAAGCGAGTCCACCAGAAACAGCACAACGTCCGCATCGGCGGCCGACCGCACGGTGTCCATCATGCGCTTATTGAGGAGCGTGGTCGATTTATGAATCCCCGGAGTGTCTATGAACACGATTTGTGCGTTGTCGAGCGTCAGCACTCCCTGAATAGCGGTGCGCGTGGTCTGGGGTTTAGCGGCAACGATGGCGAGCTTAGTACCGAGCAGGGTATTCAGCAGAGTCGATTTTCCGGCATTGGGCCGGCCAAGAATCGATACGAAGCCTGCACGATGGCTCATTTTGTCCACTCATGTAGAAGCGGCTTGCGTGCCCACCGGCCAGCGGGCCGGGAGATCTGGGCTGCGCGCTTCGTCACCTTGACGCAGCTTTTGCCACGCGGACCTGGTCCACGCGCAGGTGGTTCGCCGCCAGCACTTTGATCGAGATGCCGTTACGCTCGATCTGCTCGCCGGCGGCCGGCACGTGTCCCAGCCACTCGGTGACCAGCCCGCCGACGGTTGTCGATTCGGTGTCCTGCTGTGGATGGAAGTCAAGCAGATCTTCGAGCCGGCCCAGGTCGAAGCTGCCCGAGACGACATAGCTCCCGTCGGGCTCCTGCCGGAAATCACGGTCCGGCTCGTGCTCATCGTGAATCTCTCCAACGATTTCCTCCACCATGTCCTCCATGGTGACGATGCCGGCCGTAGAACCATACTCATCCACCACCACGGCCATATGCGCGCCCTCTTCCTGCATCTCGCGCAGCAGATCGTTCACCGCCTTGGTCTCCGGCACGGCGCGGATGGGCCGCATTATGTCGCGCACTTTGCGCTGTGCGCGCTCGTCTTCGTTGAGCTCAAACATGTCGCGCACGTGCACGAAGCCGACGATCTGATCGATGTTTTCCTCATACACCGGGATTCGCGAAAACTGTTCGTTAATCACCAACTCCCTCAGTTCCTCGAGCGGCGCATCCTGCTGGATTGCCACCACGCGCGGTCGCGGCGTCATCACTTCGCGCACGGTCTTATCGCCGAAAGCCACCACGGACTGAATCAATTCGCGGTCGCCCTCTTCGATAATGCCCTCCTCCTCACCCGCCGAAATCAGCGCCTCGATGTGTTCGTCCGTCCGCGGCTCATCACCGGTCTTCGGCGTGCCGCCGAGATCGAACAGCGACTGCAGAAATTCGATCGCCCAGGCGAGCGGCTGCGCGACAAGCGCCAGCACACGAAATAGGGGAACCAGCGGAAGCAGTCCATGGCCGCTGGTTTTGCGATAAACAAGCTGCGGCACGATATATGTGCCCACCACCACGTACGCGCCCACTAGCAGACACGCGGCCGCAAGAGCCTCCCATGGCGGCGTGCTTTGCGAGGTGGCGGCCAGTGTCAAACAGCCGACCACGGCCAGGCCCAGGTGCTTCAGCAGCGAAAATGTGAGCGAGCCACGCTCTGTCGTGAGGCCGATCCTTGCCTCGAGCGTCTCCTTGAAGAACTGGAGAGACGGCAATTCCCGCGCCCGGATGCGCAGAGATTCAAGGTAAAGAATCTGGATACAGGTGATCAGCGACACCAGCAACGCCACTGCTCCGGCCACGATTGTGAGCACAAGAGTCATGTGGTCCGTTCAGTCAGGCCGGCCGGCAAGCCAAGCCTTTTCCGCCACCGCACTTCCGTTTTGGCCATCTGGCCGGAGTCTTTCTCATGGTCCATCCCGGTCAGGTGCAGCACGCCATGGAGCATCAGGATGCGCAGTTCATCTTCCGGACTGTGGCCATGCTCGGCGGCCTGAAGGGCGGCACGGTCGAACGAGATAGCGATTTCGCCTCCTGTATCCGAAGGAAAGGAGAGTACGTCCGTCGCGTAATCCTCGCCGCGGAATCTGCCGTTCAACCTGCGAAGCTCGCGATCATCCGCAATAAGGCAGGTGATGCTGCGGCCGCGGGCGATTTTGGCGGTTACTTCACCCAGGAACTTTCGCAGAGGAGTGCGGCGTACGCGTCGCGACGGATGGCGGAACAGTAGCGAACTGTCGTCTGAAGACATGCGACGGCCTTAGGCGGCCGAGGACTCGTGGGAAACTTCTTTTACGGCGTCCGGATTCTCCGGTGTGGCCGGCTCGGTGAGCTTCAACGACAACTGCCGATTCGCGCCGATTATCTCGTTGTAACGCTCGTACGCTTTCACGATTTTCTGAACCAGATTATGGCGCACGACGTCGCGGTCGTCGAACTGGACGAAGCTGATGCCTTCGACGCCGCGCAGCACGTCGATCACTTCAATCAGACCGCAACGCTGGCCCGGAGGAAGATCGACCTGAGTGATATCCCCGGTGACCACCATCTTGGAGTTGAAGCCCTGTCGCGTCAGGATCATCTTCATCTGCTCGGGAGTGCTGTTCTGAGCCTCGTCCATGATGATGAAGCTGTCGTTCAGCGTGCGGCCGCGCATGAAGGCGATGGGCGCCACCTCGATCGTGTTCCGCTCCAGTAGTTTTTCGATCTTCTCGCCTTCGAGCATATCGTACAGGGCGTCGTAGAGCGGCCGCAGGTACGGATCCACCTTCTCCTGCAGCGTGCCCGGCAGAAATCCGAGCCGCTCGCCTGCCTCCACCGCTGGCCGCGTGAGTACTATGCGGCTGACGCGTTTCGAAAGCAGAGCCGAAACGGCCATCGCCACCGCCAAATAGGTCTTCCCGGTTCCGGCCGGACCGACTCCGAACACGAGATCCTGGCGCTCGATCGCATCCACGTAGCGCCGCTGCGTCATGGTCTTCGGCGCGATAATCTTCTTTCCAAAGCTGCGCTGCTTGCCGCTTTCGACCAGGCCGCGAAGGCTGGTTTCCGAATCCGTAGTGACAACACGCAGAAAACTGTTCAGATCGCCGTTGTTGAAAACGTGGCCTTCGCGCACCAGGGCAACGTAATCGCTGAGGATCGCGGCCACGCGAGCCACCGCCGCGGCATCTCCCTCAATCTCAAGGGAATCGTTGAGCAGGCGAGTTCGCACATTCATGCCGGATTCAAGGAGCCGAATGTTCTCGTCGCGTGTCCCGAACAGGGATTCGATGCCGCGACTAATCTGCACGCTGGATTTCATTCAATAGGAAACAAGGATCTGGGGGGGAAGCACGACTTCCGCGGGCGCGGAGGCAACAACCACATCTGTTTTAAGGATACCAGAAAAGATCCCGGAGTACCAGATTACGAAATTGGCGAATTGTACTGTTCTAGGGGTAGGTCCACAGCAACGCCGTGTCCATTACGGCTATTACTTAGCCGGCGGTCTGCCCAGGCTATGGGACTCGCCCTATGTAGAGAAGGTGATCGGTCAACCCGAAGGCTTCGGGCGTTTCGGCGGTCTGCTCTATCAATTCGAGCCACGCCTCCGCGACGCCGGGCGGAAACTTCCTGAACCGCGCCTGCCACGGCCCTGCAAAACTCTCGACCGCCACCAGCTTGATCTCCTCGAATTGATGGGCGAACAGGTCGTGGAATTCGGCGCGCGTCGTGAGATGCGCGTGCCCGATAGGCGGCGCAACGCCAGGGTTCAGTACGCCGTCCCGGAGGTATTGTGCATGGAAGTCGGCCGGTTCCAGCACGAGCTGGGCAGCCTCGCGGAACAGGTCGCGGAGGTACGTAAAGCGATTGATGCCGGCTGCGAGCAGTAGTCCGCCGAGCTTCAGCACGCGGGTCGCCTCACTCACGGCCTGTAAGCGGTCCTCAACGCGCGTCAGATGATAGAGGGGCCCGAGCATCAGCACGGCATCGCAAGATGCGTCTTCGAGCGGCAGGTTCGTGGCTGAAGCGTAATGCGCCGCCGCTTCGGGGAGCCGGGCACGCACGCTGTCCAGCAACTTCCGCGACACGTCGACAAGCCGCAGGCGGCACCCGCGCCGGGCGAGCAGTTCCGAGTACAGGCCGCCCCCGACACCTACTTCCGCGACGGTGGAGCCGGCGGGCACGTAGCGCTCGATGTACCGGGACGTGGCAGCCAGCTCAAGTGGAAACTGATCGCGCAAACGCGTGACTTCCGCCTCGAAGATCACATCGTCGTAGTAGCGGCCGACTCTCGCGGCATCATCCTCGGGCATGCGAACGCCGCTCCCAGCCCGGCTTGAACAAGGGTAAGGAGTTCTCCTGCTGGTAGGGGTGGCGGGCGATCTCTTCGAGATTTAGATCGGTGCCGAGGCCTGGGCGCTGGGGCACCTCGATGTATCCATCCACAACTTCCACGGGATGGGTGACGATATTCTTTTCCCACGGTTCGTTGAATTCGTCGAAGATTTCATGGATGAAGAAATTCGGAAGCGTGGCATTCAGCTGCGCGCACGCCGCCGAGCACACCGGCCCCTGCGCGCTGTGCGGCGCGATCACGCAGAAGTGCGCATCGGCCATGTCGGCGATCTTGCGCGTGGCGAAAAGACCACCCACGTTCAGCGGCTCCGGCTGCAGAATGCTGACCGCGTTATGCTGGAGCAATTCGGCGAACTGCTGCTTGGTGGACAAACTTTCGCCAGTGGCGATAGGGACGGGACTCCGGCGCGCGACCTCGATCATCGCTGGGATGTTCGTGTGTGGCACAGGTTCCTCGAACCAGGCCGGGCGCAGAGCGTGCATGGCGGCGGCAAACTCGATTGCGGTAGCGACGTTAAAGCGGCAGTGAGCTTCGATCAATAAATCGACCTGCGCCCCGACAGCATCGCGCACGGCGCGGATGATGTCCAGGCTCAGATCGAATTCGTAGCGCGGCAGCGTGCGCCAGTTATTCCCGAACGGATCGAATTTGAGTGCGGTGTAGCCCCGCGCGGCGACAGTGCGCGCCTTCTCGGCGAAGCTCTCCGGCGTGCGCGGGCCGCGATACCAGCCGTTGGCGTACGCGCGAAGCCGTTCGTGGCAGCGGCCGCCCCACAAGTTGTAGATGGGCTGGTTGCACGCCTTGCCGATGATGTCCCAGCAAGCGATTTCGATCGCGGCCACGGCGCACATGTGGATCTGGGCGCCGTCGGAATAGACATCGCGGATCAGGCGCTGGCTCAGAACCTCGACCTGGAAAGGATCCATGCCGAGGACCAGCGGCTTCAGTTCATGAATGGCTGCCTCAACGGTGCGAGCGAAGTAGTTGAGCGTGCCCTCGCCGACGCCGTGTAGGCCTTCATCCGTCGAAACGTGCGCGAACAGCCAGTTCTTCCATGGATTGCCCGCGATGAACGTATCAATTGCGGTGATCTTCACTCGCTCACCAGTTTACAGAAGCTTTGGTGAGCCAGGCGATGTGCTACTCTGGGGGTGCCGTCCGACATCGCGGGGACGTAGTTCAGTTGGTTAGAACGCCGGCCTGTCACGTCGGAGGTCGCGGGTTCGAGCCCCGTCGTCCCCGCCA
>Ga0066710_100007369_pt1 | contig 10496 bp, 10 predicted proteins | sample GraSoiAngelo_159_FD_79666 | JGI IMG/M metagenome (GOLD analysis project Ga0066710, IMG submission 79666) | Grasslands soil microbial communities from the Angelo Coastal Reserve, California, USA - 14_1009_16_40cm | ecosystem: Environmental > Terrestrial > Soil > Grasslands | place: USA...
GAGCGCGGCGTCCGGATCCGGGTCGGTGCCGGCTTCGCCGGCAAGATCGTGGCGGAGAAGCGGCCGGTCGTGCTCGACGAGGTCGACGAGAAGCACGTCGTCAACGCGATCCTGTGGGAGAAGGGGATCAAGACACTGCTCGGCGTCCCGCTCGTCGTCGAGAGCAGCGTGATCGGGGTCCTCCACGTCGGCAGGTTCGACCCGCGCGCCTTCACCGACGACGACGTCGAGCTCCTGCAGCTCGTCGCCGACCGCGCGGCGATCGCGATCGAGCACGCGCGACTCTTCGAGGCGGAGCAGACCGCGCGACTCCGCCTCGAGAACATCCAGTCCGTCACGGACGCGACGATCGGGCTGCTCCGGCTCGACGAGTTGCTCGGCCAGCTGTTGCTGCGAATCCGCGACATCCTCGAGGCCGACACGTGCGCATTCCTGCTGCTCGACGCCGAGACCGGCGAGCTCGTCACGCGCGCCGCGGTCGGCATTGAGGAGGCGGTCGAGAAGGGCGTGCGCATTCCAATCGGCCGCGGCTTCGCCGGCCGCGTCGCAGCCGAGCGGCGGCCGGTGGTGCTCGAGGACGTCGGCCACGCGGAGGTGTTGAATCCGCTCCTACGGGCGAGGGGGATCAAGTCGCTGCTCGGCGCGCCGCTGCTCGTCCGCGGCGAGGCGCTCGGCGTCGTCCACGTCGGCACCCTCGTGCCGAGGAAGTTCACGGATGCGGACGTCGAGCTCCTGCAGCTCGTCGCGGACCGCGCGGCGCTCGCGATCGAGCGTGCTCGCGTGCACGACGAGATGATCCGCTTGGACGAGATGAAGCTGAATTTCGTCGCGGTCGCCTCGCACGAGCTGCGCACGCCCGCGGCGGCCATCTACGGGATCCTCGCAACGCTGCGCGCCCGCGGCGACGAGCTCGATCCCGAGCAGCGCGCGCAGCTCGACAAGACGCTGTGGGAGCAGACCGACCGAATGCGGCGGCTGATCGAGCAGCTGCTCGATCTTTCGCGTCTCGACGCGCAGGCCGTCGCGCTCGAGCGCCGGCCGGTCGAGGTACGCGAGCTCGTCGAGAACGTCGTCGATGCAGTCGCCGGCACGAGTCGCGTCGAGGTGCGTGTCGATCCCCGTTTGGAGGCGGTCGTCGATCCGCTCGTGCTCGACCGCGTGCTCTCGAATCTGCTGGTGAACGCGTTCCGCTACGGCAGGCCGCCGGTCGTCCTCAGCGCAGATCGGCGCGACCGCCATCTGCGCATCACCGTCGAGGACGAGGGCACCGGTGTTCCGCCCGAGCTCGTGCCGCGGCTCTTCGACAGGTTCGAGCACGGAAGCGAGGGCAAGGGCGCGGGCCTCGGACTTGCGATCGCGCGCGCGTACGCGGATGCACACGGCGGCAGCCTCGTCTACGACCAGCGCGACCGCGGCGCGCGCTTCGAGCTGCTCATTCCTGCAAACGGCTAGTGATGATGCGCGTGCGCGACCGCATGGCCGCGGCCGCGCGCAATCAGCGCCCGGTTGACCGGGAACGCTGCGACGAACGCGAGGGCGAGCCCGACCGCGAGGCTCCACCAGAAGAGCGGGTCGCCGAGCGTTGCGTCCAGCGCTCCCGGCACGACGAGCACGAAGCCGTTGTCGACGATCTCCATCACGACGATCGAGACGGTGTCGGCCGCGAGTGCGATCCGCGCAGCGCGGCGTAACCCGAGCTCTGGAACGAGCGGTCGCAGCGTCAGCGAGTAACCGAAGGGGAACGCAAGCGCCGTTGCGAGGACGATCGAGGCAAGATTGCCCCAGCCGGCAACGGTCGCGATCACCATCCCAAGCACCTCGCCGATCGCGCAGCCGGTGAGGCAGTGTACGGTCGCCTGGAGCGCCATGCGGTTGATAGTCATCGGCTCTTCGAGAAGCGGTCCACTGCGTCGAGCAGCTCGCGCGTCTTCTCGGCCGCCTGCCTCTCGTCGCCGGACGCGATCGCGTCGCTCACGCAATGGTTCACGTGGTCGTCGAGGATTCTGAAGCCGAGGCTCTCGAGCGCCGTGCTGACCGCGGAGATCTGCGTGAGGATGTCGATGCAGTAGCGATCGTCCTCGACCATCCGCTCGATGCCCCGCACCTGGCCCTCGATCCGGTGCAGGCGCTTCACGATCTGCTGCTTGTCGTATCCGTGTTCCATCAAACCGCCCGAGTGCTGCGGAAACGCCGCAGGCGCAGCGAGTTGGTGACGACGAAGAGACTGGAGAACGCCATCGCGCCGGCGGCGACGATCGGGCTCAGGAGGCCGGCGACGGCGAGCGGGATCGCGGCGACGTTGTAGGCGAAGGCCCAGAAGAGGTTGCCCTTGATCGTGCGCAGCACGCGGCGCGAAAGCCGGATCGCGTCGATCGCCGCGCGCAGGTCGCCGGAGACGAGCGTCAGGTCCGCAGCCTCGATCGCGACGTCGGTCCCCGTGCCGATCGCGAGACCGAGGTCAGCCTCGGCGAGTGCCGGCGCATCGTTGATCCCGTCGCCGACCATCGCAACGACCTCGCCGTGCTCCTGCAAGCGGCGGATCTCGGCCGCCTTCGCGTCTGGCAACACCTCGGCGACGACGCGATCGATCCCTACCTCGCGGGCAACACGGTCTGCGGTCTCGCGGGAGTCGCCGGTGAGCAGGACGGGAACGAGCCCGAGCTCCTTCAACTGCCTGATCGCCTCGGCGCTCGTCGGCTTGACCGTGTCCTCGACGACGAGCCGTGCGCGGTCGAGGCCGCCCCACGCGACGACGCCGCGCGCGATCTCGACGCGCAGCCCGTCGACCACGCCGGCAGCGCCCGAGCCGGGGACGGCGCGGAACTCCTCCACGCGCGGCAGCTCGCCGAGCTCGGCACGCGCCGCCTCAGCGACCGCCCGGGCGACGGGATGCTCGCTCGCGTCCTCGACCGCTCCGGCGAGTCGCAGCGCTTCGACACGGCTCGCGCCGTTGAGCGGCACGACGTCGACGAGCCGCATGCGCCCTTCGGTGACGGTGCCAGTCTTGTCGAGCACGATCGTGCCGACGCGCCGCGTCTGCTCGAGAATCTCCGGCCCGCGGATCAGGACGCCGAGCTGCGCGCCGCGGCCGGTGCCGACCATCAAGGCCGTCGGCGTCGCGAGCCCGAGCGCGCATGGGCACGCGATGATCAGCACGGCGACCGCGGCGGTGAACGCCTGCGACGCGTCGCCCGTTACTGCGAGCCAGCCGGCGAGGGTGGCGACCGAGATCGCGAGCACGACCGGGACGAACACCGCGGCGACGCGGTCGGCGAGCCGCTGCACAGGCGCCTTGCCCGACTGCGCCTCCGCGACGAGCCGCGCCATCTGCGCGAGCGCAGTGTCGGCGCCGACACGTGTCGCGCGCACGACGAGGCGGCCGTCGAGGCAGACGGTTCCGCCGGCGACCTCCGTTCCCGCCGCGACGTCGACGGGGCGCGGCTCGCCGGTCAGCATCGACGCGTCGACGGCGGCCTCGCCTTCCTCGACGATCCCGTCGGCGGCGATTCGCTCGCCGGGACGGACGACGAAGCGCTCGCCGACCGCGACGTCGTTCGGGGGAGCGAGCTCGAGCAGCCTTCGGATCGCGGCGCTCGACCGTGTGCGCGCGCCCGCCTCGAGGAAGCGGCCGAGGAGGATCAGCGTCACGATCACGGCCCCGACCTCGAAGTACGTGCCCGCGTCGAGACCGGCCGCGAGCACGACGAGCGACCACGTCCACGCCGCGAGCGTGCCGAGCGAGACGAGCGTGTCCATCGTCGCGACGCCGTGCCTCGCGTTCAGCAGCGCAGCGCAGTGGAACGGCCAGCCGCTCCAGAGCACGACGGGGGTCGCGAGAGCGAGCGCGAGCCATTGCCAGCCGCCGAAGTGCAGCGCGGAGACCATGGAGAGCACGACGAGCGGCGCGGACAGCGCGGCCGCGACGGCGAGCCGTGTTGTGGGAGCCTCGCGCTCGACCGGAGCATCGGCGGGTGCAGCGCCGTAGCCGGCGGACTCGACCGCGGCGACGAGCGCTGCGAGCCGCACCCGCTCGGGGTCGTACGACACCGCGGCGAGCTCCGTCGCCAGGTTGACGCTCGCCTCGACGCCGTCGAGCTCGTTCAACGAGCGCTCGACGCGCGCGACGCAGCCGGCGCACGTCATGCCCTCGATCGCGAACTGAGCCTTAGCCATACCCCCGGAGGGTATCAGCGGGCCAAGAGATCGATCCGCTCTGCGGCGCGCCGCAGCGATTCCTCGTCGAAGAGGAAGGGCATGGCGTTCGGGATCTGATGCGCCGGGCCGTCCAGGTCGTCCGAGCCGCCGGCCGCGTTGAGCGCGTATCGCACGGGAATCTCGTGGCAGACCACGAGGATCGCCTGCTCCGGCCGCGCGACCAGCGCGCGGAACGCCACCGCGTAGCGCCGCGCCGCCTCGTCGAGGCTCTCGCCGCCGGGGAAGCGATCGCCCCGTGCGTGCTTCGCCTTCCACGCGCGGTACTCGGCGATCGTGTCTCCCTCCAGGTCGCCGATGTCGATGTCGTCGAGCAGCGGCTCCTCGATCAGCGGCAGGCCGCGTCTCCTGAGCGCGAGCTCCGCCGTCTCGCGCGTGCGCGTGAACCTGGTGTGGACGCAGAGCTCGAACGGCACGTTCGCGAGCTGGAGCCCGAGCATCCGCGCCTGCGCCCGGCCGTCGTCGGTGAGCGGGACGGGCACCGCGGGGTCACCGTTGACGCGTCCCTCGACGTTCAGCGTCGAGTGCGCATGGCGGGTCAAGGCGACGAGCCGCAAGGGCCCAGCCTAAAAGACCTCTGCTTGAATGGCGGGGTGCAGACCCAGGTCGAGGAACTGGCGGACAACAAGGTCCGCCTGACGGTGCAGGTCCCGCGCGCCGACGTGCATCACGCCGTCGAGCACGCCGCGAACGACCTCGCCGCGAGCGCCAAGATCCCCGGCTTCCGCAAAGGCAAGGTGCCGATGCCGGTCCTGCTCCAGCGCGTCGGCAAGGAGCGCCTCTATCAGGAGGCGATCGAGAGCCACATCGGCGGCTGGTTCTGGAACGCCGCAGCCCGCGAACGCCTGCGCCCGGTCGCTCAGCCCGAGTACGACTTCCAGCTTCCCGCCTCCGACAAGGAGGACTGGCAGTTCTCCGCGACGGTTCCGGTGCAGGAGAAGCCGGAGGTCGCGGACTGGACCGAGCTCGAGGTTCCCTACCGCGAGCCCGAGGTCCCGGCGGATCTCGTGCAGCACGAGCTCGAGCTGCTCCAGAACACGGTTGCCGAGCTCGCGCCGGTCGACGGCCGGCCGGTACAGGCGGGCGACACGGTCGTCGTCGACCTGACCAGCGACACAGGCGAAAACCGCAGTGACTACGTGATCGAGCTGGGCGGCGGCGCCGTCGTCGAGGAGGTCGAGACCGGGCTCGTCGGCATGTCGCCCGGCGACACGAAGGAGATCGAGTTCGAGCTCGGCGACGACACGCGCCAGACGCTGACCGTCACTGTCAAGGAGATCAAGGAAAAGGTCCTGCCGCCCGTCGACGACGACCTCGCGAAGGCTGCGACCGAGTTCGAGACGCTCGCCGATCTGCGCGCGGACATCGAGGGCCGCCTGCGCGACCAGATCGAGGCTGAGGTCGACGCGGCGTTCCGCGCAGCGGTCTCCGACAAGCTCGTCGAGGCGTCGAAGGTGCAGGCGTCGGGGCCGCTCGTCGAGTCGCGCACGCGCGAGCTGCTGACGGGCCTCGCGCGCCAGATCGAGCGCCGCGGCGTGGACTTCGAGACGTACCTCGCGATGACCGGCACGGACCCAAACGAGCTGCTCGGGCGCCTGCAGGCCGAGGCCGCGCAGTCGGTCGCGCGCGAGCTCGTGCTGGAGGCCGCGGCGGACACGCTCGACATCCAGGTTCCGGACGAGCAGGTGGAGGGACTGATCCGCGACCAGGCCGAAGCGGTCGACGAGGATCCCGAGCCGCTGCTCCTCGGCCTGCGTGAGAACGGACGCTTCGAGCAGCTGCGCGAGGACATGCGCCTGCGCGACGCGCTCGACCGGATCGCCGGCGAGGTGAAGCGCATCGAGCCGGAGGTCGCGGCCGCGCGCGAGGCGATCTGGACGCCGGAAAAGGAAAAGTCGCAGAAGGAAACGAAGTTGTGGACCCCCGGTAGCAAGGAGCCCGAATGAGCCCGTTGATTCCGATGGTGATCGAGCAGACGTCGCGCGGCGAGCGCTCGTTCGACATCTACTCCCGCCTGCTGAACGAGCGGATCATCTTCCTCGGCACGCCCGTCGACGACCAGATCGCCAACCTGACCGTCGCGCAGCTGCTGCATCTCGAGTCGGAGGACCCCGACAAGGACATCTCGATCTACATCAACTCGCCGGGCGGCTCCGTCTACGCGGGCCTCGCGATCTACGACACGATGCAGTTCATCAAGCCGCAGGTCCAGACGATCTGCGTCGGGATCGCGATGTCGATGGGCGCGCTGCTCCTCGGCGGGGGCGCGAAAGGAAAGCGGATGGCACTGCCGAACGCCAAGATCCTGATCCACCAGGTCTCGGGCGGATTCCAGGGGCAGGGCACGGATATCGAGATCCAGGCGCGCGAGGTGATCAGCCTCAAGCGGCGCCTGGAGGAGATCTTCGCGCATCACTCAGGGCAGCCGCTGGAGAAGGTCTCGAAGGACATGGAACGCGACTACTTCATGGATCCCGAGGAGGCCAAGGAGTACGGGATCATCGACAATGTGATTGCACACCGGTAGTAGACGTTCCGGCCAATCGGGGGTAAAAGGAGTCCTAGTGGCCCGCGCTTCAGACGGAAACGAACAGCTGCTCTGCAGCTTTTGCGGCAAGAGCCAGCGCCAGGTCAAGAAATTGATCGCGGGGCCGGGCGTCTACATTTGTGACGAATGTATCGATCTCTGCAACGAGATCATCGACGAGGAGCTGACGACCCCGACCCAGCTCGACCTCGACAACCTCCCTCGTCCGAGGGACATCTACGCCGTCCTCAACGACTACGTCGTCTCGCAGGAGGAGGCCAAGCGGACGCTGTCGGTGGCGGTCTACAACCACTACAAGCGCGTCCAGATGGGGACCGAGGACGGCGAGGTGGAGCTGCAGAAGTCGAACATCCTGCTGCTCGGCCCGACCGGGTGCGGCAAGACGCTCCTGGCGCAGACGCTGGCGCGGATCCTCAACGTCCCGTTCGCGATCGCGGACGCGACGGCGCTGACCGAGGCCGGCTACGTCGGCGAGGACGTCGAGAACATCCTCCTGAAGCTGATCCAGGCCGCGGATTTCGACATCAAGAAGGCCGAGACGGGGATCATCTACATCGACGAGGTCGACAAGATCGCGCGCAAGGCGGACAACCCGTCGATCACACGCGACGTGTCGGGTGAGGGCGTCCAGCAGGCGCTCCTGAAGATCCTCGAGGGGACGGTCGCGTCGGTGCCGCCACAGGGCGGGCGCAAGCACCCGCACCAGGAGTTCCTCTCGATCGACACGACGAACATCCTCTTCATCTGCGGCGGCGCGTTCGCCGGCCTCGACAAGATCATCGGCAAGCGGATCGGCAAGAACGCGGTCGGCTTCGGCGCGGACATCCGCTCCAAGCATTCGGGGGAGTCGTCGGAACTGCTCGCGCAGGTCATGCCAGAGGATCTGCTGCAGTTCGGGCTGATCCCCGAGTTCATCGGCCGGCTGCCCGTCATCTCGGCGGTGCATCAGCTGCAGCGCGAGGATCTCGTCCAGATCCTGACGGAGCCGAAGAACGCGTTGACGCGGCAGTACCAGCGGTTCTTCGGCTACGACAACATCGAGCTCGTCTTCACCGAGGACGCCCTGTGGGAGATCTCCGACAAGGCTTTGGATCGCGAGACGGGCGCCCGCGGGCTGCGGTCGATCATCGAGACGGCGTTGCTCGACGTGATGTTCGAGCTGCCGTCGCGCCGGGACGTCTCCAAGTGCGTGATCACGAAGGAGACGATCTCCCAGGGCCTGCGCCCGACGCTCGTGACGAGCGGCGGCCAGAGCCTCGACGAGCCCGACGAGCTCGTCGAAGAGTCCGCCTAGCACCGTTTCCTTCGCCGGCCGGCACGCCGCCATCGGCGAGCGGCCATGCCCCGCGGAGCCACGACCCGGGACCTACCCCGGGGGAGGTCCCGGGTCGGGGCTGCAGCGGACAGGGCTGCCCCGCCGCATTCCGCATGGGACCGCGCGCTCGCGTCCGTTCCGGCCGCGTCCCGGGACCTGGACCGGGGGAGGTCCCGGGTCGTGGCCGTTCCGGCCGAGGCCGCATGCTACCCGAAAGTCTTGGATCCGAGAACGCGCGGATTCAAGCCTTGACGGGGCTTGGCGGCGTATCTAGGATCCGAGAGCTTCAGATTCGGATCCGAGAAAGGACGGGCCATGACGATCGCCTACGAGTACCCCTCGCTCGCCGAGCCGCCCGAGATCCCCGATCCCTTGCCGTCTACGGCGGAGACGGCCGAGTGCTGCTGCCCCGAGTTCTGCGAGCGGGATCACGACAATGACTGACGCGTCTCGGATCCAGGCGGCCTGGGACGCCGATCCGCGCTGGCGCGGGATCGAACGCGGCTACTCCGCCGACGACGTCGGCCGGCTGCGCGGCTCCGTCGTCCCCGAGCACACGCTCGCCCGGCTCGGCGCGGAGCGGCTCTGGAAGCTCCTGCACGGCCCCGACCACGTGGCTGCCCTCGGCGCACTCAGCGGCGGCCAGGCCGTCCAGATGATCCGCGCCGGGCTCCAGGCGATCTACCTCTCCGGCTGGCAAGTCGCCGCCGACGCCAACCTCGCCGGTCACACCTACCCCGATCAGAGCCTTTATCCGGCGAACAGCGTGCCCGCCTTCGTCCGCCGCCTGAACAACGCGCTCCTGCGGGCCGACCAGATCGACTGGGCTGAGGGCCGCAACGGCACCCACTGGCTCGCGCCGATCGTCGCCGATGCCGAGGCCGGCTTCGGCGGCGTCCTCAACGCGTTCGAGCTGATGAAGGGGATGATCGAAGCCGGCGCGGCAGGCGTGCACTTCGAGGACCAGCTCGCATCGGAGAAGAAGTGCGGGCACCTGGGCGGCAAGGTGCTCGTGCCGACCGGCCAGTTCGTCCGGACGCTCACCGCCGCGCGGCTCGCCGCCGACGTGCTCGACGTTCCGACGCTGCTCCTCGCGCGCACGGACGCGCTGAGCGCGACGCTCCTGACGAGCGACGTCGACCCGGGCGACGTCGAGTTCCTGACCGGCGAGCGGACGCCCGAGGGCTTCTACCGGGTCCGCGACGGTCTGGCCGCCGCGATCGCGCGCGGCCTCGCGTATGCGCCGTACGCCGACGTGCTCTGGTTCGAGACGTCGACGCCGGACCTCGGCGAGGCGGCCGAGTTCGCCGCCGCGATCCACGATCGCTTCCCGGGCAAGCTGCTCGCGTACAACTGCTCGCCGTCGTTCAACTGGCGCGCGCACCTGAGCGACCCGCAGATCGCCGGCTTCCAGCGCGATCTCGCCGCGCTCAGCTACCGGTTCCAGTTCATCACGCTCGCCGGCTTCCACTCGCTCAACGCGGCGATGTTCGAACTCGCTCACGCGTACGCGCAGGAGGGGATGACGGCATACGTCCGCGTGCAGGAGCGCGAGTTCGAACTGGAGGCCGCCGGCTACACCGCGACGCGCCACCAGCGGGAGGTCGGCGCGGGTTACTTCGACCGGGTCGTCGACGCCGTGACGGGAGGCAACGCTTCGACGCTCGCGCTCCGGGGCTCGACGGAGGAACAGCAGTTCGAGGGCGTACACTCGTGAACGTGAGCCTCGACAGCACCAAGGCCGACGACATCGCGCTCGTGATCGAGGAGGCGATCGTCTCCGGCGAGCTCGCGCCCGGAAGCGTCCTTCGCCAGGAGCAGCTCTCCGAGCAGTTCGAGGTCAGCCGGACGCCGATCCGCGAGGCGCTGCGCCGGCTCGCCGCGCTCGGGCTCGTCGACTTCGTCCCGAACCGCGGCGTCCGCGTCCGGATGATCTCGCGCGAGGAGCTGCACGAGGCGTTCCTCGTGCGCGCCGAGCTCGAGGGCCTCGCGACCGAGCTCGCCGCGGAGCGGATGACCGCACAGGACCTCGAGGAGCTCGAGGAGGCCGAGCGCCGGTTCTCGCGCATCTCACAGGAGCTTCGCTCCCGCGAGCCGGGGGAGGAGCGGCGGTCGATCATGGGCGACTGGATCCGCGCCAACCACGGCTTCCACGACGTGATCTACCGCGTCGCCGACGCGCCGTTCATCGAGCGGCTCGCGAAGGAGGCGCGGCGCAACTTCTCCGGCCCGGCCGTCTGGGCGCCGGGCGACCACTCGCTCGACGGGCTCTACGTCCAGAATTAGCAGCAGCACCGCGCGATCCGCCAGGCACTCGCCGCGCGGAGCGCGAGCGGCGCACGGGCGTCCGCCCACGAGCACGTTCTCTCCTCGTTCCTCCTCCTCGAGCGGATCCTGGAGCAGGTCGGCGCGTAGCCTCCA
>Ga0066710_100007370_pt1 | contig 10496 bp, 10 predicted proteins | sample GraSoiAngelo_159_FD_79666 | JGI IMG/M metagenome (GOLD analysis project Ga0066710, IMG submission 79666) | Grasslands soil microbial communities from the Angelo Coastal Reserve, California, USA - 14_1009_16_40cm | ecosystem: Environmental > Terrestrial > Soil > Grasslands | place: USA...
ATCGGCCTGACCTTCGACCAGTGGAGACCCCGATGAACGACACGCCCTACTGGAACCCACGGCACGAAACGATGCCCCGCGCCGACATCGACGCCCTCCAGGTGCGCAAGCTCCGGAATCTGGTCGAGTGGGCTGACGTCCAGGTCCCGTGGCAGTCGAAGCGCCTGCGGGACGCGGGTGTGACGGCCGACCAGATCCAGAGCCTGGATGACCTCAAGCGCATCCCGCTCATGACCCGCGACGAGTGGATGCAGGGCCAGCTCGAAGCCCCGCCGTACGGCCCGATCCTCGCGGTGCCGGAGAGCGCGGCGATCCGCTACCACATGACGAGCGGCACCACCGGCAAGACGCCCATCCGGGTCCTGGACTCGATGAAGGACTGGGAGTGGATCGCCGAGATGTGGTGCTACGGGATGTGGGGGTTCGGCGTGCGGCCGCAGGACGCCCTCTTCATCGCGTTCGGCTACGCGACGTTCATCGGCTTCTGGGGCCTGCACTACGCCGGCGAGAAGATGGGGTGCCTGGTGCTGCCCGGCGGGGCCATGGCGACCGACGCGCGCGTGAAGACGCTCGTCGACATGGGCGCCACCGTGGTCGCTTCGACTCCGACCTATGCGCTCCGTATGGCGCAGGAGGCCAAGGCGCTCGGCATCGACCTCGCGAGCGGACCGGTCAAGCGCCTCATCCTCTCGGGCGAGCCGGCGGGCTCGATCCCGGCGACGAAGAAGCTCATCGAGGAGCAATGGGGCGCGAAGGCCGCGGACACCGCGGGCATGACCGAGCTCGGCACGATCATGATCTTCGAGTGCGAGGCGCAGCCCGGCGGCACGCACATCATCGAGGACCACTACATCGAGGAAGTGCTCGACCCCGACTCGGGCGAGCCCGTCGGCTACGGCGAGCTGGGCGAGCGCGTCGTCACGTCGTTCGGCCGGGGATTCATCCCGGTCCTTCGCTATCGCACCCGCGACTTCGTCGTGCGCGTTCCGGGCTCGAGCTGCACGTGCGGTCGCACATTCGACATCTACGACGGCGGCATTCGCGGTCGGGTCGACGACATGAAGCTCGTCCGGGGCACGAACGTCTACCCGCGGGCGGTCGAATCGATCGTCCGCGAGCACGCGGAGATCGACGAGTTCCAGATCCACCTGTTCACCGCGGACGGGATCCGGGACGAGATCGAGGTGCTGATCGAGGTCCCGGACCCGGCCGTGGACGTCGACCGGCTGCTCGAATCGCTCGGGCGGGACCTGGCCGACGCGCATGAGGGCCTGCGGTTCGGCGTGGCGCGTGCCGATGACGGGACACTCCCCCGGTTCGAGCTGAAGGCCAAGCGACTCGTCGACGAACGGATCGTCATCGGGAGCGAGGGCGAGCGGAGGGGGCAGACATGATGCAGAACCATATGGGAGCGGAGCTCACCGAACCGGAGGCGAAGCTCGTCGACTGCTACCGGTCGCTCGCGAGCATGTTGCAGATGCACGGAGAGGACCTGCCACCATTCGCGCGCCGGAACGCCCTGAAGGCCCTGGCCGCGCTCTGGCAGGTCATGAACGGGCTGGACATGGACCCCGGCCAGGTCTACGACCTGGGAGCCTGACCTCCCGCTCAAGCCCGAACCCCCCGGGCGCCGATGCCTTGGAAGGATGGATCGGTGCGCAACCTGCGGGGCCCGGCTTCGGCCTGGGCTGGAATGGTGCTGGCAGTGCTACACGCCGCTCGCGCCGGTCGTGCCACCCGAGCGCGTCTCGACCGCGCAAGCCGTGGATGACACGAGCCCGCAGGAGACGCTGGCGCGCCTGCTCCTAGGGACGAAGGTCGAGGAGATGCCCATGGAGCTCTTGCGCGGGAGCGCCGACTCGGCGCCCGTCGGCGCCAGGGTGCGTCGCGTCACCACTGGGGTGGTGGTGGCGTTCGCGATCGCCACGGACCTCTTGCTGCTCCCGAACCTCAAGCTGGTGGCGTTCTATGCGGTCTTCGCCGGAGCCTTGTGCGCCTACGTGGTGCGCCGGCTCTGGTCGCCGCGCCTGGCCCGCTAGGGCCGGTACGGGTCGATCAGGCCGAACGTCTCACCGAAGATCAGCTCCCGAACGCCGTCGGACTCAAGGAAGCTCTTCGGGAACCCCGCCGAGAACGGGCTCGCCTCGTCGAGCCGTCGGAGGTGGTCGTCGGTGAGCTCAACGTCCAGGCAGCCGAGGTTCTCCTTGAGCTGGGCTTCGGTTCGCGCGCCGAGGATCGGAAGGACCAGCGCCCGCGCTCGCTGGGCCCGCACCCAGTTGATCGCGACCTGGGACGGAGATGCCCCGAGCTCCTCCGCGACGGCCACTAAGGCGTCCCCGATCGCGAGCTCCCGTTCGCTCGCGCCCTCGTAGCGGGTCGCCCCCTCCTCGCCACGACGGCGGTACTTGCCCGTCAACACGCCTCCCTCGAGGAGCCCCCACACCATCACCGCCATCTCGAATGCCTTCGCCATCGGCAGCAGGTCGCGCTCGGGGGATCGGTCGGCCAGGCTGTACGGCAGCTGCAGCCCGACGAACCTGGACCACCCGCGGAGCTCGGCCATCGTGTTCGCCTGCGAGACCACCCACGCCGGCGTGTCGCTGAACCCCACGTACAGCGCCTTGCCTGAGCGCACCACGTCGTCCAGCGCGCGCACCACCTCGTCGACCGGGGTCATCCCGTCCCACATGTGCAGCCACAGGACGTCCACCCGGTCGGTGTCCAGACGGGCGAGGCTTCCCTCGAGTGAGCGCAGCAGGTTCTTGCGATGGTTGCCGCCGAAGTTCGGATCGCCCGGGCGATCGGTGAGCGTGTACTTCGTCGCCAGGACGAAGTGGTCGCGATCGGAGGCGACGAACTCTCCGACGAACCGCTCCGCCGTCCCGTTCGTGTAGTTGCTGGACGTGTCGACGAAGTTGCCGCCGGCCTCCACGTAGCGGTCGAAGATGCGACGACTCTCCTCCTTCGACGCACCCCAGCCCCAGTCCTCGCCGAAGGTCATCGTGCCGAGGCAGAGCTCCGAGACGCGCAGTCCGCTTCGCCCGAACAGGGTGTAGCGCATCGGCCCCCTCCTTTTGCCGGTGGCAACCCGGCGACGGCCCGCCGTATGCCCGGACGCCGGCGTCAACGGCCCGGCCCGATCTGCCGATGCTCTGGCCGTGGACGAGCATCTGGGCGCCTGCGAGCGATGCGGGGCCACGCTCTCGCCCGGCCTGGTCCTGTGCGGCGCGTGCGCGACCCCGAGGGACACGGTGCCGATGTGGGCCGGCCCGCTGATGATGGGGCGCCCGCAGGTGGATCCGAACCCGGTGCCTCCGCCCGTCTACTCCCGCTGGGAGGCGGGACCGACCACGTTCGGGCCGCGCACGAAGTTCGCGATCACGGTGGTGGTCGTCTTCCTCGTCCTTTCCATCGGCGGGATCTTCCTGCTCGGCGGGCCGATGGTGTTCGTGTGGCCGCCGGTCATGATCGTCGGCGCCTGGCGGTTCCTCCGGGACGTGTGGCGGAGCGACCGCGTCAAGTGAGCGACCGCGGGTCGAGCAGACACAGGTCCGCACGGCCCGCGGCGAGGATCGTATTCATCTGATCGCCGGTGGTGATCCCTCCCCCCACGAGCGTCGGCTCGTTCGCCTCGTTGCGGATCCGATCGGCGTACGGCACGAGCGGAGTGCGGCCGGAATCGGGCCGGTCGTGTTCGATCGTCTGCCCCGCGACGACGTGGAGGAGATCGACCCCTCGCCGGACGAGCTCGCCCGCAAGCGCGATGGCGTCGTCGATCTCCGCCCCGCCGGTCGCGAGGTCGCTCGCGCTCACGCGCACGGCGAGGGGTCGGTCGCCGGGCCACTGGGCGCGAACCGCCTCGACCACCTCGAGTGGGAAGCGCCGGCGGGCCTCGGGTGACCCGCCGAAGGCATCCGACCGGAGATTCGTGAGCGGCGACAGGAAGCTCGCGAGCAGATAGCCGCTCCCCATGTCCAGCTCGAGCGCGTCGAACCCCACGACGACCGCCATTCGCGCCGACGCCGCGAACGCCTCCGTGACGCGCGCGAGGTCGCCGGGCGTGGCCTCGGAGGGCACCCCGCTCCGGCGCGTGAACGGGATCGCCGAGGCGGAGAGGAGCGGCCAGCCCCTCGTTCGCAGCGGACGGTCTGCCCCGGCCGCGCGCGGCCGGGTCGCGCCGCGGCGACCGGCGTGACCGAGCCGAAGGGCCATGCGCGCGGGGGTGCGCGCGTGCACCTCGGCGAGCAGGTCGGCCCAAGCCGACTGGCCGGCGGGGTCGTACATGCCCGGCGATCCCGACGTGACCCGCCCCTCGGGGGACACGGCTGCGAGCTCCGTGAGGACGAGCCCCGCGCCGATGCTGCCCGCGTCCACCAAGGCCTCCCGGTAGCGGTCGCCGATCACCCCCTCGGTGGCAGCGTCGAGGGGTGGCGGTGCCAGCACGACGCGATTCGCGAGCTCGAGGCCACGGAGCCGAAGCGGCGCGAACATCGGCGCGGGCGCAAGCGCCGACGTGCGCCCCGTCGAGGCGAACGCGAACCCAGCGTCCACGTCGCGCACGAACGCCGGGTCGCGCAGCTCTAGGTTCAGGTGGCTGATCCGGCCGCTGCGCGTGAGCAGGTTGAACGCGAACTGGATCGGCTCGAACCGCGCGTACCGCGAGACGTGCTCGAAGTAGCTCGCGCTCTCCATGGCCGCCCGTTGGAACCGCTCGACGACCGGCTGGCGCTCGGCCTCGTAGCGCGCGATCGCGGCGGGGACGTCGCCGGGTTCCTGCAGGAGCGCATCGGCGAGCGCGACCGCGTCCTCCATCGCGAGCTTCGTGCCGGAGCCGATCGTGAAGTGTGCGGTGTGCGCCGCGTCGCCGACCAGGACGATCCGGCCGTCGTGCCACGTCCGGTTGCGGACTGTGACGAAGCTCGTCCAGAGCGATCGGTTCGAGCGGAGCCGGTGGCCGGCAAGGTCCTCGGCGAAGAGCCGCTCGCAGTACGCCATGCTCTCCGCTTCGCTGGCTTCGTCCAGGCCGGCGCGCTGCCAGACCCCCCCCGGGCACTCGACGATGAACGTGCTCGTCCGACCGTCGAACGGATACGCGTGGACCTGGAACAGGCCGTGCTCGTTCTCGCGGAAGACGAACGTGAACGCCGGGAAGACGAGATCGGTGCCGAACCACGCGTACTTCGTCGTGTGCACGTCGAGCGAGGGCCCGAACGCGTCCTCGCCGAGTCGCCGCACGGTGCTGTTCACCCCGTCGGCACCGACGACGAGGTCGTACCCGCCGACGCCGTCGAGGGTCGGCACCTCCGTCTCGAATCGAAGGTCGACATCGAGTGACGCACACCGGCGCTGGAGGATGCCGAGCAGCTGCACCCGCGCGATCGCGGAGAACGCGTGCCCGCGCGAGCGGAGGGTCTCGCCGCGATACCGGACGTCGATGGCGTCCCACGTTGCGAAGGTGTCCGTGATCTCGTCGAACGTCGTTCGGTCGGCGTCGCGGAGCGCCCCGAGCGTCTCCTCCGAGAACACCACACCCCAACCGAAGGTCGCCCCCGGAGGATTGCGCTCGAGCACCGTGACCTCGTGGTCCGGGTTCGCCTTCCTCAGAAGCAGGGCGAGGTACAGGCCCGCCGGGCCGCCACCGATCGTGAGGACCCGCACCTCAGGCAAGCACCTCGGCGAGGCGATCGACCTGCTCGACGCCCGCCACCGTGGGCAGGAGGACCAGGTGGTCGCATCCCGCCTCCTCGTACCCGCGGACGAACTCGCGGAGCGCCCCGACGGAGGTGAGATTGCCCGCCGCGATCCGGTCGGCGAACGGCCCCGTGAACGCATAATAGTCGCGCAGGTACGCGGCTCCAGCCTCGGTCGCGGCGTCGCCTCCAAGGGCGAAGTAGCCCTGGCCCCAGAGCTCGGGACGACCGGGGCGCTCGAGGTCTGTCCAGGCGGCGAGCGCCTTCGCCACCGCCGCGGCGAAAGCGCGAGGCGGCCCCCCGCCGTGCACGTACCCGTCGCCGTGCCGCGCCATCCGCGCGAACGCCTCACCGCTCGAGCCGCCCACGAGGAGCGTCGGCCCGCCGGGGCGAACGGGGCTCGGTCCAATCGCCTCCTCCTCCCATTGCGCGCGGAAGGTCGCGAGCTGCTCGGAGAGACGCCGGCCCCTCCCCGTCGTCGGCCATTCCGTCGCTTCGTAATCGTCGGCCCGCGCCCCGATCGAGACGCCGAGAGACAGCCGCCCGCCCGAGATCGCGTCCACCGAGCCTGCCTGCTTCGCGAGGAGCGCCGTGCTCCGGATGGGGCCGATCACCACCATCGTCACCAGGGAGATACGCTGGGTGACGGACGCGGCCGCTGCCAGGGTGACGAACGGCTCGAGGCTGTCGTAGACGATGCGATCGAGGACGCCGAGGCTCGCGAGTCCGAGGGCCTCCGCCCGGCGCGCCCAGTCCACGATCGCGGAACCTGGCGATCCCGGCACCGTGCTCGGCAGGCCGACCCCGACTCGCATGCGCACCCTCCCGCCGACGGACGTTACACAATAGGCCCTGTGGGCGAGGAATCTCCGGCCAGCATCGTCGTGCAGCGACGCATCGAATGGTCGGACACGGACGCATCGGGCAACTACCACAACACCGCGGCGTTCCGGCTCATCGAGGTCGCCGAGACCGCCCTCCTCGAGCGCATCGGACTGCTCACCGACGTCTACGGACGCCTTCCCCGCGCTCACGTGGAGGCCGACTTCCTCGCGCCGCTCGTCTTCCGCGACCTCGTGGACGTCCACCTTCGCGTGGCGGCCGTGGGCGTGAGCTCGATCACCTACGAGTTCGAGATGACGCGCGACGGCGAGGCCGCCGTGCGCGGCCGCGCGCTCGCCGTCCTGTTGTCGGAGGCGCGCGGGAAGCCGGTGCCGTGGCCGGACGCACAACGCCGGCTGCTGCTGAGCGCGGGGCAGCAGGCACCCGAGCTGCTCGTGACCGAGTGAACGCCGCGACCGCGTGGCGCGAGGCCCTCGCCTCCTGGGCGATCCCGCAGCCGATCCTGGACGCGGCTCCCGAGCCGCCATGGGTCTTTCCCGTCGAGCTCTTCGCGAGCCGCGCGGACGCGTCGACGGCGACGCCGGACGTGACGCCGTCGAACCGCCGCGCGCTGGAGGCGCTCACCGAGGGTGGCTCGGTCCTGGACGTGGGGTGCGGGGCGGGCGCGGCGTCGCTCCCGTTGGCCCGGCGGGCCCGACTCCTGATCGGCGTCGACGCATCGGCGGACATGCTCGCCGCGTTCGCCGAGCGGGCCGACGCCGCGGGCGTCGCGTCGGAGGTGATCGAGGGCGTCTGGCCCGACGCGGCCGCGACCGCACCCGAGGCCGACGTCGTCGTGTGCCACCACGTGGCGTACAACGCGCCGTACCTGGACGCGTTCGCGCGCGCGCTCACTGAGCATGCCCGGCGTCGCGTGGTGATGGAGCTCACGGCGACACATCCGCTCTCCACGATGAACGAGCTGTGGGTCCGCTTCCACGGCCTCGCCCGGCCCGACCGGCCGACCGCGGACGACGCCCAAGCGGTGCTTCGCGAAGCGGGCCTCGAGCCCGCGCGCGAGGACTGGGTCGCGGACGGGAGCGGGGGGTTCGCGCGGCGCGAGGACCTGGTCGCGTTCGTCCGCCTGCGCCTGTGCCTGCCCGCCACGCGCGACGAGGAGATCGCTCGGGCGATCGAACCGGCGGTGCAGCTGCGTGACGGGCGCTACGGCTTCGGCGGGCGCCGGGTCGCGACGCTCTGGTGGCCGGGCTACGAGGCCCGGCGCGCGACGTAGTCGCGGATCACGAACTCGCCCAGCCCTTCGCCGGCAGTTAGGAACACGCGCCCGTTGGTGAGGCGCGCCAGTCGCTCCATGAACCGGGACAGGCCGGGCGAGTCCTCCAGCATGAAGACGTTGATCGTCACGCCCGCGCGAGCGAGCCTCATGGCCTCGGAGAGCGTCCGCCGGATCGTCTCGGGGACCGGCGGCCACGAGAAGAAGACCTGTTCCCCGTGCTCGAGGTGCGCCGTCGGCTCGCCGTCGGTCACCATGATGACCTGCTTGGTCGCGCGCGGATGGTCGGCGAGCAGCCTGCCCGCCAGGTTGAACGCGTGCTGCATGTTCGTACCGTAGACGCGCTCCCATCCGGTCGACGCGAGGTCCTCGGGCTGCATCCGGCGCGCGAAGTCCGAGAACCCAATGAGGTAGAGGCTGTCGTGCGGGTAGCGCCCCTCGATGAGCGCGTGCAGGGCGAGCGCCATCCGCTTCGCGGGAACCCAATGCCCTCGAAGCGGCATCGAGAACGAGAGATCGAGCAGGAGCGCCGTCGCCGCTTCGGTCCTCGATTCCGCTTCGACCAGCTCGAAGTCCGCCGGCAGGAGCCGGGGTCGGGGCGACGCGCCGTCGCGCACGACGGCGTTGAAGACGGTCCGCTGGACGGCGATCTGGCCGCTCTCGCCGAACCGCCACGGAACGGTCGCTCCCGTTGGCTCGGAGAGGCCGCCCGCGTGGCGCGTGTCGTGCGCCGCCTCGCGATCCTTCCGCAGATGCTCGAAGACGTGGACCAGCGCTCGTTCGCCGAGCTTTCGCGCGCCGCGCGGCGTCACCCGCAGTGCCCCGCCCGAGCGCGTGACGAGCCCTGCTCGCTCGAGCGCACGCTCCACCTCCTTCAGCCGCTTCAGATCGCGGACCGCGTCCTCACCGAGCGTTCGGCGCAGCCGTTCCTCGTCGATGTCCTCCAGGGTCGCGCCCGCATAATCCGCGCGCATGGCGCGGTCCAGGTCCTCGTAGTCGGACAGTCGCTCGAGCGCGTCCACCGTCGCCTGCATCGGCATGGGCTCCTCGCCGCCTCCCAGCGCCGGGTCGTCCCACGGAAGGTCGGCGAACCGCTCGGCGAGCGCGCCGGCGAGGCGATCCACCTCGAACGCCAGGTCGAGGTCCTGCAGGACCTCGCGAGCGAGCGCCTCGAGCTCGGCCCGGTCCTCGGGCGACATCGAGGCGAGGAGGCGCGAGAGTGCCGCCATCCGGCGGGCCATTTGCTCCAGCAGCTCGTCCAGCGACCGCGGGCCCTCCGGGAAGAAGTCACCATGGCGCTGCATGAAGCCCTCGAAGTCGACGGGTTCTCCCCTGGACTGGGCGTCCACCATCGCGTTGAGCTCGGCCAGCATGTCCTTGAACCGGTTCAGCTCCTCGGCAGAAAGGCCTCGCATCCCGGCGGCCATCTGCCGGAAGTACGAGCCCATGACCTGTTGGCGGAGCCACTCGAGCAGTTCGTCGAACGTGGCCTGCGCCGACGGGTCGGCGAACCGGTACTCGCGGAGCTCGCGGATCGCGCCGGCAGGATCGGGCGGGAGCGAGTCCAAAAGCTGTTCGCGGAGCCGCGCGTCGTCGTCCGCGCGGAACGAGAGCGTGCGGCGCTCGGTCTCAAGGATCTCCCCGAGTCGGTCCTGCACCTCCCGCAGCGGGCCGTCCAGGTCGAGCCGCGACTGCTCGCGCCGGCGTGCGTCGCGAAGGCGGGCGCGCAGGGCGTCCAGACCGGTGAACCGTCCACGCATGCCCCGCCGCACGAGGCCGGAGAGCGCCTGATCGGCACCCTCGCCGGCGAGCAGCTCGTCGGAGATCGCCTCGAGGAGGTCGCTCGCGGCGAGGTTCGGCCCCAGGGGGTCCTGGGTGCCGTCCCACGCGGAATATCGAAGACGCATGCGACGAGCCTACCCTTCCCCAGGCCGGCGGACCGGCCACAATAGAGGACCGGATGACGACGAGCATGCGCGAGGAACGCAAGGTGGTCACGGCGGTTTTCGCCGACCTCGTCGGGTCGACCGCGCTCGCCGAGCGCCTCGACCCGGAGGAGGTGAAGGTCGTCGTGGGCGAGGCCGTCGCGAGGATCGTACGCGCGACGGAGGCCTTCGGCGGCACCGTGAAGGATCTGGCCGGCGACGGGGTCCTCGCGCTGTTCGGCGCGCCCGCCGCGCACGAGGACGACGCCGAGCGCGCGCTGCGCTCGGCCCTTCGGATCGTCCAGGAGATCCACGACTACGGCGCCGAGGTCGAACGGGGCTGGGGCGCCGAGGGCTTCGACGTCCGAGTGGGGGTCGCGACCGGGCCGGTCGTGCTCGGGCCGATCGGCGCCGGCGATCGGATCGAATACGCGGCGTTCGGCGACACCGTGAACACGGCGGCGCGCCTGCAAGCCTCTGCCCGCCCGGGCACGGTCCTCGCCGGGGCGGCCACGCGGCAGCTCGCAAGCGAGCTGTTCGCCTGGGGCGACCGTCAAGAGCTGGCGCTCAAGGGGAAGACGGTCCGCGTCACGGCCTTCGAGGTCGGCCGCGCCCTGCCGGCCTCCGGGCGGCCTCGGCGACACCTCGGCGCCCAGGCACCGATCGTGGGGCGCGACGCCGAGGTCGCTACCGGCAACGCGGTGATCGGCGAGATCCTCGCCGGGCGCGGGGGAATCCTGTTCGTGACCGCCGAGGCCGGCATCG
>Ga0066710_100007371_pt1 | contig 10495 bp, 8 predicted proteins | sample GraSoiAngelo_159_FD_79666 | JGI IMG/M metagenome (GOLD analysis project Ga0066710, IMG submission 79666) | Grasslands soil microbial communities from the Angelo Coastal Reserve, California, USA - 14_1009_16_40cm | ecosystem: Environmental > Terrestrial > Soil > Grasslands | place: USA...
TACATTCTGGTGAACGCCGCCGTGCAGTACGTGTTGCCGGCTTCCGCGGTCGGCGCTACCCAACGGCCGGCTTCCGATGCTATGGCTCTCGTGCTCGGTCCCATCGGCGCTGGTATCGTGTCGGCGGGCATGGCGCTTTCCATGTTCGTGGCCTTGAATGGCACCATCATGAGTGGTGCGCGGGTCCCCTTCACTATGTCCCGCGATGGATATTTCTTTTCCGCGCTGGGCCAAGCCCATCCCCGGTTCCACACGCCTTCTGTAGCCCTCCTGGTGCAGGCAAGCCTCGCAGTTATCCTGCTTCTCCTGGGAGGCAGTTTCCGGCAGTTTTTTTCATTGGCCATTTTCTCCGAATGGCTCTTTTATATGCTGACCGCGAGCACCATTTTTGTCTTCCGCCGCCGCGATCCCACTGCACCGCGACCTTATCGTGTCTGGGGATATCCTGTGGTTCCTTTACTGTTTGTTCTGGCTTCCGGGGTGTTGCTTTACTACACATTTGCCGATAACGTCCGCAATTCTGCTCTGGGCTGTCTGGTAGTCTTGGCGGGAATACCGGTTTTCTACGCTTTTGCCCGGCGCCGGACCGCCTGACTTCAGCGAATCCCATTCACTCTGCTCCTTTTCGGGCGATTTCCGTCTTCGGAAATTTCTCGGTTACCAAAGTACAAGGACGGCGGACACATTTACCCTCCGCCCTATCTCCCGTAACTTAAAACTTCCACCCGGCGCATTCTCCCCAGGCTCGGGTTCCCTCGTTGGAGCTATGCATGGCTACGCCTACCAACTTTAAGTTGGGCCTTTTGCCGGAGCACCGGATGGACTGGCGCACGCTGGCCACCAGCTATGGCTTCGAGATTCTCGTAATCGTGCTTCTGATTAACATCGGATTTATATGGCCGGAGCGGCTGCAGTTGGCGCAGAAATATCAGGTGACCGAAATCATTCCGATGCCCAGTCTGCAGCCGAAAGCTTTCAAGCCGAAGACGCCTCACCCTGTATTGCATGCCAAGCTGCTGCCTAAGGCGCCGGTATTTCCCACGGCAAGGCTGACCGTGCCACCAGACATACGCACTCATCAGCAACAGCCCGACATCGCGCCTCCCAAGATCGTAATGAACAATTTCGAACCCACGGTGCTGAAGCAGGTATCGGGGGCGCGTCCCACGCTGGTCGTGCACACCGGCCAGTTTGGCAGTTCGGCAGCCCCCACGGTCAATGCACCCATACAGAAAGTACAGACCGGCGGCTTCGGCGATCCCAATGGCGTCCCGGGTCAAGGCAAGCCCAACGCTCACCTGACCATCGCCAATACCGGTTCGTTCGAGCTACCTCCCGGCGCGGGTACGGGGAATGGCACGGGCGGGAAAACCGGGATTAAAGGAACTATCGCCAGCACAGGTTTTGGCAACGGAATCGCTCAAGCCGGGCAAGGCGACGGCCGCGCCAATGGACGTGGCTCTGGCGGAATCCAGACTGCAGGTTTTGGCGCCCAGCAGGTTACTCAAGGTGGAGTGAAGCCACAGCAAGCGGTGGAGAGAGGGCCGCCTACTACTCCCGTCTAGATCACTTATAAACCGATTCCGATTTATACCGTCGAAGCACGCCAGCTCAAGCTGGAAGGAGAAGTTTTGCTGGAGGTGATGTTTGGAGCAGATGGGCAATTACACGTGAATCGGGTAGCGCGTGGCATGGGCCACGGCCTGGATGAAGCCGCCACGGCGGCCGCCGGCAAGATTCGCTTCAAACCCGCTTTGCGCAATGGTTCGCCTGTAGACTCCACCGCAATCGTACATGTGGTTTTTCAGTTGGCTTATTGAACCAGGTTTAAAGAATTGTCTTTACGAAAAGAGAGGACCAGAGTTATGCGCACTTGGAAATCGATTGTCGCCGCTTCCCTGCTGATTACGCTGAGCGCTGCGGCGCAGCAGACGGCGGGACCATCGTCGTCATCGACGACGCCGGCATCGCAGCCGACAACTTCGCAAACCTCGCAGCCCGCAGCTCCGCCCAGCACCATGGATCAGGTGGTTGACCGCACCATCGAGCGCGAGCATGCGCTGACGGATTTCCTGAAGACCCGGACGCCGTTGGTCGAGACTTATCTCCAGAACTTGAAGCCCGATCCGCAACTTGGCCCCGTGCCCAGTGAGGATCACTACTTCCTCGGACGCATGGATATGGGAGAGAACGTGGATCGGCGCGACTATTTGTCCAAAGATTCAAGCTTTCAGAACCGCCTGATGGGCGGATTCAACAAGCTATTCAAATTTGAATACCAGCCTCTGGGCTTCTCCTGGATGATTTTCGCCGACCGCGAGGACTTCGACCGCAGTCACTACGATTTCCGCTACGTGCGCCGCGAATTTCTGGGCGACGTGCGCTGCATCGTCTTTGATGTGACCCCCAAGAAAGACGCCGGCAAGGGCCGTTTCCTTGGCCGCATCTGGGTGGAAGATCAGAACTACAACATCGTGCGATTGAACGGAACCTACGCCCCACGACCGAAGAACTCTTACTTCTTCCATATGGATAGTTGGCGCCTGAACTTGATTCCCGGCTACTGGGTTCCCGCCTACATTTACAGCGAAGAAGGCGACTTCAGTTATGGCGCTAAGGACAAGATGGCCTTCAAGGCGCAGACCCGTATATGGGGTTATGACCTGAAGAAAAATGACAAAGAAGACGAACTCACTCAGATTCGCGTGGACTCGGTGAAAGACGAAAGTGCCGCAGCGGGAGATGCTTCCCCACTGCAGGCCGAGCGTCAATGGCTCCAGCAGGCGGAAGACAACGTCGTTGAGCGCTTGCAGAATACCGGCTTACTTGCCCCCGAAGGCGAGGTGGACAAGGTCCTGCAAACCGTAGTCAACAATCTGCAAATCACCAACAACATCGAACTGTCGCGCCCGGTACGGACTCGCGTGATGCTCACTTCGCCACTAGAGACTTTCAGCGTGGGTAACACCATCATCGTCAGCCGCGGCTTGATCGACGTGCTTCCTGACGAAGCCAGCTTAGCCATGGTGCTTTCGCACGAACTCTCGCACATCGTCCTGGGTCACAACCTGGGCAGTAAGTTTGCCTTCAACGATCGCATGCTCTTTTCTGACGAATCGACTTACCAGAATTTCGGCTTTCGTCACGTCCCTGAAGAAGAAACCGCTGCTGATAAGAAGGCGATGGACATGCTCAAAACTTCGCCCTACAGCCAGAAACTGGATTCCGCCGCATTGTTCCTGAAAGAACTGGCGGCCCGTGGACCGCAGCTTTCCGCCCTGCTGACCGCGCATCTGGGCAACAATTTCACCGACAATAAAGGTGGCGTGGCGCGCATGGCGACTTTGATGAACTCAGGACCAGCTCTGGATCCGAACAAACTAGATCAGATTGCTGCTCTGCCCTTGGGCGGACGAGTCAAGCTGAACGCCTGGGATGACAAAGTGGAGCTGATCAAAACCGCGCCCGTGGCGATCACTTCTGCCCGCGACAAGATGCCTTTTGAAGTGACGCCCTTCTTCCCCCGGCTGACCCGTATCACCGCCGGAGGAAACACAGGCAATCCCACAACCGCAGCCAATACGGAGCAAAAATAAATTAACACCAAATATTAAAGTGAGGGTTGAGGTAAGCGAGGCCGGAACCGGAAGGAATTCCGGGAGTCCGGCCTTCGTATTTTGAGCCATTCATCTCGCGGAGCCACGTTTCCTACTCCGGCAACGGATGCTTTGTATTGCTGTAGCGCCGGCGTCCGCCGGTTCTCAAAAGACCGGAGCATGGCACCTAGCATTGCAGAACAGATTGGGGATGCACTATTTCTGCGGACGCCCCTTGCCCGGCAGCCCCGCGGGATTCTCGTGCGTGCGCTCGCGGAAGCCACCTTTCATCCCGGCTGCCAGCGAAACGCTCGACTCGCCAAACTTGTCGCGCAGCCGATCCGCCGCTGACAGCGCCTGTTTCCACCGTTCGCGCCGCTTGTTTTCCAACAGGTCCCCCTGCTGCGCCTCGCCATCGAACGACGACGCATGCACTCCAAGCAATCGCACTTGCGCCCCTTGTCGCCAATTCTTGCGGAACAATGCGCGTGCCTGTTCGAATATTTCTGTATCGAGCTGCGTAGGTGAGCCCAGGGTGTGCGCTCGTGTAATGGTGGTGAAATCCTTGTATCGGAGTTTGATTTGAATGGTGCGAGCATGCAAACCACCCTCCCGTAACCGGCGGCCAACCATTTCGGAAAGTCGCATGAGCGTAGATTCCAGCTGCTCCTGGGCCGCCGTGTCTTCGTTATAGGTGTGCTCATGGCTTACGGACTTGGGATCAGTGTCCGCCCCAACTTCGGTGTCGAACCATCCTCCGGCATCTTCGCCCCGGGCTTTGCCGGCCAACGCCAATCCCCACTTACCAAAGCGTTCTTCCAGAAACATATCGTCGAAGCGGGACAGATCACCCACCTTCCGTATGCCGAGCGCACGGAGGTTCTGCTCGGTAACTTTACCCACGCCGGGGATGTCCCGCACATCGAGCGGCGCCAGAAATCTTGCCTCCTCGCCAGGCACGACCCACAGAATTCCATTGGGCTTCGCTTTGGCTGAAGAAACTTTAGCGATCAATCGCGAACTGCCAATCCCAATCGAGCAGTTGAGTTGCGTTTCCGACTTCATTTTCCGATGAAGATGATTAGCCGCGCGAAGCGGCGGACCATGCAGGCGATCGGTACCGGTCATGTCCACGTAAGCTTCGTCGATGGAAGCCATCTCCACCAGCGGAGAAAAAGAAGTGAGCACACGATGGACTTTCTCCGAACACTCGCGATAACGATCGGGATGCCCATCCACAAAGATCGCCTGCGGACAAAGTTTCGCCGCCGTCCGCAATGGCATCGCGGAATGCACGCCGAATCTGCGCGCTTCATAGGACGCCGCCGAAACCACCCCGCGCTCATGCCGCTGCCCTCCCACCACGACTGGCTTGCCTTTCAAGGAAGGATCAAACAGTTCTTCCACCGAGACGAAAAACGCGTCCATGTCAACGTGGAAGATAGTTTTAAGGAAAGCAACCATGAAAGCGGAGCTACCTGAAGCGGATTGTAGCAGCGGAGGACCGAAACGTCCGGCTGTGCTTAAAAGTCAGCTCTTCAGTGCAACTAAAGCTAAAGCCCGGTGGCTAAGTGCTAAGTGCCAAGTGCTGCCCCTACGCTGCGCTCACAGTCCGTGTCTGCCGAACGCGCTCATAGATTCTTACGTACTCCTTGGCCGACGCGTTCCACGAAAAATCCTTGTTCATGCCGTTGCGCATGAGCGCCTGCCACGAGTTCTGATCGCGGAAAGCCTGCAGCGCTTGCCGGATGGTCAGCAGCAGCGCTTCCCCGCTATACTCCGTAAATTTGAAGCCTGTCCCTTTGCCGGTCCTGGGATCCCAAGGCTCAATGGTGTCGTCCAGGCCTCCGGTCGCGCGCACGATTGGCACCGTGCCGTACTTCAAACTGTAGATCTGGTTCAGACCGCAAGGCTCGTAGCGGGAAGGCATGAGAAACATGTCGCTTCCAGCTTCGATTTTGTGCGCCAGCGTGTTGTCGTAAGCGATCTTGACCGCAATCTTCTGCGGGAACTGCCGGTTGAGGCGAAGGAACAGTTCTTCGTATGGCTTGTCCCCGCTGCCCAGCGCGACGACGATCATTTCTTCGCGGGCCAACCGGTCCATGATTTGCGCGATAAGATCAAACCCCTTCTGCGCCGCGAATCGGGAAACGATTCCGATCACGGGCAGCTTCGTATCAGTCTTGGTCACTCCGAAGGCGGCCAGCAGATCCTGTTTGCACTTTGCTTTGCCGCTCAAGTCCGCAGGTGAGTAATTGGCGACGATGAACTTATCCTTCTCGGGGCTCCACTCGTCATAGTCCACACCATTCAGAATTCCGGTGACGGTGGATGCGCGATCGCGAAGCACGCCTTCCAGGCCAAAGCCGAATTCGGTGGTCTGGATTTCTTGACTGTACTTTCGACTGACGGTTGTTACGAAATCGGAATATACCAGCGCCCCTTTGAGGAAGTTCACATTGCCAAAAAATTCCATCTTGGAGATAGTGAACAAATCCCAAGGCAGCGTGAGCAGTGGCAGAGTGTCAGGCGAGAACAGCCCCTGGTATCCCATGTTGTGTATGGTGAAGACGGTAGCAGTGTCTCGCAATGCGGGATCTTCCGCATACTGTGTGCGCAACAAAACCGGAACCAGTGCGGATTGCCAATCATGACAATGAAAAACTTGCGGCACACCCAGGATTTTTGAAGCCTCGATCACGGCGCGAGAAAATAGTGCAAAGCGTTCCGCATTGTCGGGATAATCGCCGGCGGAAGTACCATAGAGCGCCTCGCGATCGAAAAACGGAGGATAGTCGACGAAATAAAAGCGCACGCCCGAGTGGTTTCCGCCCGTGACCACCGAGCAGAAACGATAGCGATCGTCAAATGGTATGGTGATGCTGGGCACAACGGTCTGGGCATCGGTGAGCTTGGTCTGGCGATAGCGCGGGAGATAAACGCTGACCTGGTGTCCCATAGAGGCCAGCGCACGAGGCAACGCGCCTACTACGTCGGCCAATCCTCCTGTCTTGGAAAAGGGAACACACTCCGAAGCCGCAAAGGCAATATGCATGAAAACGAATCCTCCAAAGTGCGAGCCCTCGCGGCGCAAGCTATCATAGGAAAGTGCGATTGCCGCAGACTCCTCCTGCGCGCAACTGGACTCGCGGGATGAACTGACAGTCTAAATGCCGGGAAGAAAGAGGGCAATGTGCCAAGAGTCTCTGCTGCGCGTCCCAACCGGAACATCCGTCCCAAACTCGGACAACATTTTCTGGTGGATGAGGCCGCCGCCATCCGCATCGTAGATGCCCTCGGTGACATTTCGCAAACTACGGTTTTGGAGATCGGACCGGGACGCGGCGCCATCACCGAGCGATTGGCGAAGCGAGCCAGGCGCCTGATCGCCATCGAACTCGACAGGGTGCTGGCCGCACAGCTACGGATGAATTTCTCTTTGACGCCCAACGTGGAGATTATCGAAGGCGACATCCTCGCGATTGATTTCGATACTTTGTTTGGGCCGAAACCCGGAAGCACCCGCCCTGGGCTGGAATGGAAACCGGAGACTGTTCGCGTTGTGGGGAATCTTCCCTACTTCATCACGTCGGACATCCTGCTGCGGCTGTTTGAATATCGGCGCTATTTTGACACCATCCTGCTGATGGTACAGCGCGAGGTTGCCGACCCGCTCGCAGCGCGCCCAGGCGGAAGCGAATACGGATTACTGTCAGCGACGGCTCAGCTCTACGCTCGAGTGGAAAAATTGTTCACTCTCCCACCGGACGCATTCTCGCCTCCTCCCAAGGTGCAATCCAGTGTGGTCCGGCTCACCATTGCTTCGCGAATGGAAAATTTGCGCGTGCCGGAGCAGGACTTTGTCAACTTTCTCAAACAATCGTTCGGGCAGAAGCGAAAAACTCTCTGGAATAATCTCAAATCACAATATCAAGCGAAACAGTTGCGCGAGGCGCTGGAAAAAGCGGGCGTCAAACCCACGGTGCGCGCGGAAGCTTTATCATTGGAGAAGACCGCTGCCCTATTCCGTGCGCTCAGGGCCATCGCCCCGTGACTTGAAACAAGACGCCTTCCTAACGAGGTACCCGTGGAATCGACCATACGACGTCCCGCCGTTGCCGGGCGTTTCTACCCTGGCGATGCCAGCGCCCTGCTTGCCGACGTGCGCAGCTACCTCTCTCCCACGGAAAAGACAGTTACTGCGATTGGCTGCGTCGTACCTCATGCCGGCTACATATATTCCGGACACGTTGCCGGCGCAGTGTTTGCCCGATTGAACATTCCTCGACGCTGCATTGTGCTTTGTCCCAACCATACCGGCATGGGCCAGCCCCTTGCCATCATGAGCGCGGGCGCTTGGGAAACTCCTCTGGGAAGAGTCCCCATTGATTCCTCGCTTGCTGATGCGCTTAAAAAGCGCTTCTCACTACTCACTGGAGACGCCGATGCGCATCGCGCGGAACATGCTATCGAAGTCGAGTTACCCTTCCTGCAAGCCAAGTCCCGAAATTTCACCTTCGTACCGATTGCGCTCGGCACCGGCAAATTCGACGTTCTCGAAAATCTCGGCCAAGCCATTGCCGATGTAGTGAAAGCTGAAACTGAACCCGTCCTGGTCATCGCCTCCAGCGACATGAACCACTACGAAAATGACAAGATCACGCGGGTGAAGGATCACAAAGCCATCGACCGCATTTTGGCCCTGGATGCGCGTGGATTATTTGATGTCGTCATGAACGAAGACATCAGCATGTGCGGCTTCGGCCCTACCGTCGCAATGCTGACCGCGGGCAAGCGCCTCGGCGCTACCTCCGCCGAACTAGTCAAGTACGCCACATCGGGCGATATTTCCGGTGATCGCGAAATGGTCGTGGGATATGCGGGGATTGTGGTGAGCTGACAAAAAGGGCGACCTGGACGTCGCCCTTCTGCTCGTAGTTTCATTACTTCGGAGGAGTGTGTGGAATCGTCGAATGCGGAGCTGGAGCAGATCGCGGCGGTGGCGCGGACCGAGGCTCTGGACTACTCATCCGCGGCGAGCTGGCACGAGATGCCGGCGCCGCCGTGCGCGAAGCCGATGATCCTGACGCACTAGATCCACGCACTGCCGGTGAAGCCGCCGCCGCGCTCGACGTCCGAACCGGCATCGTGTGGACCGTCGTGGTGACAGTTCCTTCCTGCTTCACTTGTTGTGAAACCTTGCCCAGATTACGAATGCTGCCCCGTGGAATGCCCAAACCTGCGGAGGCGTCATGGATAACGACCTTGTTGCCAGATCCTGCGATGCCAGATCCCGCAGGGGTTACAAACGGTCCGCGACCGACAACTATAGTTCCATGACCCGACGTCGCCGGCGGCTGCGGCGGAATGAATTGCCGTGGAGGATTGATCACTCTCGGAACCGTATTCCATCCCAGACGGGAACCGCCTGGCTGCCAGCCCCAGCCGTAATTCGGAACGTACAGCCATGAACCATACCGGTACGGCGTCCATCCCCAGGGATACCCTGATACCCAGGTATAGCCAAAACCCGGATACCAAACCCATGAACCGTTCATGAACGGATCCCACCCCGCACCGGCAAAATACGGCTGCCACATTGTGCCGTAACCTGGCACATAGGAATAGTTTCCGTAGTAGTTTAGATCGCTCATGCCGTAGGCATACGGCGAGTAGTTCGTATAAGAACTGTTTAGATAGCGCTGATGGTAGTCCTCCTGCTGTTTATCCCAGGCGTCGTACGGATCTTTTTCCAGATTTTTAGCCAGTGTGTATTTATCCTGGTCTGCAAGGTCAAAAGTTGCTGTCTGCTTTTTTCCCACCTGCACCGTGCCGGACGGGCCTGCGACTTCCACGTCGCCCTTGAAAACTGCCACCGTAGCGTCCGTATCTCCCATTGCCACGCGCAAATGGGCAGAATGCGTGAGCACCATCTTCTCGCGCCCGAAGTTCAGTGTGAACTCGTCGTCCTTGGCTCCATTGAAGTTCAGATAAGCAGTGCCTTCCTGCAATTTCACCGACGTGACTTTCGCGCCTGAATCCCGCATGGATAGCTCGGGAAATTCGATTACGGTTCCGGGGATAATGCGAAGCGTGCTGCCATTTTCAAATTCAATCTCCGCACGTCCTTCATCCTTAGCCCGCAGCTTGACCCCTTGGGTGACTGGCAAATTCAGAAACGCTTTTTCGTACCCTTGACCGGTGTTGCGGTCGATTTGAACGTTGCCTTCGACCTGGCTCAGACGAACAATACGCACTTGCGAGTCCGCGAAGGACGGAACCGCTAGCAGCACCAACGCTGCCAGCACAATCAAACACATCGAGGCTTTTCGAATTGACATGGTGACGCCTCCCGAGACTTGCCCTTTATTAATTAGAACACTAATCGGGATGGCGGGTTGTCAACACCTGGTCAAGAGACTGACAACCGAGAACCAATAACTGCGACCTGGCTTTCGAGACCCGGCCGCGTCCGAAAGAGCCTCTGCAGCTTCTGTTTTCTATTCAATCACTTAAGGAGACTCTTTGCGCCCTACTGCGAGTAGTCTTTGCGCTCGCACCCGCACCGGGTTGATGACGGAGGCGTCCGCGGCAATCGTTTGCAGGATTGGCGCTACTGCCGACAACTCTTCCAGGCCGTTCTGCTTGGAGATCTCTTCCATTCTTTTCAATTCATCATCGAGCGCCAGCTTCTGATAATGATGGTCATACTCTAACCGCCGCCCAAATTCCAGAGTTGTCGAAAGTTTCTGCAAAAGATCGGTCAGCTCCTGCACAGCTGCAATTCGTGAATAATTGTAGGTCGCCTGTGTGCTCCGCCGAGCGTCCGTGTACTTCAAGATCTTGATTCCCGTAGAAGCCATGCCATGCTTCTTGGAATCCACCTCCCCTTCGAAATA
>Ga0066710_100007372_pt1 | contig 10495 bp, 11 predicted proteins | sample GraSoiAngelo_159_FD_79666 | JGI IMG/M metagenome (GOLD analysis project Ga0066710, IMG submission 79666) | Grasslands soil microbial communities from the Angelo Coastal Reserve, California, USA - 14_1009_16_40cm | ecosystem: Environmental > Terrestrial > Soil > Grasslands | place: USA...
GGCGTCAGCGTGCCCGCGGCGCTGATGAAATCGGCCCCGGTGGCGGCGTTGGCGCCGAGCGTCACGCTGCCCGCCGGGTATGACTTGCGATAGGCGACGAACTCCATGTCGGCGTCGTTGACGCCGCTGCCGCCGTTCCCCACGGTGTCCACATCGACGATCACGCTCTCGTAACTGAAATTGTTGACGAGCCAATCGGGCGGTCTCCGGTCCGCCTCGGTGGCGACGCGCTTGTCGTAGAGCACGTACACATCGGCGCGCTCGAGCAGCTGGAAGGTGAGGAAGCTCGCCGCTGTGGCGTTGTGATCGAAATTCCGCGTCTCGATCCAGTGCCCGCACTCGAATTCGGGCGGGATCTGTACGAGCTTCGGAACGAGGTCGTCGGTGTAGTAGGACGAGCCCGTGCTCGGATGGGCGGCCACGTAGTCGCCCGGGTTGGCACCCGGTGGTGTCGTGACGCTTCCGATCAGCTGGGGCGGATCGGCGCAGGCCGCGTGCGACGCGGCCGGTGCGCTGCAGATCGCCAGAAGCACGGAGAGCCAGAGCGGTGCAGCCAATTGCGCGCGGCGTCGAGTCCGAGAAACAGCTCCTGCCGCAGCCGCGAACGCCCGCGTCGCTGCCGCAGCAATCCCGATTGCGATCTCTGAGCGCACGGGCTTGCTCATGGCTCTCCCGGGTGGGCGAACCACCCCAACCCAACGACATTCAGCCAGCACCGGTCCGATCCGTCAACGGGATTCTCGGCCGGTCCACCGAGCATCGATCCCGCTGCCGGCGGGCGCCGTGAAGTGCTTCACGCCGGGGTTGCGGTCGGCGAGCGCGCGATCCGGACCGGGATGTTGCTCATGCGCGGCAGGCCCGAGAATCGGTCGTAGTCGCGCTCGACGGAGGTCAGGCGGCCGGTGTTGGCGCCGATCGCGCGCACGTCGGCGTCGCGCTCGGGCGCGTCGCCGAACGAGTGGCTCATCGAGATCAGGCCCTCCCGCAGCGTCGCGTCCTCCTCGACCACGCCGAGGATGTGCGCGTGGTCGGAGTGGATCTCGATCACGTCTCCGGGGGCGAGACCGCGGCGCGCGAGCTCGGCCGGGTGCATGAACGCCGGGTTGTAGGGCCACTTCGCGCGCAGCGCCGGGAGGTCGCGCGCCGACGAGTTGTACGCGGTCATCATCCGGCGCGAGATGAGCCGCAGCGGGTAGTCGGCGGGCTCGCTCCTCGCGCTCGCGTTTTCGGCGAGCCGCGCTAGTTCGTCCATCATCTCGGCGGAGCCCATCTCGAGCCGGCCCTGCCAACCCGGCTGCTTCGGAGCGACGAACACGGGCGGGTCGGGGAACACGGCGCCGTGCGGGTGGCGGCGCAGCTCGTCGAACGAGATACGCGCGTTGCGCAACAGGATCGCGAAGATCTCCTCGCTCGTCGGCTTGTGCGCCATGTCGAGTGGCACCGGCTCGCCCTTCGCCGGGCCGACCAGGCCCATCTGGCGCAGCTCGAGCGACAGCCCCATCCGCTTCGCCGTCTCGTAGAAGAACTCCCATTCCTCGACGACGTCCGAGCCCGGCGGCGGCTCCGCGATCGCGGGCGTGTACTGACCGTAGGCCTCGGGATAGCCGAAGCCGACGCCGTAGAGTGCGAGGTAGTCCTGGTTCAGCGTGATGCCGGCCATCTCGAGCGAGTGGCGCGGCGCGATCAGGTAGTGGGCGAGCTTCGCGGTGGCCGACATCTTGATGTCGATCTGCACGAGCAGCTCGAGCTTCTTCATCGCCGCGATCGTCTTGATCTGATCGGGCCACGCCGCCACCGGATTGCCGCCGAGATTGATCAGCGCGCGCACCTGGCCGTCGCCGTCGAGCAGGATCTCGTCGGCGAGCGCCGTCGTCGGCAGGCCCGCGGCGGTGTTGGTGAAGCCGCGCACGCGCAGCTTCTCGCCGAAGCCCCACGCCTTCCACGGGCCGACCGCCTGGGCTGCCGCTGGGAACTGTGGCACCACGGCGCCCGGGTTGGCGACGCGCTCGCCCGCCCGCAGCCAGCGGCCGCATAGCGTGTTCAGGCACAGCAGCAGGTATTCGAGCAGTGTGCCGTTTCCCGACATGTTCGGGCCGGTTCCGGCCGTGGCGACCCCGCGGCCCGCGCGCGCGAACACGCGCGCCGCCTCGGCGATCTGCGCGGCCGGCAGGTCGGCGCGCTCGGCCACCCACTCGGGAGTGAACGGCTCCACCGCCGCGCGCAGCGCCGCGAGGCCCGACACGTTCTCGGTGCAGAACGCCGCGTCTTGCAGCTGTTCGCGCAGGATCACGTGCAGGAATGCCGCGATGATCGCCGCGTCCCAGCCCGGGCGCGGCTGGAGGTGGAGCGTTGCTCGGCGCGCGGTCTCGGTGCGGCGCGGGTCGATCGCGATCAGCTGCATGCCGCGCGCGAGCGCGTCGGACAGAAAGCGGCCGGGGTTGCCCTGCGGAATCCCGCCCGACATCGCGACGAGCGGATTGATGCCGACGAGCAGCGCCACGCGCGACGTCGCGAAGTCCTGGAACGGCGCCATCCACATCCCGTGCAGCGCCTGGGCGAGCGCCTTGCCCGGCTGGTCGATCGTGTTCGAGTTGAACGCCATCCGCGACCCGAGCGCCTTCATCCACGCGGTGGCGACCGGCCCGCTCGCGGGATTTACCGTGCTGTACGTTCCGCTGTAGAGCGCGATCGCGCGCGGGCCGTGTCGCTCGCGGATTCGGACGAGCTGCCGCGCGATCTCGTCGAACGCCTGCGCCGACGGGATCGGCGCGAACGCGCCGTCGGCGCCGCGCTTCTGCGAACAGAGCAGCCGTTCCGGGTGGCGCTGCGCCGCGATCAGCTGCTGGCCCTTCACGCAGAAGTAGCCCTGATAGATGGGATTGCTCTTGTCGCCGCGCACCGCGACCGGCCGTCCGTCCTCGAGATCCACCAGCATCGCGCAGGCGTTGAAGCAGAAGCGGCAATAGGAGGGAACGGTCTCGCGCGCCACGCGCCAATCCTCGCACATGTGACCGCGATCACGCGAAAACGCCTCAAGCCCGCGACGCAATGCGTCGAAACCCCCGGCGGACCTCACTTCGCGCGCCCGCGACGGAGACACCGATGAACTTCCGCTCTGTTTCGATCTTCGCGCTGACCGCGGCCCTGCTGATCGGGGCCCCGGCCGCGCCCGCGATGGACTCGTCCGACGCGCTCGGCTCGGGCCGCGTCGTGATCGTGCCGCTCAACCTCGGCGTGCGCGCGACTTCCGAAGTGGAGCCCGGAGTTGAGCCGGTGTGGCGCGAGCTCCTCTCCCACTTCGCGGCGAAGCAGCAGCCGGCGACGGCGCTCGAGCGCAAGAGCGCCGCGGCGCTCTGGAACGAGGTGATGACCGAGGTGCGCGCCCAGCCTCATCCCGATGTGTATCAGGCGTATGCGCTGTTCGCGCGCCGCATCGCGGACCAGGTCGACTATTCTGCGATCGTATTCCCCTCGCTCGTGACGCGCGCTGCGCGCGTGCAGGGACAGACGGCGGCCTGGGACGGCGTGCGGCGCCGCGTGGCGCTCGCGGGCGGCGAGGTGGTGGGCTCGGTGATGGGCAGCGACCTCCTGATCGCGAGCCGCGGCGTGCGCGGCGAGATCGCCGCCGCTTCGCTGCACGTCGCGGTGCTGTCTCCGGACGGGGAGCTCCGCTTCGAGGGAGCGGGCGGCCTCTCGGTGCTCCAGCAGATCGACGAACAGGAACACAAGCGCGGCGACGCGAAGGTAGCCGTCGAGCTTCGGCAGGACGCGTTCGCCGACGCGAGCGAGCTCCGTGAGGGCATCGAGGCGGCTTTCCGCCGGCCGCTGCCGGCGTCGCGGGCACATTGAGCGCTAACGAGCGTTGTCGGACGGCTGCCTACAAGCGTTAGCCCGACGGAGCGCGATCGAACGCGGCCACAAATAGCCGGTGCGCATCCGCACCTAGCGCGGTATCCTCGGAAATGGATGTCGCGCAGAGTCCGCATGCTCCTCGGACTCGGCGCTTCGGTGTTGCTGGCGGCCTCGGCGGAGGCGGGCGAGCAACGCCCGGCAGCGCTTGGGTCCGGTCGCGTCGTGGTCGCGCCCGTCAATCTGGCGGTGCGCGCCGTCGCGGAGGTCGAGCCCGGCCTCCAGCCGGTCTGGCGCGCGCTGCTCGACTACTTCGCGTCGGAGCAGCTTGCCCCGATCGCGCTCGACGAGAAGGACGCGCGCGCGCTGTGGAACGAGGTGATGGTCGAGGCGCAGAAGGAGGGCGCGCCGGCCGACCTGTTCGCGAGCTATGCGCGCTTTGCGCGCAGGGTCGGCGAGCAGGCGGATTTCGACGCGATCGTCTTTCCCACCCTGGTCACGCATTCCGCGCGCGTGAACGGCCGCACCGTGAGCTGGGACGGCATCCACCGCCAGATCGAGATTCCGGGCCAGTTCAACGAGTCCATCGACACCTATCGCGACGGCAAGATCTGGCTCTCCCGGTACGGCGGGACCGGCGAGCTCGCCGCGGCGTCGCTGCACCTCGCCGTGTTGTCGCCGAACGGCGAGCTGCGCCACGCGGGAACCGGCGGGCTCGTCCTGCTGCAGGAGCTCGTGACGCCGCAGAAGCACAGAGCCAGCGAGGACGCGCTCGTCGCGGTGATGCGCAAGGATCCGTTCGCTGCCCCGGATCAGCTGCGCGAGGGGATCGGAGTGGCGCTGCGCGACTCGGCGAGCGCGACCGCATCGATCTCGCACTGACGCGACCCCGCGCGCCCGGTACAGTGCGGTTCATGTTCGATCTCTCGGGCAAAGTCGCGCTCGTGACGGGTGCGGGCCAGAACGTCGGCGCGGGGATCGCGCGTGCGCTGGCGGCGCGCGGTGCGGCGGTGGCGGTCAACGATCTCCACGCCGAGCGCGCCGAGCAGGTCGCGAAGGAGATCGAAGGCGCAGGCGGGCGCGCGGTGGCGGCGCCGTTCGACGTCACCTCGCTCGCCGCCACGCAGTCGGGCGTGACGGCGGTGAAGGCGAAGCTGGGAGCCGTCGACGTGCTGGTCAACAACGCGGGCGTGCCCGACGGCATGGGCCTCACGCGCTTCCGGGACTACGACCCCGCGCAGTGGGCGCGCATGGTCGATCTCAACCTCTACGGCGTGCTGCACTGCGCACGCGCGGTAGTCGACGAGATGTGCGCGCGCCGCTGGGGCCGCATCATCACGATCTCGTCCGGGGCCGGGCAGGTCGGCCTTCCGATCGGGGTCTCGCTGTACGGCGCCGGCAAGGGCGGCGCGATTGCGTTCATGCGCCATCTCGCGATCGAGCTCGCGCGCGACGGCGTGACCGCGAACACGCTTTGCCTCGGGCTGATGAACAATGCCGGCGACGCCGCGGGGACCCGCGCGATCGCGGCGACGGTGCCGGTCGGCCGGCTCGGCACACCCGACGACGTCGGCGCGGCCGTGGTCTACCTCGCGAGCCCCGAGGCGAGCTGGATCACGGGCCAGACGATCGGGCTGAACGGCGGCTCCACGACGAGTTGACCGGCCGCGGTACTCTGGCGCGATGAAGCGCGCCAACGCGATCGCGCTCGCGTTCGGCCTCGCGCTGGTCGCCGTCGGTGTGTGGTGGCGGACCGCGCCCGCGGCCGTGCCGCCGCTCGCGCCACCGCTGGCCGCCGCGCCGCACGTGATATTTCGCGGCGACGGCGACGCGGCCGAGATCGCCGCCGCGCGCGGCGCGCTCGAGCGCGTGTTCGCGACGCCGACCGGCGCGCGCGCGTTCGAGCGGATCGCCTCGGGCGCACTCGCGGGTCCGCTCACGATCGAGCTGAACCGCCGCGGCGCCAACTTCACCGAGTACCGCGTCCCGGGCCGCGAGCTCGGCGAGACGATCTTCTTCGATCCGTCGAGCCACCCTCTCGTCGAGACCGCGCAGGGACCCGCGCCCGCCTACGCCGAGACCGTGCTCGCGCACGAGCTCGGCCACGCGGTGTTCAAGCTGACCTCCGAGCAGGAAGTGATCGACGCGGTGGAGAACCCCGTGCGCGAGCAGCTGGGCCTGCCATTGCGCAGCCGCTTCTGAATGCTCGGTTGACCGGCGCCCGCGCGCCAGCGCAAGCTCGGGCACTTGAACCTCTCGTTTCTCGAAGAGCTGCTGGTGATCCTCGCGGTGGCGACTGCGGGCGGCTACGCCTTCGAACGGCTGCGCCTGCCGCCGATCGCGGGGTTCGTGGTGGTGGGAGCGCTGGTCGGTCCGGGAGGATTGGGCTGGATCGACGATCCCGCGCGGGTGCGCGCGGTCGCCGAGCTCGGCGTGGTCTTCCTGCTGTTCGAGATCGGACTCGAGCTCCCGCTCGATCGCCTGCGCCGGATGTGGCGGCCTGCGCTGACCGCAGGCGGCATGCAGGTGGCGATCACGCTCTGCGTCGTGGCGGCGATCGCCGCCGTGCTCGGCGTGGCGCTGCGCTCCGCCGCGGTGCTCGGCGCGCTCGTGGCGATGTCGAGTACCGCGCTCGTGATGCGCGTGCTGTCGCAGCGCGGCGAGATCGACGCGCCGCACGGGCAGCTCGCGATCGGGATCCTTCTGTTCCAGGACCTGTGCGTGGTGCCGTTCCTGCTCGCGGTGCGCGTGCTCGCGGCGGAGGCCGGTACGAGCTGGCTCCAGATCGCGCTCGCCGGCCTGCGCGCGATCGCCGCGCTCGCGCTGTTCGCGGCCGTCGCGCGCTTTGCACTTCCCGCGCTGCTCGAGCGCGCGGCGCGCGTGCGGTCGCGCGAGCTCTTCACGATGGTGGCGTTTCTCACCGTGATGGGATCCGCGGCGGTCGCCGAGCAGATCGGTCTCACGCTCGCAGTGGGCGCGTTCATGGGCGGGCTCTTGCTCTCGCTCTCGCCCTACGCGCACCAGCTCTATGCCGAGGTGGTGCCGCTGCGCGGCGTCCTGCTCGGCATCTTCTTCACCGCGGTCGGGATGCTATTCGACCCGGCCTCCGCTGCGCAGCAGTGGCCTGCGGTGCTCGCGTACACCGCAGGCGTCGTCGTGCTGAAGGCGGGTCTCGTCGCCGGCATCGTGGTGGGTGCGCTCGGGATGGGGCCGCGGCTCGGGATCCTCACCGGGCTCTCGCTCGCGCAGACCGGCGAGTTCTCGTTCGTGCTCGCCGCCGTCGCCGGCGCCGCCGGCCTGCTCGACGCCGATCTCCAGCAGGTGTTCGTGGCCGGCTCGCTCGCCACGCTCGTGGCGACGCCGTTCCTCGTCGCCGCCGCGCCGTGGATCGCGTCGCAGGTCGCGGGCCGGATCGCGGCGTGGCGCGAGCCGGACGAGCCACCCGCGAAGCCGGCGCCCGCGAACCACGTGCTGGTGGTCGGCTTCGGCATGGCGGGCCAGACCATCGCGCGCGTGCTGCGCTCGCGCGGGATCCCGTACGCGGGTCTGGACGCGAACGCGGGGATCGTGCGCGCCGCGGTCGCGCGCGGCGAGCCGGTCGTGTACGGCGACGCCGCGCGGCGCACGATTCTCGCGCGGCTCGGCGTGCGCGAGGCGCGCATGGTGGTGGTGGCGATCACCGATCCGATCGCCACGCGCGAGGTCGTGGCCCTCGCGCGCTCGCTGGCGCCGCGCGTGCCGATCCTCGCGCGCATCCACTTCGTGCTCGACGTCGACGCGCTCGCGCAGTCCGGCGCGACGACCGTGGTCGTCGAGGAGCTGGAATCGACGCTCGAGCTGGTCGGCGCCATGCTGCGCCAGTTCGGCGTGCCGGAGGAATCGGTGGCGCGCTTCGCCGCGGAGCTGCGCGAGGAGGGCTACGTCTTCCTGCGCGCGCCCGAGACGATTCTCGATCCGTGGCTCGCGGACCTGCTCGAGGGAATCGCCTCGGAGTGGGTGGAGGTGCCCGAAACCTTCGCGCGCGAGGCGACGCTCGCCGAGCTCGCCGTGCGCGAGAAGACCGGCGCGAGCGTCGTGGCCGTGCAGCGCGGCGCCGCCGCGAACGTCAGCCCGAGTGCGACGTTCGCCGTGCGCGCAGGCGACCGCCTGCTCACCGTCGGCGGCCCCGCCGCGATCGAGCGGCTGCGCCGCCTTCTCGCAAACTAATTGCCATCGCCCGCGCGCCGCTCGTCGCGCTCGCGGCGCAAGCGCGCCGCGAGCTGCTCGAGCTCCGCCTGCAGTGGACCGCCGCGCGCGAGCGCCTCCTCGAGCGCCGCGATCGCCTGGTCGAGCTCGCCGCGCAAATAATGGCCCGAGGCGATACTCCGCAGCGAATACTGGTCGTGCGCGCCGAGCTCGCGCGCGAACGCGATCCGCCGGCCCGACATCTCGCGCGCGAGCGCGCGGAAGCGCGGATCGGGCTTGAGCGGCGCGAAGGCGAGGAACAGCGCGAGCCACGCCGCGAGCGCAGCGACCGGCGCGCGCCTGCGCACCGCTGCGGCGGCGCGCCCAGAGGGACGCCGCGCCCATCGGGATCGCGAACGCGGCCGTGCTCTTCGAGAGCAGCGCGATCGCGAACAGCGGCGCGCTCGCGAGTGGGCGCCGCTCGAGCGCGAGCAGTGCGGCGAGCGCGAAGCCGAGCGCGAGCAGGGAGCGGCTCTGCGAGATCCACGCGACCGCCTCCACGTTCGCGGGGTGGAACGCGAAGAACGCACCGCCGATCAGCGCCGCGCGCTGCGGCACCGACGACGCGCAGAGCAACATCACGAGCAGCGCCGCATCGATCGGCGGCGGCGAGGGCGGGCTCATCCCGCGATCATCGCCGAACGGCTCAGCGGCTCACAACCCTCGCTCCGGGATCGGGCACACCGCGCCTTCCGAGAAACCCTGCGCCGCCACGTCGAAGCCGCGGTTGAAGCGCGCGCGGAAGTTCTCCCACGCGATGTTCGCGGTGAGCTCGACGAGCTGCTGATCGGAGAGCTCCTCGCGCAGGCGCTTCACGAGCTCGTCGCTCGCGTTGGCCGGTGTCCGCGAGAGCGCCACCGCGTAGTCGAGCACCGCCTTCTCGAGGTCGCTGAACGCGTCGCTGTCGCGATAGTGCGCGAGGCCGTGGATCTGCGCTTCCGTCACGCCGCTCGCCCTGCCGACGGCAGAGCCGATGTCGATTCAGAACACGCAGCCGACGAGCGTGGCCACCTTGAGCCCTGCGAGGCACTTCAGGCGCGCCGGCAGCGCGTGTGCACGGGCGAGCGCGAGCTCGAAGATCGCGTCGGCCCACATCACGGGTTTGCTGTGCGCCATGATGCGCAGCGGTTCGGGCACCCGGCCGCCCGCGACCCGCTTTGCGCCCTGGTACAGGCCGCGCGTGACCAGCCCCGCCTCTGCGTCGCGGACGCCTTCGATACGCGCCATCAGGAGCCTCCTCGTGGTGCGGGTTCGCGGTCGCGGGACGCGACCGCGGCATAGCCGATCACGGCGGCGGGCAGGTAGACGCCGGGTGCGTCGCTCCACCAGTGTGCGGGGCCGAGCGCGCCGCGCAGCACGTCGAAGACGTGGACGAGTGCGTGCGCGCCGAGGAAGACCGCCGCGATCGCGAGCAGCGGCGGGCGCCAGTGCGGCGCTAGGGCGGCCCAGACCAGTGCCACTCCAACGGCGAGGAACGCACCGCCGATGTCGCGCACGAAGTGCGGGTTGAACGGGCCGGTGTCGGGCACGGCCGCGGGCAGCTCGTGATACCAGCGCAGCGGATCGGCGAGCATCCAGAGCGCGTTGCCCAGACACGCCGCGCCGAAGATCGCGAAGATCCAGCCCCACACGTCGAGCGACCGCGTGCTCACGCCCGGTCGAACATACGGCCCTTCGCGCGCGCGGGATAGGCCCACTTCGCGGCGCGCGGGGAAGGGCCGATCAGGCCGCGTCTGCGGCGCCTTCCTCGGCGAGCCGCACGTCGCCGAAGCGATCGGGGTACTTGCCGTGTTTATCGGCGTAGAACGCGCGGATCGCTTCCATGTCAGCGGTCAGGTCGTCGCCCGGAACCAGCAGCGGGCCGAGCCCGCCGCGGCGCCGCTCGTAGTCGAGGTAGCCCATCACGATCGGCACGCGCGCCGCGCGCGCGATCTGATAGAAGCCCGACTTCCAGTGCGTCGCGCGGCTGCGCGTGCCCTCGGGCGGCACCGTCAGCACCAGGTCGGGGTTTTGCGTGAAAGCGTCCGCCATCTGCGCGACGAGACCGCCCGCTCGAGCGCGGAACACCGGTACGCCTCCGAGCCAGCGCATCACCGGCCCGAGCGGACCGCGGAAGAGCGTGTGCTTGCCCATCCACGACGGGCTGATCCCGAATCCCCACGCATGCGCGAGGAAGTAGACGAGGTCCCAATTCGTGGTGTGCGGCGCGGCGATCAGCACGAAGCCGCGCGGCACCGGGCGCGAGCCTTCGAGCGCCCAGCCGGTGAGCCGCAGGAACGCCTTCGCGAGCGCGGCGCGCAGCTTCAATGCGCGTCCGCAGAGGGGCGCGGCCCGATTCGCACCGGCAGGTTGGTCGCGCGCCGGAACAGACCGACGTCGCGATACCCGACCTGATCGCTGCGCACGCGCGACCCCGGCGGCA
>Ga0066710_100007373_pt1 | contig 10494 bp, 5 predicted proteins | sample GraSoiAngelo_159_FD_79666 | JGI IMG/M metagenome (GOLD analysis project Ga0066710, IMG submission 79666) | Grasslands soil microbial communities from the Angelo Coastal Reserve, California, USA - 14_1009_16_40cm | ecosystem: Environmental > Terrestrial > Soil > Grasslands | place: USA...
CATCGATTTCGCTCGGCTTGATGATCGAGCGTGAGCACTTGGCGGCAACATTAAGATTGCCGGTGATCGCGAGCGTATCCGCGCGCAGTTCGCGCAGATGATCTACTAAATCTCTGGTGCCTTCCATCTTTGCCCCCGGTGGCGCGAACAGAATTACCGGGAAGTGACGTTCGATCATTGCCACCGGGCCATGCAGAAAGTCAGCCGATGAAAATCTTTCCGCGACGACGTAACACGTTTCCATTAGCTTCAACGCAAACTCGTACGCATTCGCGTACGCGAGACCACGGCCCACCACGACGCAGTTTTCCATGAAGACATAGCGCTGCACGAGTTCGACAATCGCCGGTTTCTGTTCCAGAGCCCGCGCCGCAAAATCGGGAATTGCCTGATAATCGAGTGCGCGATCTTCTTTCGCCAATGCTGCTGCCAACATATAGAACAGCAACATCTGACCCGTGAAAGTCTTAGTGGCGGCCACGGACCGCTCTCGTCCGCCGTGCATCAGCAACGTTTCGTCGACCACTTTGACCATCTCAGACAATGGTTCGTATGTGATTCCTACGGTGAAAGCGCCGCTCGCGCGCGCGTTTTCAAGCACGCGATTAATGTCCTCGCCTTCGCCGGACTGCGAAACGCCGATGACCAGAGCGTGCTTCAAATTTAGCTTTGCGTGATAGACGGTGTGAACGGATGGAGCTGACAACGAAACCGGAATACCAGTTGTAATTTCCAACAGGTAACGCCCAAACAAAGCGGCATTGTCGGAACTGCCGCGCGCAACCAGCACAATTAGATCGAGGTCTCGTTGTTTGAGTGCCTGCCCTAGTCGCTCGATCTTCGTCCGCTCTTCGGCGATCGTCTTTGCGAGTGCCGCCGGTTGTTCGGCGATTTCCTGAAGCATCAAAGACATCGGTTCTATTGTATTCGCGGTCAATATCAGGTAAATAGTCGAGCGCTCTCGTCGGCGCGTCAGCAAAAGTTTATGGCCAGTATAACTAACTTCAGATCAACGGCGGTCACTCTAACACGAACCTTGGGTTGGCGATTGCTAATTGTTTCGATGTTTGCGGGCGCATCCATTCAGGCGCAATCGGTAAAGGTACAGATCATTCCTCAGCCGAAACAAATCACAGTCGGTGACGGATCGTTCTCGATTGGCCGCAACACGCGCATCAGGCTCGCCGATAGTAAGTCTGCTGAAGATCGATTTGCGGTACAGGACTTCATCGACGATATCAAAGCTACGGCCGATCTCGCTCTGGCGATCGGAAAGGGCAGATCGCGTCATGAAGTGTTGGTTGGAAAGATCGATCTTCCGGTGATCGCGGAAGCGCTCAGACGCAGCGGACTCGACATTTCGCCCACGATTACCGAAGAAGGATACGTGGTCGTTTCCAGCTCAGATCAAGTGATTGTTGGCGGAAAGAGTCCAACCGGAACTTTCTATGGTTTGCAGACGCTCAAGCAACTCGTGCGCGGTCAAGGCACGGGCGCTTTTGTTCCCTCGGTCAAGATTATCGATTGGCCGACAATGCGTTGGCGTGGCGTTTCCGACGATATCAGCCGCGGCCCCGTGCCCACCGCCGATTACATCAAGCGCCAGATTCGCACGGAAGCTTACTTCAAAATGAACATGCACTCCTTTTACATGGAGCACACGTTCGCCAGTGAATCCAATCCCTTGATTGGGCCGGAGGGAGGTGCGTTGACGGCGTCAGAAATTCGCGAGCTCGTTGCGTACGCGCGTAACTATCACGTCGAGCTGGTTCCAGAGCAGCAAACTTTCGGACATCTCCATAAGGCGCTTCGTTTGGAAAAATATGCAGAACTCGCGGAGACGCCGTATGGCGATGTGCTTTCGCCGCAGCAAGAGGGAAGCTACAAGCTGATCGCGGATTGGTATAAAGAACTCAACGAATTGTTTCCCGGTCAATTTTTTCATATCGGTGAAGATGAAACTTTCGAGCTCGGCGAAGGCCAGAGCAAAGGCGAAGTGCAGGCGAAGGGAGTTGGTGCAGTTTACTTCGAACATCTGAACCGCGTTCGCGATCTATTGAAGCCTTACAACCGGCGGCTGATGTTCTGGGGCGATATTGCGCTCCACCATCCCGATCTGATCGGCAACATTCCCAAGGACATGATTGTGATGAATTGGCAGTACGGCGCGCGCGACGATTTCTGGGCGTCGATCAAACCGTTTCAGGATGCCGGCCTGCAGCAATTCGTCTGTCCGGGCGCGCAAACGTGGAATCAAATTTTTCCCAATACCGAAGCAGCCTCAAAGAACATCATTAATTTTGTGCGCGATGGGCAAAAGGCCGGCGCGATCGGGATGATGAACACAACCTGGGACGACGACGGCGAATCGTTGTTCGAAATGGCCTGGTATCCGATTGTTTTGGGTGCGGCATCTTCGTGGCAGGAAGGTACCCTTGATATCGATAGGTTCGATCGGGATTTCGATTGGGCGTTCTTTCGCAACGACGGCAACCAGTTCGTTACGACGACGCACGCGCTCGGGAGCGTTCCGGCATTGCTCAACGCGGGCACAACCGACGAGCTCTTCTGGCGCGATCCTTTTACGACGCAGTTTCAAAACCAGGCGCGCAATCTTACCGAGCGAATTCGCAGGATGCGCTTGACTGTAGAAGATGTGGCTGAATCGCTGTCGCGCAATGAGAATTACGCAAAGCGAAATGCTTCAGTAATTGTCGCGATGAAGTTCGCCGCGCAGCGATTCGATCATATGGGGCGGCGGTTCGAAGTGATGCAGAAGTTCAGCGATCAATATTGGGACGCTTACTTGAATCTCGGTGATCGAGCGAAAGCGAGAAGGTTGCGTTACTATTCCGGCGCGATTTACAACAATCTGCGCGAGATGGCGGAAGAACTTTCGATCCTTAAGGAGAATTATCGAAAGGAGTGGCTAGCTGAGAATCGACCATATTGGCTGAACAGCATTTTGGCCAGATACGATCAAATGATTTCGATTTGGCTGACGAAGAGTCGGGCGATGGATGAAGCGCTGAAAAAGTATGAAGTGACGTCGACGCTGCCGAACCCGGAGGAGATTGGATTGGGAACGAGGCCAGTCGCGCCAGCGAATCGATAGGAGTATCCACAGATTACGCAGATGTAGAAAAGCGGATGATGCTGCCAGGTTCCACGAAGGCACGGCGGTTATTGGCCGCACGTCTTCGCCGTAGGCACGAAATATTCATAGTTCATGAGCACTATTCATATTCACAAGCCCATTTATGGGCGACATACATTTCGCTCCTAACGGAGCTCAACATCTGTTTGGTCGTGGGAACTACAAATATTTCGCTCCTAACAGAGCGAGATTGATTGCGCGACTGGTTCTTTCCAAATCTCTGGAATCTGCGAAATCTGCGGATAATTCTTATGCCTGATCAACCACAACGTTTGATTTCACTCGACGTCTTTCGCGGTCTCACAATCGCGGGCATGGTGCTCGTGAACAATCCCGGTTCGTGGGCGCACATCTATTGGCCGCTTGAACATGCCGAATGGAACGGCTGGACGCCGACGGATCTGATCTTTCCATTCTTTCTTTTCATCGTGGGCGTGGCAATTCCGCTGGCGTTTGGAAAACGAATTGAACGCGGGGACAGCCGTCGTTCGCTCTTCATTAAGGTCGCTTACCGTTCGGCAATAATTTTCCTGCTTGGTGAATTCCTGGCCGGCTTTCCTTATTTTCACTTTTCTACCATTCGCATACCTGGCGTTCTGCAACGCATCGCGGTTTGTTATTTCTTCGCTTCAATCATTTACCTAACGACCCGACCGCGCACCACAGTAATCGTCGCGTTGGCTCTGCTGATCATTTACTTTGTGTTGATGAAACATGTTCCCGCCCCGGGTTATTACGCCGGCGATTTGAGTAAGGAAGGAAGTTTGGCGTCTTACATCGATCGCCGAATCTTTGGACCTCATATTTGGAAGCAGGGAATCGTTTACGATCCCGAAGGTTTACTGAGCACCATGGGCGCCTTGGCGACGACTTTGTTTGGCATGCTGACTGGAAATCTGATTCGATGCAAAGATAGAACGCCGATCGAAAAGATCGCGCAGATGTTCTTGGCCGGAATGGCTTGCTTGATCATTGGCTGGTGTTGGAATCCGTGGTTTCCGATTAATAAGTCGCTCTGGACCAGCTCGTATGTTTTCTTCACCGGCGGCCTGGCGTTACAATTTTTAGCCTTATGTTATTGGTTGATCGACATCAGAGGATCGAAGTGGTGGACAAAGCCCTTCGTTATTTTTGGGGTGAATGCAATTGTGCTGTTCGTGGGAACCGGGGTGATGGCACGCCTAATGGGAATGAACTATGGATTCATGGGACGGCTCAGTTCGCTGCTACACATCACCAAACCCGACGGCTCGCCCCAGGCGCTGCAACCGTTCATTTACAATCACCTGTTCGCGTCCTGGCTGTCACCAAACAATGCCTCGCTCGCATTCGCGATTTCATTCATACTGCTGTGGTTGTTTTTGATGTGGCTGCTGTTTAGGAAGAATGTGATTATTAAAATTTGAAGGAGAAAAAATCATGCCAACTTACATTGCACTGCTGAAGTGGACTCAGAAGGGAATAGCGAGTGCGAAAGACAGTCCGAGCCGTCTTGACGCAGGACGCGAGGCGTTCAAGAAAGCCGGAATGCAAATCAAGGACACGTATCTGACGATGGGCCGCTATGACCTCGTCTGCGTGATTGAGGCTCCGGACGACGAGACCTACGCGAAAGGCATACTCGGCCTGGGTTCGCAGGGGAATGTCAGTACAGAGACGCTGAAAGCCTTCACAGAGGATCAGTACCGAAAGATTGTCGGGTCACTGTGAGTGAAAAATAAGCCGCGGATTCACGCGGATGAACGCAGATCAATTCAAGCATTTTCGAGTCTTATCCGCGATAATCCGCGTTTATCTGCGGCCCGTATACCCCGGTCCGCGCAACACTCGTCCTGCCTCCGCGGGTGTGCGCTGGCCGTTATCAACTTCGATTTGGCCGTTGACGATTACGTAATTGATCCCGACCGGATATTGGTTCGGTTCCTCGAACGTTGCGCGATCCATTACAGTGCTTGGATCGAAAATTGTGATGTCCGCAAAATAACCTTCGCGCAGCAGGCCTCTCTGTCTCAAACCAACATTCGAGGCCGGCAATCCCGTCATCTTGTGAATTGCAAACTCCAGTGGCATCAGCTTTTCATCGCGCACATACTTGCCGAGAATCCGCGGATAAGTTCCCCAGCCGCGCGGATGCGATTTCGATCCTGCCAGCGGACCATCTGTCGCGCGCGCGCCGCTGTCTGTACAGATACTTACGAATGGCGATTTCAACGCGGCGTTCATATCGCTTTCCTGCATCATGAAAAAGATCGCGCCAGTTTGTCCATGATCCGCGATGATGAAATCGAACAGGGTATCCAGCGGATCCTTATTTTGTGAAGTGGCAATTTCTGAAAGTCGCTTACCTTGCCAGCTTTCAAGATCACGATTAGTAACCGAGCCGATCAAAATTCCGCTCGGCCCGCCGCTGCCAAGATAAATATTCTCCCAATCTTTCGAGTCAGTAGTCACCTCTTTCTTCAAACGCGCGCGAGTCGCGGAATCTTTTAAGCGAGCAATCATTCGATCTGTGCCGCCTTCGAGGGCCCACGGCGGCAGGCACGCGCTCAGTGAAGTACTGCCGGCAACGTAAGGATAGACATCCGCCGTAATTTTCAATCCTTGTCGTCTCGCGGTGGCGATACGTTGAAGCATCTCAGGCATGCGGCCCCAATTCTTTTTGTATGCGGTCTTGAAGTGCCAAATCTCAGCGGGAATATTTGCGCGCCGCGCAATCTCGAAAACTTCCTTCATCGAATCGTCGATCGCATTCGCTTCACTGCGCTGATGGGTTATGTAGATCCCGCCGTACTGATGCGCCACTTTCGCCAGCTCGACAATCTCGTCAGTCTTCGCGAATCTCGCCGGTACATACTGAAGCGAAGTTGAAACTCCGAGTCCGCCATCTTTCATCGCATCGGCGACCAGCTTCTTCATCTGTTCCAACTCAGCTGCCGTGGGCGGACGATCGTCATAGCCGATTACGTATTCGCGCACTTGCGTGGCGCCGACAAAGGTGCCTAGATTTATGCCTGCGCCCTGCTTCTCCAGGCGCTTGAAATACTGATCCAGAGTCCGCCAATCAACTGTCAGATGGAATCGACGATTGAAGTCTTCCTGCTCCTTTAAAATGCGATCGTTTACCGGCGCAATCGATTCGCCTTCACCGGTGATTTCCGTCGTGACACCCATCATGACTTTGCTCATCGCGCGAGGATCGATCAAAACGTATTGCTCGGATTGGCCGAGCATGTCGATGAAACCGGGCGCCACAATCTGGCCGCGGGCATCGATTTCCCGCCTCGCTTTAGCGCCCCGCAGATTGCCAATGAGTGCGATACGATCGGCTTGGATGGCCACATCAGAATTAAATGCCGGACGTCCTGAGCCATCGACAACCCGTCCGTTACGAATGATGATGTCGTACTGCGGTGGCGCGGCGTTACTTGAGTCCATGACAGCGACCAAAGGCGCTAGCGTTGCCATCAAGCAAAGAATAGCGATGATGAGTCTCATTGAATTCACCTCAAACGAATATCGGAAAGCGGCGGCGTTGATTATAATCGCAAACCGCAAAGTTCGATCGCCAAAAGCAGAGTGAGATCAGGACCTGTGGCCAAAGAGCAAAAGACTGCGGTAACCGTGGACAAAATCGCGCGAGTCGTTGCCGGGAAGTTAAGGGGTGACGGCAACGTTTCAGTTACTGATGTAGTTCACGATTCACGTCAGGCGAGCAATGGAACTCTTTTTGTCGCTGTGCGCGGCGAGTTGTTTGATGCGCACAAGTTTGTTCCACAGGTGATGCAGCAGGGCGCGCTCGGAGTGATATCCGAACAGGGAAGACCGCCGGATTTTGGTCGATCCTGGATCCAGGTTAGCGATGTTCGTCTCGCGATGGCGCTCGCCGCTGCCGAAGTTCATCATCATCCGTCACGCGAACTGCAAATGGTCGGGATTACCGGTACGAACGGAAAAACAACCACCGCGTATCTCGTTGCTTCAATCCCCGAAGCTGCCGGCGAACCGGTGGCGATGACGGGGACAGTCGAATACCGACTTGGCAGAGAAAGAAAAAAAGCCGGCCGCACGACACCCGAAGCGACCGACATGCAGCGCCTGCTGCGGCAAGCAGTGGAGATTGGCTGCAAAACTGCGGTGATGGAGTGTTCTTCACAGGCGATGGATTTTCATCGCTGTGATGAACTGGATTATGCGGTGGCCGTGTTCACGAATCTCACGCGCGACCATCTCGACTATCACAAGACGATGGAGAATTACTGGTACGCCAAGCAGCGTCTGTTCGATGGGCGTTTGGGATCGAGGCCGAAAACTTCGGTCATCAATATCGATGATCCATACGGAGTTGAGCTGGCGAATCGTTTAGAGAAAGAAGATCTGCGCGTGGTTCGCTACGCGGTGAAGAGTGATGCGGATGTTACCGCTCGCGATCCGGAGTTCTCGTTAGCCGGGATGCAATTTCGTTTGCGCACGCCCGACGACGAGATCGATCTTCACTCGCCGCTTGTCGGTCCGCCGCACATCTACAACACGCTCGCCGCGGTTGCGAGCGGTCTCGCCCTCGGTTACAGCCTTGACGTAATCACTCAAGCACTTGAGAAGTGCACCGGCGCGCCCGGTCGATTCGAGCGCGTGCCTCACGACGGAGATTTTGCCGTCGTCATCGATTATGCGCATAGCGACGATGCTTTATTGAATGTTCTACGTACAGCGCGTGACGTAACCAAAGGAAGGATCATTACCGTCTTTGGTTGCGGCGGCGATCGAGATCGAAGTAAACGCGCGCCCATGGGCGAAGCGGCAGGCTCGTTGAGCGACGTCGTCATTATCACGTCAGACAATCCGCGCACAGAGGATCCAAATCAAATTCTCGCTGATGCTGAAGTGGGAATTGAAAAGACGGGAAAGCCTTACGAAAAGATCCCGGATCGACGCGAGGCGATTCATCACGCCATTCAGCAAGCGCGACCTGACGATTTGGTTTTGATCGCCGGCAAAGGTCACGAGGACTATCAAATTATCGGCCGCGAGGTTTTTCATTTCGATGACAAAGAAGTCGCCCGCGAGGCTCTGCGCGATCGACCCTAACCTCTCAAAAATGCTTGATGTTGCTGGACGGGAAGTCTATTATTCGCTGCGTTCAGACTACCGTTAGTTCCCTTTATATTTCGGAGTATTGTCATGAGTTCCCTGCAATCGGGAAAGACGCTCGCGCACTACCGAATCATTGAAAAGATCGGTCAGGGTGCAATGGGTGAGGTCTATAAAGCCGAAGACCTAAAGCTCGGCCGGCCGGTCGCGATCAAGCTGCTGCCACCCGGCGCACCCGCTGACGAAAAGGCACGCCAGCGCTTTTTGCGCGAAGCGCGTTCAGCCTCAGCATTGAATCATCCAAATATCATTACCATCTATGCCATCGAAGAAAGTGAAGGGCTTGACTTCATTGTCTCGGAATATATCGGCGGCGAGTCGTTAAAGGCCAAGCTTCAGCGCGGACCTCTGGATCTAGTTCAGGTGCTCGAGCTGGGGATACAAGTCTGTGACGCTCTTGCCGCTGCGCATACGATCAATCTAATTCATCGCGACATTAAGTCGGCAAATCTGCTAATTGGTCCTACCGGGCAGGTGAAAGTGTTGGACTTTGGTTTGGCCAAGATTGTTCAGACGCTTCCCAGCGAGATTGACAAAGAAGCTCCGACGATGGTTACGGAGTTAACCGACGCCGGCCAGATCGTCGGAACGGTGTCGTACATGTCGCCCGAACAAACACGGGGCGAGCCCCTGGATTCGCGTACCGATATTTATTCATTGGGGGTGGTGCTTTACGAAGCGATTACCGGCACGCTGCCTTTCAGAGGAGCGAGTTTGCTTTCTATCATGCATAGCATTGCCACGACTTATCCTCCGCCGCCCAGTTCAGTCAAGCCGGGTTTGCCGATGGAGTTTGATCTGATTATAGAGCGGGCGCTGGCCAAGGATCGGGAGCGGAGATACTCAACCGCGGCTGAGTTTGCCGAGGCGCTGAAAGTTTTGCGCGGCGTGTCCACAGATAGTTTCGCTGGCTTTCCACGGCAAAGCTCTGCGGAAATAACAGCGGAGCCTGAAGGATTCGTCGGACGCGAACCGGAGATGAAGCGGCTCGGCGATTTATTGCGGCAGACGATTGCGGGTTCTGGCCGAGTAGTTTTTATTACGGGTGAACCTGGAATTGGCAAGACCTCGTTGGCTGACGAACTCTTCCGCCGTGCCCGGCAACAGTACCCCGGCTTGCTCTTAACTCGCGGCCGATGTGTGGAGCAGTATGGCACCGGGGAAGCGTACTTGCCGTTTCTGGACGGGGTTGGATCGCTTCTCAATGGTATGGGTCGCGAGCGCGTAGCAGCGATTCTACGAACATTCGCTCCGACCTGGTGTCTGCAACTTCCGGCGGCCCTTGTCTCGACGGGTTCGCTGGAAACTTTGCAACGCGAGACTATCGGCGCAACTAAAGAGCGCATGCTGCGCGAAATGGGAGACGCGCTCGGAGAGCTGACAGTAAACAATCCGTTAGTGATTTTGCTCGAAGACGTCCATTGGGCCGATCCGTCGAGCATCGATCTCTTGCGGCATCTTTGCCAACGCGTGGGCAATCAGCGCTTGTTACTGATAGGTACATTCCGGCCAGAGGACGTAGAGCGGACCGGACATCCGCTCAAGAGCTACAAGCTGGAGATGCAGGCTCATAATCTTTGCGAAGAAATTGCGCTGGGATCGCTAACGCACGAACATATCGCCAACTATCTCGACCTGCGTTTCTCTCCCAACAATTTTCCGCTTGAATTGCCCACCTTAATTCAACGCAAGACGGAAGGTCATCCATTGTTTGCTACCAGTCTGGTGCAGTTTTTGAGAGAACGCGGCGATATTGCCAAGACCAACGAACATTGGACGTTAACGCGGCCACTTTCGGAAATGGATCTGGAGACTCCCGAAAATGTTCGCAGCATGATTCGAAAGAAAATTGAGGCGCTTGACGAAGAAGACTATCGCACGCTTCAGTACGCCAGTATTGAAGGCGAGGAATTTACTTCGACAGTTCTGGCGGCTCTACTCGAGATGGATGAGCTGGATTTGGAGGAACGACTGGCGCGCCTTGGCAAAATTACGCGATTGATCGAGACGCGCGGTGAGGAAGAGTTGCCTGACCGTGCCTTGGCAACGCGCTACCGGTTCGGTCACGCACTGTATCAGAACGTGCTCTATGCCGACCTCGTTAGTAAACGACGGATGTTATTGCATCGGAAGGCTGGACAACAATTGCTTCAGCATTACGGTAAGCAGGCGTCACGGATCGCGGCGCA
>Ga0066710_100007375_pt1 | contig 10491 bp, 8 predicted proteins | sample GraSoiAngelo_159_FD_79666 | JGI IMG/M metagenome (GOLD analysis project Ga0066710, IMG submission 79666) | Grasslands soil microbial communities from the Angelo Coastal Reserve, California, USA - 14_1009_16_40cm | ecosystem: Environmental > Terrestrial > Soil > Grasslands | place: USA...
GTCATTAGCCTTAACGCGACGAGCGCGAAGCTTTGGTTCTTTTTCTCCCTTGACGATGCGCACGACGAGTTTGTCGAACACAACGGCTTGACCAAACTTGGACAGGTACACGATCTTGTATTGTTTCTGTTGAATAGGGGGCCCGATCCTGGAATTGAATCAATCGTCAGGAGTCAGACACACGAAGAAGATCACAAAAACCACGCAATGCAGTTGGCACGTGCCGACGCGATGTCCCGAGCCCGCAGGCCTTTTAGCCTAAGGGCGCATTCGACGGCACATTCAGTTTCAGCATACACGCGACCGCAAGTTGGTAATTGGCCCGTCCATAAAGGTATATCCAAATCGAACTATGGGACAAATGTTGTGCAAACTTCTTTCGACCAGATCCCTGATCCACCTAAATCGCCAGGTTATTACCTAACTGTTATGGGAGTCGATTTCGTTTCAGTCACTGATGATGCAGGAAACACAAACACGCGGCTGGACGACACGTTTGCTCTTCCAGTTCCCAATGTCGGCTATGACTTGATAGGAGATGACGCCGTGCTGCTTTCGATGCCGACTGAAAAGGGCTACACAATGACATTTCGCGTCGGCACGAATCCGATTACGTTAGAGATATTGAAGGGCTTGGATAACATCGCTCCGACGGCTGCTGTCAGGTACAGAGATACCATATTGCCCGAAGGTGTCACTGCGATGATAAAGCTTACGCCGGGCGGTATCGAAGCTCTGCGGTATGATTCCGATGGTGATGGCACGTTTGATACGACGGTTACTCCAACCGTTTCCCTTAATGGTGCGGCTGCGCTTGATGTCACTCCTCCAAAGGTCACGATTACCGGTAACCCGCAGCAGACGAAAGTGCGGGTCGCGATCCGTGTACAAGATAACCAATCTGGTGTTCGAGAGATTCAATATTCTCTGGATGGATCCCACTACCAGGCCTACATTGAGCCATACCCGGTTGATCCCTTGGAGACGCAGGCTGTTTATGCTTTTGCGGATGACAATACCGCGAACCGTTCTGCCTTGATCTCATATGACGTGCCGCAGCCACCGAGTATCACTGCTCCGCCAAGTTTGACCTTGAATACCGAATCGAGCGCGACTGACTGTGGTGCCACGATAAGTGACGATGCTCTCGGCAATGCAATGGCCACCAGCAATTCTTCCGGGACGGCGATCGTTACGAGAACGGGAGTGTCGCCAAATAACTTCTTCCCCGTAGGTACAACTACCGTTACCTATACCGCTATTGACACTAACGGTCTCATAGCGACAGCCGTTCAAACCATCAGTGTGATTGATGCCACGCCTCCGGCAGTAACTTGTCCAACAAGTGTCGTTGTCTCTCTACCACTAAACTCCGCGGCAACCTCAATGATGGTGAGCTATCCAGCTTCCGAGGCAAGTGACAACTGTCCAGGGACGGTATCCGTCACAAACACAGCAGTTTCCGGTTCATTTTTCCATGTAGGTAACACCACCGTTGTCGCTACCGGAACCGACGCCGCGGGTAATGCAAGCTCGTGTGGTTTCACCGTCACTGTGCTCTATGATTTCAATGGTTTCTTGTCTCCGGTGGTCAATCTGCCTGTGTTAAACATGGTTAATGCTGGTCGAGGGGTTCCAATAAAGTTCAGCCTTAATGGAGGCAAGGGATTGAATGTTTTTGCCGCCGTCCAAAACAATCCCGGCTCGGGTTTAATCACCTGCGATTCGAGTGCCCCTGCGATTAACCTCGCAGAAACTCTGATGGCTGGCAGCAGCGGCCTTAGTTACGATGCGGCTAGTGACCAATATACTTATATCTGGAAGACCGATTCGTCTTGGGCCGGGACGTGTCGGCAGTTAGTCTTTCAACTAAACGATGGCAGCCTTCACCGTGCCAACTTCAAATTCAGGTGAGGGATGCGAAGGGAACTAGCCTAATTACACCTGTAAAATAGGCTAAGAGAAGCCGACAGCAGAAGACATGTTCGTACGTGGGTTAGCAGGAGCGATTATCGGAGCGTTAACAGGAGCGGGAGCTGCAGCTCTCACTTTTGGCTTGGACACTTCGCTTGACGTGGGCTCTTCATTCATTGGACCAACCAGAGACTGGTGGCTTCTTGCTGCAATCTTCGGAGCGCTAGGGGGCGCAGTTGTTGGGTCGAGTCTCGGTTTATATATCACTCTCAGCCGCGTTGGCCGAGGAACAGCGCTGATCGTAGCCTGTCTCATAGGAGGCTTTGGCGCGCTGGTGTTGATATTCATAAATGGCGATCGATATTCTTGGCACCTGCGCTCACTGCCTGCCCGCGTGATTCCTCTCGTGGTTTCCGTGCTCAGTTGGGCGCTGATTGGGCTATTTATCTCAGTAATCGCGGGCAAGCTCCCTAGGCCACGTTAGCATCCTGATGGCTAGAAGTTAATGATGGTTTAGCCCGGACAATCTGTCTACGATCTCGCCTAGCGATTCCTTTCGAGCCAGTGATTAGAGGCTGACCTGCTTATTCCAGTTCTGGCCGTTTCACTTGTGGAGAGTACACGAAAGAAATAATTTACTTGTCCATTACAAAGAGCGGAATTGAAGAACAATGTAAGAGTACAAAACGTCGCGTACTTGCGTTAGAGATTCCTGCGGGTCCCTAATTGGACATCGTGCAAACATTATGAAGATAGCCATGAGAGGGATTCTCGGATTAGTCGTGGGAACCGTGGGCAGTGCCGTCATATGTGCACTAATCTTTGCGCTGCTGGAATTGTTTTTTGGAAGTACCAGGTCTTTCGGAGGGATCGGGATTATCGCCACCCCCGTTCGATTTTCAGCCGTTATTGGTGCCATCGTCGGAGCGGTTTACGGAACCATCATTGGAACAATTAATGGTCTGGCCGGTTTTGGTCCGGTGGGAGGTACAGTAGCCGGTACCACTATAGGTGCAATCATTGCAGCGTGGCTATTCTTCGGCGCTAGTGACACGAGTGTGGATTCCGCTCTCGCATGGATTATCGCTATCGCAGCAATTCTAGGATTAGCTATGGGATATCTGCTGAGACTCCTGCTCAAAAGGATCGAGTGGCTGCGCAGTTGATAAAGTGAGTACATGCTCTGAATCACCGCCCTTGGAATCACTAATACAGGCATTACCTAAGACGATCCACGAACGGATGGGTGAAAACAAATTCAGTTTGTTCTTTAACTAAATAACAGTACGATTCACCGCGCGAATTTCAAATTCAAATAGTTTAACTACCTTTCATCATTCACTACCAAATCATGCCACCAGTTGCTCCGAAAATATCGCTGCTCTTGCCACTCCTTCTGCTGGTCGCCTTGACGCCAAGCGAGACGCGGCCGCAGCATCGACAAACAGCGATTGAATCTGGCGAGCTTTACTTGATCATAAGAAACGGACGATTCGGTTACATCGACCACAAAGGACGAATCGCGGCACTTCAAAAGTCGACCACCGCCGACAGTGGGGAATCTTATTACTTGAACATCACCGGAGCAGATCGCGTCGCCGTTACGGATGGCCAGGGGAACAGCAATACGCATATAGAAGGTACCCCATTCGATAAACGGGTTCCCGGCGTACAGATTGCCGAGAACGAGGATTCGGCTGATGTCAATTTTGGTGCCGACTTGCCACCGGAACAGTCTTACACGCTGACTTTTCGCAGTGTTGGCAAGCCAATTGAGATTAAGCTGACTAAAGGTCAGGGAAATGCGCCTGAAACGGCCACCCGAATTATCCGCTACCTCGATCTCAATCTGCCAAGTGGCACCGCGTTGATGCTGAAAATCACAGGGCAACGTGTGGAAAATGTGCGCTACGATGCGGATGGTAATGGCTCATTTGAGTCCATTATTCAGCCGACAGCCTCGGCGATCGGAGAGTTAGCAAGAGATGCGGAGGCACCCATTGTCACCTTCAGCGAGCAGATGCAAGGAACAAACAGAGTTATAACCATCACTGCAGCAGACAATCTTTCGGGCGTAAAGATAATTCGTTATTCGCTCGACGGTAAGAAGTATCAACCCTACTCCTCTACCATAGTCCTGAATACTGTTCAGAGGGCAACTATTTATGCCATTGCCGACGATAATGTCGCTAATCGATCTGGAATCTTTACCCACGAAATAAAACCTAGAGGGCGTCGCATCCGTTGGAAGAGATGATGAGGATTTTTTCGGTCACCGCGGAAAGACAGCACTTCCCCGCTTTCAAAGTTTAGGCTGACCATAAGGAAGAGTCTTTTCGCCACCGACCCATTTAAATCTGAAGTCTTCTGACTTCTGCTTACTGCCTTCCCCTCACTTCCTTTTCCCTTCCGTATCGTAAACCTCAATCTCTGAGGCGAATGGTTTTGTTTGCTCTTTAATTTCCGCAGCGTCGCCGACGATGACAATCGCGGCCCGGTCGGTGGTTAAATATTTCCGCGCGACTCGCTGAATGTCATCGGCAGTGATCTCCATGACGTGATCTCGATAGGTCTGAAGGTAGTCATCCGGTAGATAGAACATCTTGATATTCACAAGCTGCTCGATCAGACCCTCCTGCGTTTCAATACGAATCGGGAAAACTCCCGTGAGATAGGATTTTGCGTTATTCAATTCCTGCTCGGAGACAACCTCATCACGGATACGGTCCAGCTCGTAAAAGAATTCGCGGAGCGACGCGCCGGTCACGGGCGTTCGCACTTCGGCCGTAGTGCGGAATGTCCCTGCCAGGCGGCGCGCATCTAAAGTCGAATACGCGCCATACGTGTAACCTTTGTCCTCTCGCAGATTCATGAAGAGACGGGATGAAGCGTTCGCCCCGAGCACGGTATGCATCAACAGCATAGGAAAATAATCAGGGCTGGTACGCTTGATCCCTTCGCTCGCGATTATAATGTTTGATTGCGCCGACCCCGGACGATCCACCAGATAAGCCCGGCGAGCTTGCTGTTCTGGCAATGCCGGAAAATTCCACGGCGGCACCGTACGACTCTCCCAGTTCGCAAACAGGCCTTCGACGCGCGCGGTGATCTCTTCGCGATCGACATCGCCGACAATAATCATCACGGCGTCATTGGGAACGAATACTGACCGACGGAACTCGACGAAGGTTTCGACAGCCATCGCGTCGAGCGACTCGGGCGTAGGTGATACGCGCGAGTAAGGGTGCGCGCCGAACATCACCTGGGCGGTTCGCTCAGAAGCCAAAAATGTCGGTTGCGCCCGCTGTTGAATCAAAAGTTGCTTCGTATTCTCACGCGCGAGATCCACCTCATTTTTAGGAAACGTAGGTCGCAGCGTGACGTCAGCCAGAAGATCCAGAATCTCGTCCGTATAAATTGAAAGTGCCGATGCTGCGACCGTGGTGAAATCTGAACTTGATCCCACATTGAGTGTCGCACCAAGGCGCTCAACCTCTTCGGCGATCTGCTGACTACTGCGCGTGTCTGTTCCTTCCGTCAGCAGATGCGTCATCATGTCGCTCAAGCCAGGAAGGTTCGGCGGATCGTTGGCGTCACCACTCCGGAACGAAAGGCGAATACTTACGATCGGAAGCAACGGCTCTTCGACGACTACAATCTGTAACCCGTTGGTTAGTTTCGTCTCGAAAGGCTGAGGAAAATTGAGCGGCCGCGGCGCCAGCGGCGGCGGCATTTGGCGTCGGAAAGTTTCAGTCTCTGGCATTGAGATATTGGGCTTCGGTTAGATCCAATGTGAAAACTATTTCGGCGAATCGCTCACCGACTCGACTGCCGGTGTCGTGGCCAGTGGTCCGCTGGGCGTCTTCTCTGGTGGGGGTGGAATCTGTGGCAGCGGCGCAGTCGGTTGCTTCGGCTCGCCGGGAGGATGTGGCGCTGCAGGTATGGCTTCCTGCGGCGCCGGCACAATGTCGAGCAGCACTCGATTGTCCGTGTCCAGATAACGCGCGACGACATCGCGAATCTGCGTGTCCGTCACATTCAGATAATTCTCAAGATCACTGTTGAAGAGGTCAGGATCGCCATCATAAAGCGCGAACTCGGCTATTTGCTGGGCGCGAAATAAAGATGATTGCCGGCTGCGAACCGCGCCGTTAAAAAGATTGTTGCGCAGCTTTTCCATTTCTTCCGCTCCCGGACCGGCAGTAGCCAGGTCGTTAAGCTCGCGCAGAATTGTTTCCCGGATCTGCGCATCTTCGCGATCCGGTTTGGGAATTACGACAATAAACAAGCCGGAAGGGCCACGCCGCTCGTCGATGCCGCCTTGAATTTGCACGACCGACTCCTCGCCTTTTACCAGCTTCTGATAGAGTCGCGAGCTGTCTCCTTCGAACAGTAGATGGCTCGCTAAAGAAAGCGCGTAGAAATCTGGTGTCCGGCGCGCCGGAATTTTCCAGCCCAGCGCGAAGGCCGGCACCGGCGCCAGCTTGTCCAAAAAAGTATCCTCTCTTTGCGCTACCGCCTCCGGCTCGCTGACATCAACGGAGGGCGGTGCAGATTGCTGTGGAATCGTAACAAAATATTTTTCAACCAGATTACGTGCTTCTGTGCGATCGAAATCTCCGGCGATAGTCAGCACGGCATTGTTGGGCGCGTAATAAATGCGGAAGAATTCCTGCACGTCAGCGACGGTTGCCGCGTCCAGATCTTCCATCGAGCCAATCGTTGAATGAGCATTCGCCGGATTCCGGAAACTCATTTCGAACAGTCGCAGGAATCCATTGACGTAGGGCTGGTTGTCATAGCGCAAGCGTTTCTCTTCCTTTACCGCCTCGCGCTGATTGTCGAGATTCTCCTGCGTCACGTTGAGCGACCGCATGCGATCGCTCTCCAGCCAGAGCGCCAGCGGCAACTGGTTCGCGGGTAAGGTTTCGAAGTAGTTCGTGCGTTCGCTTGACGTGGTGCCATTCATCGTGCCGCCCGCGTTGGAAATGTATTGGAAGTGCGCCGCCTTCGGCACGTTTTCCGAGCCCTGAAACATCATGTGTTCAAACAGGTGTGCGAAACCGGTGCGGCCCTCGCGCTCGTTGCGCGAGCCGACGTCGTAATAGACAGCGACCGACACGACCGGCACGGAATGGTCTTCGTTAAGGACCACGCGCAGGCCATTGTCGAGTGTGAATTGTTCTATGAGGGTGTGTGGTACTTGAAAAGGTTTCTGCACTAGACGGCTCAATCTATACGAACGCCCTTTGAAGATTTGGAATAACCACTTGAGAGTTTACCGCGTTCGCCGTGCAATTAACAAAGACGCTGGATAGTGGGTAGTGTCCTAATAGCGTGTTGCTCCAAAAGTAATCTTTCGGGATTATATCTTTGACGACAACCGAGCGACTGTAAATCCTCTAGCTCGCCAGAAAGAGTAAAAGCGCCTGCTACTCTGGTCAGAGAAACGATCCAGGTGAGAGTCAAGGCGTTTCCTTTGATGTGCATAGGTTATAATTACCGTCCTGCCGAGAGCTTGCAGTTTCTCAAGGGCAGTATCGACCGATTCAACGTAATAGAGCATCTCGACGGCGATAACAAGGTCGAAGTGCTGCTCGGCGTGGAAGTCCTCCAATGCTGCGCAATGAAAGCTGGCTCTTGGTACACGCATTTTTGCGCGCTCGATGGCTGTCGGGCTTACATCGATCCCAACCACTTCTCGGGCAAAACCAGTCAAGTACTTAGTAAAGATGCCTTCGCCGCAACCGACGTCCAAAATCGCGGTACAGGGAGCCACTTGGCTAATAATCTCTATCAGGGTCAAATACCTCTGCGTAGCGAGAGGAGAGTATTGGAGTCCCCATGGATCTCGTGCTCGACTATATAAGCGTTCAAAAATCTCATACGTTCCGGTGTAGTTGTGCGGCAAAAAGCGATCAGCCTTGCGCATCTTTATGAAGCTCTCAATTAGATTTTTTATGCTGCTCATTACCTACAACGCAACTCGAAGCTACCCAACTCAGCGTTGCCCGGGCTGGGCGATTATTTCAGGCTTATACGCCCGTTGCCGCCAAGAGTAAATCTTTCAACGTCCAAACTGATTTCGTTAGATTCGCTGCCATTGCCGGAGTATATCGCAGGGTTTTGTGAATGCGGCAGAAGTTGTAATAGGCAAAGTACAAAGCCAGCGCCGCGCGATGATTTGCCCATCGTTTGCTAAATGCGTTCGTCAGTCTCGTGAATCTGGGGTTTTCCATTCTCACAGATAAGTTACTGCGCTCCACGATGGACGTGCTGGCAACACACTAATAGGAGCACTACCGGATAGTGGGTAGTGGGTCATTACAAAGTTAAACAGTTAACTTAACCTCACGATGCGCATGTCGATGCGCCGCTTCACGAGACTAACACACGGCTTCTCAAAACTCGGGACAATCACATGCACGCAATTGCCCTTCACTACATGCGCTACAATTTCGTGCGGATTCACAAAAGCCTTAATGTACTCCCGTAATGGTCGCAGGCGTGACAAAGCATCGGTGGTCTATTGAGGATATTGTTGCTTTGCTGGAATGACTGTTCCTTTTGGTCCGTCCCTGGACTTTTTTACTCGCTATTTCCTGGGAATTGCTTTCGAGCTTCGCCACTAATTACAACAGGTGCCCCTTCCGTCGTATTGAGGATTACATATCCCCTGCCGTGGTCGACAATGACGGATGTATGCTGGCTATTTCCAAAGGTGTCGGAGACTGTACAGTCCGGATTTACTGTGTAAGTCCCAGTCAAAGGGACTACCTCGGTACTGCCTGACCCGGTCATTCTTACAAATATAGTTCCGGTCAAAGCCCCAGCCCCGTCATAGGAAAGGACACCGACGATTGCAACAGGCCCGCCCGGTGTAGTTCCAGTGGCGCGCAGACCGTAGCTGCCCTGTAGAGTGGAGTTTGAACAGCCGACCTTGGCCGGCTTGGCCGGTACTTTCCGCATACTTCCCAGGATAATTGTTAGGCCAATCGAGAAAACTACCAGGATCGAGAAAGTGATCTTGCGTTTCATAATCCCTCCTTTTAGGTTAGAAGTTGAGTTAGGTTAGAAGTTAAGAACTTGCGAGGAGTACGAACTACTACCGAACTGTGGAGCGTATTATTATGATTGTCAAATCAGTGGCGTCAAGGTCTATAAGGGCATAACAGAGCTTGGTTGTTCAACATTGAAAATGACCTAAACGCCCGCTCGCTTGCAGACGATCAGCGAGTGCTTAGCACCAGCGTCTAAAGTTTCTCAGCTCCAACTTTTCTGTGTGAGGTTCTGCGAACTTCCCAAAACAAAAACGCTCCACTCTGCGATCCCTAAGGATGCAAAACGAAGCGTGCTCTTTTTGTGCTTCTGGCTTATTCGGCGCCGGCGGCGGCTTTCTTCTCGCCGACGATCCCGCGCAGCTCCGCGCGAAGTCTTTCGATCTCCCCGAGCTTCACCTCAACGCGTTCGAAAAGCTCTGTCTGCGATTTGATTCCCTCATCAACCAGAAACGCGGCTGCTTCCGCGCGAGTGCCGAATACGCCCGCCTGTACCAGTTGTCCGAGTTTCACCTGCGCATCCTGCGAGACTTTCACCGCCAGCATGTAATCGTCTTTCGCTGCAATGGCGCGTTCGATTGTGCGGCTGATGTCGCGGCCGATTGCGGAAAGCTGCTCGGGAATTCGGGCCGCCATTTCCCGCACTGAAGAACCAACGGAGGCACGCTCGCTTTCCGATTCCGGCTCTTCATGATGTATCAGCAGTTCGTCATTCGGTTCCGGACGATCAGGCGGTGGTTCATAAGAAGTACTCATAAGACAGTTGCTCCCTTAGGTTTGATGAAACCTTGTACGTCGATTTGGGGTTACAGGTTCATTCTAAGTAGCGCCAGGCAAAGCGGTCAAGAACCGGAACAAATGGGAAGGCATGATGCAGTTTGACATCCCTGTCATTTACTTCGTAGCCTTGGCTACTCAGGCCGAAGGATTCCACGAAAATGAGTATTGCGCTGCGTGTTGAAGGCGTTTCCAAGCTGTATCGGATTTACGATCGGCCTGGCCACCGGTTGAGTGAGATGATGACACGCGGCTACTGGAAGCGACACCGCGAATTCTGGGCGCTGCGAAACATCAGCTTCGAAATCGAAGCGGGCACGACAACCGGCATCATTGGGCCGAACGGCAGCGGCAAATCCACGCTGCTGCAAATAATCACCGGCACGCTGGAACCGACGCACGGCAACGTCTGGCATGAGGGAAGAGTGGCCGCGCTGTTGGAACTGGGTGCAGGTTTTAACCCGGAATTCACCGGCATCGAAAATATTTTCATGAACGCGGCGCTGATGGGGTTCTCGCGCAAAGAAACCGAAAGCTTGCTGCCGGAGATCGAGCGGTTCGCTGAGATCGGACCGTTCATTTATCATCCCGTGAAGACCTACTCGAGCGTCATGTACGTGCGGCTGGCCTTCTCAATTTCCATCAGCGCGAACCCGAACATCTTGATTATCGATGAAGCGCTCGCCGTCGGCGACGCGGTCTTTCAACATCGCTGTATGCGGCGTCTGAAAGAGATGCAGGA
>Ga0066710_100007376_pt1 | contig 10491 bp, 13 predicted proteins | sample GraSoiAngelo_159_FD_79666 | JGI IMG/M metagenome (GOLD analysis project Ga0066710, IMG submission 79666) | Grasslands soil microbial communities from the Angelo Coastal Reserve, California, USA - 14_1009_16_40cm | ecosystem: Environmental > Terrestrial > Soil > Grasslands | place: USA...
AATCCACAGATAGCGACAAATGGGAAAATGAAGGTATCCAGTGTGAAAATGAATCAGATCGAACTCATCAATGTGCTCGATGAGGTGATCTAGCAGGAGGACTTCCCGCGCCACCGGGTCTTTGCAGCGCTCGTTTTTCCGGAGCGAGCGCTGGCACGGCGCAACGAGCCGAGCGCTTGTAACGGAGTCGCCGCTGGCAAACAGAGTAACGTCATGTCCAACGCGAACCAATTCCTCAGTAAGATAAGAGACGATCCGTTCCGTTCCTCCGTAGTGTTTCGGAGGTACACTTTCGATTAGCGGCGCAACCTGAGCAATTCGCATGTTCCCCTTTTTCGTCGCGAGATCCAAGCTTCACTGACGCACCGCTTCCTGCGGGTGTTCTTTCTGTCCTGAAAGCCTTAATCGCCATGGTGATTCCCAAATCTCTGTCCCAACCCCTTCGAACGCGGTCTTAGCTTTGGTTTTAACGTTTCGCGGAAAATGAAACGTTCTCAGGCATCTGGCTCACAAACAGGAATTCCCCTATCCAATGCAGCTAGGAAATCGCAGACACAAAACGGCGGAAATTCCTAGGGAATCCTGCCAAGTGTGGTTCCTTATCGCACAGATGCCCGTTCGCCGAAACAGGACAGTGGTTTAAAGGTGTCCCGTCAAAGCGAGAATTATAACGATCAAGAGAATCAATCCGAGGCCTCCACTCGGCCAGTATCCCCAACCGGAACTATACGGCCACGCCGGGAATGCCCCGATTAGCAGCAGGATTAAGATAATCAGTAGAATAGTGCCCATGCTTCTCCTTTCTTAAATTAATTCGTTCTCACGAGCGATTTTGGACGTTGTAACATGTTGGACAAGAAGCAGAGACGCCCGCCGTTACTCTCTGAATCAAAACAGCGACACATTTCCCCAAAAAAAATTCCTGCTATGTGTTGCTGGTGAAGCGAAATAGCGGACCCACCCTTCACGGGCATGGGTGCCGCGCTGAGATAGCGCACTCTACAGCACGGCGATCTCGGCAAGTCTACATCTAGTTGCTAACCGTGCTCGACTTCTCTTGTCTCGACGCGGACTGCGTATTCGCTGGGTTTGAATTCGCGACCGGCTCGCGCGGCATGAACTTGGGTGAATTCAGCCCCAAAAAGGAGGATTTGCGATGAATAGTAAACCCAGAGTAACAACGTGATGAGTGAGCTCGCAGCTCCATAGGCCGAGCTAGCAGCGCCGCTGCCTAGATAGAAGCCCAGCAACCATTTCCCCAGGCCAAAAAGGATCGCAGTCATGACGGCGCCAATCCAAACGTCTCGCCATTGAATTTTGACGTCCGGCAGGAACTTGAAGATCATCGCGAAGAGTAGTACGACGACCGCAAAGTCAAAGATGAGATAAACGGTCAGCGCGATCACGATTCCACCCGGCAACACAGATTGCACGTAGTGGCTAAATCCCTTAAGCAGGGCTTCGATCGCTAGCGAGACGAGCAGCAGAAAACAGATGCCGGCAACCATCGCAAATGATAGAAAGCGGGTTCGCAGAAATCCCCAAATACCGCGACTGGGTTTTGCTTTGACACCCCAAATCGTGTTCAAGGCGTCCTGGAGCTGACCGAACACACCACTCGCGCCGAAAAGCGCGAGCGCGACTCCGATTATCGTCGCAATAGTGCTTTTGCCAGATTGCGAAGCTTTTTCGGCAATGTTTTGTACTGCCTGCAAAGCGTTTGGATCGAGAAAATAGCTCATCTGTTGCGTTATCTTGTTCCACGCACCTGCCGCATCATCTCGGAAAATTACTCCCACGATCGCGAGCAGCACGAGGATCAGCGGCGCGAGCGAAAAAACAGTGTAGTAGGCGAGCGCAGCGCCCAGTTGCGGCGCCTTATCTTCCAACCACTCCTGAAACGTTTGTTTCAATAGGCTGAAGACATTTCCAAAAAATGATTCTGACGTTTCCGAGCTAGGCTGCTTTTCCACAACGAAAGGCCTTTGGTTAAGGATTCGCTCGTAATCGTGCGCGTGGTGGTTGCAAAATAGCGCGCATAGATAAGTTCGGGATCTCGGCCCTGTTATTTGCGAGGCACGAGAACCGTGAGTGCTCGCGAGACAAAATCAATCTCCGCGCTCCTGCCTAAATTAACCTTTTCTCCATCGAGAGTCGCAGGAATTTCTTTGCTTAATTGCACATTTACGCGCTTTGTTTTGGTGAGAAGTATATTTCTGTCATCGCGCCATTTACCAAACGCGGCGGTAGTGGCAAGGCCTATCAGCTCAGCTGCGCTTTCCACATCGATGACCGCGGCTTCAAGCGCTTGCTCCGAATCGGACATTTCTTTCGATATCAACGGGCAGATAAGCGCCACGGCTTCAGTTTCACCCTTTCCTCCGCCTGAGATAAGATACTGCACCTTAGTTTCAAACATCCTTTGAAAGGCGACGCTCCCCTTTTTGATAGCATCCGCTATATTTCCTTCCCGCATAGATTCGCGGGGTTGTGTCCAAAGCGCAGGCGCTCCCACAATGGCGGCGATAAAAAACCGTTTGTTCGCGACCCGACCTCCGGAAAGCACTTTTGCTGAGGGAGCAGTGAGCGTTTTCTTTAGCGCCTCTTCCCACGGCACGTTTCCATACAACGTTCGATGAAGCATATTCATCGTCCCCCCGGGAAGCGGAATAAGATAGGATTCCTTTTCGGCGCATGCTTCTGCAGCTGTCTGGATAGTGCCGTCGCCACCAAGCACGATAAGCACTTCCAGCTTCTGCCCGGCCGCCTCTGCGAACGAACGCTCCATTTCTTTTGCCTCGCCACACCACGCCTTCGGCTCAACAATGCCCGCACGCTTGAGGATACTGAGCATCTTCTGCTCAGATTCCAAATCGCAGCCTCCGCTTGAGGTATTGATTATGGCCCCAACCTTCAATTCTGTTAAACGGATGGCGTTAGGCACAAATCACGTTTGCGTGGCGGGCCGCGCGCCTAAATCCCCTTGCCCTTGGACGCGTGCTCAGCGCGGTTCGCTCGGCGCGTGCCCCGAACATTGTTTTCGTTCCGCTCTGCTTTTTTTCGAACTCGCTCGAACTGTTTCTCAAGGCTGGTTAGATCTTCGTCGGAAAGTTTTTCAAGATCGATGAGTTGATTTCGAGCGCCCTTCAGCGCTCGAATTACTTCGTCGAGTTTCAAATGAGCCGCTTTGGCATCGCGGTTCTGCGTATTTTGAATGAGAAAGACCATCAGGAAAGTAACAATTGTCGTTCCGGTATTAATAATGAGCTGCCACGTGTCCGAATAATGAAACGTGGGACCGGTTAGTCCCCAAATGACGATAATGAGAATCGCGCTGGCAAAAGCCCAAGCGCTACCGAGCACCATCGACGAGCGCCTTGCAAAAAGCCGAAAGGCATCGCTCACTACGCAAAAGAAATCTCGCGATTCTTCCTGTTGCTTAGCTTTTTCCTTCTGGGTGTCCACTGTCATAATATTTTGGGCGGCCCAGCGCAACCTGAAAGCAGCGCTTATGTCTGGCGCGCAAGGAACTGCGGAGCCGCACATCCGGCGGGCTGCCCGTCCACTGCGCCCTAACGACGGAAAATCAAACCGAGCACGAAACCGACCCCGAGGGCGGTAAAGACTGCCTTCGTCGGGTTCTCGCGAACGTATTGCTTGCTGTCGTCCTGAAAACTGCGGACGCGATGAAGTGCATCGTCCAATACTTCTTTCCCGCGCTCCCGATATTCATCGGCCATTGCGCCTGCGGCCGAGCGGAAATCTTCCGCCGCTTTGCGACCGTGCGTTACGCCACGATTTGCTTTTTCTTTCGCCTGCGGCGGAACCGCAGGCCCTTGGCCCATTTGGTTTTCGTCATCCATAGAATTCCCCAATCTTCATGCTTTCGGTGCTGATGCTTCGCTGACGGTGCTGATATCCTCAGCGCCAACAGTTTTGAAAATGTGCTTCGCCCGATCAACGTCTTCGCTTTCGTCCGTATGCACGGCGATCAAGTAATTCCCCTTTTTCAACTTCTCGTCATAGCGCTTTGCCTCGATCTCGGGAATGCCGAGACCGATCAAACCGCCAACGACACCGCCGGTCGCCGCTCCGACGGCCGCGCCACTAAGCGCCGCCATAATTGGACCCGCGGCGATAAACGGACCGACGCCGGGAATCGCCAAAGCGCCAATTCCTGCCAGCAATCCGATCACGCCTCCGGTGGCACCGCCGGCGGCTGCACCTGTCGTTGCGCCCTCCGGCGCCTTTGTCGCTTTAACGTGACCGACGTCACGCGTGCCGCCAGTATCAGGCATGAGCACTGAAATTTCCGAAGTTGCGAAGCCTTGACCTTGGAGCTGCTGAACAATTCGTTCAGCCTGGCCGTGTGTAGTTGCAATACCGAATACTGATTTAGACATAATGATTTTCTTTCGTTTGTGTGAGGTTGTTTGTTAGTTCGATCCTTTGACGTCGAGTTGATCGTGGATCTTGCCGCCGCCAGCCGCTGATCTTGCAAGCTGATCGATTCTTGCTTTTTCTTGCGCAGTCTTAACGGGTCCGCGGAGTGTAACGTGGCCGTTGGCCGTAATGACTTTAATGTTCTTCGCAGTCGTTGAAAGCTCGCGGTCTTTCATTAGCGCCTGCCGAATAGCCTGCGTGGTTTTTAAATCCGCAAAACTGTTTGACTGGTCTCCAGAAGTCTTGGTTTCACCGGAGCGATCCCGCTCGTTTGTTGCTGTGTTATCGGGTTTCGCCTTCTCATTGCCAGCCAATGCCGCTAGGCTAAATACGCTGAGACAAGCTAAGGCTAGTAAAGTTCGTTTCATGGGTCCTTTCGTTAGAGTTTGCGGGGTACCGGTATACTGATCGCACCAGGACGCCCACTGGTTTTAGTTATTTAGCCGCGACATTGATCGCGGATTTGGCCAACTTGGTCAACTTTTTGTCTGTATCTGATTCTTCGGTCAAGGTAGACTGAAGTAACTGCGCACCATCACGATCCTCCAGTAACTCGGCGTATGTCCGAGCGCAGCCGTAGCCAGCCATCTCATAATGCTCGACGCGCTGCGCCGCAGCAATTAGCCCGGCATCGCGCACTTCCTCTTCAGCATCTTCTTCGATCATTTCCTCTCCCTCTTTAATTAGACCCTCCATGCCCTCACATTTCGGGCCGCGAGTTGACTCATTATGGCTCGCTAAGATCTTTTCAAGACGCGCCACGTGTTCCTTCGTCTGCTCGAAATGTTCTTCGAATCCCGCCGCAAGCTGTTTGTTAGTAGCGGCTTTAACCATTTTCGGCAGCGCTTTGATAATCTGCTTTTCCGCGCTGTAGAGGTCTTTAAGTTCGTGAATGTAAAGGTCTTTGAGTGTTTCTAGTTTCATATGTGTGGATTTAATATCGTTGGTGTTGCCCCACCTGAGTCTTTCATGAAGCTGTAGCTCCCTGAATGTTTATGTGCAGCCCCGCAGCAGAAAGATCAGGAGCAAAATCGGAATCGGTATTCCGAGAAGCCAAAGTAAAATGTACCCAGTCCCCCCGGCTTGTTTGATTCTATCAGTTAGACGCATCTCAGATATTCTTAACGTTATTGGTTCCATCATTCTTCGTGTGCGCAGGAACCTGCTTCGACTAATGAAAATGCACAATCGGGACGGCGGATGATCGTCTGGTAGGACAAAAGCCTATAACACATGACGGTTAACCCGAGGCCTTGATTATCGTGCGAACGTGCGCCGTTATCTTCCGACCGCTGTTATCGTCATTGCTTGCCTCATCGATCATGCTCCGGGGATCACCCGCCGCCCTCGTGATTAAAAGCTTATCGGTGGCGAGCTTCGCATCTCTTTAACGGCCAGCTTGGTGAGCAGCTGCGTAATAGGTTACCCACAGAAAATGAAATTCGAATTATGACATCACGTAAGATATGCATTTCATTATCCCTCCTCGCATGGTTGTTAGTCGCGGTGAGTTGTAATCACAGCGTTGTTACAGGATCGAAATTGACGCTCAGTAATTACGATCAAATCACCACCGGAATGACCAAGGCGCAGGTGGAAAGAATTCTCGGGCCGCCGACTACAGTCGAAACGAAGGATATGATGATCTTCAAAAAAACAACTTACCGGTACGAAGATGGCAAGAAATTCGCCATGTTCACATTCAAAAACGACGAGCTAGATAGTAAGAAAGGCAATCTTCAGCGCGAACCGTGATGGTCGACCGTGGGCGCGCTATCGGCATTGGATCCTAGTCTCTTCAACCGTGGAACCTTCGGTATCGGCACGGTTTTGCAATTATGAACGGAGACAAAATGCGCTGGTTCCTTTTCATCCTAGGGTCGTTAGCAACCTTCAGATTGAGCCATCTGTTTACGAAGGAGCGCGGTCCGTTTGCTGTTTTTGAGCGTCTTCGCAATGCAATGCCAGGTGGGCGAGGCTCGGCTAAGGAATGGCTCAGCTGCCTCTTCTGCTTTTCCCTGTCTGCAAGCGCGCTAGTTTGCCTGATTCTTTGGCTGGGAGGAATGAATCTCAGCTGGGAGGAATGGGTGCTGACTTGGCTCGGCTTTAGCGCTGTCACGTTGATAATAAATCAGGCGCTTATGTTTCAAAAAATGAAAGGATAAGGGCGCCAAGGCTGTAAGACGCCATGCCACCCTCCTATCCCTAGAGAAAGTCGATGCCAGAAAAAAACGTCGATCTGCACGGCAGCGCACCAGACAAACACAAGGTCGCGCTGCTTTTAATCGACGTCATCAACGATTTTGATTTTCCCGAAGCGGATCAATTAATGAAACATGCACGACCAATGGCACGAACCCTCTTACGCTTAAAACGGCAGGCACAAAAAGCTGGCGTCCCGGTCATTTACGTAAACGACAATTTCGGTCGATGGAAATCCGACTTTCGGCGTACTGTCGACTACTGTGCACGACACGGTCACGGCCGCGACATCGTGAGATTACTGCGGCCCGAAGAAAACGATTACTTCGTGCTCAAACCAAAGCATTCGGGGTTCTTTTCTACCACCCTCGAGACCCTTCTCCGCTACTTGGAAACCCAAACTTTAATTCTTACCGGTATCGCTGGGAATTTTTGCGTCCTTTTCACCGCAAACGATGCCTACATGCGCGATTTTAATTTGTTCGTGCCTTCGGATTGCACTGTATCAAACACGAAGAAAGAAAATGACTCTGCGCTTGGACTGATGAAGAAATTTCTGAAAGCTGATACGCGCCCGTCTTCTGGAATCGTGCTGTACAGGACGCAAAAAGAGAAGAGAAAACGATACAGCCACTCGGGAAATAGCAGAGCGTAATCGAAGGTGTCATTGGCAATACTTTCTCCGTGAAGCTGCGCCAGAAAAGGTTATTAAAACCACCATTCCCGCCAATGGAAGCGCGTTCGGTCGAGGAAATTCCGACCGGACACGGCTGGCAATACGAGCCGAAATGGGATGGATTTCGTTGCATTGCGTTTCGTGATTGCGAGGAGATTTACTTGCAATCAAAGGCCGGGCAGCCGCTCGGGCGTTATTTCCCCGATATTGTCGCCGCTCTCGCCAGGCTACCTGAGCAACAGTTCGTTCTGGACGGCGAACTTGTTGTCCCCGTCAGCGGCTCACTTTCGTTCGATGAACTGCAACTGCGTCTCCATCCGGCCGCGAGTCGCGTTCAGAAATTAGCCAAAGCTCATCCAGCAACGTACATAGTGTTCGATCTGCTCGGGGAGAGTGTCCGAGTGTATTTGCAGCGACCGTTGCGCGAACGCCGGGGATTTCTTGAAACATTTGCACGTTCGAATTTGAGATCGGCCAAGTATTTGCGGCTTTCTCCGGCGACGACGGATCCCCGCACAGCCACCGAGTGGTTTAAGAAGGTCGGCGGCGACCTTGATGGGATCCTCGCGAAACGTCTGGACGCTCCCTATGCTTCGGGCGAGCGCACCGCAATGGTCAAGGTAAAGCAAATCCGCACTGCCGATTGCGTTGTTGGCGGATTTCGTTACGCGCGCGGCAGCCGCCTCATCGGTTCTCTGTTGCTCGGGCTTTACAGCGATGATGGGTTGCTCCACCACGTCGGATTCACATCTGCTTTTAAAGCATCAGAACGTCGCGAGTTAACAAAGAAATTTGAAGCGCTCAAGAAACCACCGGGATTCACTGGCAGCGCACCGGCGGGACCGAGCCGTTGGAGCACAGATCGCACCGGTGAATGGGAACCAGTCGATTCGCGAGTCGTAGTGGAAGTTGCCTACGACCATTTTACCGGCGGCCGATTTCGGCACGGCACAAAATTTCTACGTTGGCGTCTCGACATAGACCCTCGCCAGTGCACGATGGATCAAGTGGAGTGTCGCGAAGGTAAATCACTTGCGCTGTTGCAGCGTTAGGATTCGGGAACCGCGGCGGGTTCGAGATCGGAAATGGCCGGGCCATTAAGCACGCGGCCCAACGCGTCAAAGCGCGAGCCATGACACGGGCAGTCCCAAGTTTTTTCGCATGCGTCCCAGCGCACCACACATTTCAAATGCGGACAGACCGCCGAAAACGCGCGCAGCGTTCCGCCCTCGTCCCGATACGTTGCGATTTTTTTTATTCCGTCCCGCAATACTGCACCGTCGCCGGGCTTAATCTCATCGACAGACTTGGCTGAACCCGGCGTGACGTAATCACGAAGTTGCGCCGCCACGTTGGCGTTCTCGGCGATGTAATCCGCGAGCACTCGCGGATTCAACGTCTTGCGCGATGGATCATACAACTTCGCCCACCGATTTTCCCGCCCAGCGATAAGATCAACAAATAAGATGCCAGCTAGTGTTCCGTGCGTGATGCCATTGCCTGAATCCCCCGTGACAACGTAGACATTTTTATCCCCGGGACTACGACCGATGTAGGCCACGCCGTCCACTGATTCCATCACCTGGCCGGACCAATGGTCAGTCATCTTGCCAACAAATGGGAATCGGTCGCGCGTCCACCGTTCAAGCTTCACGAAACGCTGCTGGCAGTCTTCCGCCTGTCCGGTCTTGTGATCTTCGCCGCCAACCATGAGCACATCGCCTTCGTCGTCGCGCGCGAATCGCACGTAATGATAAGGCACCGGTCCAACCTCCTTCTTCTCCTCTTCTGCAGTCTCCGCCGTATCCCAGAAAAGGGCATGTCCAATTTGGCGCGTGACGCGCAAACAAATGACGTAGGTCGTATACGGCGCCTGTTTTGAATGGATCGCCACCCGGTTATTGATCGGGCAGTTAGTCGCCACCACCGCCGCTTGCGCTGTGATGGTATGACCATCCAAGGTTTTCACTTTGACCCGATCACCATCTTCGACAGCGACCACGCGCGTGCCGGTGAAAACTTTTCCGCCGCAATCGATGATCACTCCCGCCACCCCATTCAGATATTTCAACGGATGAAATTGCGCTTGTCGCGGAAAGCGCAGCACCGCATCGGAATTAATTTTTGTATCCGGCAGCGAATCGAATCGCGCGACGTCGCGCAGACCGACGCGGTGAATTGCCTCCAGTTCCTTCATCAATTCTTTGACCGGACCTCCGGGCGGCAGAAACAAATAGCCGTCCACCCGCTCGAAATCGCAATCGATCTTATGCTCACGAACGATTCGCTCTGCACAGTCAATCGCCGCGGTGTGGCTCTCGGCAGTCAGCCGCGCGCATTCCTCGCCGAGAAACTTTTCAATGTCGATATAGCGATCGTCGATTGCATTAACCAACTGTGCGGTTGTTCGGCCGGTCATTCCCCCTCCGACTGGTCCATCATCGATGAGGACGACATCACGATCTTCCCACGCGGCAAGGTAGGCCGTAGTCACACCGGCAATGCCGGCGCCGATGACGCATACGTCCGTTGTGATGTCTTGCTGAAGAGGGGCGGTTGAAAATTTCTGCGCCGTGCGTTCCCAGAAGGACGGGTTCGCGCCGGCGCGTTCTCCTGCAGTTGGCATATACACAGAATCGCACGAGGCCGAGATCAAAGCCGTGAGGCGGATGGCCGAATTTTGTTCCTGCGAATGCTAGAGTTAGCTGCGTCTCCGAGGCTATCGGAACTCGAAAAACTTTCGTTAGTCGCGCGTTGCGAACTTTTTAGGCAACCAAACATTCCGCGGTACTCGAACTGAAACTGACAACCTATGAACAAATACATATTGTGTTTAATCGCCGCGCTGATTGGCATGGCGTTTGTCGCTTCTTGCACACAAAAGCAGGGAACGACTGCGACCACGACCGCACCCGCAGTCACCAAACCGTCCCCGACCCCATCGCGGACGCGGCACAAGGCCGCAAAGAAAACTCCGCCCAAGACGGAGGGTGCAACTGAGTCGCCCTCGCCTGCGGAGTCACCTGCGCCGACGCCGTAAAAGGAACGACACGCGTGAGTTGGAGGGAACGGAGGGAACCAACGTTTGCGATGAGCTAGCCACTCGGCTAGTGAAGCGCATGCGCCTTGTTCCGGCGATTTTTTAACCCGTGTCAGGCTCAGTTTGCCGT
>Ga0066710_100007377_pt1 | contig 10490 bp, 7 predicted proteins | sample GraSoiAngelo_159_FD_79666 | JGI IMG/M metagenome (GOLD analysis project Ga0066710, IMG submission 79666) | Grasslands soil microbial communities from the Angelo Coastal Reserve, California, USA - 14_1009_16_40cm | ecosystem: Environmental > Terrestrial > Soil > Grasslands | place: USA...
GCGAACACCTCGTCGCCGCCGTCCCCGGTCAGCGCAACCGTCACGCCGGTGCGCGCGAACTTCGAAACGTAGTAGGTCGGCATGACCGAGTTATCGGCGAGCGGCTCGCCGAGATGGTCGATCATCTTCGGCATGATTTCCACGGCGTCCGCCTTCACCATCATCTCGTGGTGCTCGGTACCGAGGTAGTCGGCGACCTCCTTGGCGTACGGGAGCTCGTTGAACCGCTCGTCCTCGAAGCCAATGGAAAAGGTCCGCAGGGGTGACGCTCCGAGCTTCGCCATGGCAGCAACCGTGATGCCGGAATCGATGCCGCCGGAGAGGAACGCGCCCAGAGGCACATCACTCACGAGCCGCAGCCTGGTCGCCTCGAGTACTTGCTCTCGCAATGCCTCGCAGGCCTCGGGAAAGCCGAGCGCGCTCTTGCGGGTCAGATCCAGATCCCAGTAACGGAAAAGGCGTTCGACACGAGCGTCCCTTACTACCATCGCATGCGCCGGCGGCAGCTTTCTAACTGCCGCAAAACCCGACAGGGGCGCGGGAACATACTGGAACGTGAGGAAGTGGTCGATGCCTTGATAGTCGGGCTCGCGCGATAGCAAGGGGTCCAGCGCAAACAGCGCCTGAATCTCGGAGCCGAACAGAAAGCCGCGCGGCGTTTCGGCATAAACGATGGGCTTCACTCCCAAGCGGTCACGCGCCAGCGACAGCGTTCTTTCCTGCCGGTCCCACACCGCGAATGCGAACATGCCGCGAAGCTTCTGCAAGCATTTCTCCAGACCCTCTCGAGCGAAGATCCGCAACAGCACTTCGGTATCCGAATGCCCGCGGAAGGTTTCGCCGGCGGCGTCGAGTTGCGCGCGCAGCTCGGGAAAATTGTAGATCTCGCCGTTGAACGCGATGACAAAGCGGCCGTCGGGCGAAGCCATCGGCTGGTGACCGGCCTCGGTAAGGTCGATGATCGACAGCCGCGTAAAGCCGAGGCGCGTGACTCCTTCGCTCCAGTTGCCTTGATCGTCGGGCCCGCGGTGATGCAATCGCTTGATCGCATCCTCGATCGAAGCCGAAACGCCTTCAGCCAGGACGGCGCCTACGATGCCGCACATGGCGCGTCCCCCGCGAAAATCGCTTCCAGTTTTTCGGCGTTCGCCGCCCAGGTGAACTCCGCCTCGGCGCGCGAGCGCCCGGCGCTGCCAAGCCTGTGCAGCAGCGCGCCGTCTGCACCGACGCGAGCGATGGCCTCGAGCCATGCCGCGATCTCCCCTGGCGGCAGCAAATGCCCGGTTTCTCCCTCGACGATAATCTCCGGTAGTCCGCCGTTGTTCGAGGCGAGCACCGGCAGGCCGCAGGCCATGGCTTCGACCACGCTAATGCCGAAGGCCTCCTCGCCTATCGATGGCTGCGCGAACAGGTCGCATTGCGACAGCATCAGCGGCAGCTCGGCGTGCGGCACGCGGCCCATGAAACGTACGCGGTCTCCGATGCCGAGCGTACGCGCGAGGTCGCGCAATCTCTGCTCCTCGGGCCCCTCTCCGATCACCAAGCCACGGAAGCGCGGCGGCAACCGCGCGAGCGCTTCGATGACGACCCGCGTGCCTTTCCAACCCACCAACCGCCCCGCGCTCGCCAGCAGGCAGTCGTCGGGCGCGGCGCCCAGGCTGCGGCGCAGCGTCGCGACACGGCCTTGCGGATGGAACAGCTCCGTATCAACACCGTTGTGAATGACCTGCACCCGACGGCGGTAGCGCGCCGCGATCTGTGCCGCATTGTAGCGGCTTGCGGAAACCCAATGTCGGATCGCGCCCGCGAACATCCTGTCCCCGGCAAAAAAATCCGTGCCGCCGGAGCGGAACAGCGTCTGAGCAGTAAGACCCTTGCGGCGCCCCCGCCACAGGATCGGGAAATCGAACGGCTTGTTGACGATCACGGCATCGTAGCCGGCGCGCGCGAGATGGTCGAGCGAATGGCGCGCGAAGGACAGTCGTTCCATCAGCCGGCGAAAGCGCGTGCCGAGGTCCGGCCAGTCCTGCTCGATGCGGAAAGGGAATTGCACCAGCTTCACCTCGCGGTGGCGCGCACCGCCGCGGTCGCCGGCGACGATGGTCACGTCGTGGCCGCGGCGCGCGAGCGCGCGGCCGGCTTCCCAGCAATAGGTCTCCAGTCCCCCCGGGATGAAGCTCGCAGTGACGTTGTAGAAGCAGATTCTCACAGCGCAGCGGCGACCGCCTCCTTCATTGGATCCGTCTTGGATGCTGAAGCAGGATGTCGTACAAGTCTTCGAATTGCCCGCAAACCCGATCCCAGCCGAAGGCGCGCTCCACGCGTTCGCGCAGCCAGCGGCCAGCGCTTTCCCGTGCCCTGGGCGACTCCACATAGCGCAGGATCGCGGCGACGATCGCATCCGGATCAGCGGGGTCGACGACAAAAGAAAAGTCCGCGCAACCCTCCAAGAATTCCCTGATGCCACCGCGCGCCGGGGCCACGATCGGCAGCCCTGCAGCAGCAGCTTCGAGCATTACCGTTGGAAACGGGTCGTTCCAAAGCGAAGGCATGACGAACACATCCCCTGCAAGCAGGAAATCATGCATCTGGTCGGGGCGCAGGCTTCCTACCCAGCGCACACCATCCATAGACGCCATCCGCTCCGTGACCGCCTTGCCGTACACCGCCTTTTCGTTGCCTGGGTCGTCGCTCTCGCGCACGTTTCCGGCAACCAGTAACATGATCGGGCAGAGCGCGTGCCGCCGCAACCGCTCGTAGGCATCCAGGAGCTCGTGCACGCCTTTTTCCTTTACGAGACGGCCCGCAAAGAGCAGCACCGTCGACTGCGAATCCGTCACGCCGAAGCGCTGGCGCAGGCCGACGCGCACCGGATCTGGAACCTGCCAGCGGGGAGGCCGTGTGGCGGTGTCTACCCCGGTGTAGATTACCTGGATGCGCTCCGCCGGAATCGCGTTGTCCCGCTCGAGCCAACCTCGGATATAGCTGCTGCAAGCGATCCAGCGTGCGACGCGCTGGGTCGCGAACTTGGGCAACGGCTTCTCGTTCGCCACATGAACGACGACCGGCAGTGATGACTGCATCAATCGCCGATTGAGCCCTGCGAGCAGCTTGGGCTCATTATGGATGTGGGCGATCGCCGCCTGCTCCTCCTGTACGATCCGCCATATGCGCTCGGCGTAAGGAATCGGATCGAGCCGCGTGATCTTCTGGAACAACCTCCGGTACAGGCGCCCGACCCGAATCCGACGGATCCGCATCGGCGGCAGTTCCTCCGTATCCGCCTGCCCCTCGAACCATCCGCAAACGACGACAGGGCGGTAGCGGACCTGGCAACGCGATACCTTTTCCACCCGTAGCTCGGTACCGGCCGCGTATACGGGCGGAAACGGGTTGTAGTCGGGAAGCAGGTGCGCGACCGTGCGCTTCACCGGGCAAGCGCCGTTTCGAGCGCCGCGCGCACTTCCTCCACGCCGATCTGGTCCATGCAATTGTGCGGCGTGTACGGACATTCCTTGGCGCAGGAAGGATCGCAGGTGGGCGGTTTCTGGATGATCACCGGCGTCTTTTCCCGCGAGCGTGGTCCGACCAGCGAGGCCGAAGTCGGCGCGTACAGGCCGACTACCGGCACGCCGAGCGCTGCGGCGAGATGCAGCACGCCCGTGTCCGGGGCGACGACACACGTTGCACCGGCGAGACAGGCGGCAGTCTCCGCGATGTCGAAGTCACCCGCAACAACGTGAACGTCTTCGATGCCCGCCGCCAACTCTTGCAAGGTTTCGCGGTCGGCTTTGCTCCCGGTCAGCAGCACCGCGACGGCTGGATGCGCGCTTTTCGAGTACTCGAGTATGGCTCGCGTTTTTTCCAGGGGCCAGGTCTTGTAAAGATCGGCGGCGCGGGCGTGCATGACCCAGTACGCTCTGCCTCCCAAACGGGCGCGCATTTTCGCGACCACGCTCTCGCGCACCGCTGAAGGGAGATGTATCCGCGGGTAACGCTCGACAGGAGCGATGCCGATCGTGTCCAGTATGCGCAGGCGGTTGTCGATGTAGTGCCAGCCCGTTACGGTCGCTCGGTCCGACGCCCGGTGGCGGTTGGAGAGCAGGAAGGCGTAGCGGGTGCCTTCGGTCGGAATGCGCACGATGAAGCGGCTGCCCGCGAGAAATGCGAGCGGAAGAATATCCGGATCGTTGCCATGCAGGATGACGGCGATGTCCGGCGGGAAGCGCCTGAGCTCCGCGACCAGGGAAAAGAAGCCCCGATACTTGCCCGGGTAGGAGATTACGCCGTTCAAATCCGGATCGGCGGCGAAGAGCGGCACCCAGGCGGCCCGACACAGCAGGCGGATCTCCGCATCCGGGAGCGCCTTGCGCAGCGCGGGGAGCACGGGCGTCGACAACACCGCGTCGCCCAGGCCGGTAGTCAGCACGAGCAGGACGCGCCGCGTCTCGCGAAGCCGCCACTCCGATAGCAGCGGCACAGGACGAGCACGCGCCTGCCGCGCCACGTAGCAATGGAGAATGGCGTCGGCGAACGGAATATTCATGCGGATCCCGCAGCGACTTCGAGAAAGATGCGCTCCATCCTGTCGAGCATGGATGCCGCCCCGAACCGCGACCGCGCCTGTTCGTACCCGGCTTGTGCCAGCCGCTCCCGCAACAGCGGCTCGGTATGCAGTCGGGCGAGCGCCACGCGCAGCGAATCGGGGCTCTGCGGCCGCACGAAAATCCCCGTATGCCCGTCGCGCACGATCTCGCCGATCGAGCCGACCCGAGTGGTGACGACCGGGATGCGGCAGGCCATCGCCTGCATGATCGCCTGCGGCACGCCCTCGTTGGCGTACGAGGGCAGCGCGAACACGTCGAAGGTGCGCAGCCAGGGAACGACGTCGTCCTGGTTGCCTGGCATGCGCACCCGCGACTCGATGCCGAGCGCCTTCACCTGCGCGCGCAGGTTATCCGCGCCGGGGCCGTCGCCGACCATCGCCAGCGTGGCTTCCGGCATGCCGGCAACCGCCTCCACGAGGTAGCGATGGCCCTTCCAGCTGCGCAGCGTGGCGACGATACCGATCACGAAGGCGTCCGCGGGTAATCCCAGGCGCGCGCGGGCCGCGAGCCGGTCGCCGGGCACAAAGCGCCCGAGGTCGATACCGGTCGGCACCGAGCTGACGCGCGTCGCGTCCAAACCCGTCTCGCCCATCACCTGCTCGCGCAGGCGCTCGCCTGTGGTGACGACGTGCGCGGTCGCGCTGCGGTACAGCCAGCGGTTCAGAGCGTGCCCAGGAATGGGCGTCGAGATATGGCGGGTGCGCACCAGTCGCGGCGCCCCGGAGAGCGCGCGCAGGGTCAGAGCGGCTAGCCAGCTGTCGGTCGAGCTGTGGCTGTTGACGACGTCAACCCCGCGCTCGGAGAGGACATGGCGCAGCGCCCAGAGGCCGCGCAGCCCCTTGCGCGCGATCGGTGCGCCGCGCGCGGGTATTCCGCGGCGGCGCGTCTCGGCGAAGATGCGTGATTCGGGCGGAGCCACGACGCAGACCTCGTGCCCCCGGGCGAGCATGCCCTCCGACTCGACGATGATCCGCAGCTCCTGTCCTCCCCACCCACACGACGATTCGGTATGGATAATCCTCAGAGTCGTCATGCCTCAACCGGCGCGTCCTCTTGCTCCAAGGCGAATTGGATGCGATACAGCCTCGCATAGACTCCGTTTCTCGCGAGCAGCTCGGCGTGGCTGCCCGTCTCGACCATGCGCCCGCGCTGCAGCACGACGATGCGATCGGCATGCTCGATGGTCGACAGCCGATGCGCGATCACGATAGTCGTACGCCCGCGCATCAGCTCGGCGAGCGCCGCCTGGACGTGGCGCTCGGACTCGCTGTCGAGCGCGGAGGTCGCCTCGTCGAGGAGCAGGATGGGCGCGTCCTTGAGCAGCGCGCGCGCGATCGCAAGCCGCTGGCGCTGCCCGCCGGACAGGCGCACGCCGTTCTCGCCGATCAGCGTGTCGAAACCCTGCGGCATCTCGCGGATGAAATCGAGCGCGTGCGCCGCGCGGGCGGCGGTCTCGAGCTCGGCGCGCGATGCGCCGCCGGCACGGCCGTACGCGATGTTCGACGCCACCGTGTCGTTGAAGAGCGCAACGTCCTGGGACACGAGGGCGATGTTCGCGCGCAGGCCCGCGAGGGTGATCTCCCGCGCATCGATTCCGTCGATCAGGATGCGGCCGCCACTTACCTCGTAGAAGCGCGGCAGCAGATTGACGAACGTGGTCTTCCCGCCGCCGGAGGGTCCGACCAACGCGATCGTCTCCCCTGGCTCGATGCGGACGTTCACATCATTCAAGGCTTCCCGGCCGCTGCCGGGGTAGGCAAACGATACTCGCTCGTATTCGATCCGCCCCTGCGCGCGCGGCAGGGTCCGCCTGCCCGTGTCTTCCTCCGCGCGCTCGTCGAGCAGCTCGAACACGCTCTCAGCCGACGCGAGCCCCCGTTGCAGCGGAGAATTCACCTCGGTCAGATGCTTGATCGGAGTCAGCAGCATGAGCATGGCGGTAAGGAAGGACACGAATCCGCCCACGCTCAATTCATTCGCTGCCGACTGCTGGAGCGCGATGCTGATGATCACCGCGACCGCGACGGACGCGAAGATCTGCACGATGGGCACCGTCGCAGCGGCCGCCATCGTCTGGCGCATGTTGAAGCCACGCTGCTTCTGGTTGGACCGGTCGAAGCGGCGCGCCTCGTAATCCTGCCCGCCGAAGATCTTCACCTCCCTGTGGCAGTCGATCGATTCCTGGAGGACATGGGTGACGTCGGCCTGTGCACGCAGCCCTTCCTGGCTCATCCGGCGCATGCGCTTGGAAAACACCTTCACCACGATCGCTACGCCCGGAGCGATGACGAGCGTAACGAGCGTGAGCCGCCAGTTGAGGTACAGCAGCCACCCGAGCAATCCCGCCACGGCCAAAGTATCGCGCACCAGCACGGTGAGCACTCCGGTCGCCGCGCTCGTCACTCCTACAACGTCGTAGGCGACCTTGGATATCAGCGCCCCGGAGCTGCGGTCGTCGTAGTAGCGCGTCGGCAAGGCGAGCAGGCGCTCGAACATGGCGTTCCGCAGGTCGAGAACGATCTTGTTCGATACCCACGCCATCGTGTACGAGCTCAGGTAGGAGAGCGCGCCCCGGACGAGGAAAATGCCGATGATGGCGAGCGGAACGAGGTACGGATGGGTCTGGTTGCGCTCGACGAAACTGCCGTCGAGAAGCGGCTTCATGAGCGCCGGCAATACGGGCTCGGTCGCCGCAGCAAGCGCCATCGTGAGGATGGCCACGGCGAAAACGCGCCAGTACGGGCGAACGTAGCCCAGGAGGCGCAGGTACAGCTCCCGGGAGGAACCTTGCGGGGAAGAGCTCATCCGAGCCGGATTCCGTTCAAAGAATGTTGAATTATAGTCGGCTCAAGGCCCGCGGTCGCGTGTCAGGTCCCGGTAGAGCGCGACAAGCTTCTGTGCCATCGCGTCGAGCCCGAATCGCGCGGCGGTCTCCCGCGCGCGCACGCCCATCTCCCGCGCGCGCTCGGGGTCGAGCCGCCCGAGGAAAGCGGCGAGCGCGGCCGCGTCGAGGGCGTCGCAGATCATGCCGTTCGCGCCTTCATTGATCAGTTCGGCCGCACCACACTGGAAAGTGACGATGACGGGCAAGCCGCAGGCCATGGCTTCCAGGGCCGCATTCGGAAAAGGATCATAGAGGGTCGGCAGAACGAATGCGTCGGCGGCGCCGTACCAGGGCCGCACGTCGTCGCGCGCTCCGAGAAAATGCACCCGGTCGCCGATGCCGAGATCGCGTGCGAGCGACTTCGCGCGCGCTTCTGCCTTGTCTGCGCCGACGACGATCAGGTGCGCCCGGGCATCCGCGCCGCGCCGGAAGGCGGACAGGAGTCGAAACATGCCTTTGCGCTCGAAGCCGCCGCCGACAAATACGAAGGTCATCGAGCCATCGGGAATGCCGAGCTCGGCCCGGGCTCGCGCGCGGTGCGCTTCGCGCAGGCGCGGGTGGAAGCTCTGAAGATCCACGCCGTTGTAGATCACGTAAATCTTCTTCGCAGGGCCGAACCGCGCTTGAATCTCGTTCTTCACCATGTGCGAATTGCAGATCACGGCTCGCAGCCGCGGGCTTTCGAACAAGCGCCGTTCCGCAGCGAGCGTGTAGCGGTGATAGGGATTGAGCGCGAGGCCGAGGCGGCCGAAAGCCCCGAGCGCCGCGCGGCGGTTGTGCAACCATTGCGCGTGCACCCCGTCGCCGGCGCGGTAAATGTCGCAGCAGGCGATGCGCTCGTGTGATTGCACGAGATCAAACGGCCGGTGGGTGACTTCTCGGCACACGGCCCGCGCGAAGCTCCAGTCGCGCCATACGCGACCGACGTGAAACGGATCGCAGCGAACCACCGTGCCCGGATCGCCGGTCCACTCGCGTGCCAGCACGGTCACCGCGACGCCTTGCGCGCTCAGCGCGCCGCGCGCCCGTTCGATGAAGCGTTCGGCGCCCCCGTGGGCGCTGTAGCGCTGACGCACCAGGGCGACGTGCATTCGCTCTAGTTCCGCGCGAGCTCGAGCCGCTCGCACAAGGCGCGAACGCCCTGGATCACGTGGGGCCCCTGCGCGTGGAGCCAATCCGGGTCGATCGCGTAAATCCTGCGGTTTCGAACGGCGGGAACCGATTCCAGACCCTTCCAAGCCTGGAGCGCTTCGCTCCCGAAGCCGCCCGTGACGATCGCTTCGGGCCTGGCGTCGAGGATCTGCTCGCGGGAGACCAGCGGGGTAAGCGTCTTTGCGGCGGCAAAAACGTTGCGCCCGCCGCAGAGGCGCAGCGCGTCGCTGATCAGGTGCGCGCCGTTCACGGTGAGCGCGGGCGCATGCCAAATCTCCAGAAACACCGCGACGCGACGCTCCGCGGCATAGCGCTCGCGCAATTCCGCGATTTCGTTTTCGAATTGCCGTGCACGCGCTTCCGCGACCTCCGCGCTTCCGGCGAGCGCGCCGACCAGGCGAACGATGCGGGGAATATCGGCGAGGCTGCGCGACTCGGTGACGAAAACGCGGATGCCGATGCGCTCCAGACGATCGATCTGCAGCGCCGCATTGCCGCTTCGCCAGGCGAGCACGAGGTCCGGCCGCAAGGCGATCAGGCGCTCGATATCGACGCGGCCGTAACTCGCTACGACCGGCAGGCGCTCCGCCTCGGCCGGATGGCGACTGAAGCTCGAGACGCCGGCGAGCTTCCCGCCGGCGCCCGCGGCGAAGGCGATCTCCGCAAGGTGCGGTGCGAGGGTGACGATGCGCCACGCCGGCCGCACGAGCGAGATCGTGACGCCGCGGTCATCGGTCGCCTGCAGCGCGTACGCGGCCGCCGGCACGGCGGCAAGAACCATGAACGCGAGCACCCGGATCATCGCGCGAGGAGCGAATCGACGGCGGCCATTGCCGCCTCCACCGGAAGCCGGGTGAGGCACTCGCTCACCTTGCCTCCGCCGCAACCGTCGTTCCCGCAGGGGCGGCAGGGATGCTCGCCGGAGGCGACGATGCGATGCGGCACCCGCCACGGTCCCCATTCGAACTCGCCGCTCGGGCCGAAAAGCGCCACCACCGGCGTTTGCATGGCGGCAGCGATGTGCATGGGGGCGGAATCCACGCCGATGAAGAGCCTGGCCCGGGCTGCGAGCGCGGCCAGCTCCTTCAGGCTGAGCTTCCCGGAGAGATCGATCGGCCTGGCGTGGTGGGTGCGCGCAAGGATGTCCGTGACCAGCTCGCGCTCCCTCGCATCGGGCGCGGCGCTGATCACCACGCGTTCGCCGCGGCGATCCAGCTCATCGAGCAGAGCCGCGGCCTTGTCTGCGGGCCAGCACTTGAACTGCCAGCGCGATCCCGGGTGGAAGAGCAGGTAGCCCCTGGCGGCGAGCCCGTGCCCGGCGAGCGTCGCCTCGACGCTGCGCTCGGCCTCGGTCCCGGGCACGAGCACCAGCGCACGCTCGTCGTCCCCGGGCTGGATGCCGATCCGTCGCAGCGCGTCGAGGTTGAGCTCGACCATATGGCGGCGCGCGTTCTTCGGCAGCGCGTAGCGGTGCGTGAAGCTGCGCTTCCAGAAGCGCGGCTTGTTGGGATGGTCGGGCGCGACCGCGACGCGCGGCCCGAGCGCGCGCGCGAGCCAGGCCCCGCGCGGATGCTCGGACAAGTGGATCAGGAGGTCGTAGCGTCGCGCGCGCAGCTGCCGCAACAGGCGGGACTCGGCGCCGAGCCGCGCGAGCGGGCCCGCGGTCTTCCAGCCGCGATCGACCACGTGGACCTGCGCGATCGCCGGATGCAGCGAGAGCATGTCGCGCGTGTCGGCATAGACGAGGGCGTCGATCTCCAGCTGCGGCGCGCGGTTCTTGAGCACGGAGAACATAGGCGAGGCGAGCAGCACGTCGCCGTGATGGCGCAGCTTGATGACCAGCGCCC
>Ga0066710_100007378_pt1 | contig 10490 bp, 4 predicted proteins | sample GraSoiAngelo_159_FD_79666 | JGI IMG/M metagenome (GOLD analysis project Ga0066710, IMG submission 79666) | Grasslands soil microbial communities from the Angelo Coastal Reserve, California, USA - 14_1009_16_40cm | ecosystem: Environmental > Terrestrial > Soil > Grasslands | place: USA...
CGACTTTCGCCACGGCCTGTTCCGATGCCGGCCGCTCGCCGACGCGAACCGTCAGCTCCTGAATCGCCCCGCCGCGGAGGACGCGAACCCTCACGCTCGTGCCCACACGGTCGCCTACCAGCAGATCGAGCAGATCTTCCGGCGCTTCGACCGGATGGCCATCGAAGTCGAGCATCACGTCGCCGATGAGGAGGCCGGCCGCATCCGCCGGGCTTCCCGCCGTCACACCCACCACGAGCAGCGCCTGCTCGCGGCCGTCCGTGCCGCGCTGGCGATCGGGAAGGCTGACCGGCTGACCGGCGAGACCCAGGTACCCGCGCTTCAGGCGCCCATGCTGCAGCACGTCGGCAGCCGTCTTCCATGCGATCGCCGCCGGAATCACAACCGCGAGCCCGCGAATCTCGGCCGCGGTGGCGATGCCAGTCAGACGTCCGGATGTGTCGACGAACGCCCCGCCGGCGAAGCCGTCGTGCATCGGCGCCGTCGTCCGAATCACTTCATCGATCGCGCGGCCGCGTCCGGTCGGCAGCGGGCCGCCGATGACCGACACGATGCCGGCGCTCGCGGTGAGCGCATTGCTCCACGATCGCGCGACGGCGATCGCCAGGTGACCGACACGCGCGGGCGTTTCGGCCGCGGTGGCGGAGGCGACGCCGAGGCTCGCTGCGCGCAGCACCGCGAGGCCGGTGGCCGGATCCCAGCCAGCGAGCTCCGCGTCCAGCGCGCGGCCGTCGTGCGTGCGGACACGGAGGCCGTCCTCGCGTCCAAGCGCACGCACCGTCGTCAACACCACGTCGGCGGCGTAGACGACGCCGCTGGCCGGGCGGCGGCGGCCCTGCACCTGCACCACCGACGGCGCAATCGCAGCGACCGTGTCCGCCATCTGATTTGACAGGGAGAGGAGGATGTCGTTCATGAGCCGATGATGGCAGCCCTGCGCGAGGCGCGCATCACCCAAACCGGTAGGCGCTCAAACGGTCTGAATCACGCCCTCCCTCGGCGCGATGGTCTGCGAGATCGAATCGTACAGGCGCCAGTTGTTTCGATAGTTGAGGTTCGCCAGCAGATAGAGGAGCGCGGTTCGCGGGCTCCCGGTGTCGCGCAGCGTCCTCAGCGCCCGGCTGACGATGTGCCACCGGCTGCCCAGCAGACCCTGGTACAGCCTTTCGATCTCGTCGTGCAGCTCCGACCACGTGAAGTTCTTGTATCCGAAGGTCGGGTACACCAGGTTGTAGTACATCCAGTCCTGGGGGTAGTCGTTCAGAATCAGTCTTCCTTCTCGCGCGATCTGGTTGAACAGCTCCGTCCCAGGCAGAGGCGTCATGGTTGTAAAGGGCGAGCCGTCGATCCCGCACTCGTCGACCGATCGCACGATCATGTCGGCCACGCCCGGCTTGTCCCGATCGGAGCCGACGATGAAGTTGCCCGTGACGCCGATGCCCATTTCGTGAATGCGCCGCACCGCCCGCTGGTACGACTTCGGCCCGAATCGAAGGTTGTACTGTTTGTGCATTTCCTTCAGGATCTCGGGATCCGGCGACTCGAAGCCGATGTACACGGCGATGCACCCCGAGTCGCGCGCGAGCTGCAGCAGCTCCTCGTCGTCCGCAAAGTTGATCGTCAACTGCGCAGTCCAGCTCTTCTTGAAGCCTCGCGCGATCATCCGGCGGAACAACTCTTTCGAGTAGGCGATGTCGTCCTTGCGCGTGCCGATCAGGTTGTCGTCGGAGAAGAAGATGGTGTTGGCGGAGATCATCTCGGCTTCGTCCAACACCTCGTCGATCGGCCGGCGCCTGAATCGGCTGCCGTTGAAGGAGGTGACGCTGCAGAACTTGCAATTGAGCGGGCATCCGCGGCCGGTCTGAAGCGCGCCCAACAGGTATTTGCCTTTGACCAGGTCGTGCCGTGCCGGCGCGGTCGTGAACGGATCGCGGTAGACGCCGCTGTAGCGGCGCTGCAGCCGGCCCTGAAGCACATCGTCAAGGACGGTCGCAAAGACCGATTCCGCTTCGCCGGTGACGATCGCATCACAGAATTTCTCGGCCTCAGCCGGGCACAGGGAGGTGTGGATGCCGCCCATCACCACCGGCACGTTCATCCCGCGGAAGATCGACGCCAGCTCATAGGCTCGAGTCGCCTGGCAGGTGAATGCGGTGATCCCGACCAGCGTGGGGCGCCGCATCCGGTCGTAGTCGAACACCTCGAGGTTCTCGTCGATGATCTCGACGTCCCAGGACGAGCGAGGCGCCAGACCCGCCACCGTCATGATCGAGAGCGGCGGCCAGACGCGCAGCTTGTTCCACATTCGGCTGCGGGAAATCTTCTCGAGGAGATTGCGCGGGTTGATCAGGTAGAGCAGGGGTTTCGCCATGAGAACCTCACGGGACGATCTCGATCGCGTCAGAAGTCGACACTAAAGGGGGCGCGCTGTCAAGGCTCTTTGTCATGTGCTGCCTCGGGTCTTCCATCATCCGCTTGAGCAGCGCCAGCCCCTCCACGCAGTAGAAGCCGTCGTTCACGCGCTCATCGAAGCTCCAATTCGCCTGCAGGACTTCACGGACGCTGGTCGCTCCGGCTCGGCCGGCGACGACGACATGCCTCACCGCTCCCATCACGCCGAAGAGACTGCACGTGCCGTACTCGTACAGATGATGATAGGCGCCGTCGATGTGGAGCGACCCGAGATTCGCCAGAAACATGCTCGTGAACATCGGGTCGGGCTCGATCAGCGCCGCGGGGAGCAAATTGAAGCGATCCAGCCAGCGTCCCGCCCCCAGCACCGTCCGCAGCACCGGCCCCGGCAACTTCGTCAGCAGACGCACTTCGGTCTCGATACGCTGCTCGCGTCCGGAGCGCGCTTCGTTGATCGCGGTGGTGATTCGCCGCACGCAGTCGTCGAACGCCTCGCCGGGTGGAAATTGGAGCTTCACGGTCGCCAGCGGCGCGTCATCGTTCATGTGCGTCTTGGCGGCGAACGAGATCCAGACGCCGTGACGCTGATAGATCCGGCCGCCGGCCACGAAACGATTGAGGCCCGGCCGCCCGTGCAACACGTTGGCGCAGGCGTGCACGAGCAGGTGAAACAGCGTCGCGCGCTGCTCCGGGGCGCGTGCGCGGTTGTACTCGCGAAGCCACGCGCGCGTGTCGCCGACGTCCCACTGCGTCATGTGGTAGACGACCGATTCGTTCCGGCCGCGCATGACGTACGGCATCATGCGTCGAAGGGGACTGAGGTCTTTCAGCAGCTCGCCGTCGGATCTACGCCACAGGGGCATCGGTCGGATGAGACTCCGTCGATGGAGCGACGCCGAGGTATTTCGGATCGAGATCTTCCAATTCGGCAGCGAGGGCGTCGACCGTCGTGCGGATCTGCTCTTCGGTATGCCGCGCCGTGACGAAGAACCGCAGCCGCGCCTGATGCTCTTCCACGGCCGGATACAGGATCGGCTGCACGTTGATCCGGCGCGCGGCGAGGCCGCGGCTCACGCTCAGACAATCCCACGAGCTGCCCACGATGCAGGGAATGACCGACGTGCCCACGCTCAGGCCGGTGTTGATGCCGCGCCGCCGGCTCAGTTCCAGGAACAGGCGGCTGCGCTCTCTCAGCGTCGCCACGACCTCCGGATGCGCACGCAGCTTGCGAAGCGCCGCCAGCGCCGCCGCCGCGTTCGCCGGTGAAATCCCCACGCTGTAGACGAAGCCCGGGTTGCTGTATTTGAGGTACCGCACGAGCTCGGCCGATCCGGCGATGTAGCCGCCGCACGACGCGAGCGATTTGGACAGCGTCCCCATCCACAGCTCCACGTCGCGCCGGTCGACGCCGTAATGCTCGCCGATCCCGCGGCCGGACCTGCCGAGCACGCCCAGTGAATGCGCCTCGTCGACCATCAGCAACGCATGATGACGGCGCTTCAGCTCGAGGATGCGGTCGAGCGGAGCCACGTCGCCGTCCATGCTGTAGATTCCCTCGACCACGATGAGCACCCGTCGCGATTCGCCCCGCATCTGCTGGAGCAGGCGGTCCAGCGCCTCCACGTCGTTGTGCGGAAAGGCGCGGCGCTTGGCGCCCGACAGCCGGATGCCGCCGAGGATCGAATCGTGCGCCAGACTGTCGTGAATCACCAGATCCTGCGGGCCGAACAGGTGTCCGATGACGCTGACGTTCGTGGCGTGTCCCCCGACCATCACGATCGCATCCTCGCATCCGAGGAAATCCGCGATCTCGTGCTCCAAATCGTGATGCAGCGGCTTTTCTCCCGACGCGAGACGACTGGCGCTCACCGACGTGCCGTATTGCTTCAGCGCCTCGATCGCGGCGCCCGTCACATCCTCGTCGCCGGAGAAGCCGAGGTAGTTGTACGACGCGAAGTTCACGTATTCGCGGCCGCCGATCACCGAGGTGTCGTTCGTCACGCGCTCGTGCACCGAGAAGTACGGGTTCTCGATCCCGGCCGCGCGTGCCGTGTCGATCCGCTGTCGAAGCGCCTCGACCTCGGGAAACTGCTCCACGTGCCAGCTCGCCGGATCGATCTCGTGCGTCCGGCCCGCGCTCGCGCCGTTGTCTTCCGCGCGTCGCAGGCCATGCGGATCGGCGAGCCTGCAGCGCACGCCGCGCATCTGCACGAGCGGGTGGCCGTCCAGCCCGAGGAGATCGAGGTCCGCAGTCAACATCTCGCCCGCCGAGCCTTTCAACAGCCCGGCGACGCGCAGCTTGGCGCCCACTTCGGGCCGCGCCAACACGCGCACTTCGTCGGCGCCCGTTGGCAGACCGATCCGGCCGACGCGCGATGCGGCCCAATAGGCGCAGAGCTGCAACATCGCATCGACCGCCAGCACATCGAGCACGGCGCCGCCGGGGCCGTCGGCGTCAGACGCCCGCACGAGCGCCGATGCGTGCCCGGCGCCCGCCTCGAGCACGGAGGTCAACGCGCGCAGCCGCGGACCGTGGAACGTGCGCGCCTCGTAGAACTCGTGCAGCGTCAACTCAGGCGGTCCACCATCTTCGGGGAGCTCGAGCGGCGGCAGCGGATCGACGGTGCTCGTCGCGCGAACGCGGAACGCCGGCTGCCGTGCGCCGCGTTCGATCGAGTCGATCCGGACGTCCGCAGCCGTTCGACCGCTGCGTGCGGTGACGACGAGCGACGTCCGGCCGGTGTCGGCGACGGTCAGCGCGCCGAGGATCTCCACATCCGAAAGCGTCACCGGCAGGCTCAGCCCGAGCCGCCGCGCCGCCGCCGCCGCGTAGTCGAGGGCAGCCGCGAACGGCACGACGATCCGGCCGTCGAGCCGGTGATCGTTCAGCCAGGGCTGCTGGTCCGTTGAAACCGCCACGACCGCGCGGTCTACCTTCGCGTCGTCGTCGACGCCCGCGCCGAGGAGGACTTCGCCCGATGGCGCATCGGCGGCCAATTCGGCGATGACACGGGCGAGGCCGATCTCGTGAGGTAGAAAACGGACGCGCCGGCGCAGCGCGCGCCGCACGGCCTCCGGGAGCGCCGCCACCATGCCGCTGTCTTCCCACGGCGGCAAGTCCAGCGTCACCACGCGCGTACTCGGCCGGGACTCGGCGAGCACAGACGCCAGCCGGCCGAGTGCGTGATTCGCTGCGGAATAGTCGGACTGATGTGCGTTGCCGAAGCGTCCCGCCCACGATCCGTAAATCAGAAACGTCCGAAGGGGGTCCACGCGAGCGGCGTCCCACAACGTGAGCGCGCCCGCAACCTTGGTGTCGAATACCGCCGCCGCGCGACCGAGATCCATGGCATTCGCCGGTCCATCGGCGACGACGCCGGCCGCGTGGACGATCAGCTCAATCGGCTCGAACGCCTGACGTCCACGTTCGAGAGCCGCGTTCACCTGCAGCGGATCCCGAACGTCACACCTGACATAGAGGGCGTCGCCGCCGGCGGCGTAGATCGACTCGATCGTCGTGGGGGACGCCTCGTTCGCGCGACCGAGGAGGAGCAATCGCGCCTTGTAGCGGCGCGCGAGCTCGATCGCCAGCGTGGCGCCGAGGCCGCGTCCGCCGCCGGAGATCGCGGCGACGATGCCGTCGCGCAGCGGACGCTGCTCGATCGGTCTTCGTTCGAGCGACAGCACGTGCCTGCGGCCGGTGGCGTAACTCACTTCGACGGTCTGTTCGGTGGCGACTAGCTCGGCGACGATTCGGCCAGCGACCGTGTCGGGCGCCGCACCGGGTTCGATCTCCACCGACCTCACCAGCGCCTCAGGCCATTCGCGCGCCAGCGCCTTGGCCACGCCCGCCACGCCTGCGTTTCTGATGCCGCTGTGAACCATCACGAACACCGCGGGAGCTGCCCCTCGGGCCGCGAGATCGGCGGCACGGCGGAGCGCCGCCACCACCGGCGCGCGGAGCGCCGATGCGTCGCAACCACTCGGCGGCGCGGCGTCCAAACCCGCGAGGTCAATCAGGACACGGGCGCCGGCCACCGAGGCGTCGGCCGGCACGATGGTGACGTCGAGGCCGGACTCCTCGAGCCGGCGGGCCAGGTTCGGGGCGACCTCACCGGCGTCCGCGACGAGGAACACGCGGTCGGCAAACGGCCACTCGGGCGGTTCCATCTGATCTGGCAGCGGATGCTCCGTCGGGACGACGACGTAGCGGTGAAACTCTTCGGCCGTCGCTGGCGCAATCGATTCATCGGCGTGCGCGACGGCAGTCGTGACCGAGCGGATCAATTCTTCGATGGTCGTTTCCCCGCCGACCAGCGACTCCGGCAGATCGCGCGCCTCGGGGAACGTCTCGATCAGGCGGGCATAGAGGTCCACGCCCATGAGCGAGTCGAAACCCACATCGACGCCGAGGCGCTGCCGCGGCTTGAGCTGCTCGACCGGAAAGCCACTCACCTGCGCGATGAGATCGACGATCCCTTGCCCGACCGTTCCCGCACGGCGTGTCGTGTCGCGCCCGTCCGAAGGCGCGCGCGCCGTCCCGGCGTCTCCCGGCGGCGACGATGTGGTCGGCGCTTCCGCCACAGCGCTCACCGATGATGCCGCCTCCGATGCGGCGTCAGACGCCTTTGCGCGATCCTTGGGTGCGACGACCCAGAACGACCGCGATGGAAGCGGCGCGCTGGGGAGACTCACGAGCTGCGCGCCGGCGAAGCGCGACGCCAGGTCGTTGGGCCCGCCCGCGTCGAGCCGAGTGATCACGTCAGCCGGTTCACTCTCGCGTTCGCCCTGACGCCCGTACTCGGACACGTACACGATGCCGTCGGCTCGTTCGCCGCGAACGGCCGCCTGTGACAGTTGCAATCGTCGCTGAAGGTCGGCCGGGTTGGTCGCGACGAACGCGACGCAGGCCCCCTCGCGCCTCCGCGTCATCGTCAGCGTATAGGCTAGGTCGCGGAGCGGTGCGGCGGTGGCTGCGGTCGCTTCGGCGAGCGCCGCGAGGTGCTCGACCAGAAGTGGCGGCGTGGCGGCGGAAATGACGAACGGCTGCGGGTCGTCTGCTTCGGCGACGGCGACCGCCGTGCAGCGCCGCGTCGGTGCCGGCTCTTCGAGGACAAGATGAACGTTGGTGCCGCCGAACCCGAAGGCGTTGACGCCGACGCGACGCGGCAAGGCGTCGCGTGGATGGAACGGCTCCGGCGCGGTGGGAATGTAGAATCCGGATCCGTCGAGATCGAGCGCCGCACGCGCCGCTTGCAGCCCCGCCTGCGGCGGTATCACGCGGCGGTTGAGCACGAGCACGGCCTTGATGAGCCCGGCCATGCCAGAGGCGGCCAGCGTGTGTCCGATGTTGCCCTTCACCGATGCAACGGCGCAGTGCCCCGGCGCGTCGCTGTTGGCCTTCGCGTGATCTTTGATCGCCGAGATCTCCGTCAGGTCGCCGACCGGCGTCGCGGTGCCGTGCGCCTCGATGTAGCCCACGGTGTCGGGAGACACACCCGCGTCGCGGTACGCGCGCGCGAGCGCGTCGAACTGACCGCTGAGTCGGGGCGTCATCGGTCCTTCGCCGTGGCCGTCGTTGTTCAACCCGACGCCACGCACGACGGCCCAGATGCGATCGCCGTCGCGCACGGCATCCTCGAGGCGCTTGAGCACGACCGCGCCGACGCCTTCGCCGAGCACGAACCCATCGGCGTTCCCATCGAACGGCCGGCACGCATCGCTTCTCGACAGCGCGCCGATCCGGCTGAATCCGACGAGGAGGTCGGGCGTGCAGATCGTGTACACGCCGCCGACGAGCGCGGCGTCGCAGATCCCGGCGCGCAGGTGAAGAACTGCCTCGTGGACCGCCAGCGCGGCAGAGGAGCACGCGGCGTCCAGGACTAGTGCCGGTCCGCCGAGATCGAACGCCTCGCTCACGTTGCAGGCGATCATGTTCAGCAGAAGACCGACCATCGAGTACTGCTGGACAGGCGCCACGTCCTCAACGGCCGCTTTCGCTGCGCCGGCAGGGAGCGCCGGCACCGAACCCCACTGGCCGCCCAGAATCTGGCGTGCGCGCAGGCGGCTGACGACGAGATCCTTGTATTCGGTCACCGACGCGCCGATGTACACGCCGGTCGAGCGGGGAAGCGGACGGCCGCCGTAGCCGGCGTCGTCGAGGGCGATGCGGACCTGCTCGAGGATCAGCCGCTGCTGCGGATCCATCGGACGCGCGCGCTTGGGCGGCATCCCGAACCATTCCGGCGCGAACGATCGGACGTCGTCGAGGCAGGCGATCTTTCTGGCGTACGTCGATTCGGTGTCGCGCGGATTCGTGCTGTAGAACGCGGCGTGGTTCCACCGGTCGGCGGGGACGTCGCGGAAGTGGACGCATCCGCCGTGCACGGACCGCCAGAACGCCTCGACGTTCGGCGAGCCCGGGAACGAGCAGCTCATGCCCACGATCGCGACGTCGTGAGACTCGGTCATGCGACGTGTCCCGCGTCTTTCAGCCAGGCGAGGGTCGGCAGCAGGGTATCACGCGCGTTGCGGAAGTCGACGCCGAGGTCCCGCCGGGCCTTCGATCCGTCGACGAACCAGTAGCGCGTCGCGTAGGGGACGACGTGCGCGTTGTAGGGCAGCGGCAGGTGAAGGGCCGTCGCCACGCGCGTCAACCAGCGAATCACTCCATTCGGCAGCGTCACGATTCTCGCGCGCCGGCCGACCAACTGGAGGCAGAGGTCGGCGAGTTGCCGGATCGTCAGGTTTTGCCCACCGAGGATGTAGCGTTCCCCCGGGCGCCCTCTTTCCAGTGCCGCGACGATACCCGCCGCGACATCGTCGACGTAGGCCACGCTCGTCCCGCCGGTGCACACGAGAACCGGATTTGATCGGAGGAAGTCGACCAGATTGCCAGCGGTGATGAGCGCCGTATCCGCGGGTCCATACACTTCGGCGGGATTGACAATGATCACCGGCAGGTTGTTCCTGAATGCCTCGAGGCAGAGCGCTTCCGCGCGATGTTTGGCGTGGGCATATTTTAGCGCCGGATCGTCGAGCGTGAACGCGGCGGTCTCGTCGAAGATCTCCGGTGTGTCGGAACCGTTGACCGCCGTGGCGCTCGACACGAACACGACCCGATGCGCCCGCAGCCGCGATGCGGCGTCCAGGACGTGCCGCGTGCCGTTTTCCACGACATCGGACAGCGCCGGAGAGTCGATGTCGCTCCACGACGAGAGGCCGGCCAGATGGACGGTGCCGTCGCAGCCGTCCATGCCCGCGCGGACCGACGCGAGATCGCGAACATCGCCCCGGACCCGCTCGAGAGGCAGATCGTCAATGCGCTCGGTACGGCTCGTCGGACGAAGCAAGCAGCGCACGGCATGACCGGCATGCAGCAGCCTGCGCACCACCGCCGAACCGATGAAGCCATTGCCTCCGGTCACGAAGACTTTCATAGACCGCGACGCTCCGACTTCATAAACGCCGCTTTCACGAAAAGATACCGTGCGGAACGGCGATTCATACTTGACCGGAGCGTTGAGATCGCCGAGACTACCACGGTTTTCCGACGGCAAGGCGCCGAAGTGGCGCGCGGCGGCTCCGCGAGGTCCATAAGGTTCAGCATGCCGACGATCACTCGCGATCCGGACATCGAACGCACAGACTCGACCGTCAGAGACGGGGCGGCCGGGGAACCACGCCCCGATGTGTGGTTACCCGACGAGTCGCTCGGCCGCGAAGATCATCTCCTCATCAACCCGGGAAACTTGTACACCGAGCCGGCGCCGGCGTTCTATCTGGACATGCGCCGCCGCGTCGACGCGTGGTTCCGCGATCGGGGTCTGTCCAAATCGGCGCCATCGAGCCAGATCGTCAAATGCCTGTTCTTCTTCATCGTCGCGGCGGCGTGCTACGCGCTCGTCATCACCGAGACGGTGCCGCGCTGGGCGATGCTGCCGCTCTGCATGCTCTCGGGCATGTCGCTCTTCGTCTTCGCCATGAGCGTCGCCCACGACGCGTGCCACGGCGCCATGTCGTCGAAGCGGCGGCTCAACGCGCTGTGCTGCTATGCCTACGATCTGGCGGGCGTCAGC
>Ga0066710_100007379_pt1 | contig 10489 bp, 11 predicted proteins | sample GraSoiAngelo_159_FD_79666 | JGI IMG/M metagenome (GOLD analysis project Ga0066710, IMG submission 79666) | Grasslands soil microbial communities from the Angelo Coastal Reserve, California, USA - 14_1009_16_40cm | ecosystem: Environmental > Terrestrial > Soil > Grasslands | place: USA...
GCGGAGGCGGAGCGACGGCTCGCGCACCCACGGTAGGCGTGATGAGTACGCAGATCGATACAGAGCATTTCCGCGCGCGGCTGGAAGATGAGCGCCGCAAAGTGCGAAACGCGATCGACTACTTGCAGAAGGAGAGTCCGGGTGTTCCGGACGAGATCACCGGCGACCTCGCCATGGGCCCCGGCGACAACCACCTGGCGGATATCGCTACCGAGACCGTCGACCGGGAGATCGATTACACGCTCGAGGAGAATTCCGGGAACGTCCTGCGCGAGATCGAGGCCGCGTTGAAGCGCATCGACGACGGGACCTTCGGCGTCTGCGCCGCCTGCGGACGCCACATCGAGCCCGAGCGGCTCGAGTACCTGCCTTGGGCGACGCTGTGCGCCGACGACGCCCGGGGAGGCCGGGGTTGAGCGAGCCGCGCGCGGTCGACGTCCGCGTAGGCTCGTCCACCGACGCCTTGACGCCCATCTCGGTGGCGACGCGCTCACTCGCCGCGCGCTGGCCCCAGTGGATCGGCCTGGGCCTCGTCGTTACTGCGGCCGTCCTGGCCGACCAGGTGACGAAGCACATCGTCGCGAGTCAGCTCGCGTTGGACGATCAGGTGCACGTCCTCGGCCCGTTCGCGATCCACCACGTCCAGAACTCGGGCATCGCCTTCGGCCTGTTCGCGAACGCAACCGGGCTCGTGACGGCGCTGACCGCGCTCGCGGTCGGCTGGATGCTCGTCTTCTTCGCACGTTCCGGAGCCCGCCACCCGGTGCTGCCGGTCGCGCTCGGGCTGTTGATCGGGGGCAGCTCCTCGAACCTCGTCGACCGGATCCGGCTCGGCCACGTCACGGACTTCCTGGACTTTCGCTACTGGCCGGCCTTCAATCTCGCCGACACTTTCATCGTCGTCGGCGTCGGCATCCTGTTCGCCGCGATTCTGCTCGGCGACGCCCGCCGCTGACTGTAAGCCTCCGCGTTCCGGCCGAGGCTGCCGGCGAACGGCTCGACCGGTTTGTCGCCACGTTGCCCGAAGTCGCCTCTCGCGCCGAGGCCGAGCGTTTGCTGGCGGCCGGAGTAGTGCGGGTCAACGGCGGCCCTCGCCCGAAGAGCTACCGGGTCGAGGGCGGGGAGCTGCTGGAGGTGGACGTCGCGGAGCAACAAGACGTGGCGCTTCAGCCGGAGCCGCGCGACCTCCGCATTGCCTACGAGGACGAACACCTGCTCGTGGTGGACAAGCCCGCGGGAATGGTCGTCCATCCCTCCGCGGGCCATTCGGCTGGGACGCTCGTACAGGCGCTGCTCGATCGCGGGATCGCCGGGGGAGACATGCCGGACCGTCCCGGCATCGTGCACCGCCTCGACCGGGACACCTCGGGGTTGCTGGTCGTCGCACGCTCCGAAGAAGCTCACGGCAGGTTGCAGGACCTTGTCCGCGAGCGGCTGCTCCACCGTCGCTACCTGGCACTTGTCCGCGGCCGCCCGCGCTCGCGAAGCGGTCGGATCGAAGCACCGATCGGTCGCGACCGTCATGACCCGATGCGGCATTCGCTCGACACGGACACGCCTCGCGACGCGATTACGCACTTCGAGGTCGAGCGCTTGCTGCCGAGTCATGCACTGCTCTCGGTCCGCCTTGAAACCGGTCGGACGCATCAGATCCGCGTTCACCTGGCCGCGATCGACCTACCGGTCGTCGGCGACCCGGTCTACGGCGTTCCTGATCCGGAGCTCGGTCGGCAGTTCCTGCACGCAAACGGGCTGAGCTTCCCGCACCCTTTCGGCGCCGAGCCCGTCGCGACGGAATCGCCGCTGCCCGAAGAGCTTCAAGCAGCGCTGGCGCGCTTGACGTCGTAGAGGCGCGTGTCTGCGACCGCGAACATCGCCTGGGCGTCCTCGCCGTCGTCGGGATAGCGCGCCGCACCTGCGCTCAGCGTGACCGGGACGGGCAGCTCGCCCGACTCCACGAGCTCGCCTATCCGGGCGTTGAGGCGCTCGAGAAAGGTCTCGCCGGTGTCCGGATCCGTCTCGACCAGCAAGGCCGCGAACTCGTCGCCGCCCATGCGACCCGCGAGATCGGACCGACGGAGCTCGTCGCGCAAGAGCTCGGCGACCCGCCCCAGCACGCGATCGCCGGCCTGGTGGCCGTGCGTGTCGTTGATCTCCTTGAAGTCGTCGAAGTCGAGGTAGACGAGCGTGAGGCCGGAGTCGTACCGCTTGGCCCGCTCGAGCTCGAGCTCGAACTCGCGGGTGAAGGAAGTGTGGTTGAGCAGGTCGGTGAGCGCGTCGTGCCGGGCCTTGTACGCGAGCTCCGAAGTCGCGCGGTCGAAGTAGGCGACGACACACTCGGTGACGAGGCTGTCGATCACGTCGTGGAGGCGCTCCTCGAGCACGAAGACGTCCTTCGCTTCGAAATCGGCGCTGCGGTCGAGCACGAGCCGCCAAAGCACGCGTCGGAGGATGAGGAACTCGGTGACGATGTCGCGAGGCGCAAAACCGAGCGCCTCACGCTCGCGAGCGTGATCACGGACGAGCGCCGCCAACGGGCTGCCGCGGCGCAGACGTTCCGGCTTCGGATGGAGCAGGTGCTCCGCGAGCTCGGCAATGAAGGTCGGCATGTCGCCGAGCTGGCCGATGCGGCCGAGCCTGGCCAGCGGCGGAATCGCGTCGTCCCGAAGCCCCTCCTCGACGACGGACATCGCGAGATCCCAGGCCTCGGCCCGGATTTCGTCGGCGAGCCGGGCGAGGGGTTCGAAAGTCGCGGCGGGCCCCTTGTCCACACTGGAGTCATCGGCGTTTGTGGCCGGAACCTGAGTTAAAAAGGGGAATCTGAGGGAGATTCCCGCTGGTAACATGAACCGGTTTTTTGGCCACCGACCCGGCGGGTCGGCTGGGTGGCGGTGCCGGCGCCGACGACGCCCGGTTCCACCCGGTTTCCGCCGGCAGCACAACCTTCAAACCAACAGAAAGGGGCTCAGCCCGTGGCAGTCGTCAGCATGCGAGAGCTTTTGGAAGCCGGAGTCCATTTCGGCCACCAGACGCGCCGCTGGAACCCGAAGATGAAGCGCTTCATCTTCGGCGAGAGAGGCGGCATCTACATCATCGACCTCCAACAAACGCTCGAGCGCCTCGAGGAGGCCGCCGCGTTCGCAAGGAATCTCGCGGAGCGCGGCGGCTCGGTGCTCTTCGTCGGCACCAAGAAGCAGTCAATGGACTCGATCGCCGAGCAGGCGGAACGCGTCGGCATGCCTTACGTCCATCATCGTTGGCTCGGCGGACTGCTCACCAATTGGCGAACGATCTCGAACCGGATCGAGCGTCTGCACGAGCTTCGCCGGCTCCGCGATGACGGACAGCTCGAGCTGCTGCCCTCGAAGGAGCGAATCGCGATGCTCGCCGAGCTCGAGAAGCTGGACACGAACCTCGGCGGCGTCGCGGACATGCGCAAGCAGCCCGACGCAGTCTTCGTGGTCGACTTGCGCAAGGAGCAGCTGGCCGTGCGCGAGGCGCGGCGGCTCGGCCTGCCGATCATCGCCCTCGTCGATACCAACTGCGATCCCGACGAGGCGGACTACGTGATTCCCGGCAACGACGACGCGATCCGCTCGTGTTCGCTGGTGATCCGCGCAATTGCCAACGCGATCGACGCGGGCAAGGCGAAGGTGACGCCCGCCGAGATGGCCCCTCCCGCCGCGGAACCCGAGGAGCCCCAAGCAGAGGAGGCGGAAGCGCCTGCGGCCGAGGAGATCGCCCAGGATCCGGCGTACGAGCAGATCGGAGCGCAGGAAAGCGCCGGCGAGGAGGTCTCGCCCGACGACGCCTCGTCGCCGGTTCGCGCAGAGGCCTCCACGGAGGGCTCATCGTGACCGAGATCTCAGCGTCTCTCGTCAAGGAGCTCCGCGACCTGACGGGTGCCGGGATGATGGACTGTAAGCGGGCCCTGCAGGACACGAACGGCGATCTCGACGCCGCGAAGACACTGCTCAGAGAGCGCGGCCTGGCGAGCGCCGCCAAGCGCGCGGGCCGCGAGACGACGGAGGGCAAGGTCGGCTATCGAGTCGCCGACGACGCCAAGCGGGGCGTCATCATCGCCGTCGGCTGCGAGACCGAGCCGGTCTCGAACAACGAGGAGTTTCTCGCCTTCGCGGTCAAGCTGCTCGAAGCCGTGGAGCGGGAGGGCCCCGACGCCGTCGACCAGCTCGACGAGGACCGCCAGGAGCTTGCAGCCAAGCTCGGCGAGAACATCGTCGTCGCGGGGGCGGCGCGGTTCGAGGCCGTCGACGGGGCCGTGATCGACGGCTACTCGCACCCGCCGGCGAACAAGCTCGGTGTGCTCGTCCAGGTCCGCGGCGGCTCGGATGAGATCGCGCGGAAGCTCGCGATGCACATCGCGGCTTCTCCCGCGACCCGCTGGATCGGCCGCGAGGACGTTCCTGAGGATGTCGTCACGGCCGAGCGCGAGATCTACACAAATTCGGACGAGGTCCAGTCGAAGCCCGAGCAAGCGCGTGAGAAGATCGTCGAAGGGATGTTGAACAAGCGCTTCTTCGCGGAACAGGTCCTCGTCGACCAGCCCTGGATCCACGAGACGTCGAAGTCCGTGGGCGAGGTGCTCGGCGAACAGGGCGCCGAGGTGCTCGAGTTCGAGCGGCTCCAGCTCGGATAAGTGCCCCTCCAGGCAATACAAGCCTGCTTCTGGGTCGCGATCACGCGGCGCCAGGAGCCACCCTCACCCTTGCCAAGGCAACCAGCCTTGCCCGCGGGCGAGTGCGGCCCCTGGCTTGGTGCTCGCGACCCAGAAGCTAGGCAGCATCACCTGAAGGGGCACTCGTGACGCTCAGCTCCGAAGAGGTCGCCTCACAGCCCGCTCACGCGGTCTTCCGCCGCGTTCTCTTGAAGCTCTCCGGCGAGTCGCTGATGGGCGACAAGGAATACGGGCTCGACCGCGAGCGGATCGACGCAGTCGCCGGCGAGATCATCGACGTCCAGCAGCAGGGTGTCGAGCTCGCGATCGTGGTCGGCGCCGGGAACATCTACCGGGGCATGGCCGCGGCAGCCGAAGGAATGGACCGGGCGACGGCCGACTACGCGGGCATGCTCGCGACGCTGTTGAACGCGCTCGCGCTCCAAGACGCACTCGAGCGGCGGGGCGCACACACGCGCGTCCTCTCTGCGATCCAGGTCTCCGAGGTCGCCGAGCCGTACATCCGCCGGCGGGCGATCCGCCACCTGGAGAAGCAGCGGATCGTGATCTTCGCGGCAGGGACAGGCAACCCGTTCTTCACCACGGACACGGCCGCCGCATTGCGCGCCCTCGAGATCAACGCCGAAGCGATCCTGATGGCCAAACACGCCGTCCAGGGCGTCTACGGCGACGATCCGCGACTCGATCCGAACGCGGAGTTCCTGCCCGAGCTGACCCACCTCGAGGCGATCGAGCGCGGCCTTAAGGTGATGGACACGACGGCGCTCTCGCTCTGCATGGACAATCACCTGCCCATCTACGTCTTCGCGCTCGCGGACGGCAACATCCGCCGCGTCGTCGACGGCGAGCGCGTCGGCACCATCGTTTCCACCCCGAACCCCGGAGCGGCCAGATGACGATCGACGAGTTCATTGTTGACGCAACCCACCGGATGGACAAGTCCGTGGAATCAGCCCAGCACGAGTTCAACACGCTGCGGACCGGGCGCGCCTCGGCGGCGTTGCTCGACCGGATCCAGATCGACTACTACGGCACGAAGACGCCGCTCAAGCAGCTGGCCACGATCAACGCTCCAGAACCGCGCCTGCTGACCGTGCAGCCGTTCGATCCCAGCTCGCTGGCGTCGATCGAGCGGACGATCCAAGAGTCCGACCTCGGCCTGACCCCCTCGAACGACGGCAAGATCATCCGGCTGCCGATTCCGCAGCTGACCGAAGAGCGTCGCAAGGAGCTCGTCAAGGTCGCGCGGCAGATGGCCGAGGACGGCCGCGTCGCGGTCCGAAACGTCCGCCGGGACGTCATGCACCATCTGAAGGAGCTCGTCGACAAGGGCGAGGTCGGCAGCGACGAGGAGCACCGGGCCGAAGAGCGCGTCCAGAAGCTGACGGACGACCACACCCACAAGATCGACGACCTCCTCAAGCGCAAGGAGGAGGAGATCCTCGAAGTTTGAGCCGCGGAAAATGCTTCGCCTCGTTAACGGTCGCGCGCGTGAATCGCTCGACCTCTTGAGCGGCATCGCAAGTGACGCCTTGCGCGAGGCTGTTTTCTCGCCTCGCTTCGCTCGCGAAACAAAATGAGACTTCTCTCCCGCATCCGCCGCAAGCGACACGAGCGGACGGCGGAGCCTTTGGAGCCGGTCGGCTGCGTTGCGATCATCCTCGACGGAAACGGGCGCTGGGCCATGTCCCGCGGGCTTCCGGTTGCCGAAGGCCACCGCGAGGGGACGCGTGCGCTGCGGCGGACGGTCGAGGCGGCGATCGACCTGGAGATCGGCTCGCTCATCGTCTACGGCTTCTCGACCGAGAACTGGACGCGACCGCCCGATGAGGTCGACTCGCTGATGGAGATCTTCAGCGAGACGATCGACCGGGAGCTTCCCGATCTCGCCAAGCAGGGCGTCCGAGTCCGCTTCCTCGGCCGGCATGACCGCGCCCCCGATGAGCTTCAGGACAAGATGGCGGAGCTCGAAGCGCGAACCGGAACGAACAATCGCCTCGATCTGTGGATCGCCTTCGACTACGGCGGCCGTGCGGAGCTGGCCGATGCGGCGAGGCGGTTGGTCCAGGCCGGTGTCGCTCCCGAGGAGATCGACGAGGACACCTTCGCCCGCGCTCTTTACGAGCCGGAGCTGCCCGATCCGGATTTGCTGATTCGGACCGCCGGCGACCAGCGGATCTCGAATTTCCTCCTCTGGCAACTGGCGTATTCCGAGCTTGTGTTCGTCGAGACGCCCTGGCCGGACTTCGGTGAGGACGATCTACGTGCGGCCCTCGCCGAGTATGCCGGCCGCGAGCGGAGATTCGGCGGCAGATAAGTGGCTCTCTGTTGAGCTCCTTTTGGTCACGGATCGTCGTCGGCGCCGTGCTCCTGCCGGCGGTGCTCGGGCTGGTCTATCTCGGCGGTTGGTGGCTCTGGGCGCTCGCGCTCGTGGCCGCGGTGATCGCGCTGGATGAGCTCTACCGGCTCGCGCGGCCGCTGCGGCCGCTCGTACTGGCGGGCTATGCGGGCACTCTGCTCGCCCTGCTCGGCGCGCAGCTCGGCGGGATCCCATGGATGGCGGCGGGCTTCCTGAGCACGATCGCGCTCGCATTCGTCCTCAAAGGAATCTCCGACACGCGGCAATCCCTGACGGTGGCGATTGCGACAACCGTCTTCGGCGTCGCCTGGATCGGACTTGGGCTCGCGCACGCGTTGCTGCTTCGCTCCATTCCGGAGCACGGGCGCCTGGCCGTCTTCACCGTGCTGCTGACCGTCTTCGCGGCGGACGCTTTCGCCTATTTCGTCGGCCTGCTGATCGGGCGGCACAAGATGTCGCCGGTGCTCTCCCCGGGCAAGACGTGGGAGGGTCTCGTCGCCGGCACGATCGTGGCGATCCTGGTGCCATTCTTCGCTCTCTACCATCAGCACTTCCTGACGGTGGGCGAGGCCCTCGCGCTGGGCGTCGTGATCGCGATCTCGGCTCCGCTCGGCGATCTGTTCGAATCGGCCGTCAAACGCGACATGAACGCCAAGGACTCAGGGCGCCTGCTCGGCGGCCACGGCGGCATGCTCGACCGGGTTGACGCTCTGTTGTTCGCGTCGGTCGCCTCGTACTACCTAGTTCGCGCGTTTGGCTGGACCTGACTGAATCCGCAGACCAGGGGTGCCTCGTACAATCTGAAGCAATGAAGCGCATCGCCCTTCTCGGGGCCACCGGCTCGATCGGGCGACAGGCGCTGGAGATCATCGGCGCGCACCCCGAGCTCGAGCTCGTTGCCGCCGCCTCGGGCTCGCAGCCGATCGACGGGGTCGCGCCGCTGACGCAGGTCGGCGGCGACCTGACCGACCTGCTCGAGCGTGCCCGGCCCGACGTCGTCCTCAACGCCGTGGTCGGCTTTGCCGGATTGCCGGCGACTCTGTGGGCTCTGGAGCGGGGAATCGACCTGGCGCTGGCGAACAAGGAGAGCCTCGTGGCGGCGGGCGAGCTCGCAACGAGCGCTTGGCAGCGTGGAGGAGGGCGGCTGCTGCCGGTCGACAGCGAGCACTCGGCCGCCTACCAGTGCCTCGAGAGCCGCGAACCGGGCACCGTGCATTCGCTGGTGCTGACCGCGTCGGGCGGCCCGTTCCGAGGACGGAGTCGCGAGGAGCTCGCCGACGTGACGCCGGCGGAGGCGCTTGCACATCCGACCTGGAACATGGGGCCGAAGATCACGATCGACTCGGCCACGCTCGCCAACAAGGGTCTCGAGCTGATCGAGGCGCACTTTCTCTTCGGCCTGGAATACGAGCGGCTCGAGGTCGTGGTGCATCCGACGTCCACCGTTCATGCGCTCGTGCGCTTCCACGACGGCGCCGCGCTGGCGCATCTCGGCTACCCGGACATGCGGGTGCCGATCTCCTTCGCCTTGACGTATCCGGAGCGCACGGCGACCCCGGTCCCGCCGCTTGACCTCAGCGTGGGGCTGACCCTCGAGTTCGAGGCCCCCGACCTGGAGACGTTTCCGTTGCTGACCCTTGCCCGGCAAGCCGGAAAGCAGGCCGGCACCTACCCCTGTGCGTTCAATGCCGCGAACGAGGTCGCCGTCGCCGCCTTTCTGGAAGGACGGCTTCCGTTCCTGGGAATCGCCGAGACGGTGGAGGAGACATTGGCATCGGTCGACGGCGCCCCGGCGCGAGAGCTGAGCGAGCTCTTCGAGGCCGACGCGGAGGCGCGACGGCTTGCCGAGAGGACCGCCGCAACAGCATGAGCATCCTGATCGCGATTGTCGGGCTCGGCTTCTTGGTGATGATCCACGAGGCAGGCCATTTCTTCACCGCCCGTGCAGTCGGCATGAAGCCACGGCGCTTCTATGTCGGCTTTCCGCCCGCGCTCGTGAAGGCGACGCACAACGGAATCGAGTACGGACTCGGCGCGATCCCGCTCGGAGGCTACGTCAAGATCCCGGGGATGCACCGGCCGGCGCCGACCGACCTGGACGCAAGCTTCGGGCCGGCGCTACTCCATGACCCGTCGCTCGTGGGACCGGTCGAACGCCTGAAACGCCTCGTGGCGGAAGGGAACTTCGCCGAGGCGCGTCAGGCCCTCGGAAGCCTCGACGAAGCGCTCGAGCAGGCCGAGTTGCCTCCGCCCGCGGCGCGCGCGGCTCGCCGCGGGCGCGAAGAGCTCGCCGACGGACTCGGCCAGGATGCCTACTGGCGTCAGCGGACCTGGAAGCGTGTCGCCGTGATCGCCGCGGGCCCGTTCACGAACATCGTCTTCGCAATCGTCGTGCTCGCGATCGTCTACATGATCGGGATCCCGGACGGCGCTTCTCGCCGCGTCGAGAAGGTCTCGCCGAACTCGCCGGCAGCGCACGCCGGCCTGCGTCCGGGTGACGAGATCGTGGCCGTGAACCTGCAGCCGACGACGACGTTCAAGCAGGTCTCGGAGGCGCTCAGATCGAGCAAGGGCAAGCCCGTCATCGTCTCGATTCGTCGTCCGCCCGGCAAGTACATCGAGCTTCCCCCGGAGAAGACGATCAAGCAGAACGGCTATTACATCTATGGCTTCCAGCCGGCGGGAGTGGTCTACAAGCGCTACGACCCCGCCACGGCGATCGGGCTTGCCGGAAAGGACACCTGGGAGGTGACGAAGGGCATCGCCACGTCGCTGGCCTCGATCGTCCAGGGCCCGGGCCGCAAGCAGGTCTCGTCTCCCGTCGGGATCGTCGATGTCTCCAGTCAGGCCGTGAAGACGGATTACCGGGACTATCTGGAGATCCTGGCGCTGATCAGCCTCTCGCTCGCTCTGCTGAACCTGCTGCCACTTCTGCCGCTGGACGGGGGCCACATCGCCTTCTCGCTGATCGAGGGGATTCGGGGTCGTTCGGTCGGCCGCGCCGTCTACGAGCGGGTTTCGGCCGTGGGAATTGCGCTGGTGCTGCTGATGTTCTTCGTGGGCCTGTCGAACGACATCGGGCGAATCGGCGGGGGCTAGACTCGTTCATATGGCGAGTGAGCGCTCGATGAATGTCGGCGGAGTCCAGATCGGCGGCGGCGCCCCCGTGGTAGTCCAGTCGATGACGCTGACGAAGACGCACGACGTCGAGGCGACAACGGCTCAGATCGCGGCGCTAGCCTCCGCGGGCTGCGAGGTCGTGCGCGTCGCCGTGCCGAAGTCCGAGGACGCAGACGCGCTACCCAAGCTCGTGCGGCTTTCGCCGATCCCGGTGATCGCGGATATCCACTTCAACGCCAGCCTGGCTCTGCGCGCCATCGACGCGGGAGTGGCGGCCGTTCGGATCAACCCCGGCAACATCGGCGGCCCGGACA
>Ga0066710_100007380_pt1 | contig 10489 bp, 15 predicted proteins | sample GraSoiAngelo_159_FD_79666 | JGI IMG/M metagenome (GOLD analysis project Ga0066710, IMG submission 79666) | Grasslands soil microbial communities from the Angelo Coastal Reserve, California, USA - 14_1009_16_40cm | ecosystem: Environmental > Terrestrial > Soil > Grasslands | place: USA...
GATGCCAGCCACGCGCGCCAACGACGATGGCCGCATCGCGCGCAGCGTCGAACTGATTCTCTATCTTCTCTATCGCTGCGTCCAAAATTTGCTTTTCAACTTCCTGCCGTTCGCGATTCTGCCCGTCGAGCTCTGCCGAAAGCATCGTTGCTTCGCCATCCTCGGAAGTGAGCAATAGCCGCAAAGATTTCGCTGCCGTGCTCAAACGCCCCGCCGCATTCAATCGCGGACCGAGCCGGTAACCAATGTCCTCGGGCAAGATTGGTGGCCGCACCCCGGCAACTTGCATTAATTTCCTTAGACCGATACGCGAGGTCCGCGCGATCTCGATCGCGCCACGCTGCACCAGAATGCGATTTTCGCCACGAAGCGGCACGATGTCCGCCACCGTGCCGAGCGCCACAAGATCGAGCTTTGATTTCAAATCGAACTCGGGCAATGGCCGCGTTTTTAGCAACGCATGGCAAAGTTTGAAGACAATCCCGACGCTGCAGAGATATTCGAATCCGGATTCCGTTGTTTTCGGGTTTACGAGCGCAATGCAATCGGGCAATGCAGACTTCGGCTCATGATGATCGAGCACGATCACGTCCACTCCACGTTTGCGCAGATCGGCGATCTCTTTTAGCGACGAGGTCCCACAATCGATAGCAATCAGCAGTTGGGGCTGATGTTGTCCGAGACAACGTTCGACGCTTTCGGGGCTCAAACCGTAGCCCTCCTCCATGCGGACCGGTAAAAACAATTCGGGAGCGCCACCGTATGCGCGCAACATTTCCGCAAGCAATGCAAGCGATGTCACGCCATCCACATCGTAATCGCCAAAGAGAACGACGCGTTCCCGTCGATTTAACGCCTCGAGAATGCGGGAAACGGCCGCGTGCATTTGGGGCAGTAAAAATGGATCGCTCAGCGAGCTCAGGCGCGGCCGCAGAAATGAGTCCACCTCTTCGACGCAATGAAACCCTTTTCGCAAAAGCAACCGCGCGATGCACCGCGATCCGCAAATTTCGCCCCAGGAAACTCCCGATTTGTCGGTATTCAGCTCTTCAGGCTGCGCAATGACCCATCGGCTTTGCGGCCGGATAAATTTTACAGGGGACTGCGCACTCGTTGGATTTTCCTCTCCGCGGCTTTGCACCGATCAGTCTATTTGCGGAAGATTCCCTGACAAGATCCGATGAACCACCCGCGACGACCGCGCAATCAGACTCGACAAAGAGCGATTTTCACTACAAAAAACCCCATGATTAAAGCGATACCGCCTTTCGCAGTGGGTATCGCATTATTCATCGCCGCGGGTTGCTCAACCGGCGGACCGAGCGGCTCGACCATGCAGTCCGCAGCTGCCCGGAAAGATTACGAACGATTGTCAGGCACGTGGCAGCTAACCCGCGGAGTCGTAAACGGAAAACCTGTGTCTGCGAGTGTGGCGCGAAATACGATCCTGATCACTGATCACAACACATTCCGATTTCCAAAGGCGAGCGGCGTTGGTACGCATCCAGCCGGGACGTTTACGGTTAATCCTACTGCGAGCCCCAAACAAGTGGACTCAATCGCAGAAGGCGGACCACATGCGGGTCAACTTACGCGCGGCATCTACGAGATTCTCGATGCAAACCATAAGCGCGCGTGTTGGGGTCCGCCCGGTGGTCCGCGCCCGACAGGGTTTACGTCTCCTCCAGGAAGTGGACGTATTCTTCAATATTGGAAGAAGATCGGCCCGGTGCCCTCGCGTTAGCTTTTCAGACAACCCGAGACTTGCCGTACATATATTCTGTATGGCCTCGCGTAGAATCGAATTTTTATCTGCAACGCCGTGAATCATTCCAGATCATCACCAACGAAAGCGACGCGAGGACGCGTGCGCACTACGAAAGCTTCCGCGAAACCGAATAGGAGTGTCGACGATTTCGCACGAAGTGCTTTTGGAGTGCGAGGCGTCTTCGCATCGCTTTTCTTATTAAATATGAGCGACTATTCAGGACGGTACAATTAAATGAGACTAATCCGATGGGCAGCACTCATCTGCGTTGTTCTTCTGCTGGTTTACGGTGTCTCGCCGTACTTTTCATTCTGGCGATTCACGGCAGCACTTCGGTCTAGTGATAGCGCGGCCCTGAGTTCACGCATGGATTTTCCGGCTATTCGATCATCGCTTAAGAAACAGCTGGTTGCGCGGTTCGCTCAGAGAACGACAGCTCACAAGTGGTGGAGTAACCTCGGACCAACACTGATCGACACGATCATTGACGCCTATGTAACTCCGGAGGGCATCGCCGCGCTGATATCTAATCCGGAAGTGCTGAAGAACCTCCGACATCCGCAAGAGTTCCGGTTCCCTACGGGGAAACCGGAAGACTGGTCAAAAGTAAAACACGCATTCTTCACCGGTCCGCGCACTTTTGTAGTCGATCGAGAGGGAATCAAACTTCGGTTCCGTTTCACAGGTTTGGGCTGGAAGCTCTACGACCTCGATCTTGGTCTGGGTGAGGCAAAGCAATAGTTCTTCAACGAACGAAATCGTTCGCTAAACAACACTGAACGCCAGATCGCGCTTTGGAAGCAGACTGTGTTTCATGCACAAATTTGCGAAAATTCGCAGACCTTCTTTTTCTTTTTCGCCAAAGCTGAATCGAAGATGTTCACGGTAATAGCGGGAAAGGAATTCGCGAGTGAGTCCCTTTGGGGGGCCGCGGCCGGGCTCGGCGACCCCGACTACAAGTTCTGGAATTAAGTGATCGAGATTGTCCAGGTTTTCATTGCGCAAAGCACGCAAGCGGTTTGCGATTTGTTTTGGATCGGCGACCTCGGGACGAATAAGCCAGAGAGCGTAAACAAAGGGAAGTCCGACGGGTTTCTGCCATTGTTTTCCGAGGTCCCAGAAGGAGAATTCGTTCGCGTACTCTTGCCGGAAACGGATGGCTTGATCGCCGATGAGTAGTCGCGCGCGATGGCCTGTTTTTGGTCCCGCCGCGCCAGGCCATACGGCCGTGCTGCGCCGAACCAGGCGCGCATTCAATCCTAGCTCCGCGATTAAACAGCGCAAAAGATTAGCAGAAGTTTCTGATGCAGGATCGAGTTCTATCTCCTTGATCCGGCCGACCTTACCGCGGTGCGCGACAACGACACTGTAAACTGGGCCGTCCGAGGAAATGGAAACTTCGTCAACGATCCGGTAAATGGGGTTACGCAGAAATTCGAAGCTGGAGACGAGCGCAACGTCGAGTTTGCCGGTGGCAAGTTTATTGCAGAGCGCCGATGGATGATCGAAGTCTACGTTGCCTTCCCAGCCGTGGATGAGCGGGCAGGCGTTGAGATATTTTACGCAACCGATGCGGAGCATGCCGTTCCCAGGCGCGCCGGGCGGTCGCGCCGTACCATTCACGCACAGACCAGTTCCGGCTCGTTAGGCCCACCGGTTGGCACCGCGCCATTCAAACGCCGATAGTAGCTGTCACGCTGCACCGGTTCGCGACCCGCTTCGCGGATTGCATGTTCGAGAGCAGCCACAGTCTGTTGCTGCGGAGTGGTCGCCCCGGCCATGTGGAAGATCCTTTCCTCCAGAATCGTGCCATGCAAATCGTCCACGCCATAGCTGAGCGACACCTGTGCGAGAGGCAACCCGAGGCTGACCCAATACGCGGTGAGATGATCGATATTATCCAAATAAATGCGGCTCACTGCGAGGTTGCGAAGCTGTTCGAATGCGGAGGCGCGCTTGATCTGGGCGAGAATCCCATGGGATTGGGCCGGTTCGAAAGCGAAAGGAACGAAACCCGTGAATCCGCCTGTCTCATCCTGCAATTCCCGGAGCTGTCGCAAATGATCCACCCGCTGCGGAAGCGTTTCGATGTGCCCGTATAGCATGGTGCAAGTGCTGCGGCCACCCATTAACTGCCACGTCCGATGAACGTCGAGCCATTCGACGGCGGTTTCTTTGCCGCGGCAGATTTTATCACGGATGGCAGGGTCGAAAATCTCCGCGCCGCCGCCAGTGATCGAGCCGAGCCCAACCCCGCGCAAAGTTTCCAATGTGTCACGGATCGGCATCCTGAAAATTCGCTGCGCCAAATGGCGGACTTCGATCGCCGTAAAGGCCTTGATGTGAAGATTAGAATTGAGAGCGTGCAGTCTTTGCAAAAGTTCCAGATACCACTCTTTCTTTAGCGTCGGGTGCAATCCACCCACCATGTGCACCTCCGTGACTCCGAGGTGAAGAGCATCTCTCACTGCCCCGATAATTTCGTCGATCGCATATTCAAAGGCGTGTGCATCGCGTTTTTTGGCAGCAAAAGCGCAGAACTGGCAGGATAAGATGCAAACGTTCGAGTAGTTGATGTAACGGTTGTGGATATAGGTTGCATAGTTGGCGTTCTTTCGTTCGCGCACAACGTTCGCAATCATTCCTAGGGCGTTAAGATCATTCGCGCGATACAGAGCGAGACCGTCTGCCTCTGAAATCCGCTGCTGCGCCTCAACTTTTTCGGCGATCGGCCTGAGTTCTTTCGGAATAAGCTGGTAATTCATGCGGACGCGAGGCCAAACCCTCGACAACCAAGCATTGCACAGGCCACTTCAGCGTTGCAACAAAAACCATGGCTAAGAATGTGGCGAAGGGCGAATTTTGGCTAGTTGTCGTTTTTCTGGCAAGCTTTGTCTTGGACGACCGTCTAAATGAACCGATGTCTGGCAACGATCGTGGAAACAAAGGGAGATCGGAAGAAGACGCCGATGACGTGCGCCTCATGCGGCTTATCGGTCGAGGCAACACCATAGCGCTCCAGGAACTGATTGAGAAACACCAAGCTTTGGTGGCGGGCACGGTGGCGCGCATGCTGGGCAGCAATTCCGACGTCGAGGACATCGCCCAGCAGGTATTCATCCGGGTCTGGAAAAGCGCACGTCGCTATGTCCCGCGCGCTAAGTTCACCACCTGGCTGTTAAAGATTACTCGCAATCTGGTCTTCAACGAACTGCGCCGCGTCAAGCGTCACGCCCATGTTCCACTCCAACCGGAACCGGGCGCGGAGGATCCCCCGCTGAAGGATGAGAAGCAGTCCTCGCCAGACGCTTCGCTTTTGGAAGGGGAACTTCAGCGAACGATAGAGGAAGCAATCCTCCAGCTTCCGGAAGCCCAGCGAATGGCGCTGGTGTTGCGGAGATATGAGCAACTTAGTTATGAGCAAATCGCCGCGGTTCTCGATCTTTCGGTTCCGGCCGTAAAAAGCGTTCTCTTTCGCGCGCGCACAGAACTGCGCTCGCGACTGAGCAAGTATCTGGGCGGGCCCGCGTGATTGGTTGAATCGTTGAACCGTTAAGTCGGCTTCCCTCCGTCAATGCGGATGGACGATCGGGATTTTCGGATCTCGAAATACGAATTACGATTCGCGCTTCTTCGTTAGCGCTCGATCACACGGCCGCGGACCCGCTTGATCTGGCTGTGATGCGTGAGGACGTGGACACGTCCGTCGCTGCCGCGGAAAAACGCGCTCAACAGCCAGCTGACAATCGAGATGATGATCGCACCAAAAAATGCGCGCCAGAAACCTGGAACATCAAAACATGGCATGATTTCCCCAACGAATTTCAACATCAGCGCGTTAATAATTAAAATGAAAACGCCAAGCGTGACTAGGATCAACGGCAGACTCAGCAACAAAAGCACGGGCCGAATAAACGCGTTGATGATACCGAGCAGGAGCGATGCCCCCAGCAAACATCCGAGGCGGTCACCGTAATTGATTCCAACGATCGGCGCAGCCACAAACACCGCAATTGTGGTGGCGATCCAGCGAAAAACGAAATGTCTCATGCCCGTGAAGTTTCTCAATCTACTCCTCGATCAAAGAAGCGCGAGAAAGCACTTGCCAACAGACCGATGAACGATAAACGAATTAAAACCATCAACGAGAAAATCTGTGTCGAAAAAAAAGAAAATTGTCCAAGATAAAAATGAGACGCCTGCGGAGACCGGCGAGTCTTTCAAAGTAAAAGCTGGCAAAAGCAATCGTGCGCGTCGCCCCACCGCGAGTCGAAAACCCCGCCAGACCAGTGCCAGGAAAAGTCCAACCACAGCAAAAGCTTCGATGCCGCTCGACGCCGCGAGAATCACGGAGCCATCAGAGGAAGCAGTTCGTCTCCGAGCCTACTTCATCTCCGAACGCCGACGCCGATTTGCGCTGCCTGGTGACGCGGAATCCGATTGGCTGGAGGCGAAACGACAGCTGCTCTCCGAGGCCGGTCGCCGATGAGTTCAGGCTCCGCGACTGCGAATCACGGTGGTTAACGAAATGGAAAAACCTTTTGCCGATTTAGCGCAGGCGCTGCGAGAACGCCTCGCGGTGATTTGCGACGAGCAAAGCCGCCGTGATGAAACAAAACACATCGCGCGATTGAAAGCGATTTCAGAGCAAATCGACGATCTGCAAACGCGTTTGCCCAAACCCGTTGATCCGCGGTTGGCACACTATCTTCAGCGCAAAAGCTATGACAAAGCTCTGCAGTTTCTCGAGGGATGATTACCGCGAGTACAACTCGACGATGAGCTGTTCGTTCACGATTGGCTGGATCTCTTCACGAGATGGGATGCGGGTCACTTTACCGCTGAGCGCGTCACGATCGACCGTTAACCAGTCGGGCACGGGAACAATTTGTGTGAGATCAAGATTACGGAGCACCAGTTGACGCGATTTTGGTTTATCTTTGATCGCGATCTCGTCTCCAGCTTTCACGTTATAAGACGCGACGTTCACGCCGCGACCGTTCACGAGCACGTGGCAGTGGGACACCAGCTGGCGAGCAGCGTTGCGGGTGTTGGCGAGGCCAAGTCTGTAAACGACATTGTCGATGCGCGTCTCCAATAGCTGAAGAAGTGTTTCACCTGTCACACCGCGCTTCTGCAGCGCCTTCTCGAAAATCCTCCGGAACTGCCGTTCGAGGAGCCCATACTGATAGCGCAGCTTCTGTTTTTCGCCGAGCGCAATCGCATACTCCGATTGTTTGCGCCGGGAACCTCTCGGGCCGTGCATGCCTGGAGGATAATTTTTTCGCTCCAATGCTTTGGAGGAACCGAAAATCGGCACCCCATATCGGCGGCTGACTCTCGTTTTTGGTCCTGTATATCTAGCCATCTTGGAAAGTTGAGAGTTGTTAGTTGAGAGCTGACAGCATCAGACGCGGCGTTGTTTTGGCGGGCGACAACCGTTGTGCGGCACAGGAGTAACATCGCGGATAACAGTGAGATCGAGCCCCACCGCCTGCAACGCGCGCACCGCGGATTCGCGTCCTGCTCCAGGTCCTCTTACCAAGACTTCCACTTCTTTCAGCCCATGGCCCATCGCCTGTCGGGAGGCATCCTGAGCGACCATCTGCGCTGCGTAGGCAGTGCTTTTACGCGAGCCCTTAAAGCCGACTTTACCGGCGCTCGACCACCCAATCACATTGCCTTTCATGTCGGTGATCGTCACAATTGTGTTGTTGAACGTCGAAAGCACATGCGCGATACCCGAATGAATATTCTTGCTACCTTTGGCTTTGACGACCTTCGGCTTCTCAACGTCAGCTGAAAGCGAAAGATTCTCGGAACCTGCTGCCGCGGCAGGCGCTGGCTGTTCCTTCTTTTGTTTGGCCGCCTTTTTGGCAGGCTTGGCTGGCGTGTCGGCCTTTGAACCTGCAACCGGCTCGCCCTGACGGGAATCCGTCGGAGCCGGCGCCGATGTTGGCTCTTTCGTTTTCGGTTCTTCCGAGCTCGGGTTAGTTGGATTTTCTGGGTCGGCCATAACTCTAACGAATCAAATTAAACTTTGCCGGCTTTAGCTTCCGGATTACGGACAACGCCTACAGTCTTGCGTGGGCCCTTCCGTGTCCGGGCATTCGTCGAAGTGCGCTGTCCGCGGACGGGCAAACCTTTTCTATGCCGGATGCCGCGATAAGAATTGATCGCCTGCAGACGTTTCAAGTTACTTTGCACATCGCGACGCAAATCACCTTCGATCTTGATCTTGTTGTTCGTGATTGCGTGAATGATTTCGTTCAGTTGCTGCGGCGTGAGGTTTTTCGCTCGCAAATTTGGATCGATATTGGTCTGCTCGAGAATGCGCCTGGCTGTGTTAAAGCCGATTCCATAGATATAGGTAAGGGACGCCTCGATGCGTTTTTCTGCTGGAATTTCGACTCCTAGTAATCTGGGCATAAATCAATACTCCATTACTCCGCTATCTACCCCTGGCGCTGTTTATGGCGCGGGTTTTTGCAGATCACGCGCAGCACGTTCTTGCGCTTCACGATCCTGCAACTGGCACAAAGTCTTTTTACTGATGGTCGTACTTTCATAATCCGCGAAATGGAAAACGCGGGCCTGATTCCGCGTTGTCATTTTTGGCGATAAGTAATTCGCCCTTTCGACAAATCGTAAGGTGAAACCTCTAGCATAACTTTGTCGCCTGGCAAGATCCGAATGAAGTGCAAGCGCATCCTCCCGGAGATATGCGCCAGAACACGATGGCCATTGGCCAGTTCCACCCGAAACATGGTATTGGGCAGCAGCTCAACGACTTTGCCTTCTACTTCAATTGCGTCTTTGCGCGCCATGTCAGAATTTCGGGCTCGTCCTTCGTAACCAGGACTGTGTGCTCGAAATGCGCCGAGGGCATCCCATCTGCCGTACGCACTGTCCAACCATCGTCGAGCAATCTTACGTCGGAAGTGCCGATGTTAATCATCGGCTCGATTGCCAGCGTCATGCCTGCTTTTAACTTCGGACCGCTACCGCGTTTGCCGTAATTGGGAATCTGTGGCTCCTCATGCATTTTTCGTCCAACCCCGTGTCCAACAAATTCGCGCACGACGGAAAAGCGAAAGCGGCGCGCTTCATCCTCAATTTCGGCGCAAATGTCGCCAACGCGTTGGCCTTCGCGGGCAACGCTGATGGCGCGGACGAGCGCATTTTCCGTTACGCGCAGCAACTCATCTGTGCGCTCATCGACGATTCCAACCGGCACTGTTAGCGCGTTGTCCCCTACCCAGCCATCCTGAATGATGCCAATATCCAGTTTTACAACGTCGCCATATTGAATGCGCCGTTGGCTGCCGATGCCGTGCACAACTTCATCGTTAAGCGAAATACAAATGTTCCCGGGAAAAACGCGATGCCCGAGCCGATAGCCGAGAAACGCGCTTTTCACATGCGCATTGCTCATAAAATCGGCTGCCGCTTCGTCCACTTCTTTTGTGGTAATGCCGGGCCGAACCAGGTCACTAACGCGGTCGAGAATATCGCTCGCGCTGCGGCACGCTTGCCGCATCTTCTCGATTTCCTTCGCGTTTTTGATCGGAATCATCGCTTGTCCTCAATCAGCCGCGAGATATCGCTAAAGACTGCCTCCCGATCGCGGTTCCCGTCAATCCGATGCAGTATCGACATTTTCGCATAAAAGGATGCCAGCGGCTCTGTCTTGGTGCGGAACTCTTGCAAGCGAGTTTGCAATACGCCAAGATCATCATCGCTGCGACGCACTAGTGGACCATCGCAATAAGGACACACAGGACGTTCCGCAAACTGCGCGCTCGACGAACTGGTTGTAAAGCCGCATTCGCCGCATTGGAGCCGGCCAGCAATGCGATCACGCACTGTTGCTTCCGAAACTTCGAGCCAGATCGCCAAGTCCAAGGCGGTGCGAAGTCGCCCCAGAATAGACATCAAGCTCTCGGCCTGCCGCAGCGTTCTGGGAAAACCATCGAACACGAACCCGTGACCACCATGCAGGCGCAACCAGTCTTCGATCAGTTCGATGATGATCTTATCGGAGACCAACCCACCGCTTTGTAACACTTCAGCCGTTTCCTGTCCCAACGGCGTCCCAAGATCTCTTTCACGCCGCAAGATCGCGCCAGGCGAAGTGACAGGGATGCCGAATTGGCGCGTAATCATTTCCGCTTGAGTCCCTTTGCCGGAACCGGGCGCGCCGAGAAGAACGAGCCGTCTTTTCACCTATCGCCCGTAAAGGAAAATGGCGACGCCGGCAATTACGAGCACGGCGATCCCCACATACAACCACATTAGTGTGCCGCTTGCTGCCGTTTCGCCACGACTGTACGCCCCGCCCCCGAATGCTCTCCCCCGAATTCGGCCCTTGCGCAAGAAACCGTCGTAATGCCGCTGAATCAGGTGCGTCTCCACCTGGCGCATGGTATCGAGCATGACGCCCACAATGATCAACAAACTTGTGCCGCCAAAAAATTGCGCCGTGATAATGGGGACATTCAATCCCTGGCTGAGAAGACTTGGCAATACCGCTATCAGCGTCAGGAAAATTGCACCGGCTAACGTTAATCGCGTCATCGTGAAATCAAGAAAGTCGGCCGTCGGTTTTCTCGGCCGTACACCCGGGATGTAACCCCCGTATTTCTTCATATCATCTGCGATTTGAGTTGGTTGTAACTGCGTTGATACCTAGAAATAACTGAAAAATAAATTCTTCGCAGC
>Ga0066710_100007381_pt1 | contig 10488 bp, 10 predicted proteins | sample GraSoiAngelo_159_FD_79666 | JGI IMG/M metagenome (GOLD analysis project Ga0066710, IMG submission 79666) | Grasslands soil microbial communities from the Angelo Coastal Reserve, California, USA - 14_1009_16_40cm | ecosystem: Environmental > Terrestrial > Soil > Grasslands | place: USA...
ATCAGGATGCAACTGGAACCTTCTCTAAGAAACGCGCCCGCGATGGCTTTCCCTATTCCCATGCTCCCGCCTGTGATGATGCTGACCTTGCCCCTGAGAAGCATGACTCACCGCTCCAAGTCACCTACAGGTGGGGGCGATACGGCGTTCCTAGCTCCCTGCGTCCTTGCCCAGGAGCCTTCTCGCCGCTATGCGCACGGCCTCGTCCGACGTGCGACTTGCCTGCCAGCCTAAGCGCGCCATCTTGCTCACGTCAAAGAGAAGCTCCGGCACATCGCCAGGAAAACCACGCCGCCCGCCTGTGTACCGAATGGGTGTTCCCTTGCGGCCCATCTCTTCGATCACTATCTCGGCCACCTTGTCTATGCGGGTGGCGGTGCCTGTGCCCAGATTGAACACGTCGCACCACTCGTCCGTGTTGTGCCGCGCCTGGAAGATCCCCTCGATGCAGTCTTCCACCAGGAAAAAGGGCTTGCGTCCCTGGCCATCGCCCCAAATCTCCAGCTCATCGCTGGCGGGTAGTTTCTGGATGAAGTCGAAGATTACGCCGTGGCCCATCCTCGCGCCAATAACGTTGGCGAAGCGAAACATCCAGGCTTGAATCCCGAATAGATGGGAGTAGGCGCTAATAAGACCCTCGCAGGCTAATTTCGCGGCTCCGTACAGGGAGATCGGACGCAGCGGCCCGGCGCTTTCCGGCGCCGGGAAAACTGGCGGATCGCCGTATACGGCGGCGGTCGAAGCAAAGACAAGGTGGCCTATCGCGTTTCTGCGCATCGCTTCAAGTACGTTATGGGTTGCCAGCGTGCAGTTCCGCAGGTCCAGATCTACGTCTTTGCTTCCGGTCGGGATGTCAGTGTTCGCCCCCAGATGCCAAACCATGTTGTGGCCGGCCATAGCCTCAGCCAACCTTTGCATCTCCAGCAGGTCAGTCTGGATGAACCGAAAATCATGGTTGCCCAGGTGAGGGTCCAGCCACTCCGAGCGACCCGAGGAGAGGTTATCGTAAACCGTAACCTTCTCCCCTCGCGCCAGCAGGCGGTCGACAAGATGGCTGCCGATAAAACCAGCGCCTCCCGTCACGAAATGTACGCTCGGTGCCTGTTCAGAAGTCATGTGCCGGTCTTTGCGGTACGGCCCCGGGCGCAGCTCACGCAGCGCTGTCCGTCGCGACTATCTGTGCTACCCTTACGACCCTGCCGGTTCGGGCTGATTCATAGATGCCTTCAGCCAGCCTCTGGGCCTCTAATCCATCATGTCCGCTCCCTAGGGGTTGCCGGCGGGTACTAATTGCAGAGACGAACTCTTGCCATTCCTCCACCCAGCTTGAATCTTCGCCACGGAACTCGATCATCTCCTCGCGAAATGGCTCAAGAAACGCCCGCTTGCCCAGAATCGCCTTTTCGGTGCCGTAGCTCCCACCGAGCCCTTCCACGGTTATGTACCCGTCCCTGCCGAAGATCTCGAAGGAGAAGAGATTCTTCCACTGCGTCCAGCTCGCATGAAAACTGCCCACTTGTCCCCTCGTTGTACTTAGGAGCGCGAAGACGTTGTCCTCCACTGGTTCGATGGGCCAGAAACTAGTGGAGAGCAGCCCCGAAACAGTGTCGAAGTCGCCCAAGAACCACCGTATGAGGTCCAGCACGTGCAGACCTTGGTCCATAAGCTGTCCGCCGCCGCTGACTTCTGCCTGGGCGCGCCATTCGGCCTCGTAACCCGGTCGGCCGCCGATGCCGTGGCGACAGCGAATGTACATTAACTCGCCGATTAGCCCTTCTTCGACCCACTGATACGCTTGACGGATGCCGGGGTGATGGCGGTAGTTGAAGCCGCATTTCACTGTCACACCATTGCGGCGCGCCGCTTCGATTACGTTCCCCGCAGCCTCCAGGTCTTGAGCCAACGGCTTCTCACAAAGGACGTGTCTCCGGCCCTCGACGGCGGCAGTACTTATCTGAGCGTGGAGGTGCGGAGGCGTGCAGACTAGCACCGCCTCCACATCGTTGTCGTCGATGGCTTCCTGCCATTTCTCTCTGGCTGGGCAACCAAATTGAGACGCGATCTCCTCAGCCGCCGCCCGGTTGATGTCAGCGACGGCCACTAGGCGGTCATCAGCGAATTTGCTCAGCGCCCCGGCACGGCGGCGGCCTTGAAGTCCTGCCCCTACAAGACAGACGTTCATCCTCTTGTCCCAGACTCATCACCGTTCGTTCGTACCCTTGGCGGGCGAGCAAAGCGCTCTCTCAAGAGAACCCACATCGCTCTAGTGCCCTGCCCCCAGCTGCTGAGCTTGCTTTCTTCGCCGGCCCTTCCGCGGAATGTCTGAGGGACTTCCACTACCTTGAGGCTGGCCCGTAACACTCGCGCGATGATCAATGGCTCGTAGTTCCATCCGTCCTCCGACCACAAGTATGCCCTCTCCAGTACGTTTCTCCAGAAGGCGTTATAGCCGGAGCACAGATCCGAGAACTTCGTTCCGTACAACACGTTACAGGTAGTCGCGATCACAAGGTTCCCGAGTAACCGGTGAAAGGGCTTGTGCTTCCATCCTGCGGCGAAACGCGAGCCCTTCGCGAAGTCCCATCCCTGGAGTAAGGGCTCGATGAACTTCGCCATGTCCTCTGGGTCCGTTTCACCGTCCGCATCCAGAGTGACTATGATGTCTCCGGTCGCCTGCTCCAAGCCGTAGCGCAAGGCTTCACCCTTGCCTCGGCCCTCCTGATAAAGTACGCGTATGTCCGGCTTGAGGCTTCTGGCCACTTCCACTGTGCCGTCTGTTGAATGACCGTCCACCAAGAGCACCTCCTCCACATACGATGGGATGCGGGGAAGCACGTGGATCAGGTTAGTCGCTTCGTTCAGGCTGCAAATCACCGCCGTGATCGGTGGCCAGCGGTGCTTGCCTTTTGCCGGACCCCGCCCCGATGACGCCGCCTGTGAGCTCGTGACCGGACTCGCGCCCGTTTTCCGGGGACCTGCCTCGGTCATCGATCATCCGCCTCTGAGAGAGGCTTGAATAAAGCCCAGCCTGGACGAACCAATGTCAGCCAGCTTACTCACCTGCGCGCCGCCTAACGGCCACCAACGGTTCCCCAGCGGTTCAGTCCTGAACAACCAGAATGGGCTGGCGCCGCTCGTCGGCCGTGTGATTGGCTCTGAGGCTCCTCCAACTGACGAAGAGGAGTCCGGTGGCCACGACGAAGGCGAGCGTCAGCCCGTGGATGCAGACCGCGTAGGCGAGTCCCCGCGTGGACGTAACGCCAAGTAGTATCAACGACTGCTGCACGAAGAATTCGTAGGGCCCAATCGCACCTACTGAGAACGGAACGGCGATGGCCAGGTTCCCAACGGCGACGACCAGGAGGTAGAGATGTGGGTCCACGTCCAGTCCAAAGGCCAAACCCAGCATCCAATAGGCGCCCGCGTCGACAATCCAGGTGAGAGCCGTCACTCCTACAACCGCACGGAGGACGCGACCGTCTCGCGTCCCCCGCAGGCCCTCGACAAACGACGCCAGCTTGTCCTCAACCCACCGCTTGTACCCGGCCGGGACCGCCGTCAGCAGCGCTCTCGTTAGATTGCGTCCGAGACGGTCCGAGACCGCCAGGGCCGCAATCACACCAAGACCGGCGACGAAGATGACCAGCATGGACCCAATCAAGATCGTCATTGAAGTAGAAGGCCCTATCGCCAGCGCAATCACGGCAGCGATCAGAACGAGGACGAGCCCGTCTATCACTCGCTCGACGACAATAGTCCCGAATGCAGTGGCTCGACTGAGCCCTTCCCGCCGGCCAAGCGTATGTGCCCGCCAGAATTCTCCGGCGCGGCCGGGCACCAAAGTGTTGACCATGGCGCCCGTCATCACGATTGTGAACAAGCGGCTGGTAGGTATGGGCTGGAATGGAGAAAGCAGAATACGCCAGCGGACGGTCCTCAAACACCATGCCACGGCGTGCAGGCCTACTACAGGAACGAGCAGCCAATATTGGATGTCCGTCATGCTATCAGCGAAAGCGTGTATGTCCATGCGGACATAAAGAAGCGTCAGGAAGAATGCCGTGATCGCAACGCTTATCAGCACCGCGCGCCACTTGACGCGCTGTTCGTCCGCAATGGCCGCAGCAGCGGGGGTCTCAGCAGAATCAGAGTTAGCCGTCACCCATCCTCCCGACGTGAACGTTAAGATCCTCGCGCCCGCGACGGATGCCCGCAAAACTATTGACCCGCCGCCAAGTCATCGCAAGGCTATCATATGGTTCAAGAAGGTGTCAACGAAACGTCAACTTACGCGCCGAAAGTATAACGGCTGCTGGAGCAATGGCTGGAGCGACCGGTGAGACTCGAACCCACGACTGCCGGGTTGAGAAGCCCGCGGGCCGCCCGAATCTGTATTTCTAAACCGGCGCTGCGAGCTTCGTACCTGAAATCTATCACATCGTGATGCCCTTGCGTGGTTGAAACGCTGATCGCTCGCGAACTAGGGGTAAGTCGAACGACGTTCTCCCGCACTCGATGGCGCTGAAAGCGCTTGGGAGAGGAAGGCCTGACGATTGGTTCCTCTCCCCCCCCGCTTCGCCGCGGCGGCTGCCCTGGCAGGTTGAGGTGCCGATCCTTCCCACCGCGAACGAGAGGGCGTTGGTTCCGCTCGCATTGCTGTTGCTTTGGCCGTCCGTCTGTCGGCGGTCCACAGCGTGTTCTGGTGCTTCGGTCGGCAACACTTGCCGGCCAAACTAGAGAGCCGGTGCAGCGAATCGTCCACCACCACCCCCGGCGCTCAGGTGGGATCGACTTCAAGGAGCTGGCTAGCATTGGTGGCGGCAGTCCACTCTTCAAGATATCGGCTATCGATTCCTTCAGTCGCCCCAGGTTCGCCAGGCTCGTTGACCGTGCGCTCGGTCGTCACTCGGTGGGTTCCTCGAGGAGGCAACACCTGGCTGTGGTGCACTTTAATGGCACCATGCAGCAAGCTGCAATGTAACGCCATATTCAGTCCCTTGGCGTTCCCCACTGCTCCCACAGCCTCATGAGCTGGCGACCGCGTTTCCGCGCCGCCTCGCTGTCCGTAACACTAGAGGTGGGTATAATCCTTCATCAAGTACAAGTTTTAGATGGCGACAGAAACTCGGAATGTCTCGGGCTTGCTTTTAGACCGCAGGCTCAGTATGGTCATGGTTTTCTTCACGCCCTCGTCAGCGCGCTGGGCGGGAGTTTTCTCGCTCTTCTTGGTCGCGGCGGTGGTCCAGACTTGGCCTCTCGTCCTGCACATTGACGCTAGTGTCGTAGACTCGCCGCAAGCTCCGCTGCCCGATGTCTATTACCATATCTGGCTTCTACACTGGGTAAAGCAGTCGCTCATCGACCTCCAGACTTCTCCTTTCGAGACGGACTACCTCTTCTATCCCGACGGCGAACACCTTTATCTGACTCCGCTAATGCTGATCAACGGCATCCTATCGATTCCACTCCAGATCACGACAGACAACATCTTTCTTTCCTGGAACATCCTCGCGTTGATCTTCTTCGCCTTGGCGGGTGTATGTACGTATGCGCTGGCGTACCGTGTCACCAGCAACCATCTGGGTTCAATTCTTGCCGGCTTCATCTTCGCATTTGCGCCCTGGGTGATGATGCAGTTTAACGGCCGCTGGAGCATCTCCACAGTATGGCCCATGCCTCTCATTGCCTTCTTCCTGCTTCGATATTTAGAGAACCACCGTTTGCGCGAGGTCGTGGCCGTAGGGATCCTTTGGGCAGTACTGCTGTACAATTTCCAAGAATTCGCGTTGGACACGGCGCTGTTCTTGGCGCTGTTTGTGCTGTTCTGGTCCATAGTGTACATCCGCCAGAAGGACTGGGGGCGGCTGCAAAGTCTGTGGCGCGGTGCCGTGACCGCCGGCGCCGTCTGGCTCGTCGCCGGCACGCCAATACTGATAGGCGTGATACAAGACGTGCGCAGTGGTGAATACGCGCTTCCTGAGCAGGATGAGATGTACTCTGCAGATCTGCTTGCCTTCGTAACTCCCAGCCCTCTGTGGGGTCCTGGGGAGCATCCGACGACCGCCACAAAATGGCATGACCCCGTCGGGAGTATTGAGCTTACCCTTTACTTTGGCGGTGTTCCGCTATTGCTCGCGTTCATCGCCCTTTTGACGGTCAGAAAGTCGCCGCGCAGAGCCCTTTTTTGGGTCTTGGTCTTCTTGACGTTCACCATCCTCACGATCGGGCCGTACCTTTACGTGGATGGAGAGAAAGTCTCCAGTATTCCAATGCCTTACCAGCTCTACGACCAGCTCCCTATCTTTGAAAATCGCAGAGTTCCGGCTCGAATGATTGCCTGGGCCATCCTGAGCCTCAGTATGCTGGCCGCCATTGGCTTCGATACCTTGATGCTCTTGCTACGTCGCCGGGCACGAGTGCTCGCCCAGATCGCCGCAGTTCTTGTGGTGAGCCTTGTAGTCCTTGCGTACTGGAATCCCCCTGCACATCTGGCTGAATTTCCCAGGCCACCTGCTCTCGAAAGGATTCGAAATGAACCCGGCGATTTCACAGTTGTGGACGCACCGCTTGGTCGCAGGACAGGCTGGGGATTCAACGGGCATCTGGAAGGGGCCAATATGGCGGACTACTGGGCCGCTATTCACGGAAAGCGTCAGTTCGGCGGGTTCGTGGGACGTGCGCGGGAGCATACGCTTGCCTGGCTAAGGGAGGAGCCTGGCTTGCGCTATCTGGCATTTCCGTCTGAGCCGCCCCTGCCGGACGACCTTGATCAGGCGGACGTCAGAGCCGTTTTCAATAAGTACCGGATCAAGTACGTCATCCTCCATAGGACAAGTCCTTACAATGGGGAACCTCCTAACGTCTACCTTCTTGACACGCCTGAACGGCTGGATCAGATGGACCGTTATATCCGCGACGTGATCGGCCTTACGGTGGTCGAATCCGACGCCAGCATGAGCATTTATCGCAATGAAGATGTTCAATAATGCCACACCGACCCTTGGCGCATAGGCTGGTATAATCTCCGCCATTAGAAAGACATCGTTTGCAGTTGTCCTCTTTTTTTCCGTCCTTGTGCTGGTCATGTTCTCCTCCTGCGGCGGTGGAGAGGAGAAGAACCCATTCTCAGTAAAGTCAGAGGTCGTCACTTTGGCTAATCGCCCGAGAGCTCTGGAGTTCGCTCCTGACGGTCGTCTTTTCTTTGCTGAGCATTATACCGGCGATATTCGAATTGTTACCGCTCAGGGCGCGCTGCTCCCGGGGCCCTTTGCGCACATCGATGTCCAAGCCAACAGTGAATGGGGACTCACCGGTCTGGCTCTGGATCCGAATTTCACCACAAACCATTTCGTCTATGCGCTCTTCACAGCGCCCGTTGAATCTGACCCACAACACCCTATCGCGACTGTCAAACTTATTAGGTTCACGGAGGACAATAATCGAAGCGGCTCTCCCACTGTTCTAATCAACGATTTTCCCGACACCCAATTTAATCACCATGGCTTCAAGGCGAACGGCAGCCTCCATTTCGGCCCAGACGGCTTCCTTTACGTCACTATCGGGGACTATGACTACGGGAAGAGCAGCGGCCCAAAGGGGGAGGTCGTCTCCCAAGACTTAGGACTACCTTTGGGCAAGATGTTGCGAATCCGCAAGGAGGACGGTACAGCGGCACCGGACAATCCCTTTGTCGGCCAGCCTGACCACGACTCGCGGATTTACGCGTATGGCTTCAACCAGGGCGCCGACTTCGTCTTCCATCCTCAAACAGGCCTCCTCTACTCTACTGACAACACCATTAGTTGCGAAGAGTTGAACGTCGTGAAGGCCGGTGGCAACTACGGTTATCCCAACGTCGGCGAGTTCCCGTTCCCGGATTGCAATGCTGGAGAGCAGACTAAGGGCATCTACTTCCTGGCTCGCGAAGGCCAGCGCCCCGGAGACTTCCTTTCTTCCGTCGGCGCCGCCGGGATGGAGTTCGCAAGTGCCAAAGTCTACCCTCTTATAGGGGACTCGCTTCTTGTGTGCGAATCCGTGACTGGGTTGATGCAGCGGCTCGTGTTAGCCGGCCCAGGGTTCGATCAAGTCACACAACAAGACGTCGTCGTTAAGGACTGCAAATTTGACATCACTACCAGCCCCGACGGAGTGATTTACTATAGTAACGATACAGAGATCCGTCGGCTCATCCCGGTTGCCGTATCGCCCGAGGCTGGAACTAAGTGACTCAGCACGGCACTGGATTATGATTCGCCCGGTATCGTAGTTAATGCGGTGCCACGTGGTTAGGGAAACGAGGCAAACGCCTCAAGAGGGCACCGTTCTACGTTGGTTCAGCTTGCCGATCCTCGTCAACCTCATACTGGTTGGCGGCTTGGCGTTCGTTCTCAACGAAGGGGCGCTATTCCCACTGCGGGACTCGCGCCTTCTTTGGTTCGTGTCCACGAAATATCCCCGCCTTCGCCTCCTTTTCTTCACTCACCCCGACCTCCGGTCACACATCGCCCTGCTTACCTTGGAGACCGGCACCGTCTTCAAGTTCCTGGCGTATGGATACGGGACTTTTCGCGACCGTCCGCGCGGGCGTTGTGTTGTCATCAGCATTGCCGGGTTCGACGTCAGCTGCGTCGCCATTAGCCTCATCTCCTTAGTCGCCCTAGCCGTCCTAACGCCCGTCTCGGTATGACCCGTTATATCGCCACCGTGGCAGGTATCGCAATCGGCTCACTGTCCAAGTATGCGTTCATTTCCCACCTCATATGGTCCCAGCACAGTCTGGGAGAGGGCGCTGGCACGCAAGGGGAAACGTAAGTGCCGGAAAAGATCCTCGGCGAACATCGCCGGGGCTGGAACCGAGACTGGTCCTCGATGGCATCGTATCTACTGGCGAGGCCGCGCCTGACTGGGCTCGTTCTCCCGGCCGTGTTCTTCCTCCTCGCGCTGTTCGTTTACTGGCACTTGGGCGCCAAGGACACGGCGTACGTGCACCACGTTAACCAGGCGAGCGCGTTTCTGCACGGGCATTTCGACCTGAAACCAGAGTACACCGTGAACTTGGATATCTTGGAGCGGGCGCTAGACATGTCCGTCCTGAAGCAGGTGGAGCAGGGCATCCCTGCGCCTCCCTGTGGTCAGGTCCGATGCTATCTCACCCACCCGCCGATGTTGGCGATAATGCTCATGCCGTTCGTCGCGGTCGAAGGTCTGGACGTCAACCAGACACTTTTCTCCGTTGTCGTGGGCGCCTTCACCGCGATCATGGTCTATCGCGTCACTCTCGCGCTGGTGGAAGACATCCCGACGCAGATTTGGCTCACCGTGCTCTTTCTCTTCGGCACGATCTTCTGGTTCACCGCCGCGAACGGCGGCGTCTGGTTCGCCTCCCACACAGCCACAACCCTCTTCCTCTTCGCCGCGATTTATGCCACGCTTGGAGCCCGAAGTCCGCTCTGGGCAGGGCTGTTCTTGGGCGCCGCCTACCTCAGTCGTAACACTGTTGCCTTGGCACTCCCCTTCTTCATCATCATGTTCGCCGACAAATGGATGCCGCGGTTAGACGCCGGCTCCCCACTCCGCAGGCAGGTCGGGGATTTCCTCTCGACTTCCCTCTCCGTCGCGGCGCCGTTCGCCGCCGGCGCACTTCCTTTCCTCATCTTCGGCCTGGTATTCAACTACGTACGCTTCCATAACCCCCTGGACTCCGGCTACTACCACTCGGAGCAGCTGTACCAACCTGAACTAAAGGGGGTCTACCCGCATGGCTACTTCAACTACCAGTACATCCCGCGCCACTTGGAAGCGCTCTTTGAAACGATGCCGGCAGTAGAGACCAAGGCCCCTTACCTGCTGCCCAGGTGGTACGGACAAGCTCTCTGGGCCACCACCCCCGCCTTCTTCTACGCTTTCTTCGCCACTATCCGCCGCCGCTGGATGGTCGTGGCGGGCATCGCCGCCATCCTCATCATGGTCGCAATAGTAGTCTCGAAGCGCATCTCGGGCCTGTGGGACAGCAGCTGGGAGACGTATCACCTCCCGAAGTATGTCCACCTCTGGCCATTCTTTCTTCTCCTCGGCGTGGCAGCTGTATCAAGTATCCTGCCGGGGCTGCGCGCTGTGCAGGACGGCACTTGGCGACAGAATGGGGCAAGGCAGTTCCTCCCAGCGGCCTGCTGGGCGGCCATCCTGCCCATCGCCGTCACGATTTTCCTATTCGCGGGCACCGGCTATGCGCAGTTTGGTTACCGCTACGCGCTGGACTTCTACCCGTTCCTGTTCCTGCTGTTGATCTGGGCAGTCGGCAACCAGATCAAGTGGCACCACAAGGGGCTCATCGTCATTAGCGTTATCATTAACGCTTGGGCCGTGTTCTGGGTGTACCAGTTCCAGCTAGGAACAGGTCCGTTCCCACAGCGTTTCTTGGGGCTTGACTGGGTCACCTTCTAGTCGTCCTCTCGGCCGCCACAGGCATGAGTCACTGCGCCGGAATAC
>Ga0066710_100007382_pt1 | contig 10488 bp, 9 predicted proteins | sample GraSoiAngelo_159_FD_79666 | JGI IMG/M metagenome (GOLD analysis project Ga0066710, IMG submission 79666) | Grasslands soil microbial communities from the Angelo Coastal Reserve, California, USA - 14_1009_16_40cm | ecosystem: Environmental > Terrestrial > Soil > Grasslands | place: USA...
GCCGGCCGCGGCTGCCGACCCGGTGTCCGGTCTCACCGTCAGTCCCACGCACGGGCCCGCCACCGCCTCCGTGAACGCCACCTACCGCACGCCCGGACTGCAGGGCCACTGCCCGCCGGCGAGCTTCCGGTGGGACGGCCTGCCGGTCGGCACGGTCAACGGCGGCGGCGTCGAGCGGCTGTGCCTGTACGCGCTGTCGTTCCCGCCGCCCGGCCTCGACCGGGCGCCCGGCCTGCACACGGTCACGGCGGTTGCGGGTACCGGGGTCGCCGCCTCGACCAGTTACCGCATCGACCTCACGGCCAGTCCCAGCGCGGACCGCAGCCCCTCGGTGAAGCCCAGCCCGACCGCCTCCCCGAAGCCGAGTCGTACCCGCGCCGAGCCGACGCCCACCGAGTCGAGCGACGACACGCTGGCCGTACCGCCCACCACCGACCAGTCGGCGGCGGTCGCGGCTCCTCCGGTCCCCGACCGGATCCCGACGCCGGCCTCGAACTGGACGGCCTGGGCGATGGTCGGCGGCGGGGCGCTGGTGCTCGGCGGCGTGCTCGTCATCGGCTGGCTGTTCTACCAGGGCCGGCGCGCGGCCGGCGTCGACGACGGGTCCGACGCGCCGACCGTGGAACAGCCGCGCCTGCCGTTGGCCGATACCTGACCGGTCAGTTGCCGGTGGTCAGCACCATGCGGAAGCGGGCCTCCCCGCTGCGCATCCGCGCGAACGCCGACTCGACGTCCTCCAGCGATGCGGTCTCCACGACCGGCCGGATGCCGGCCTGCGCGCTGAAGGCGAGCGTCTGCTCGGACTGCCGCGCGGTGCCGGAGGCGTGCCCGACGACGGTGTGACTGCCGAAGATGAGCTGCAACGGGTTGATTGACAACGGTTGCGCCGAGGCACCGATCACGACGAGGTGGCCGCGCGGGGCCAGCCCGTCGACACAGGCGCTGATCGCCGGGGACTCGGTTCCGGTGGCCAGTACCACCCGGGCACCGCCCAGCTCACGCAGCCGGGCCGCGACGTCCTCGGCCGTGCTGTCGATGTAGTGCCGGGCACCGAGGTCGCGGGCCGCCTGCTCCTTGGCGGTACCCCGGGCGATGGCCACCGTCTCGAAACCCATCCGGGCGGCGTACTGCACGCCCATGTGCCCGACGCCGCCCAGCCCCTGCACCGCGACCAGCTCCCCCGGCTGCACGCCACTGGCGCGCAGCGCGTTGAAGGTGGTCGCGCCCGCGCACATCAGCGGCGCCGCGTCCACCGCCGACAGGCCGTCCGGGATCGCCGCGAGGGCGTTCGCGGGTACCAGCATGGCGTCGGCGAAGCCGCCCGGGTATGCCAGTCCCGGTACCTGCAGCTGTGCGCAGTTGATGAAGTCGCCGGCCCGGCAGGACGGGCACCGCTGGCAGCAGCCGCCGAACCAGCCCACGCCGACCCGGGTGCCGACCGGCCAGCCGTCCACCCCGGCACCGACCGCGTCCACCCGCCCGGCCACCTCGTGTCCGGGTACCAGCGGGAACGCCGCCCCCGGAAGGTACCCGTCGACGAGTACCGCGTCGGTGTGGCAGATGCCGCAGGCCTCGACCAGTACCCGCACCTGCCCCGGCCCGGGCTCGGGCAGCTCCTGCTTGACGATCTCGAACGGTCCACCCGCCGCGCCGACCTGAGCGGCTCGCATGCTGGACATCCAACCTCCCCGTCACCTGACAGCGAGGCACAACCTACCCACAGTGGCGCGCACCCGGGGGAACGGCACTCCGCCTGACGGAATCAGAACCAGGATCGCCGTCAGTGGAACCGCGGCACGACAGGCCGGCGACGCCGAAGCCGAGCGGGTCGGTACGCCCGCCGGCCCGCGCGGTCTCCGCCCGGCGGAGCAGGTGAAGAAGAGGTGAACAGGCTCGATGTCTCACAACTGCGGGAACGGGTGGCTGGGCAGCTCGTCCTCCTCGAACAGCCGCGACGCGGGGCCGAGCAGCACCGGGTCGGTCGTGCCGACCACCTCGTCGTCCTTGTTCTCGTACTCGAACCGGCTCAGCACATGGCGCATCGCCTGCAGCCGGGCGCGCTTCTTGTCGTTGCTCTTGATGACCGTCCACGGCGCGTCGGCGGTATCGGTGTAGAAGAACATCGCCTCCTTCGCGTCGGTGTACTCCTCCCAGCGGTCCAGCGAGGCCAGGTCCGTCGGCGACAGCTTCCACCGCCGTACCGGATCCACCTGCCGGATGATGAACCGGGTCTGCTGTTCCCGGCGGGACACCGAGAACCAGAACTTGACCAGGTGGATGCCGGAGCGCACGAGCATCCGCTCCAGCTCCGGCGCCTGCCGCATGAACTCCAGGTACTCGGCGCGGCTGCAGTACCCCATCACCCGCTCGACGCCGGCCCGGTTGTACCAGGACCGGTCGAACAGCACGACCTCCCCGGCCGCCGGCAGGTGCGCGATGTACCGCTGGAAGTACCACTGGCTGTTCTCGCGCTCGCTCGGCTTCTCCAGCGCCACCACCCGGGCGCCGCGCGGGTTGAGGTGCTCCATGAACCGCTTGATGGTGCCGCCCTTGCCGGCCGCGTCGCGCCCCTCGAAGAGCACCATCAGCCGCTCGCCGGTGTCCTTGATCCAGTTCTGCAGCTTGAGCAGCTCGATCTGCATCAGCCGCTTCTCGCGCTCGTAGTCCTGGCGGTCCATCCGCTCCGGGTACGGGTAGCCCTCGCGCCAGGTGTCGACCGGTTCGCCGTCGATGGTGACCAGCACGGGATCGTCGTCGGACTCGTCGATCACCCGGTAGTCGCCCAGCCGCGACAGCAGCGAGGCGCTGACGGATGCGGGGGCGTCGGTCTGCTCGGTCGTCATCACTGCCTCACCGGGTCGGCGCGATCGTCCGGCCCAAGGCTAACCCGCAGATGGCCGGTCGGTCCGGCGGCTTCACCGGGTACCCTGCCATCCAGGATGGCTGTCCCAGTGACCGGCGGGTCGACCGCGCGCTGGCTCGGGCGCACCGCCTGGGCGCGCAACCTGCAGACGCCGCTGCGCTCGTTCCTGCGCACCGAGACCGGCGGCGCCGCCGTCCTGCTGGCCGCCGCCGTCGCGGCGCTGGCCTGGGTGAACGTGCACGCCGCCTCGTACCAGGCGGTCTGGGGCACCACGTTCGCGGTGCGCGTCGGCGGCTGGGAGGTCGCCCAGGACCTGCGCGGCTGGGTGAACAACGGGCTGATGACGTTCTTCTTCTTCACCGTCGGGCTGGAGGCGCGGCGCGAGTTCGACCTCGGGGAGCTGCGCGACCGGCGCCGGGTCACCCTGCCGATGCTCGCGGCGGTCGGCGGGATGGCGGTACCGGTCGGGATCTACCTGGCGCTGAACGCCGGCCGCCCGTCCGCGCCCGGCTGGGGTACCACGCTGTCCACCGACACCGCGTTCGCGCTGGGCATGCTGGCGCTGGTCGGGCCGCAGTTCCCGGACCGGCTCCGGGCGTTCATGCTGACCGTCGCGGTGGTCGACGACCTGGTCTCGCTCGTGGTCATCGCGGTCGGGTACACCGAGGAGCTGCGGTGGCCGGCGCTGCTGGTCGGGCTCGGGATCTTCGGCATGGTACTGGCGGTGAAGGCGGCCCGGGTCACCGTCGGGCTGGTGTACCTGGTGCTGGGCCTCGCGCTGTGGCTCGCGCTGATGCGCTCCGGGGTGGATCCGGTCGTCGTCGGGCTGGCGTTCGGCCTGCTGACCTATGCGTACCCGGCCGAGCGCGGCAACCTGGAGGCAGCCACCAACCTGTTCCGGCTGTTCCGCGAGCAGCCCACCCCGGAACTGGCCCGCGACGCCCGGCTCGGGCTGGCCTCGGCCATTTCCCCCAACGAGCGGCTGCAGCTGCTGTACCACCCGTGGACCAGCTATGTGATCGTGCCGCTGTTCGCGCTGTGCAACGCCGGCATCGTGATCAACCCGGGCTTCCTGGCCGCCGCGTACACCTCGCCGGTCACGCTGGGCATCGCGCTCGGGTACCTGGTCGGCAAGCCGGTCGGCATCGTCGGGGTGTCCTGGCTGGTCACCCGGCTCAGCCGGGGGCGCCTGCGGCCGCCGGTCGGCTGGCTGGCCGTGGCCGGGGGTGGCACGATCGCCGGCATCGGGTTCACCGTGTCACTGCTGGTCGCCACCCTCGCCTTCCGCGGTACCGCGCTGGAGGAGGCGAAGCTCGGGGTGCTCAGCGCGGCGCTGTGCTCGTCGGTGCTGACCTGGCTGCTGTTCCGGGCCACCGGGTGGCTGTCCCCAGCCCGTCGGGCCCGGGCGCTGCTGGCCGGTGCCGAACCGATCGTGGATCTCGCGGTACCCGTGGACGAGCGCCACGACCACGCCCGCGGCCCGGCCGACGCGCCGGTGACCCTCGTGGAGTACGGCGACTTCGAGTGCCCGTACTGCGGCCAGGCCGAACCGGTGATCCGCGAGCTGCTCGCCGACTTCGGCGACCTGCGCTACGTCTGGCGGCACCTGCCGCTCAGCGACGTGCACCCCGACGCCCAGCTCGCCGCCGAGGCGGCCGAGGCCGCCGCCGCGCAGGGTGCCTTCTGGCCGATGCGCGAGCTGCTGTTCCGACACCAGGACGCGCTCGCGCCCAAGTACCTGGTCGGGTACGCCGAGCAGCTGGGCCTGGACACCGGCCGGTTCCGCACGGAACTGCGCCAGCACGTGCACGCGCCGCGGGTCGCCGAGGACGTCGACTCGGCCGACCTGAGCGCCGTCTCCGGTACCCCGACGTTCTTCATCAACGGGCAGCGGCACCAGGGCGCCTACGACATCGCGACGCTGTCGGCCGCGGTCCGCGCCGCCAAGGCCCGGCTCACAGCCACTTCTTCTTCCAGAAGATGATGTACAGCGTGACCGCCAGCCCCAGCATGATGCTGGACGAGGCGATCAGCCCGGCCTCGGTACCGAAGCCGGGGAACGGCAGGTTCTGCCCGAAGAACCCGGTGACCGCCATGGGTACCGCGACGATGGCCACCCACGCGGTGATCCGGCGCATGTCGTCGTTCTGCTGCACGCCGGCCTCGGCGAGCTTCTCGGCGGCGAGGGTGGTCTGCGTCGAGGTGCGCGTCTGGAAGAACTCGATGACCCCGTGCAGGAACTCGCGCTGCCCGTCGGCCATGCTCTTGACCAGCTCGAACTGATCGCCGAGGTCGGAGAACAGGACCGGCGCGTCCTCGGGTACGTCGCGGGCCCGCTTGGCCATCCGGGTGTACGTCGCGCCGCTGTGCACCGCCATCGTCCGTACCGCCAGCAGCTCGTACCAGATCTGGAACAGCTCCTCCAGGAACGCCTCCGGATCGTCGCGCTCCTCGCTGAGCATGACCCGCTGCTCCAGCCGCCCCGACTCACGCGCGAGCTTGGCGATCAGGTCGATCTCCCGGCGGGTCAGCGCGGTGACGATCGCGTGGGACAGCTCGAACGGCGAGCGGGGCATCAGGGCACCGCGGTCGATGCGGCGCAGTACCGTGCGGGTGTCCAGCAGCGCCACCTCCGGATCCACCGCCGGGTTCAGCGGACCGTGCACCGTGACCAGGTAGTGCCGCCCGACGAACTGGTCGAGCTCCACATAGTGCACGTGGCCGCGCCGGCCGACCTGCGGCGCGTGCAGCACGGTGAACACGTAGTCGGCGTACACGTGGTACTTGGACACGTGGTTGCGCTCGACGCAGTCGCGTACCGCGAACGAATGGAACCCGAACACGTCGGACAGCACGACGCTGGCGTCGGGATCGCACACCGGGATGTCCACCCAGACGATCCCGTCCTTGCGCTTGAGCAGCTCCGGCAGGTCGTCGAGGGCCTGCCGCTCGGCGCCGCCGTTGCGCAGGAGCAGGACTTCCATGTGCCCACCGACCTTCCGCGCCGGCCCCGGCGGGCCACGCGGCCACGGGGCATCCAGTGCCGCACTTCAGGCATACCACGCCCGTGCATGGTCACGGTGGTCGTGCATGAGCGTCTATGCTTCACAATCCGCGTACGAGGGAGTACCGTCGGCTCACGCTGGACTTGATCACATGAGTGAGGTCCATCATGGCGCACCAGACGGTTCCCGCCACTCTCGCGTTGCGCAAGGACGCGATCGGCCTGCGCGAAGTCCTCTTCCAGAGCATCACCGACATGGCGCCCGGTGCGGCGATCGCCGCGTCGATCCCGTTCGGCGCCGCGTACGCGGGTGGTTCGCTGCCGCTCGCGGTCGTCTTCGCGCTCATCGCCTGCCTGTTCAGCGCGGTGTCGGTCGCGGAGCTGGCCGGCCGGATGCCGGCCGCCGGTTCGCTGGCCACCTACGCGGCGCGCGGTCTGCACCGGGCCGTCGGGTTCCTGGTCGCCTGGGCGTACGTGCTCGTCGGCGTGCTCATCTCGCCGCTGGTGCTGCTGCAGCTCGGCTTCACCACCGCCGGTACCCTGCACGACGAGCTCGGCTGGCCGGCCGGCCTGTGGTGGCCGTGGACGCTGCTCGGCGCGCTGATCGTGATGACCGCCGGCATCTACGGCATCCGCACCTCGGCCGGGCTGGGCACGGTGCTGGGCATCTTCGAGATCGCCGTGTTCGTGATCCTCGCGGTCCTGCTGATCATCCATGCGGGTTCGGCGAACACGCTGTCGGTCTTCGGTACCGGCCACACGCCGCCCGAGCACGCCGGCATCGCGGGCGTGATCGCCGGGTCGGTGTACACGATCCTGGCCTTCGGCGGCTTCGAGGGCGCGGCCCCGCTGGCCGAGGAGGCCCGCGACCCGCGCCGTACCGTGCGCCGCGCGGTACTGCTCGCGACACTGCTCATCGGGATCCTGTACATCTTCACGACGTACGCGGTCGACGTCGCCTTCGGACCGGACAGGTTCGCCAGCTTCGGCACCTCCGGCGCGGACTCGTGGGAGGGCGTCGCGCGCAGCCTGTACGGCGCCTTCTGGGTACTGGTGTTTCTCGCGATCGTGAACTCGACCGTCGCCAACGCGAACGCGGGGGTGAACGTGTCCACCCGGACCGCGTACGCGATGGGGCGGATCGGTGCGTTCCCGTACGCGCTCGCTCGGCTGTCCACCCGGCGCCGCTCCCCGGTCGTGGCGATCCTGCTCGTCACCGCGGCCACCGTCGCGATCTCGTTCGGGCTGGGCTTCGGGTACGACCCGGTGACCGCGTTCGGCATCGTCGCCACCGGGCTGGTGATCCTCATCGTCGCCGCGTACATCGTGACGAACCTGGCCTGCATCGGGTACTTCCTGCGGGCCGGCCGGGCCGAGTTCAACCCGTTGCTGCACCTGGTGATCCCGATCCTCGGCATCCTCGCGTTCATCCCGGCCTGGCTGACCGCGGCCGGGCTGCGGGTACCGGGGCTGTCGTTCGTCACGGCGCTGACCCCGCCCACGTCCTACGCCGGGCCGGCGGCCGGGATCTGGCTGGCGCTGGGCGTGGTGTACCTGCTCGTGCTGTCCGCCCGCAACCCGCAGCGGGTGGCCGACGTCGCCCGGGTGCACCTCGACGAGGCGCCGCAACGGGAGGAGGTGCCTCGGTGACGGTACTGACCTACCGGCCGGCGGCCGGCGACTACGTGTGGACGTTCGGCGGTACCGCGCCGGCGGCCCGGGTCGCTCCGGGTACCGTGCTGGAGCTGTTCACCGAGGACTGCTTCGCCGGTCGGGTACGCGGCACCGGCGATCTCGTGTCCCGGGTGATCGAGTTTCCGTTCGTGAACCCGCAGACCGGCCCGTTCCACGTCGAGGGCGCCGAGCCCGGCGACACGCTCGCGGTGCACTTCGTGTCGATCGAACCGGCCCGGGACTGGGCGGCGTCGACGACGGTACCCCTGTTCGGCGCGCTGACCTCCACCCACCTGACGGCGACCCTGCAGGAGCCGCTGCCCGAGGTGGTGTGGATCTGGGAGCTGGACCGCGGCAAGCGGGTGTGCCGGTTCGCCGCCCGCTTCGGCGACTTCACGGTGGACCTGCCGATGGACCCGATGCACGGTACCGTCGGCGTCGCCCCGGCGAACCTGGAGGTGCGTTCGGCGCTGGTGCCCGACGCGCACGGCGGCAACATGGACACCCCCGAGATGCGCGCCGGGGTCACCTGCTACCTCGGCGTGAACGTGCCCGGCGCGTTGCTGTCGCTGGGCGACGGCCACGCCCGGCAGGGCGAGGGCGAGACGTGCGGGGTGGCCGTCGAGTGCGCGATGGACACGGTGGTCATCGTCGATCTGGTCAAGGGCGTGCCGTGCCCGTGGCCGCGGCTGGAGTCCGATACGCACCTGATGACCACGGGGTCGGCGCGGCCGCTGGAGGACGCGTTCCGCATCGCGCAGGTCGAGCTGGTGCGGTGGCTGCGGTCCGACTTCGGGCTCGACGTGCTCGACGGGTACCAGCTGGTGTCGCAGGCGGTCGAGGCGCCGCTGGCGAACGTGGTGGATACCAACTACACGTCGGTCGCTAAGATCCGCAAGGACTGGCTGCCCGGCGGTACCCCGATGGGCGGCATCCACGAGATGCTACGCGAGCAGGCAGCCGCGTACCTCGCCACGCGCTGACGGGGCGGGCCCCAGATAGCTACGGAGCACCAATGGACACCTGGCAGATGATCAAAGAGGAGCGCGCCGCTCTGGTCGACGCGCTCGGCAAGCTTTCCGATGCGGACTGGGACAGGCCGTCGCTGTGTACCGGCTGGACGGTGCGCGACGTCGTGGCCCACATGATCTCGACGGCGAACATGACCCCGCCGAAGTTCCTCGGCAAGATGATCGGCAGCGGCTTCAGCTTCCAGGCGATGACCCGCAAGGAGATCGCCCGGGAGAAGGCGGACCGCAGCAACAGCGAGCTGGTGGAGGCGTTGCGGGCGCGCATCGAGGCCCGCACCGCACCGCCCGGCCCGGCGCAGTCCTGGCTCGGCGAGACGATCGTGCACGGCGAGGACGTCTTCCGCGCGCTCGGCGGGTACCGTGACCATCCGGCCGGACACCTCGTCGCGGTGGCGGACTTCTACCAGGGCAGCAACCTGCTCATCGGCGCGAAGAACCGGATCGACGGGGTGACCCTGCAGGCCACCGACACCGACTGGCGGCACGGCACCGGACCGGAGGCGAGCGGGCCGATGGTCGCGCTGGTGATGGCCATGTGCGGGCGCAAGCCGGCGCTCGACGACCTCGCCGGGGAGGGCGTCGCGGTGCTGCGCGACCGCCGGTAGGACCGCTACTTCTTCGGCGGCAGGGTTTCCACGTAGCCGCGGGCGCGCTCGATCCACCGGTCCAGCACCGCGTCGTCGAGCGCCTCCCCGGCGACCAGGATCCAGCCGCGCATCGGCCGGCCGGTGATGTCGAACGGCCGCACGCCCGGCTCGGCGAGCGCCGCGTCGGTGGTGTCCGGGTCGATCCGGGCGATCAGGTCGTCGCCGTGCACGCCCACGGTCATGTTGCCGTCGGTCAGGAACGCCAGCCCGCCGAACATCTTCTTCTCGGTGACGCCGAGCCGGTCGCCGACCCGGTCCCGGACCCGCCCCGCGAGCGCGTCGTCATACGCCATGCGGAGATCCTTCCAGGAGGCGCTTGAGCCTCGCGAGGTCCTTCTCGTTGGCGCGGCGCATGGCCGCCGCCATCACCGGCGCGGCGACCCGACCGAAGCCGCTGGGCTCGCCGCGGTTGCGCAGCGTCATCCGGGTACCGGTCGCGTCGACCGGCTGCCAGGTGTACGTGGTCTCCATCGGGAACGGCCCCTGGGCGGTGCGCATCACGATCCGCTCTCCGGGTACCAGGTCGACGATCTCGTAGGTGTAGGCCAGCCGGCGGCCGAGGAACCGCGCGACGAAGTCCATCCGCGAACCGACCTGTACCGGCGGCGGGGTCTGCCAGCGCACCGACTCGATGTTGGCGTACCACTGCGGCGCATGCGACGGATCCGCCGCGTATCCGGCGACCTCCGCGCACGGCCGGCCGATCACGATCTCGGTCAGCACGTCGACGGCCACGGCACCATCATGCACCGGTACTGTCGGCGGGATGGGCGACACGCACCTGGATCGCGCCGTTCGGCTGGACCGGGCCGACCGGCTGGCCGGGTACCGGGACCGGTTCGTCATCGCCGACCCCGCGCTGGTGTACCTGGACGGCAACTCGCTCGGCCGGCTGCCGGTCGCGACCCGGGAGCGGTTGCGCGCGGTGGTCGACACGTGGGGCACCGAGCTGATCGGCGGCTGGGACCGCTGGATCGAGGTGAACCGGGCGGCCGGCGACGTGCTGGCCGGGATCGTCGGCGCCGCCGCGGGTGAGGTGATCCTCGCCGACTCGACGAGCGTGAACCTGTACAAGCTGGCGTGCGCGGCGCTGGCTGCCCGGCCGGGCCGGACGGTCATCGTGACCGACGACGACAACTTCCCCACCGACCGGTACGTGCTGGCGGGCATCGCCGCCGACCGCGGGCTGACGCTGCGGATGGTGGGCACCGACCCGGACCGCGGCATCGACCCGGCCGCCGTGACCGCCGCGCTGGACGGGGACGTCGC
>Ga0066710_100007383_pt1 | contig 10488 bp, 5 predicted proteins | sample GraSoiAngelo_159_FD_79666 | JGI IMG/M metagenome (GOLD analysis project Ga0066710, IMG submission 79666) | Grasslands soil microbial communities from the Angelo Coastal Reserve, California, USA - 14_1009_16_40cm | ecosystem: Environmental > Terrestrial > Soil > Grasslands | place: USA...
GAGACGAGGCTGAAAGACTCCAGTTGCGGTTGGACCACGATAGGCTTCGTGACGGTGAAGCGGGCGACAGGATTCAAAGCGCATTGGACCTGTCGCTGCAGGCGCTGGCGGGCGCCCTTGATGGCAAGCACACCACGCGACGGCTTTTCCTGACCGGCCCATCCGGCGTCCCCAAGAACATTGGGCTGCAGCTCGGCAAGCATCTGGGCGGCGTGGCGTGCGAGCGGATCGAGATCGCGCCCGGCGAAGGTTCTTCACCGGCGATCCTCGGGCTAAAGAAATCAATCGAGTTGGGTTTGCCTCTGCTGCTCATCCAGGGCAAACCGTCAACCGGCGCCGCGCTGTTGGCGCGACCGGAACCAAAAAAGTGGGCGCGCCTCGCGGCGCTGCTCGCGGGCATCGCGCTTGCCATTCCGTACGCTGAAGTCGCGCTGTTGAAGCCGCACCTGTCGAGGAAGCTCGCCGCGCTCAAAGCTGAAAAAGGTCGATTGGCGAGAATCGACAACGAGTTGAGCTTCCTTCAATACCTGAAACGCACCCAGCCGCCCTACCTGGACGCGCTCTATGTCATCTCCAAGGCCGCCGCTGGCGGGGCGCGTTTTGATGCCGTCTCCATCAACCGCCGCGGCGAGTTCTCGTTCCGTGGATTTATGATGAACGGACAACAGGTAGCGGACTTTCGCACGAAGCTGCTCGATTCGGGCTTCTTCTCCACCGTCGTGGTCGAGGACCAATCGCCCACGCCCGATCGGCAGAAGGTAAATATTCGGGTCAGCGCCCAATGGAAACCGGTTGAAATGCGACTTCCTCCGACCGTGGAAATCCCCGCGAGAGAAGCTGGAAAGCCCGCTGCCGCGAGAGACTCGCCACCCATCGTTTCCCTCTCTGGTCCGCCCGCCGGGACGGTGTCCGTTCCAACGGGACCACCCAGGCCTGCCCAACGCAAGGAGTGATGCCGTGCGCACATTGACCGAGAGCGAAAAACGGACCATCCGCATCGCCGCGGTGGGGGTTGCCGTGTACCTGGGTGTCTTCTTCGGCGCGCGGGTCTGGCGCTTCTTCGACACAGGGCGCCGCAACTATGTGCAACTTGTTCAGGAGGCCAGGTTGCTCCGGCAACAGCTCGAACCCTACGCCGACAAGGTCGCTGCGACGCGGAAGTTAATGGACCACTTTCGCATGGACCCCGCCCGACTGTCGAAGGCCGCGGCCGTTGCCGAAGCCAGCGCGGCAATCCAACAAGCCGCCCTGAACGGCGCCATTCAGCTTGGCCCGGTCCGCGAAACCCCGGCGCGCTCTTCCAACAAAGAACTTGCCCAGATTCAACTGGAAGGCACCGGCCAGACCGCAGCCGTGCTCGGATTCCTGAGTCGGCTCGAGAGCATCGGTTTCCCGGTAATCGTAGATGCGGTCCAGCTGAATACGGACAACACGAGACCCGGTAATGTCAAGGTGACGCTGACGATCGTCATACTCGATTTCGAGCAATGGAAAAAGGAGGAGGCGCCCAATGCCTGAACGAATCAATCTGACCTTGAAGATCGTCTGCCTGGCCTTGGCGGCGCTGTTGCTTTACGAATTCTCGCGATTGGTCTCGCGCTGGAACCCGCTGGGACACGCGGTCGTTCCGGCCCTCCCGACTTTGTCCGACCGTACCAACATCGAAGCGGTTGCTAAAGCGACCAACGCGCCGGGGGCGCGGATGCCGGAACCAACCAAGGCTGAAACCAACCCCGTCTCCTCCCCAATGCCTGGGAAGACAGAGACGAATGCACTTGCTAAAGCCGCTCCGAGCGCCACCAACACCGCCCCGTCGAAAGTCGCGGCAGGCCCAATGCCGATGCCGTCCGCATTTGCGCCACCGATGATGATGATGGGGATGATGGGAATGAAAGCGCCGGATCTGCCGCCCGCGATCCAGGCGCGCGTTGACCGGATCGCGCAAAGTGAAATCCTCGCGCCGTTTATTCGGCCGTTGCCCATGGCTTTGCTGGGCATTGCCGGCGACCGCGCCTTCCTGCGCGCCGCGAACGGGCAAACGGGCGTGATCACGCAAGGCGGAGAAGTCGGCGGTATCAAACTGCTCCGCATTGGCACCAATCGCGTGCTCATCGAGCAGGATGGTCAGCAAAAGGAATTGACGATCTTTTCGGGTTATGGAGGCGAATCCCTCCTCCCCAATTCAACCCCTACCTCCCAATGAATGCATCGGAAATTCGCCCAGTGAAACCGGTCTCCGCCGCCTCCCTTTCCATGAGCCGCGTGGTAGTGGGGCAGGCGTCCCGCCTGCCGATGGGGCGTCTCGCCCCAGGATTCGTTGCGGGCGAGACGCCCGCGAGGACAGCCGGGACGGCTGCCCCACTACTGCCCCGTCCCTGTTCATGGTCCCAATGCGCGCAAATAATTGCGTCGAGGCTTTCCAAGAACCTTCCTGGGAGCGCCGGCATCCTGCCGGCGAGTCTCCCTGTGTTGCGCCGGCCGGCAAGGCTGCCGGCGCTCCCGGGTTCATTGTCCCCTTTCGCAACAAGATTGGCGTGGAGGCTTTCCAGGAGCGCGCCAGCACCCGGCCTCAGTTCAAGATTTCGGGGCTTGTGCCTTGCCTTCCTGCTCGTTTTTTCAGCGTCAGACCGTCTGATCGCGCAGGATGCGCCGCCCGCTCCCAAGAAACCGGATTCAGCCAGGACCGACACCAACAACGCCGCCTCCCCGGGCACGACCGGCGCGAGCGCGACGGCATCCGCCGCAACGGATGCTACCAATCCGGACCCCAGGACGAACGCCGCTCCTGACGAGATACAGGTCAGCTTTCAGGGCGCAAACGTTGACATGATTGTCCAATGGCTGGCGCAGACGACCGGCAAGAGCGTCGTCAAGCATCCGAGGGTACAATGCCAGTTGACCATCGTCAGCTCGAAGAAGGTCAGTACCCGCGAGGCCATCACCCTCATCTATCGCGCTCTGGCCCTGGAAGGCTTCACCGCGGTTGAATCCAGTAACGCCATCCTTGTTGTGCCAGAGGGGCAGGAGCCCAAGATGAGCCCCGTGTTGCTCGACGCGTCGCAAGACGGCATCCCGGAGGGTCGCCAGAAGCTCGTCAAAATCTACCCGCTCACCCACGTTCAAGCCGCCGATCTGCGCGACCGTATCCGCGGTCTGCTCTCTGACAAGGGCACGGTCGAGACCGACGACCGCGCCAATCAACTCATCGTGACGGATTACAACGAGAATCTGCGACTGCTGGCCGAACTGATCAAGGACCTGGACGTCTCTTCCAGCTACTTGACGGTCGAGACTTATCCAATCAAGCATGGAGACGTCGAGGAAGTCGGAAACCTGTTGAACCTCATACTGAACTCGCAATCGGGGGGATCCAGTTCGCCCACGCGCGCGCCAACCCCGGGCTCTTCTCCTTCCGGCGGTCCTTCACCGCCCGGCAGTCCAATGCCTTCAGCCGCGCCACCGCCCTCCGCCGGCGTCTCTGCGCCTTCCGGCGGCGGAGCGGCTTCCGCCGCCGGTTCGCAAGTCCGCATCTGGCCGGACAAATCGGCCGGCCGGCTCGTCATCGCCGCGCCCAGATCAAAAATCCCGGAGGTCGAGCGACTTTTGGCGCTCCTCGACACTGAGAAGCCGCAGGACGTGTCCGTGCGCCTGGTCTCTTTGAAAAACCTCTCCGCGGCCGAATTGGTGAAGGCGCTCGGGCCGCTCTACCAGAAGATGGCCAGCCGTTCACCCAAGGACGCCGTCGAGGTGTCGGCGGACGAACAATCCAATTCTCTGATCATCCTCGCGAGCGAAGCTAATTTCAAGATCGTCGAGACCCTGGCCAACACGCTCGATACCGAGGACGCTCAGGAGAAGATCACCAGGACCTTCACCCTCAAAAACGCCGATGCCCAGGATGTGGCCAAGCAGTTGCAAGAACTCAACCAGGAACAGAGCACCTACTCGAGGTATGCCTATTACTTCTCACCCGTCTCGAACCGGCCCGCGAAAAAAATCAACGTCGTGGCAGACCGGCGCCGCAATGCGCTTGTCGTTCAGGCTCCCCCGGCGCAGATGCTCAACATCGGCCGGATCATCGACGAACTCGACGAAGCCATCACCGACGAGAGCTTGGCGCCAAGGATTTATCCGATGAAGTACGCCAGTGCCGTGGACATCGAAGACGTTCTCAACGAACTCTTCCTGAAGAAACAGCCACAGCGGCCTTACTGGGATTACTTCTATTACGATTCCTCGACCGAGTCCACGCCAGACCGGGACGTGGGACGGCTTTATGGCAAGGTGCGCATCACCAGCGAGCCGTACTCGAACTCCCTGATCATCACCGCCAACTCGAAGGAAAACCTGGCGGCGGTCGAGAGTGTGATCGAACAACTGGACCGGCCGTCAGAGGCCGGTGAATCCACGCTGCGCGTCGGCCTCAAGTTTGCCAAGGCCTCGACCGTCGCCAACAGCATCAACATCCTGTTCGCCCGGAACGGCTCGCCGCCCTTGCGGCCCGTCATTCAGCCGGGACAACCCGGCCCCGTTCCGCAACCGCAACAACAGGCGGGCAGCTCACCCCGGAGCGGCTTCGATCTCGAACAGGAAACCAAGGAGGAAGGTTATTATCCCTGGCTCGGAGGCCAGCCGGACAGCCCGCGAACAACAGACGGCCGCACCGCGACTCATCAGGTCAGCGATCTGGTGGGCCGCGTCCGCGCGGTGGCGGACCAGCGCAGCAACGCGCTGCTGATCTCCGCTAGCGTCCATTTCTTCCCCCAAGTCCTGAAACTGGTTGAAGAGCTGGACGCCGCGACCGACCAGGTGCTGATCGAGGCAAGGCTGGTGGAAGTCTCGACGGATTACATGGACAAGCTCGGGGTTCGCTGGTCTCCCGACGGGAGCAGGGTTTTCACGGCGGATGATTTTGATAATTCCGTACTGGGCCGTGGCACCGGTCAGTACTCGAAGGGATTTGGGGGACCAACGACTGTCAACACCCCTGCCTCGAGCACGCTGCCTCAGGCTTTGGCTTCGCTGCGCTCCGGGATTCTCGAGGGTACCGTCAGCATGGATTTCCTCGTCCAGTTCCTGCGCAAGACCACCGACGCCACCGTTCTGGCCGAGCCCCAAATTAATATCAGGGACAATGAGACCGGCCGGCTTTTTGTCGGCCAGCAGGTGCCGATCCCGGACAATACTCAGGTTTCGCAAATCGGCGGACAGAATACCACCATCCGGTATAAAGACGTGGGTGTCGTTCTCGAAGTCACTCCTCATATAAACACCTTCGGAGATGTCGAGCTGAGAATTCATGCGGAATCCTCGACCGTCGTGCCGGGGCAGACCGTCTTGGGTGGCGCCCTATTCGACACCCGGAATTTCCGCACTGACCTGAGGGCCAAAAACGGGCAGACGCTGGTCCTCGGTGGAATCATCCAGAAACAAGTGTCCGACACGCTGCGGAAGACCCCGATTATTGGAAGCATTCCGGGGCTGGGGTGGGCCTTCAAGAAAAAGGACAAGTCCACGCGCGAAGTTGAGCTGTTGGTTTTTCTGCGTCCCAAGGTTGTTCGGACTCCTGACGACGCCAAAGAACTATTGGAAGAGATGGAGAAGAAAGCGCCTTTGATAAAAAGGTGGAACGATGCCAACCGGGCAAAAGAAGGCAAAAAAGCCAACGAACGCCCCGCGGACTGAGGGAGGAGAACGACGATCGCGCGGCAGCGCTGGGTGTTGACGACACGATCCGGACTTGATCGAGTCCGGTTCCCGGGATTCTGGCCTCGTGGAAAACCGTGGTCCGACCTCGCCTCATCGCGGCGCAATGGTCTGCCTCTCGCTCGACGCGCAGGAATCTAGTCTGGTGCTTGGGATTTGGAGCTCCTAAAATCCTTCCCATCCTTTCAAATACGCGAGGATTAATTCGGGCAAATCCCGGCTGTAACCGCCTTCCAAAATGCTGAAAGCGGGAATGCCCAGGCCGCGAATGGATTGTCCCAGCCAGTGGAAATCCTCCGCCTCAAGCGTTTCCTGCGCGATGGGGTCGCGGGCGTAGGCGTCGAATCCGGCGGACACTGCCACCAGCGTGGGCTGAGCCTTCTTCAGGTCGTCCAGCGCGCGCGCGAGCACCTTGCGATACTCCTCCCGCGGGGTCTGCGGAGTGACCGGGTAGTTGAAGCAGTTGTCGCCAACGTTGCTCGTTCCTGTTCCCGGATAACAGGGATGCTGGTGAATGGAAAAGAAGAGCGCGCCGGCGCGATTGACCAGGATCGCCTCGGTGCCATTTCCGTGGTGCACGTCAAAGTCGAACACCGCAACCTTCTTCGTGCCGGTCGCCAGCGCTTCGAGCGCGGCGATGGCGATCGAGTTGAGGTAACAAAAGCCCATGGCGTGGTTCCGAGTGGCGTGGTGCCCCGGCGGGCGCAGCAAGCTGAAGGCAGTTTCCCCGTCACGCGCCGCCTTTAGAGCCTGGAGCGCTCCGCCGACGGAGCGGGACGCATGATCAAAAATTCCGGGATGGGCCGGCGTGTCGCCGTCGAAATCGGCCGTGGCACCCTTCACGCGGGCGATGTGCTCACTGGAATGGGCGCGTTGGAGGATATCCTCGTCCACCGGCAGCGGCTCCGCCCAGGAAACGTTCAACTCAGTTTGGCCTTTTAATCGTTCGGCACTGCGGCTCACCCGCGCGGGCCTTTCCGGATGGCCGGGTGACGAGTACGCGGTGCAGCGGCTGTCAGTGATAATCTTCATGCAATCGTTCGCTGAGGTTCATTTTTTTGAGAATGGCCCGGACGCGCGGGTGGGTGCGGAGGTTCTTCCACAAGGGATCCCAGTTAAGTCGTTCCAGATCGACAGCGCGTTCTTGCCAGGCTTTTTCCAGGGAGGCCAGCGCCTGCTCGTCATCACCCAGCCCGTGCTGTACCAGGGCGATGTCCAGGCGCTGGTCGTAGCCTCGCTGCTGGAATTCCAGCAGGCGGCCGAGCACCGTCTGCGCGTCGTTGGTTCTCCCGCCGCGCGCATAGCCGAAACCGAGTGGCCCCCGATTCGAAGGCGCGTTTCCGTCACTCCGGCGCACTGCCTCCAATTGGGCGACGGCTTCGGTCATTTTCCCGGTCGCGAGATAAATCCAACCAAGCTGTGCCCGTGCAGGCGCAAACCCGGGATCGAGCGTGATTTGCTTCTGAAGAGTTTCGATGGCTAAAGCTTCGCTTCCGGTCAGGAACAGATCGCCTGCGACATCGCTGTTAATGACCGGCGAGAGGGGGTCGAGCTCGAGCGCCTGCCTGATTTCGGCGAGCGCCTCGTCAAAGCGGCCGAGCGTTTCCAACAGGTTGGCACGCCAATGATGAGCGGTGGCATAGTTCGGATTCAACGCGATTCCCCGCCGAAACTCCGCTTCGGCTCCCGACCAATCCCAGTCAAAGTAGGCTTTGATGATGGCCAATGGGGCGCGCGGTTCCGCGAGGTTGCTGTCCAGTTCCAACGCCTTCAACGCCGCGGCGCGAGCCTTTGGCAAGGCGTCTCGGGGCGGGATACCGGCGTAGCTCGGCAAGAGAAAGTAGCAGTCGGCCAACCCGGCATAAGCCAGCGCGTAACTTGCGTCCCGGGCTATGGCCTGGTCGAAATGTTCGATGGCTTTCTTCAGGTCTTCGCCGGTGCGCCGGTTCCAGAGTTGGCGGCCTTGCAGATACAACTTGTATGCCTCCAGGCTGTCGGTTGGCTTTCTCCGTTGTTCGATCTCTCCGAGGAGTTGCACTTTGAGCGCCTCCGCAACTCGAACCGCGATGTCGCTTTGGATCGCAAAGATGTCGGTCATGTCCCGGTCATAAGTCTCCGACCACAGATGAAAACCATCGGCCACGCTGATGAGCTGGGCGGCTATCCGCAACTTGTCGCCCGCTTTGCGCACGCTGCCTTCGAGCACCGTGGTTACGTGAAGTCGTTCGCCGACTTTGCGGAATATCCCCTCATCACTCCTGCCCTTGAAGGCGAAGGATGAACTGCGCCCCGGCACTCGCAGGCCGGGCACTTTGGCCAGCGCGTTGAGCAGCTCTTCGGTCATGCCGTCGCTCAGATACTCGTCGGCCTTGTCCGCGCTCATGTTCACGAACGGCAGCACCGCGACGGATTTCTGGCCGCTCGCGCCGCCCGCGACGCGCGAGGCCTTCGAGGTCGGGAGAGCGGAAGGGGATGGACTCACCCGGTGCGACAGCCACCAGCTTCCGGCAGCGAACAATGCGGCGACCAGCACCGCGCCGGCGGTGAAACGCGCCGGCCCCGATCGGGAGGGATCATCAGGCCGGGCGCGCACGGAAGCGGCCCTCTCCCGGGTCTCCTGCAATGCGCGGCGCATCTCCGCGGCGGAGGCATACCGCTGCGCGCAATCCGGGTGGCAGGCCCTGATGATGACCGCGTTCAACCGGAGGAATTCCCCCCCGGTTCGGTCAACCAGAGTCGTTGAGAGCTCCGGAAAAAACGCCGGATCGCGACCGGTGCTGATAACGTAAAGCACCATGCCGAGAGCGTAGATGTCCGCCTGCGGTGTCCCGGGAGGTTCCGGTGGTGGCGGCATGTAGCCCGGAGTGCCGACCCAAGTGCCTTCATTGTCGGGCGTTCGTATCTCGGCCACCAGCCCCACATCCGCCAGTTTGGGTTCACCGCTGACGAAGATGATGTTTTGCGGTTTGATGTCACGGTGGGTGAGTCCCTGCCGATGAAGGAAATCGAGCGCCTCAGCCAAGGCAATCCCAATCCGCACGCACTCTTCCGCCGGCAGCCGCCGTCCCTCGGCGGCGGCGCGCACGCTTGCCAAATCGCGCGGCGTGTAGGTGGCCGGTTTCTCCTCCCAGCCAGGCGCCCGCGCGTCGCCCAATTCCATCACGTAGTAAAAGTATCCGTCCCGTTTCTTCCGGCTCACAAAATCGACCCGGAGCAGTCCGGGATGATTATCGGAAACGGGCTTGTATCTTTTTATCCCGCGGAACTCGCGGTCATATGGCTCCGTGTTTTGGTTGAACTTCGCCAGGTACACCGCTTTCAAGGCCTGCCATTGTCCGATCGCGTTGCGCGCCAGCCAGACCTTCCCGTAAGCACCCGAGCCAAAGGGCGGATCGAACAACTCGTAATCGGGAGTATCGGGCAAATCCGGAGCCGGACCAACTGCGCCGAGCACGTTGGCAGAGCTCATGGTCGGAGCAGTCACCAACATATCTTCGGAAACCACAACCGTCTTCGCGCGAAGACCCGCCGGGCGGGATATTTTCCGGGCCACCATCGCCCACGCAAGCGCGCAGGGCGCCTGCCCGCCCGAGAAAATCAGCCAGGGGAACCAGGTGTTGTCATAGTAGCTCACGAGCACCGCGCCGATCATCACCATCAAGCCGGTCCCGAATGAGAGTGCGCAGGCCAGCCACGGGCGCACCAGACACAATCCCGCGCCCAGCGCCCCGCCGCCGACGAGCAGTGCCAGCAGTTCGAGCCACGCCGGCGGCCGCCGCAGCCAGTCGTCGTTAACAAGATTTAGAAATGCTGTGGCCATGATTTCCACGCCACCAACGGCTTCTCCCGTCCAACGCGTGTACGGCGTGCGGAATTTGTCCTCCTCCGGGAAATTGGGGTCGCTCTTGGCAGGCCGGCTGCCGATAAACACCAACTTATCCCGGAAATAACCGGGTGAGCCTGGTGTCTCCTGTCTGGTGCTCCGATAGCCCTTTTGCACGTTTTCCTTCGGCAAGCCGCCCACGCCGTTTGAGAGCACGAAGTGGTAACTGATGGTCGCCCACTGGTGGCCCTCCCCGTAATAGCGGAGCCACTCTGCCCGCAAATCTTGGTTAGGCCGCGCGCCGACCAGCCGGGCGGCTGCCTCCGGCAAGCTCAGCAGCATTTCGGTTGGTTCTGGATGCCAATGCCGGCGCACCGTACCGTCTGGGTCCGGTACGGCATAGGCGAGGCCGCAATTTGTGGCGCTCTCCATAAAACGTTTGTGGGGAGGTCTGAATTGGAGGATCTCCAGTCCGGGATATTCCGGCACGAAAGCCTGAGCCATCAGGATCACGTGCCCTTGCCGCCGCATCGCCTCCGCCAATGCGGTGTCCGTCTCGACCTTCCCCTCTGACTCGAAGAAGACATCGAACACCACGAGCGGACAGCCATCGTCGGCGAGCCTGTTTAACAACTTTGTGTGCAGCTCACGATCCCAGGGCTGCCCGCGCACCTGGTTGAGCTGGTGGTGCGCCTCGTTGTCCATCAGGATGAGCACCACATCGTTGGTGACTGTCCGTGCGCCGAAGCGGAACAGGTAATCGTAGCTGGCATTCTCCCAACGCTCGCCCAGCGGCATCATCCACAAGGCCAGCCCGCAGGCGACCGAAAGCGCGGCTCCGATCACGTGCCGGAAAAACTTGTGTTCAGTGGCGGTTTTCAGTTTCACGAGTCACGTGGAGCCGGTCCGCGGCAGAGCAGCGGCGGAGCTTCAGGCAAAAGGGCGTCGTTTGTACCAGC